>Ga0209278_1002465_pt1 | contig 10308 bp, 14 predicted proteins | sample JI81BgreenDNA_FD_187504 | JGI IMG/M metagenome (GOLD analysis project Ga0209278, IMG submission 187504) | Wastewater effluent complex algal communities from Wisconsin, to seasonally profile nutrient transformation and Carbon sequestration -... | ecosystem: Engineered > WWTP > Effluent > Algae... | reverse complement strand
AGGTCGAGCGGCTGGATCAGCACGCAGCCCTGCTCGGCCCAGTAGGCGTTCAGGCGCGTGATGAGTTCCTGGAAGGTGGGGGCGGACATCGGGCTCGACGCAGGAAAGTTGACGCGCCAGTATAGCCGCGAGGCCCATCCCGCCTGATTTCCCGCCGCATCACCGCTTGAGCCACCGCGCGTCCTTCCTGATCCTCGAAACCGGCCGGCCCGTGCCCAGCATGCGTCGCCACGGCGGGTTCCCCCATGTGATCCGCACGGCCGCGGGCCTGTCCCGGCAGGCGGCGCAGGTCGTGCCCGTACTGGATGGCCACGCCCCACCGGATCCGCGCGGCTACGCCGGCGTCATCGTCACCGGTTCGGGGGCCATGGTCACCGACCGCGAACCCTGGTCCGAGGCCACCGCGGACTGGCTGCGCCGCGCCGCCGACCACGGCTTGCCGATGCTCGGCATCTGCTACGGCCACCAGCTCATTGCCCAGGCCTTCGGCGGCGAGGTGGCGTGGAATCCCCAAGGGCGCGAGATGGGCACGGTGCCGGTGCGGCTGCACGCCGAAGCGGCGCACGATCCGCTGTTCAAGCATTTGCCGAGCGAGTTTCCGGCCCAGACGACACACCTGCAGACCGTGCTGAGTCCCCCGCCCGGCGCGGTGGTGCTGGCGCGCTCGGCGCTCGATGGCTGCCAAGCGTTCCGCCTTGGCGAACGGGTCTGGGGCCTGCAGTTCCACCCCGAGTTCGGCGTCGTGCACATGCGCGGCTACATCGATGCGCGCCGCGATGCGCTGAAGCGCGAGGGGCACTGCCACGTGCGGATGCTAGAGTCCGTGCGCCCGGCGCCAGCCGCGCGCCACGTGTTGCGGCGCTTCGTTCGCCACGCCCTCGCGCAGCGCCACGGCTGAGCGCTCCACCCCCTCCTTCTTCCCCGGAATTCCTCCCATGACGCCCCGCTGGGCCGGCCTGACCGCCCCCTTCCGCTGGCTGATCGACGCTGTCGACGTCGGCCGCCACCAACCCGCCGTGATCATCTCGGCCATCCTCTTCACGGCGATGGTCGGCTTCCTGCCCTCCCTGCCGCCGCAGCTGATGACGATGGCGGGCTCGCCGCCCGGCATGGCCGTCCAGCTGCTGTTCCAGGCCATCGGCCTCGTCGTCGCGCTGGCGATCTCCCCGGTGCTGGTCGCCGGCATCTACCGCGTGCTGGACGGCGCCGAGCAAGGCCGCCCGGTCGCGGTGGCGCAGCTTGGCGACGGCTTCCGCGACGGCAGCTGGGGCGCCATCGTGCTCGTCACCGTCCTCGGTTACGTGCTGATGTTCGCCCTCGTGTTCACGATGGTCCTCGCGATGGCCGCGGTCGCCGGCCTCGACTCCCTGCAGGCCCTGCAGCAGTGGCTTGAGCAGGTGATGGCCCTTCAGGCCAAGGCCCAGGAGAGCGGCGTGCCGATGAAACCCGAGGCCATGCCGCAGCCGCCGGAGGGCCTGGGCGGCGTGGTGATCGTCCTGCTGGCGTTCCTGCCGCTGTGGTCGCTCGTGGCGCTGGGACTCAGCTGGGCACTCGTTTCCGTGGCGCTGCGCGGGACATCGCCCGTGGTGGCGATCCTCGGCGGCCTTCGCGCCGCCGCGTTGAACGCCCTGCCGCTGGTGGTGTTCGGCCTCGCCTTGGTGCTGCCCGGCCTGCTCGTCGGACTACTGTTCGGACTGGTGATGGCAGCGGTCGTGGCCCTCGCCTCGCTGTTGGGCCCCTTGGTCGGCGGCGTCATCGCCATGGCCATGGTGCTGGCCCTTACCGTGGTGTTCTCGGCGATCAGCTACGGCTTCACGCTGAACGGCTGGCGCGCCGCGTGTGACGACGGCCATGGCGCCGCCACGGATCGCCCGGAGATCGCGGGCTTCGAGGCCTGAGCCCGAGGCCCCGGCCGATTGCCGGGGTTCAAAGACCGAGCACCAGCACGGCCCGCAGCATCGTCCACGCCACCCAGCCCAGCAGCAGCGCCACGCCGGCGAGCTGCAGGCCCAGCCACCCCGTGACCCAACCCGGGAGCGCCGCACCGCCCTCGACGCGCGTGCCCGCGGCGAGGTCGTGGCCAGCGCGGTGGTCGTCGCGGAACATCACCATCGCGTGGCCCAAATGCAGCAGCAGCCAGCTTGGGCCAGCCGCCAGGAAGCGCCGTGCCACGCGGGAAAAGCCCGCCGCCGAGCCATCGTTGGCCACGACGCGCAGGCCCAGCGCGCGCTTGCCCGGCGTGGCCGCCCACGGCGAGGCCTCGAAACCGACGAAGTACGCGGCCACCGCCAGCCAGGCCCAAAGGCCCGCGCCGAACAGGGACGCCAGCAGCGCTTCCGTACCCTGCGTCATCGAGGCCATGAAGCCTGCATCGGACTGCAAGGCGCTGGCGAGGTCGAACAGGGCGATGTGTCCGGCGCCGAAGGCGCGATCCAGCGCCAGCTGCATGGCGCCTTCCATGCCCCGCCATGCCGAATGCGCGACCTGCAGCGGCCGCCACGCGGCCGCGATGACGAACGGCGACAGCAGCGCGAGGTCGAGCGTGTAGGCGGCGTAGCGCGCCTTGAAGGCGGCGGCGCTCATGCCGCTTCGGCGGGCCTGGCGCGCACCAGCAGGCGTCCCACGAGCAGGCCGGCTTCGTAAAGCAACCACATCGGGATCATCAGCAGCACCATCGACAGGCCATCGGGCGGCGTCAGCAGCGCGGCGAGGATGGCGATGACGACGATGACGTAGCCACGCCATTCGGAGAGCTGCGCCGGCGTGACCCAACCCAGCATCAGCGCGATGAGCACGGCGATCGGCATCTCGAAGGCCAGGCCGGCGGCAAGCCCCATCACCAGCACGAAGCTGAGGTACGCGTTGATGTCCGGCATCATCGTCACCCCCTCCGGCACCGTCGCCGTGAGGAAGGCGAACATCGCCGGCAGCAGCACGAAATACGCGAACGTAATGCCGACGTAGAACAGCAACACGGCGGCGACCAGCAGCGGCAGCGCGAGGCGCTTCTCGTTGCGATAGAGGCCCGGCGCGACGAAGGCCCAGGCCTGGTAGAGCATGAAGGGCACGGCCACGAGCAGCGCGACGAACAGCGTCAGCTTCATCGGCGCGAAGAACGGCGAGGCGACATCCACCGCGATGAGCTGGCCGCTGTCGGGCAGGTGCGCGAGCAAGGGCGCGGCAAGCCGCGCGTAGAGCTCGTTGGCGAAGGGCAGCAGGCCGAGGAAGGCGATCGCCAGCGCGAGCAGCGCGCGCATCGTGCGCAAGCGCAGCTCGAGCAGATGGCCCATCAGGCCCAGCCCGGTGTCGGCGTCGTTGCTCATGAGACGGGCGGCTTGGGGTCGATGGCAGTGCCCGGGGCCTCGTCCTTCGCGGGTGGCGTGGCGTCGCGGGTGGCGTCGCGAACCCCCGACTGCAGCTCACGCGCCTCCTCGTCGAGCTGCTTCACCGCATCGCGGATCGCTTCGCGCTCGGCCTGAAGGGAGGCCTTCAATTCCTCGGCGGCGAGCTCACGCTCCATCTCGGACTTCACCGCGAACCACTGCGCGCGCGCCTTGCGCACCCAGAGGCCGGCGAAACGCGCCGCCTTCGGCAGGCGTTCGGGGCCGAGCACCACCAGGGCGATCACCCCGATGATGCCGATCTCCAGCCAGCCGAGCTCGAACATGGCAGTGGGTCAGCCGCGCCGGCGCTCAGGCGCCGGGACGGTCGCTTTCCTTGCGCTCGGTGGCGGCGTCGACGCCCGGCTGCGGTGCGGGCGGGTCCAGCTTCGCGGGCTCGTCCTGCGCGTCGCGCATGCCCTTCTTGAAGCTCTGGATGGCCTTGCCGAGGTCACCGCCGGCACTGATCAGCCGCTTCGTACCGAAAACCACCAGCACGATCAGGAGGATGATGACGAGTTCGCGGAATCCCAGCATGGACGTGCTCCGAAGTCAGGGGCCAAGGATAGCCCGTCCGCTTGACGGCCCGAAGGCCGCCGGCGGATTTCAGCGCGCGGCCTGCGCGCTGGCTTCCTCGAGCTTGTCGCGGAAACCGACGACGGCGTTGGCCTGCGGGCGCACGCGGTTCTCGAGGATCATGCGCGCCGTCACGTCGCGGCCGTAGACGCGGCGGTTGGCGCGGTTGTCGATGGCGATCACCGCACCGTCCAGCGCGATGCCGGCGAACAGGCCGCGGGCGCGCGAGTAGCTGTAGATCTCGGCCTTGAGCTGGCCGTCGGTGCTGGCCTGCGCGCTGCGGCCCACCGGGCCGGCCGCCACCGAGGCGTCGGCGCCGAGGGTGAACTTGCCGTTGACGATGTTGTCGACGCCGCGGCGGTTGCGGAACACCAGCACCACGTCGGCCGACTGCACGCCGGCCTGGAAACCGAAGCTGCCGCCGCCGAGGGTGATGAAGGTCGGGTTCGACCAGGTGCCGTCGCTGCCGCGGACGGCCATCAGGCCCTTGCCGCCACGGCCGCCGAAGATCAGGCCGGCCTTGACCACGTCCGGCATCACGGCGATCGCTTCGGCCTCGCGCAGCAGGCGCTCCGGGATGGATTCCTCGGGGATGGCGAGGATCTCGGAGAGCACGCGCACCGCGTTGTCGGCGCGTTGGATCTCCTTCTCCTGCGCGTTCGCGGCGAAGGGCAGCATCAGGGCCAGCAGGGCGGTCAGCACCAGGCGCATGGGGCGCTCCTTGGGATTTGGGGACGATCGAGTGTGGAAAACCGCGCTTGAGCAGGGCATGAACCCGGCCGTGACGCGCGCGCCGATCATAATGACCTCCCGACCCTGCCGCTGGATCCGCATGCACACGGCCTTCCGCCCCGCGCCGCCCGCCACGCCGAACGAGGACGCGGGCCGCACCGGCGTCCTGCTGGTCAACCTCGGCACGCCGGACGCGCCGACGCCCGCCGCCGTGCGCCGCTACCTGGCCGAGTTCCTGCACGACCACCGGGTCGTCGACCTGACCCGCTGGCTGTGGTGTCCGGTGCTGCATTTCATCATCCTGCCGCTGCGCTCGCCGAAGGTGGCGAAGAACTACGCCGGCATCTGGACCCCGGAAGGCTCGCCGCTGCTGGCGCTCTCCCAGCGCCTCACGAAGGGCGTGGCGCAGGCGCTGCCCGGCGTCGACGTGCGGCTGGCCATGCGCTACGGCAACCCGTCCGTGCCGGACGTCATGCGCGCGATGGAAGCCGATGGCTGCCGTCGCTTCGTCGTGCTGCCGCTGTACCCGCAGTACGCCGCCAGCACCTCGGCGAGCTCGCACGATGCCGTCATGCGCGAAGTGCTCCGCTGGCGCCGCCAGCCCGAACTGCGCCTGATCCAGGACTACCACCGCGACGCCGGCTGGGTGGCCGCGGTGGCGGAGAGCATCCGCGCCCACTGGGCCAAGAACGGCCGCGGCGACCGCCTGCTGATGAGCTTCCACGGCATCCCGCAGCGCTTCGTCGCGGGCGGCGATCCCTATGCCGCGCAGTGCCGGGCGAGTGCCGAAGCGATCGCGGCGGCGCTGGGCCTCGGCGAGAACGAGTGGGCGCTGACCTTCCAGTCGCGCTTCGGCCGCGAGCCCTGGCTGCAGCCCTACACCGACAAGACGCTCGAGCAATGGGGCCGCGAGAAGGCCGGCACCGTCGACGTCGTCTGCCCGGGCTTCGCCGTGGACTGCCTCGAGACACTGGAGGAAATCGCGGTCGAGAACGCCCATGCCTACGTCGAGGCCGGCGGCACGGCGCTGCGCTACGTCCCGGCCTTGAACGACGATGCCGCGCACGTCGGGGCGCTGGCCGCGCTGCTGCGCCGCCATCTCGCGGGCTGGTCCGATGCGTGAGATCCGCCTGCCCGGCGGTCGCGGCGAACTCGCCGCGCTGCGCTTCGGCAACCCCGACGGACCGAAAGTGCTGGCGCTGCACGGCTGGCTCGACAACGCCGCGAGCTTCGTGCCGCTGGCGGCCTCGCTCGAGGGCTTCGATGTCGTCGCGCTCGACCTCCCCGGGCATGGGGCTTCCGCGCACCGCGCCGCGGGCTACGACTACGTCTACGTCGACTGGCTGCATGACGTGCTCGACGCGCTCGACGCGCTGGGTTGGGCGCGCGCGCACCTGCTCGGGCATTCGATGGGCGCCACGCTGGCCAGCACGCTCGCCGCCGCGGCGCCGGAACGCGTGGCGAAGCTGGCCCTGGTCGAAGGCCTTGGGCCGCTGGGCGGCCCGGCCGAAAGCGCCGGCACGCGCCTGCGCGAGGCGGTGGCGGCCCGACGCACGCTGGAGGCGCGCCGCGACGACGCACCGCGCGTCATCAAGGACATCGACACCGCGCTCGCCGCGCGCCTGCAAGCCACGCCGATGCGCGAGGCCGACGCGCGGCTGATCGTCGAACGCAATCTCCAGACGGTGCCGGGCGGCTGGGCGTGGCGTTCCGATCCGCGCTTGCGCCTGCCTTCGTCCACGCGCCTGCCGGAAGCAGCGATCCGCGCGATCCTGCAGGCCATCGAGGCACCGACGCTGCTGGTGGCCGCGGAGCCCTCACCGCCCTACTTCCCACCGGCGCTTCGCGCTGAACGCGTCGCCTGCCTGCGCGACGCACGGCTGCACCTGCTCGAGGGCGGGCACCACCTGCACATGGAGCGCGCCCCGGACATCGGCGCGCTGCTGCGGGATTTCCTCCGCGATTAGGGCGCGGCGTCGGCCGCCGGGGTCTTTTCCTCGACCGCGTGGCTGATCACCACGCCGAGCTGGCCGTCCGGCTTGGTTTCGATCATGTAGTTGACGCTGCGATCGTCGCGCTGCCACAGCAGGGTGCTCGAGCCGGGCTCGCTCATCGCCATCAGCGAGGTCCAACCGGCGTCCTTCATGTGCGTATCGATGCGGGTGGTCAACTCCGCCAGGTCGCCGGGCATCGTCCCACCGAGCATGGCACTGCCGCCGACCACCATCGAGGTCTCCAGCACGAGACCCTCGGGCACCAGCAGGTCGGACGGGAAATCCGCGGGAACCTTCGCGGCCTCGCCCTGCGAAACGGAGAACGCGCGCCCCTGCTCGTCGACACCCGACACCGTCTGGCCGCCGTCCTCGACATCGACCTCGGCATCGGTCATCGCCTCAATGGCGGCCTCGGTCGCCGCCTCCTGGCTGGCTTCTTCGGCCTTGCCGCAAGCCGTGATGAAAGAGAACGAGAGTGCGGTGACGGCGAGCACGCGGAGGGCGGTCAGGGACAGCAGCGGGGCGCGGGACATGGCGGCCTTTCGGGGGATGGAAGGGGGCGAAGAACGATGGCGCGCGGAAGCGCATCGCGCCAGCCCAAGGCATGGGGGCGGTTCAGCCGCGGGTCAAGCCTTGGACAAGGCGCGCAGATGGGCCTTGAGGCCGAGGCCAGCGTCGCTGCGCAGGAAACCGCGTGCTTCGCGCCAGTCCGGACAGCGGCGTTCCACTTCGCGCCAGAACGCCGCGGAATGGTTGGCATGGATGAGGTGGCAGAGCTCATGCACGAGCACGTACTCGAAGGCCGTGGGTGGCCCCAGCACCAGTGCGAGGTCGAGCGACACGGTGGCGTCGGGGGCCAAACTGCCCCACAGCGACGACAGCGCGCGCACGCGAAACTCGCGCGGCGGGCGCGGCAGGCCCGGCAGGTAGGCCGGCAGCCAGCGGTGGATCGCGGCCCGGGCTTCGGCGCCGTAGAACTCGAGCAGCGCCCGGCGGAGCGATGCGGCCGAGGCCGCGCGCGGGGCATGGAAGCGAAGCCCGTCACCGGGCGACGGCGACGTCGCGCCACCAAGGTCGGCGGCCGCGATGCGCTCGATCCGCGCACTGCGGGATTCGCACCACGCCACCGGCAGCGACTCGCCGTGCAGCGGGAGCGCATCGATCGCACCGAACTGCCAGGCCACGGCGACGCGGGTGTCGCGGAAGCGTTGCCACTGCGCCGTGATCCAGCTGGCGTGGTCCTGCACGAAGGCGTGGGCGACGCGCTCGGAGACGCGCCACGGCACCGACAGGCGCACCCCGCGTTCGCTCACCGTCAGTCGCAGGCGGCGCGCGCGACGATCACGCACGCGATGCAGCGGCACCGACGATCCGTCCGGCAGCAGGAAATCGACGCGAAGGCTGTCCCGCGTCGCCTCGGGTGCGGGCGAAAGGCCGAAGAAGGCGCGCAGGTCTGGACTCATCCGCGGCGGCGCGCCTGCCAGGCGGCCAAGCGCGCACCCGCCTGTTCGCGGAGCTTGCGACGCAGGGGGCCACTCCAACCCAGCAGCAGACCGGGCGCGCCGAGCGCCTGCCGGCTCCAACGCCAGACGTCGAACTGGTCAACGTGACGCACCACCAGCCCATCGCGGAAAACGAAGGTGGCATCGATGCGGTTGTGCACGAGACGGCCGGTCGCACTGAAGCGGTAGCGCGCCTCCCAGTGCGCGCGACCCTCGTGGGCGTCGGCGCGGATGGCGCTGGCGTCGAGCGACCAGACGTCGCGGCTCTTCGCCTTCACCGTCTCGCAGAGCATGGACCACATCGCCATGACGGCCTCGCGGCCATCCAGCGCAAAGACCGGGTCCTCGAAGCGCGCGTCGGGAGCGTAAAGCGCGGCCATCGCCCCGGTGTCGAGGGCGGCGAAGGCGGCATAGAAGGCCTCGATGCGGCGGGCGTTCTAGTGCGGCTCGTCGAAGGCAGTCATCGGTGCGCGTCCGCCGCGGGTTTCGACCCAGTCTACTCCGCGCGGCTGAGCTTCAGCGCCTTCTCCAGCACGCCGAACAGCGTGTGCAGCTCGGCGCTGAACAGCGCGTAGCGCGCGTCCAGCTCCGCGGCCAGCGAGTCGCGCTCGGTGTTCTCCAGCTGGTCGACGGCGCCGTCGAGGAACTTCAGCTTGCGGACGATCAGGTCCTCGCCGAGCACGAAGCTGACGTGATCGTCGAGCACCAGCGCGAGTTTGGTCACCTGCTTGCCCGTCTCGAGGTGCTTGGTGATCTCGTCGGCGGTCAGTTCCTGGCGCTGCGCCTTCACCACGGCGCCGCCATCAACGGGATCCTTCAGTTCGCACTCGTCGCCGAGCGTGAGCCCTTCCGGCAGCGGCTCGCCGGTGAGCCAGCCGGTCATCACCGCGCGCACCGACACTTCGGCATTGACCGGCACGGCCGGGAAGCTGCCCATCGCGTGGCGCAGTTCGGAAACGACGTTCTCGGCCGACTTCTTCGACGAGGCGTCCACCGCGACGATGCCGTGCTTGGCGTCGATGCTCGCCGAGGTTCGCGAGCCCTTGATGAAGGCCTTGGGCAGCATCTCGTGGATCAGGTCGTCCTTCAGCTGCTTACGCGCCTTGCCGCCGAGCTTGCGGCCTTCCTTCGCTTCGATCTCGGCGAGCTTCTTCGCCAGCGCGTCATTCACCACGGCGCCAGGCAGCAGGCGGTCCTCGCGACCGAGGCTCACCCAAGTGAAGTCACCCAGGCGATGGGTCATCGCCGTGCCCTCGCCGCCCATCGGCGGCACAAAACCGCGGGTGCCCAGCTCCAGCGGGCCGACGGGCTTCAGCGGGTGTTCGACGAGGCGGTCTTCGAGGGTTTCCAGCGCGGCGTTGAGGGAGGACGGGAAGCGGAAGAACGTGAGGTTGCGGAAGAACATGCGGATCCTGAAGAGCGGAATTCAGCGGGGAAGCGCAGCCAGCTGGCGGTCATGCCAGCGGCCGAGCAGGGCGAGCGCGAGGATGGCACCGAGTCCGGCGAGGGCCATGTCGCTCTGGGTGTCCCAGGCGTAACCCTGGGTGCCGAGGAAGGCCTCGGCGGCTTGGCCGGAGAGCTCAGCCACCCACCACTCGATGAGTTCGTAGAAGGCCGAGAAACCGAGGCAGAACGACACGATGAGGAACGCCCGCCAACCGGCGCCGTTGACCACGTCGAGGCGCAGGAACAGTTCGCGGGCGATCATCGCGGGCACGACGCCCTGCGCGAAGTGGCCGAGCTTGTCGTAGTTGTTGCGGGTGCCATCCATCCAATCGCGCACCCAGTCGCCGAGCGGCACTTCGGCGTAGGTGTAGTGGCCGCCGACGATGAGGATGACCGCGTGCAGCAGCACCAGCACGTACAGCAGCGGCGTCAGCGGGAAGCGGGCGCGCGTGGCGGCCAGCACCGCGAGGAAGCCCAGCGCCGGCGCCACCTCCAGCCACCACGTGAGACGGTCCTTCGGCCCGATGGCCGACCAAGCGAACACCGCGAGGAAGATGGCAGCCCAGGCGAGGGCGCCCGGCGAGCGCAGCGAGGCGGTGCTCACGGGTTCCAGATCGGGTCGAAGCGTTTGGCGCGCAGCGCGGCCAGGGCGTCGGGTTTGGGCGTCGAGGCGATGGC
>Ga0209278_1002464_pt1 | contig 10308 bp, 6 predicted proteins | sample JI81BgreenDNA_FD_187504 | JGI IMG/M metagenome (GOLD analysis project Ga0209278, IMG submission 187504) | Wastewater effluent complex algal communities from Wisconsin, to seasonally profile nutrient transformation and Carbon sequestration -... | ecosystem: Engineered > WWTP > Effluent > Algae... | reverse complement strand
CCCGCCGCCGGCCTGCTGCCGGAACGCCGCCGCACGTTTGTGCTGGCGGTGGTGGTGGCGTTGCACATCGCGGCCATCCTGGCGCTGCTGTTGCTGCGGATGGAGGTGCCCACGGGCAAGAAGGGCGCCAGTTCCATGGTGGCGGTGAACATCGCCGCGCCCACGCCGGAACGCGCCAGGCCCACACCCAAGCCGCAGCCCAAGCAGGTCCGCGAACGCAGCGCTCCGCAGCCCGAACCGCTGGTGACGGCGCCCGATGCGCCGCCCGCCAAGTGGAGTTTCGGCGATCCGGCGCTGCTGGAATTCGATCTCAGGAAGGTGCCCAAGGCCGATGGCGCGCCGTCGCAGATGGCGCAGGCGTCTGGCCCGCCCGACAGTGCGGTGGTGGGCGTCGCCCCCGATGGATCAAAGCTTTATGCCGCCGAATGGCAGCGCGAGCCGACCCAGACCGAACTGGCCTTCTACCTGAAATCGGCGCGCTATGCCGGCCCCGGCGCCTTCGGCCTGATCGCCTGCCGCACCGCGCCGCGCTTCAAGGTGGAGGATTGCCGGCCCATCGGCGAATCCCCCGGTTCGGGCATGGGCTATGCCGTCAACGAAGCTGCCTGGCAGTTCCGCGTGAAGCCGCCGCGGGTGGATGGCGAATATCAGGTGGGCACCTGGGTGAGCATCCGCATCGACATTCGCGGCAACTAGGTCATCTTCGCCGCCACCTTCGCCGCATCGATCAGGCTGATCGTGCTGCTCGCCTTGGCCAGTATCTTCCCGTCCAGCGTCGTCAGCCGGCCTTCGGCAAAGATGGTGCGGCCGCCGGCCTTCTCGATCCAGCCTTCGGCCAGCACCCGGCCCGGATTGGCCGGCGCAAAGAAGCTCACCTTCAACTCAAGGCTGATCGGCACGCGATCAAAACCGTGCTTCGCCATCACCGCGTGCGCCATGGCGGCATCGATCCAGCCCGACACGAAGCCGCCCTGCGCCACGCCGCCCGAATGGCACATTTCGGGCAGCACCTCATATTCGATCACGGCATGGCCGGGATCGAACCGCACGATGCGGCGCTGGGCCAGGCTGTGCGGCAGGGAACCGGGCGGGCCTTCGTCGCGCGGCGTGGGGATGGCGGTCTCGCTCATTTGCCGATCTTGTCCTGGGTCTTCGTGTCGAAATCGGAGGCGTCGTGGCGCTCGTGCAGTTGGCTCGACGGCTCGCCATACACACGGTTGACCATCCGCCCGCGCTTCACCGCCGGCCGCGCGCCAATCTGCTTCGTCCAGCGGATGACGTTGGTGTAACTGGCCACATCCAGAAACTCGCCGGCCTCATACAGAAGGCCAAGGCTCAACGCGCCATACCAGGGCCAGATCGCCATGTCGGCAATGCTGTACTCGCTGCCCGCCATATATTCATGGGTTCCCAGATGCCGGTCCAGCACGTCCATCTGGCGCTTGGTTTCCATGGCATAGCGGTTGATCGGATATTCCTGCTTGGTGGGCGCATAGGCATAGAAATGCCCGAACCCGCCGCCCAAAAACGGCGCCGAACCCATCTGCCAGAACAGCCAGCAAAGCGCCTCCGTCCGCGCATGATGATCGGTCGGCAGGAACGCCCCAAACTTCTCCGCCAGATACAGCAGCATCGCCCCGCTCTCGAACAGCCGGGTGGGCGGATCGGTGCTATGATCCACCAGCGCCGGGATCTTGCTGTTCGGATTGACCGCCACAAAGCCCGAACCAAACTGATCGCCCGCACCAATGTTGATCAGCCACGCATCATATTCCGCGCCGCTGTGGCCCGCCGCCAGCAGCTCTTCCAGCATCACCGTCACCTTCACCCCATTGGGCGTGCCCAGGCTGTACAACTGGAACGGATGCTTGCCGACCGGCAACGCCTTCTCCTGCGTCGGACCCGCAATCGGCCGGTTGATCGCCGCAAAGCGCCCGCCACTCTCCTTGTCCCACGTCCACACCTTCGGCGGCACATACTCGCTCATGCTGTCTCTCCTGTTCCCGCCGTTGTGGCGACGATGCAAGGCGCTGCCAACCCGTCAGCTTGGCGAGAAATTCTTGCGCGCCGCCAAGGATAAGGCCGGCGCCAGTTTTGACAGTTTTGACGCATCTCGCGGGGTTGGGCGATTGTGGGCGCGACGCTGCCGCCTTCGCGCCCATTGTTGCGATGCGGATGCCCAATGCCCATGACCGCGCACCGTGACAGGCTTGGGCCGCGTAGGACAGAGGAAGGAAGCAGCCTCCGGCGGGCAGGAACTCGTCCCTGCACCCGGTTGTTCTGGGGAGGCGCTCAATCTCCAATCGTCGCCCCTTGATTGAACCGTGGTTTGACTTGGCTGTGTTGGCCTTGGCGCTCAGCCTCGATTTCATAGCGAGAATTGTTTTCGGCAATTGTGATAATTATTTGAATTAAAGGTGTTGTGAACTATTTCATACGATTTATTGCGCTGGAGATTATGTCGCCGAAGTCGCTCCTGTTGATACCAAAAATTGAGACATTAGCTTGCACAAAGGTCTTTGCGTGGATCGGATCAGCTGCCCAAAGGCGGCTTCCTGACTGAGCCAGTGACGCAATATTGATACGTTCAACAAAGCTGGTAATGTTTTGTGCCTCAATAAGGCCTATGGCCTTGTCTGACGTGGCACCTAAAAAGAGACGGTTAGGAGCGATTGGCAGTATAGAAATCCAATCCCCAGACTCCGCCAAGGCTTCAAAGAGGAGAGGGCGGTCGGAAAGAAGCAAAGGAGCGGAGCCATCAGATAATTCATAAAACCGCCATATCAAGCGTGAGAACCGCTCCACCGAGGTCGGTGAAACAATTGATTCAACTAGCCATTTTGCAATTGGTGTGGCCTCAAACTCGCCCGGGAAGTGATGGTCAATCCATTGCTCAGTTGTCCACGAACCCGGCGGGGGCGATTCAGCATCAACGGCGGCGAGGGTGTCGCGATAGAGCCTCGGCCCATGCGTCCTGAGCGCTTCGATCACATCTTGCTGCCGCATCCGGAGTGAACTGAGGAATACAGCCCACCAGTCGCATTGTTCTTTATCAATGAGTCTTTGCCGTTCAACCGCTTGCAATGCGTTTGCCGCCCCGTTGTCGATGAATTGAAAGAAGTCTGTCTCGACGACATGGCGGTCGCATTCTAGATGTGAAACCGGCAATGAATACAGGTCTGGCTCGAACCCAGTTCCTTTCGGTGAAACAGCGCTGACAAAGACTTCCCCGCCGCGTACTGTTACCGAGTAGGTGCGACCGCCATCATTCGTCCAGCGACGTATTAGGAATTTGGGCACATAATGATGATCCATGATTCGAAGATGTGCAGCGGGCTCAAGATATTCAACCTCATGTTAAGCAATTATGTGAACACAAGACGAAACTCCTGACTCCTCCCTCGTTGTTCGTGCCTCTTAGAAAAGCGTCACCCCGGATCGCATCCGAGGTGACACCGTGAGGGTGGTCTGGAGACGAATGGGTGCAGGGACGAGTCCCTGCCCGCCGGAGGCAACATTTCTCTCTCTTGAGACGAGCGTCCCTCAGGCCGCTACGCGATGCGCCTTCGGCAGGCGCTGCCGGCTCCCACGCGCGCGCCCTCAATCATCCAGCGCCGCATAGACCATCGTGCGCATCTCCCGCCGGACGGGCCAGGTGGAGGAGGGGATGAGTTGGGTCATGAAGAGGCCGATCAGGTCTTCTTCGGGGTCCACCCAGAAGAAGGTGCTGGCGGCGCCGCCCCAGAAGAAGTCACCGTTGCTGCCGGGCATGAGGGTCTTGTGGCTGGCGGTGGAGGTGGCGAAGCCGAGGCCGAAGCCGACGCCGTCGTAGGCGGCTTCGGAGAAGAGGCTGCGGGAGAGGGCGGGGAGGTCGACGCCGCCGGGCAGGTGGTTGGCGGTCATCAGGCTGAGCGTCTTGCGGCTGATAAGGCGGTTGCCGTTCAGGGTGCCGCCGTTGGCGAGCATCCGGGCGAATTGCAGATAATCCTGCGCGGTGGAGACGAGGCCGCCGCCGCCGGAGACGAAGCTGGGCGGCGTCAGGAAGCTCGAGGTGGTGGGGTCATCCTGCAGGCTGATGGTGCCGTCCTTGGTGGGTTGATAGCAGGCGGCGAAGCGGTGTTGCTGGCCGTCGCGCACGTGGAAGCCGGTGTCTGCCATGCCGAGCGGGGCGAAGATTTCCTCGGCCAGAAACTGCTCGAATGGGCGGCCGCTCACCACCTGCACCAGCCAGCCCAGCACGTCGGTGGCGACCGAATAGTTCCACGCCTCGCCGGGGGAGAATTCCAGCGGCAGCTTGGCGAGGGCCTGGATCATGGCTTCCAGCGTGCCGGCCTTTTCGATCTCGCCGATCTTCTCGCGGCGATAGGCTTCATCGACGTTGGTGCGCAGCTGGAAGCCATAGGTGAGGCCGGCGGTGTGGCGCAGCAGGTCCACCACCTGCATGGGGCGCGTGCAGGGCTTCGTCTGGAAGCCGGTGCGGTGCGTGCCGGCGACATAGACGCCGAGGTTCTTCCATTCCGGGATATATTTGTGCACCGGATCATCGAGCGCGATGAGGCCGCGCTCGACCAGCATCATCAGCGCGACCGACGTGATCGGCTTTGTCATCGAATAGATGCGGAAGATCGTGTCTTCCCGCAGCGGCACGCCGCGTTCGACGTCTGCCAGGCCTTGCGCGTGGATGTGGGCCACCTCGCCATGGCGGGCGACCAGCGTGAGGGTGCCGGGCAGGCGGCGGGTGGCGATGTATTTTTCGGCCAGGAAGCCATCAAGCCGCGCGAGGCGGGTGGGGCAGAACCCCAATGTGTCGGTCATTGGCGTTGGTCCCCTGTCTGGTGCCGATCAGAAGGTCGGCTGATCATATTTGCGCGGTGCGATTTCCTTGTGGAGCTCGACGATCGCATCCGATCCGGCCGTCTTGTAGAGGCCGGGCACAAGGCCGTGGATGAAGCATTTCAGGCTGGCGACGAACAGGCGGCTGCCCACGCCGAAGGCGGCGCCCATGTGTTCGCCATAGCTTTCGTTGACGCAGCGCGGGTGTTCGAGGAACAGCCGATCGATCATCGCAATAAGCCTCGCCTGTCGTGATTCCGTGGCCGGCATAGTGGCGGCGGCGGCGCGCGCCTGCAACCTTTGCTGATGATCTGGTGGGCGTTGAGGGTTTCGAACCCCCGACCCTCTCGGTGTAAACGAGATGCTCTACCACTGAGCTAAACGCCCGCACCGCCGTTAGCCGGCGCGGGGCGGCGGCGCAAGGCGCCTTGCCGGTGTTGCTGCATTGCAACAGCGCAGGCCCAATTTCCGTGGGCCGGCTGGTATCATGAACCGGCCATGAAGCTGTAACGGAAGTGTCACAAATACCCGGCAGAGGCCGGGGCAGTTAGCGGGCAGCGGGAATCGGTTCTCGCTGTCAATTCGCTTCACAAGCGTTTTTTCCCAGCAGCCACAGGGGATATCACATGCGTCATCTTCGTCTTGGTGTTGCGCTTGCCGCGCTTGCCGTTCCGGCCTTTGTCATTCCGGCTGCCGTGCAGGCCCAGGAAACCACCGCAGCCATCCGCGGCAGCATCATCAACGAGAAGAACCAGCCGATCGCCGGCGCCACCGTCACGGTGATCCACACCCCGTCGGGCACCCGCATCGTGCAGACATCGGGCGCGAACGGGGAATTCAACGCCTCGGGCCTGCGTCTGGGCGGCCCGTACAGCGTCACCGTGGAAGCCGCCGGCTTCGATCCGGCCACCGAAACGCTCGACGGCCTGACTGCTGGTACAGCGCAGCGCGTGGAAGTGATGCTGGCCGCTACCGGCCAGGGCATCACGGTCACGGCGAGCCGCACCCGCAGTGCGATCACCATCGCGACCGGCGCCGCCACCATTTTGACGGCGCGTGACATCGCCGGCATCGCCAACGTCAACCGCGACATCCGCAACCTTGCGCTGCGCAACCCCCTGGTCAGCCTGAACCAGAGCAACAACTCGATTTCCATTCTTGGCCAGAACAACCGCTTCAACCGCTTCACTGTGGACGGCGTGGCCTTCGGCGACCCGTTCGGCCTGGAGGGCAGCGGCCAGGTTTCGAACCGCGGCCCGATCCCGCTGGATGCCATCGGCGAATTCAGCGTTGAAGTGGCGCCGGTCGATATCCAGCAGGGCTTCTTCCAGGGTGGCGCCATCAATGCGCAGCTGATTTCGGGCAGCAACAAGTTCCATGCAATGGCCGGTGGCTTCTATCAGAACGACAGCCTGCGCGGCCGCCGTGCCGGCACGCTGCGCCGTGTTGGCCAGTTTGAATCGCAGATCTACACCGCCCAGTTGAGCGGTCCGATCATCAAGGACAAATTGTTCTTCGCCGTCACCTATGAGCGCACGCGTGAAAGCGTGCCGGCGCCGCTCCAGCCCTCGCAGCTGACCAACGTGGGCCCCGGCGGCATCACCGACGCGCAGATCAGCCGGATCCAGGGCATTGCCGATACGGCCTATGATTATGATGCCGGCGGCGTGGCCGCAACGGTTCCGGAACGGGATGACAAGCTGGTTGCCAAGATCGACTGGAACATCGCCGATGGGCACCGCGCCAGCTTCACCTATATCTACAACGAATCGAACGAATTTTCAGGGGCCACGGGTGCTGCGGCCCTGAACCAGTCGTCGCCGGTGTTTTCGCTGCAGTCGAACAACTTCACCGCGGGCGCCATCAACCACTTCGGCATCCTGCAGCTGAACGATCAGTGGAGCGACAATTTCTCCACCATGCTGCGTGTCTCCTACGCGGATTACGAACGGCTGCAGGTGCCCGTTGGCGGCCGCACCTTCGGCCAGTTCGACGTCTGCCTGGCGGAAACGCGGGCCGCGCCGCTGGGTGCCTGCCCGGGCGGCACCGGACAGCTGCGCTTTGGTCCCGACATCAGCCGCCAGTCCAATGAGTTGACCTCGCAGTCGCTCAACGTGGAATTCGCCGCGACGCTGAAGATGAACAACCACACGGTGAAGGCCCTGGTTGAGCGCCGCACGCAGGACCTCAACAACCTGTTCCAGCAGCGCACGTCCGGCCAGTGGTATTTCGATTCGATCACCGATCTGCAGAACCGGCAGGCCAGCTTCCTCGATTTCGCGACGCCGCTGCGTGGCGGCATCGAAACCGCCGCGGCCATCTTCGCCAACAACAGCTGGACGTTCGGGATCATGGACACCATCGACGTGTCGGACGATCTGACGGTGCTGGCCGGTTTCCGCTGGGATCTGTTCGACACGCCTGACGTGCCCGTCTTCAATCCGAACTTCCTCGACCGGTTCGGTTTCCCCAACAACAGCACCCTGAACGGCCGCCAGCTGTTCCAGCCGCGCTTCGGCTTCAACTGGCGGGCAAGCGACCGGCTGCAGATCCGTGGTTCGGCCGGCCTGTTCGGCGGTGGTGCGCCCAACGTGTGGGTGTCGAACAGCTATTCCAACCCCGGTCCCACCATGGCCCGTGCTTCGATCACCCGTGTGCCGGGTGTTGGCGGCGCGCCAGACACGTTCACGGTGTCCGGCATCCCCGGCCTGAGCGCGGCCGATCAGAACGCCATCGGTGCGGCAACGCTGAACAATGTCAGCGGTGGGCAGGGTGTCCCGGATACCTTCATCCAGGCGCTGCGCGGTGTCGGCGGCGCGGCCGGCGCCCCCACCAATGCCATCGATCCGGATTTCCGGGTGCCCTCGCAGTGGCGCGTGTCGGGCTCGGTCGACTATACTGCCAACCTGGGCTTCCTGGGTGATGACTGGCAGTTCGGCGCCGATGTCATCTGGTCCCGCACCCGCGACGCGCTGACCTGGACCGATCTGCGTTCGGTGCCGGTTGGCACGCTGCCTGATGGCCGTCTGCGCTATGGGCCGCTGGGGGGCGTTGGCACCACCAACAGCGACATTCTGCTCACCAACACCAGCGATGGCTATTCCTGGAACATCGTTGGCCGCTTCGACAAGCGGTGGAACAACGGCCTGCGCCTCGCCGGCAGCTACACCTTCCAGCGTTCGTTCGACGTCAACTCGGCCACGTCGTCGGTGGCGTTCTCCAACTACATGAACGCGGCCGCCGGCTTTGATCCCAACAATGCCGCCTATGGCGTGTCCAACTATCAGCGCGATGATGCCTTCCGTCTGGTGGCCAGCTATGACGCGAGCCTGTTCGGGGACAACAACACCCGCATCGAGTTCTTCTTCAATTCGACGTCGGGCCAGCCGTTCAGCTTCACCATGAACGATCAGGCTTCGGGCAACGGTCGTTCAGCCGTGTTCGGCACGCTGGCGTCGACGTCGGCCGGTCAGCAGCACATCCGTCACCTGCTGTACGTGCCGAATGTCAGCTCCATCACGGCCGATCCCCGCGTCACCTATGCGCCCGGCTTCGATTTCGCCGGCTTCCAGAACTTCGTCCAGAATTCCCCGCTGGCCGAATATCAGGGCCAGATTGCACCGAAGAACATCGGCCGCAGCCCGCGCGTGAACCGCCTGGATTTCGCGCTGCGCCAGCAGGTGCCGTTCGTGTTCGGAGGCAAGATCGAGCTGTCGGCCGAAGTCGAAAACGTGCTCAACCTGATCAACCCCAACTGGGGCGTGGTGCGGCTGGTGCCGTTCCCGCACATGGCACCTGCGGTCAACGTTGCCTGCGCCGATGCCGCCTGCACCAGCTATCGGTTCAGCAACGTCTCGGCCAGCGCGACAAGCTTCACGCCGCCGGCCTCGCCGATCCAGATCGGGGGCTCGTTCTGGGGTGTCCGCTTCGGCGCTCGCGTGCGGTTCTGATCGCAGCCGGGCGTGAGGCTGGCGCAGCGGCGACATCCTCACGACCCGGCCCGATCAGCCAGCGAACAAGAAAGGGCGGCCCCGACTGGCCGCCCTTTCCTTTTGTGGTTTGACCCCGGGTCACGTCTGGAGCAGGCGGCTGATCGGGGCCTCATGCCTGCCATTGGTGCCAGTCACTTCTTCAGATACCGATCATACCAGTCGATCACCGCCAGGTTGGATTGCAGCCACTGCGACGGGCGCCCCATGCCGTGGGCGGCATCGGGCAGGCGCACCATCATGGCATCGACGCCGCGCACTTTCAGGGCCTGATAATAGGCCTCGGTCTGGGCGATGGGGGTGCGATAGTCGGCCTCGCCGGTGATCAGCAGGGTGGGTGTCTTCACCTTGCCGACCAGGCTGAAGGTGGATCGCCGCCAATAGAGGTCGCGATTGTCCCACGGGTTGCCCACCACCCAGTTCGACAGCGTGACGGCGCTGATGTCGGACGTGAGCGCCTGGATCGACCAGTCGGTCACCGGGCGCAGCGCGGCGGCCGCGTTGAAGCGATCTGTTTTGCCGATGGCGAAGGTGGTGAGCACGCCGCCGCCCGAACCGCCGCCGATGAACTGGTTCCTTGCATCGGCCCAGGGGCGCTTCAGCACCTCGTCCACCCCGGCCATCAGATCATCGTGATCGGGGCCGGGATATTCACCGCCATATTCGGGCGTGATGCCGTTGGCAAAACGTTCGCCATAACCGATCGACCCGCGCGGGTTGGACCATAGCACGACATAGCCGGCCGCGGCATAAAGCTGGTGGGTGATGGAGAAATAGGGGCCATAATCGCCATTCGGGCCGCCGTGGATTTCCAGCGCCACCGGATATTTCTTCGTCGAATCAAAGTTCGGCGGATACTGGATCCAGCCTTCGATGGTGGGCCCATCGGGCGCCTTCCAGGTGAGGCGTTCCATCGCGCCGATCTGTTTTCCGGCGCGCCAGCCCTCGTTGAAATCGATCCTGCCCACAAGCTTGCCGGCCTTCATCACGCCCAGCGCCGCCGGGCGATCAGCCTCCACGGTGGTGAAGGCGTGAACGCCGCCGCCTTCATCCCACGCCCCGCCGGAGGAGGGGAGATAGAGGCGGGTGCCGCCGATCTGCGGCACCGCGGTGCGCGGGCTGCCGCCGGCTGCCGGGATGGTGGCCACGCGGGTGACGCCGGCATCGGCATGAAACACGTTCAGCGCCTTGCCATCCGGCGTCCAGCGGAAATCCAGCACTGGCCGGTCCAGCGCGGCGGTGAGGTGGACGGGTTCGCCGCCCGAAACGCGCCGCAGCCACAGGCCGGGCTGGCTGTAGAATTTCGTGGTCCTCGGCTGTCCCACCCAGGCCAGCCACTGGCCATCGGGGGACAGGCGTGCATCGCCTTCGCCGCCATCGATGTCGGTCAGGCGCTGCGGCGTGCCGCCCGCCGCCGCGATGCGGTAGAGATCGGTTTCGCCGGCAATCCTGTCGTTGCCGGGGCGGACGGCGGCGGCATAGACGA
>Ga0209278_1002463_pt1 | contig 10309 bp, 7 predicted proteins | sample JI81BgreenDNA_FD_187504 | JGI IMG/M metagenome (GOLD analysis project Ga0209278, IMG submission 187504) | Wastewater effluent complex algal communities from Wisconsin, to seasonally profile nutrient transformation and Carbon sequestration -... | ecosystem: Engineered > WWTP > Effluent > Algae... | reverse complement strand
CCATCGGCCCATGAAAGCGAACCCCACCCAGGCCCTCCGCGACACCGGAGTCCGTGTGACCCGCCAGCGCGAGGCGCTCCTCAAGGTCCTGACCGAGGCCGAGGACCACCCCGACGCGGCCGAGCTGCACCGGAGGGCGCGGACCCTCGACGACAGCCTGTCGCTGGCCACCGTCTACCGCACCCTCTCGGTCCTGGAACGGGAAGGGGTGGTCCTGCGCCTCGCCCTCGAAAACGGCGGGGCCAGATACGAGGTCGCCGACGCCCCCCATCACGACCACATCGTGGACCTCGACACCGGCCAGATCACCGAGTTCCGGTCCGAGAAGATCGAACAGCTCCAGCGCGAAATCGCAGCCGAGCTCGGCTACGATATCGTCCACCACCGGATGGAGCTGTACTGCCGGAAGAAGCCCTAGACGGTCCGCACCAGCCGCAGCGCATCATAGATCGCCGCGTGGGTGTTCCTTGCCTCGACGGCGTCCCCGATCCGGTAAAGCTGGAACCCTTCCGCCTCCGGCTGCGGCAGCCCGTCGATAAGGCGGCCATAGTCCACCGCCCCCTTGTTCCCCGAGGCCGGTTTCAGGTCGAAATAGAGGTCCGCCAAGGGCTGCGTCCCGGCGTTCACCACCACCTGGTCATGCCGCTGCGTCTTGGCGAGCGTCATGTAATCCGACCCGATCACCGCCTCCAGCTGGTTGCCCGCCCGTCGGACAGCGTCCAGCTTGTAGGTCACCGTGAAGGTCACCGCCTTGTCCTGCAGCGCCCGCATGTAGGGGACGAGGTTCATTCCCATCACTTCCGGCGAGAAGCTGCGGTCGCGGGTCATCACCTCGACCCGGCCCCCGGCCTCGGCAATCATCTGCGCCGCCTGCAGCGCGGCATGGTCGCCCGCCTCGTCATAGATGAGCACGTTGTCACCAGGTTTCGCATCGCCCGACAGGATGTCCCAGGCCGAGACGACCAGCTCGTTGCCCTCCGCCAGAAGCCCCGTGGTCGGCAGCCCCCCGGTCGCGATCACTGCCACGTCCGGGCATTCTGCAATCACATCAGCGGCTTCCGCCCAGGTGTTGAAGCGGAACTCTACCCCCAGCCGGGTGCATTGCGCCATGCGCCAGTCGATGATCCCGATCATCTCGGACCGACGCTTCGACTTTGCCGTCAGCCGGACCTGGCCGCCCGCCTGGCCGGCCGCTTCGAAGACGACCACCGAATGCCCGCGCTCGGCTGCGACCCGTGCCGCCTCAAGCCCGGCAGGACCGGCGCCGACGACCACGACCTTCTTCTTGGCCGCCGCCTTCTCGATCTGGTGCGGCTGCGAGCCCTCGCGGCCCGTGGAGGGGTTGTGGATGCACAAGGCCATGCCGCCCTGGTAGATCCGGTCCAGACAATAGGTCGCGCCGACGCAGGGGCGGATGTCGTCCTCGCGGCCCTCGACGATCTTGCGCACGATATGCGGGTCGGCCATGTGCGCCCGCGTCATCCCCACCATGTCGACCTGGCCCGTCGCCACTGCATGGCGCGCGGTCGCCACGTCCGGGATGCGGGCTGCGTGCAGGGTCGGCATCCCGACCTCGGCCTTGATCCGGCCTGCGAAGTCGAGGTGCGGGGCGGACCGCATGCCTTGCACCGGGATCAGGTCGGTCATCGCCGGGTCGGTGTGGATGCGGCTGCGGTTGATGTTCAGATAGTCTACCAAGCCACTGTCACGGAACATTTTTCCGATCGCCACGCCTTCCTCGATGTCGATCCCGCCGGGCTCCATCTCGTCGACGCCGTAGCGCATGCCGATGATCAGCTTGGGCCCGACCTTCTTGCGGATCGCCGTCAGGATTTCCATCGTCAGCCTTGCGCGGTTGTCGAGACTGCCGCCATAGGGCGCGTCCAGGACATTGGTCAGCGGCGACATGAACTGGTCAAGGAGATGGCCGTGGCACATGATCTCGATCCCGTCGAGGCCGGCCGCCTGCATCCGTTCGGCCGCATCGACATAGTCCTGGATGATGCGGGCGATGTCCCAGTCCTCGGCCGGTTTCGGCGTCGCGCGGTGCGCGGGCTCGCGTTCGTGGGTCGAGGAGACGACGGGCAGCCAGTCGCCCTTGTCCCAGCGGGTCCGGCGGCCAAGGTGCGACAGCTGGATCATCACCGCAGCCCCCGCCTCGTGGCAGTCGTCGGCCAGCCGTTTCATCCACGGCACGATCTCGTCCTTCCAGACCAGAAGGTTCGAGAACACCGGCGGGCTGTCGCGGCTGGTGCTGGCGGACCCGGCGGTCATCACCATCGAGACGCCGGCCCTGGCACGCTCCAGATGGTAAAGCCGGTAGCGGTCCTTCGGCATCCCGTCGTCGCCATAGGCCGGCTCATGGCTGGTCGTCATGATCCGGTTGCGAAGCGTCAGGTGTTTCAGCTGGTAGGGCTGCAGAAGCGGATCGTTCGACATGGGGCGCGGGCCTGGGTTGGAGTGAATCGCTGTCTGCGCAACACTATCGCAAGACTTGACACATGTGTCGAGTTTGTTTCGATCCGCTTGTGAAAGCGCGGCGCGGATGGTTAGGTCGCCGGCATGAACACGGAAAAACCTGATCGCGGCTGGCGGGGCACGCCGGATCTCTGGCTCGACGCGGCCTATCAGCTCTTGGTCGAGGGCGGGGTCGAGGCGGTGAAGGTCATGCCGCTGGCCGAACGGCTGGGCCTGTCGCGGACCAGCTTCTACTGGCATTTCCCCGACCGCGAGGCACTGCTGGCGGGGTTGGTCGAGCGCTGGAAGGCCAGGAACACCGGCAATCTGACGGCGCGCTGCGAGGCCCCGGCGGCGACCATCTCCGAGGCGATGCTGAACCTTTTCGACTGCTGGTACGACGATGCGCTCTTCGACAGCCGGCTGGAATTTGCCATGCGGACCTGGGGCTTGACCGATCCCTCCGTGGCCGCGGCGATGCAAGAGGCCGACGCGACGCGGGTTGCGGCGATCACCGCCCTCTTCCGGCGGTTCGGCTACAGCGAGGCCGAGGCCGACACCCGGGCGCGCACGCTGTATCTGACGCAAGTGGGCTATATCGCGGTGCGTTCCGACGAAAGTCTTGAGGTCCGGCTGCGCCGCAATCCGGCCTATGTGCTGACCTTCTGCGGCGTGGCGCCCAGCGACGCCGAGGTCGCCGCCTTCAACGAGCGGCACCCGGTCAGGTAAGCCGCAACAAGAGGTCGGCCAGCTGCCGGGCCTCGTCCTCGGACAGGGGTGCGACGGTCTCGGCCGAGACGGCAAGCGCGGTATCGACCCTGGCGTCGAACAGCTGCCGGCCGGTGTCGGTCAGGCTGACGGTCAGCCGGCGCCGGTCGGACGGGTCGGCACAGGTGGTCACATAGCCAAGCTTTGCCAGCCGGTCGACCACGCCCTTGATGGTGGCGGCATCCATCGCGGTCGCCCGGCCAAGCTGGTTCTGCGACTGCGGGCCGATCTCGACCAGCCGGGCCAGCACGGCGAACTGGGTCGTCGTCACTTCCGGAATGGCAGCGGCGAAGATCGCAAGGTGCCGCTGCGTCACCCGGCGCAGGACATAGCCGATCTGTTGATCAAGGCGGTAGGACTTGGCATCTGTCATGGCTTGCCGATACGACTTGCAGGGGATCGGTGCAAGGCGGTTGACAGAATCCGGGAGCGGATCCAGTCTTGTTGTTACGCAAATGATTTCGGGGCTTTCCGTGCCGGACTATGCCCGTCCCCAGACCCTGAACGAGGCTCTGCGGCTGCTTGCCGGGGCCGGTTGGCGCATTCTGGCCGGGGGCACCGATCTTTACCCGACCGCGGGGGCGCGACTGGCGGGACCGGTGCTTGATCTGACTGCTGTGCCCGATCTTTCGGGGCTGCATCTGGGGCAGGGCCTGCGCATCGGGGCCGCGACGCCCTGGGCCGCCCTGCTGCGGGCCGATCTGCCCCCGGCGCTGCGGGCCTTGCAGCAGGCGGCCCGGCAGGTTGGCGGCCGGCAGGTTCAGGCCTCGGGAACCATCGGCGGCAATCTCTGCAACGCCTCGCCGGCGGCGGACGGTGTGCCCCCGCTGCTGGCGCTTGGCGCCGAGGTGGAGCTGGCCTCTGCCGCCGCGAGCCGCAGGCTGCCGCTCGACCGTTTCCTCCTGGGCCCGCGCCAGACGGCGCTGCGGCCGGACGAGCTGCTGGTGGCGGTCCATATCCCGGACCGGGCGCTGCGCGGCCGGTCAAGTTTTCTGAAGCTTGGCGCTCGCTCGCATCTGGTGATCTCGATTGCCATGGTCGCCGTCCGGCTGGTCGTCGAGGACGGCCGCATCGCCGAGGCGGCGGTCGGCGTCGGCGCCTGCGGCCCGGTGGCGCGGCGCCTGCCACGGGTCGAGGCGGCGCTTGTCGGTGCGCTCGCCTCGGACGCGGCGGATCGGGTGCAGGACGCCGATGTCGGCGCCAGCCTCGGCCCCATCGACGATGTGCGCGCCACGGCCGCCTACCGGCGCAGGGCGGCGGCGGAACTGGTTCGGCGCGCGGTAAGAGAGGCTCTGGCATGATCCGCTTCACGCTGAACGGCACCGATGTCGCGCTGGATGCGCCCCCGACCGAGCGGCTGTCCGAAGCCTTGCGCGAAAGGCTTGGCAAGGTCGGCACCAAGACGGGCTGCGATGCCGGCGACTGCGGCGCCTGCACCGTGCTGCTCGATGGGGTGGCGGTCTGCGCCTGCCTGACCCCTGCCGCGCGGGTCGCGGGGCGCAGCGTCACGACCGTTGAAGGCCAGACGCCCGAACTGACCCGGCTGCGCGCCAGCTTCCAAGCCCATGGCGCGGCGCAATGCGGGATCTGCACGCCGGGGATGCTGCTTGCGGCGGCCGAGCTTCTGGCCGAGACCCCGCATCCTTCGGCGGCCGAGGTGGAGGCGGCGCTGGGCGGGGTGCTCTGCCGCTGCACCGGCTATCGCAGCATCATCGCGGCGGTGGTTGCCGCCTCGGACCCGCTGCCCGAACCCGCGACGGGTGGGGTCGGCCAGCCCGTCCGGCGCCTTGACGGTGCGGCCAAGGTCGCCGGCGACAGTTTCGGCGCCGATGAATGGCCAGCGGGTGCGCTGGTGGTCAAGGCGCTGCGCTCGCCCCATCCCCATGCCGGGTTCGTCATCGGCGACCTCGCCGCCTTCCGCGCCCGGCCCGGCGTGGCCGCAGTCTTCACGGCGGCCGACATTCCCGGCCGCAATGCCTTTTCGGTGATCCCGCCCTTTGCCGACCAGCCCGCCATCGCGGCCTCGCCCGCCCGGTTTCGCGGCGAATGCGTGGCCCTGGTCGCCTTCGAGCCCGGCGCCGAGACCGACCTTGCGGACTTCCCGATCACCTGGACCGCGCTGCCGCCGCTCGCGTCCCCCGCCGAGGCGGAGGCCGGGCCGCCGCTTCATGCGGCGCGTCCCGGAAACCTGCTGGTCGAGGGCCGGGTGATCAAGGGCGACGCCGCCGCGGCCCTTGCCGCCAGTGCCCATGTCGTCGAAGGCAGCATGACCACCGGCTTCGTCGAACACGCCTATATCGAGCCCGAGGCCGGCAGCGCCTGGATGGAGGGCGACCGGCTGGTGATCCGCGCCTGCACCCAAGCCCCCGGCATGGACCGCGAGGATACCGCCGCGATCCTGGGGCTGCCGCTCGACCGGCTGCGCATCATCCCGTCGGCGACCGGCGGGGGGTTCGGGTCAAAGCTCGACATCTCGCTGCAACCGCTGATCGGCCTTGTCACGCTGAAGACCGGCCGCCCGTCGCGGATGACCTACAGCCGGCAGGAAAGCATGGCCTCGACGACCAAGCGCCATCCGGCCGAGATGCGGGGCCGCATCGGCTGCGACGCGGAAGGCCGGATCACCGGGATGGAGTTCGAGGGCCGCTTCAACACCGGCGCCTATTCCAGCTGGGGGCCGACCGTGGCGAACCGGGTGCCGGTGCATGTCTCGGGGCCGTACCGGACGCCGGCGATCATCGCCCGGGCCCGGGCCATCCATACCCACGGCCCCGTGTCCGGCGCCTTCCGCGGCTTCGGCGTGCCGCAGGGCGCGCTCTGGCAGGAAACGCTCTACGACCGGCTGGCCGACAAGGCCGGGATCGACCGGCTGGAGTTCCGGCTGCGCAACGCGCTCCGCGACGGCGATGTCAGCGCCACGGGCCAGGTCTTGCGCGCCGTCGGGATCCACGACTGTCTCGCGGCGCTGCAACCGCACTGGACCCGCGCCTTGGCCGAGGCGGCGGGCCAGCCGGGCCGGGGGGTGGGCGTCGCCTCCTGCTGGTACGGCTGCGGCAATACCGCGCTGCCGAACCCCTCGACCATCCGCATCGGCCTCGCGGCCACGGGCGAGGTGATCCTGCATCAGGGCGCGACCGATATCGGCCAGGGCTCGAACACGGTCATCGCCCAGATCGCGTCGCAGGCGCTGGGACTGCCGCTTGCGGCCTTCCGCCTGATCGGCCCCGACACCGCGCTGACCCCGGACGCCGGCAAGACATCGGCCAGCCGGCAGACCTTCGTCTCGGGCCGCGCCGCCAAATCCGCCGCCGAGGGCCTGCGCGCCGAAATCCTGCGCCGGGCCAATGCCGGGGCGAGGGCGACCCTGGCGCTTGAGGGCGCAACCCTTTTGGTCCGCGACGGCGGGACGCGGGCGCGGATCGACCTCGCCTCGCTGACGCCCGATGCCCGGGGCCTCGTCCTTTCCGCCGAGGCCAGCTACGACCCGCCGACCGCGCCGCTGGACCAGAACGGCCAGGGCGCACCCTATGCACTTTACGGCTATGGCGCGCAGATGGTGGAACTGGCGGTGGACGCAGCGCTGGGCACCGTGCGCCTGCTGAAGATCACCGCCGCGCATGATGTGGGCCGGGCGATCAATCCGATGCTGGCGCAGGGCCAGATCGAGGGCGGCATCGCCCAGGGCATCGGCATGGCGCTGATGGAGGAATACCTGCCCGCCCGGACCGAGAACCTGCACGATTACCTGATCCCGACCTTCGGCGACGTCCCCCCGGTCGAGAGCCTCCTCATCGAGGTGCCCGACCCCGAGGGTCCCTTCGGCGCCAAGGGCCTCGGCGAACATGTGCTGATCCCGACTGCCCCCGCGATCCTGAACGCGATCCGCCACGCGACCGGCGCCCAGATCACCCGCGTTCCCGCCCTGCCGCATCGCGTGCAAGAGGCCCTGACAGGTCTTTCTCTTCCCCAAATATCCTCCGGGGGTGTGGGGGTGGAAAACCCCCACTCCGCCGCCAGCCAGGGGCACGCGCCATGACCGACGCGCCCGAGAAGATCCGCTGCGATGCGTGTCCGGTGATGTGCTACATCGCTCCTGGCCAGACCGGGGCCTGCGACCGCTATGCCAACGAGGCCGGCCGCATCGTCCGCACCGATCCGGTGGTGATGCTCTCCCACACGGTCGAGGCCGGGGGCCGCATCGTCCCCTTCGCCGCGCGCGACTGGGACGGCGCGCCGGTTCCGGCCGATGCCTTCGTCACCGGCATCGGCTCGGGCACGACCTATCCCGACTACAAGCCCGCGCCCTTCATCGTCTCGTCCCGGGTCGACGGCGCCGACATGGTCACCGTCGTCACCGAGGCGATCTTTTCCTACTGCGGCGTCAAGGTGAAGATCGACACCGACCGCTTCCTTGGCCCCGAGGGCGCCACGGTCCGCGTCGCGGGCGAAGCCGTCGGCCATGTCTCGACCGCCGAATACGGGTCGCAGATGCTCAGCCTCGGCGGGGTTCACCACCTGACCGGCGGCGCCAAGGCCGAGGGCCGCGTGACCTGTGCTGCCCTCCTTGCGCTGTGCAACGGCGAGGCGGTCGAACTGGCGATCGACGGCGGCTCGACCGTCATCGTCCAGGCCGGGCAGCCGCCCATCGTGGACGGCCTGCGCGAAAGGCGGATGCGCGTCGGCTGCGGCTCGGCGACCATCGGGATGTTCGCGGTGCAATGGCAGGGACTGGTCGACGAGGTGGTGGTCGTCGACGACCATATCACCGGCGTCGTCTCCGAGCATCAGGCGGGCAAGGTCATCGGCTGGCCGCCCTCGGGCATCCGCATCAAGGGCCACCGCTCCACCCCCGGCCGCTACTTCCGCGTCTCGGAGCCCGGTCAGGGCTGGGGCGGCACCCGGCTGACCGACCCGTTGGAAATCCTGGGCGAGTGGAACCCGAAAAAGGGCGCTCGGCCCGGGTTGCGGCTCTTGATGGTGTCCACCACCGGCGAGCAATATGCCTATTATGTGCTGGACGACGCCCTGCGCCCGGTCCCGCAAGAGTTGCCGCCCGAGTTGAAGAAGACCGTCGAACTCATTGACGAGAATTGCGAACCCTCGCTTTGCACTGTCCTCTTCATCGGCGGGGCCGGGGGCAGCTTGCGGGCCGGAGTTGCGAAGAACCCGGTGCGCCTGACGCGCTCGGTGCAGGGTGGCGTGACCCGGCTCACCTCGGGCGGGGCCGAGACCTATGTCTGGCCCGGCGGCGGGATCACCTTCATGGTCGATGTCTCCCGCCTGCCGAAGGGCGCCTTCGGCTATGTCCCGACCCCCGCGCTTGTCGCACCGCTGGAGTTCACCCTGCCGCGCAGCGACTATCTGGCGATGGGCGGCCACGAGGCCGCGATCCGCAGTCTTGACCAATCCATGGCCGAGGGCGGCGAATACCCGACCGCCGCACAGGTGCAGCCATGGCCCTGAGCGCCCTCCGCCGGCACGGTGCACTTGTCGCCCTGCTGCCGGACGGACGGCTGCACCTGCAGCATGGTCCTATCGACGTGATTGCCGAGGCCTTCGGCGAGGCGCCCGCCATTCGCGCGGCCTATGCCCGTGCTGCCGGTCGCTTCGCCTCGATCCTGGAGGAACTGGTGGCCGAACTGCCGGCCCTTCGCGCCGAAGCGGCGCCCGTGACCGGCCGCATCGCCCGGCGGATGGCTGCCGCCGTCGCGTCGTTCCGGCCGGCCTTCATCACCCCGATGGCCGCCGTCGCCGGTGCTGTGGCCGAAGAGGTGCTGGGCGCCCTCGTCGGTCCCGGCCTGACCCGGGCCTATGCCAACAATGGCGGCGATATCGCCCTGTGGCTGGCGCCCGGCGAGACGCTGACCTGCGCGCTGGCCGTCACCGGCGGGCTTGACCGGGCGACGATCCGCGCCTCGGATGCGGTGCGGGGCATAGCCACCTCGGGCTGGCGCGGCCGCAGCTTCTCGTTCGGGATTGCCGATGCCGTGACGATCCTGGCCCGCAGCGCGGCCGAGGCCGATGCGGCGGCCACGATGGTTGCGAACGCGGTCAGCATCGATCACCCCGGCATCCGGCGCCGGCCGGCGTGCGAACTGCACTGCGACAGCGATCTTGGCGACCGGCTGGTGACCGTGGAAGTCCCGCCGCTTCTGTCGGATGAGCGGGTTCTTGCCCTGGGCTCTGGCCTCCGCCTGGCCGAGAGTCTAATGAACCGGGGATTGATTCAGGGCGCAGCGATATTCCTGCAAGGTGAGTTTCGGATGACGGGGGCAGTCTTGCACAAGCGGGAGGCGGCAGGTGGCTGAGGGCAGCTTGCGCAATGCTCGGCTGCCGACCGTCCCCAGCCGCCCGGACGGAACCGGGGATGCGCAAAGCGCCGTCGCGGGCGGCGACCGCGCCGCAAGCCGTTGCGGTGGAATGATTTTCGGTCCGGGCCTCTCAGGCCTGGCCGTGGCGGGCCTGGCCCTCTTCCCCGGCGTCGCCTTTGCCTGCGCCCTGCCGCCCTCGGTCATCCTTACCTTGCCCACCGGCCACTACATCACCGCCGCCGCCCTGACCGTCGCCCTGACGGCGCTGATGGGGGCGGCAGCGCACCGGCTGCCGGCCCTGACGCCTCGGCTGGTGTGGGAGCGTCCGGTCCTCGTGCCGGCTGTCGTCCTTTCGTACCTGGCTTTCCTCGCCTTCCTGGGGCTGGTCTTCGTCGGGCTCTTCGGCGAGCGCGATCCGATGCACAACCTGATGACGCTGGTGTTCTGGACCGGGGTCTGGATCGCCGTGCCGCTGGCGTCGATGCTTTTCGGCAACCTCTGGGGCGCGCTCAACCCCTGGACCGGGCCGGTGCGCATCGCCCGCACGCTGCTTGGCCGGAAGACCGGCATCGGCCTTGCGCGCCTTGGCCATTGGCCGGCCGTGGCGGGCTATGCCGGCTTTGTCTGGTTCCAGATGGTGTCGCTTTACCCCGACGACCCCGCTGTCCTCGCGCAAGTCGCGTTGGTCTACTGGCTGGCGATCTTCGGTCTGGCCGTGGCCGAGGGCGAGGACTGGCTGCAGCAGGGCGAGTTTCTGACCGTGCTCTTCGGCT
>Ga0209278_1002462_pt1 | contig 10311 bp, 8 predicted proteins | sample JI81BgreenDNA_FD_187504 | JGI IMG/M metagenome (GOLD analysis project Ga0209278, IMG submission 187504) | Wastewater effluent complex algal communities from Wisconsin, to seasonally profile nutrient transformation and Carbon sequestration -... | ecosystem: Engineered > WWTP > Effluent > Algae... | reverse complement strand
ATCCATCGAACACCGCGATCCGGCCCGAAGGCAGCGGCAGGCCTAGGCCGCTCGCGGTCTTGTTGTCCATGCGCAGCTCGATCTGCAACGGCTGGGGTGCGCCCTCGCCATAACCCCTCGCATTGCCACGATAGACCAGCTTTGCTGGCACATTCGCTTTCGACAGCAGCTTCACCTGCTTCTGCCCTTTCGCCGCGACGGTCGAGCGGAAGGGGACGCGGTAGAGCTTGAGATCGCCCAGCGCCTCCAGCTCCGCCTCCACCATACGCGATGCCGTGACCATGATCGCGTCGGCAGCTTCGCCGCGCACTGCGCCGGTCCGCATGCGCATCGGCGCCATGGCTGGCGGTGGTGGCGGGGGCGGGGGTGGCGGCGGCGGAATGTCGTCCATGCCTTGCGCGGTGCTGCCGCGCGGCCAGCACTGAATGTAGAGCGATGTTGCCTGCGGCCGGTCGGCCAGGTTGCGCATCGGCTGGCGGGTGTTGAGCGTGCCGGCGATCACCAACAGTTCGGCATCGGCAAAGCTCTCGGCATTGCCATTGGCCAGCGTCAGCCAGGAGAACAGATCGAGCGACTTTCCGTCCGCGCCCAGTTTCACGACATAATCGGCGTTCCAGTCGAACCCGGCGGCAAGGTACGTCAGCGTCACCTCGACCGTCGCCGCCTGGGGCGAGACAGTATCGACCGACAGCACCGGCGTTGCGAACAGCCCGCCGGGCAGATTTTCGTAGATCACCTTTTCGGGCAGGCCCGAACATTCCAGCGCCTCGATCCCTGCTTCGGTCTGCACCACCAGCGCGCCTTGCGATCCGCTGCGGATCACCGCCTGCTGCTCCACAGCCTTGCCGGTGGCAGGGTCGGTGCGGCGCAGCGTCACCCGGTTGCCGAGCGACCCATCGACCAGCGCACCGGGCGAGAGCAGCTTCTTGTCGCGATTCTGCTCGATCAGCCCGCCGGGAAGACCGCGGACCACGGCGGATACCGCGACCATCCCCTCGGCGACCCCGGCAAAGCGGATGGTCGCCGGGCCTGCGGGGACGCTGATCGTGCGCTTTTCTGTCACCACCGCAAAGCCGCCCAGATAGCTGAGGTTCATCCCCCCGCCCTGGCCGCGCTGCGGATCGCGATAGATGGTGACGGCGACCGATTCGGGCTTTGGCGAGATGATCTCGGGACGGGTCTGGGCCTGGGCGGGGGAAAGTAAGACTGTGGCCGTGGCCAGCAGGCCCAACAATCCGATCCCGCAATCCCGAGCCCTTCGACGCAACCTGTCGGCGTCGCTCAGGACAAACTTGTGCCTCGGGCTCAAGTCGAGGGCCGCGCGCGATACCGGTTTCGTGAGGTCTCTCGACACGCTCGGCACAAACGGAGGGGGGGAGTGTGGCACGGTGCTGGCCTTATCCGCGCACCCTCAATACCGCGTCTCGAAGGTCGCGGTGACCTCCGCGCTGCCGTTCGCAGGCACGTTCACCGCCCAGACCGCCGAATTGCTGTTGCGCCGTTCGCTCTTCAGGCTCTCGGTGACGATGCGCGTATCGGTCCAGCCGAAATCGAGCCCCGATTGCATCAGGTCGACGGTGACCGCGCCGTCGCGCGCATTGGTCAGCTCATAGCGCATGCTGGTCTGCCATTTGCTGCTCGACAGCCGCTTGCGCTCCACCACCGTGCTCTTGACCTTGACGTCGAACGCCTCGCCGGTCTTGAGTGCCAGCGCGCTGCCCATCGGGGTATGACCGATGGCATTTTCGCCGATGAACTGCGGCGATCCGCGCTGGTCGCGCTGATAGAAACGCACCGCGCCTGCGGGCAGCGCATCGCCCAGGCCGCCCGATTTGCTCGAGCTGAACTTGACCACCGTGTCCGCGCTTTGCGGTTCGCTCATGCTCGCCAGCCAGCCGACGCGATATTCGTACGCGCGCATCGCGGGGACGCCCTGCACGTCGAGAAAGCTGATCTGCTTGGTCTGGCGGTCGGCAATGGTCGTGCGGCCAACAGGGTACAGGTAATAGTCGCCCAGCCGCTCGCGGTTCGCGGTTTCGGTCCCGGCGCTGCGGATATTGCCGCGCCGGTTGCCAAAGCCCGATGCACCCTGCGGATTGCCCGCGACCAGCAGCGTATCGGCGTTGCGATAGGTCGTGCCGGAACTGTTCGACAGCGTCACCCAACCCTGCACGTCGATGCTGCCCTTGGCCTCGTCGAACAGCGCGACATAATCCGCCGACCAGCCCATGCCTCCGGTGAGATAGCGGATTGCCGCATCGCGCTGCCCGGCGCGCTGGCTGTCGACGGTGATGGAAAGCGTCGGGCGCGCGCGCAGATTGTCGGGCACCTTGTCGAACACCGCGCGCACCGGCAGGCCATCGTCGCGCAGCACCTCGATACGATTGCCGATCTGGACGACGACGCCCTGGTTGACCGACAGCACCTTGGCGCGTTCGCGCGTTTCCGCGCCGGTCGCCGGGTTGGTGCGAATGAGCGTGATCGTCTCGCCCACCGCCTTTTCCATCAGCTTGCCGGGGGTCAGCAGGTCATAATCGAAATTCTGCTCGACGATCGTGGCGCCATCGGCGGCGAAGCTCACCGTTTCGGGCTGGATCTGCGCGGAGACATCGGGAAACTCGATTCGGCTGGTGCCGCTGGCGATGTTCAGCTTGCGGATGTCCTGCACCAATGAGGTGCCGCCATTGTACACCGTGACCGATACATTGCCCTGTGTGCTCGGCGCGCTGGGATCTGTGGCATCCTGCGCCACTGCCGGGCTGAGGACCAACAGGCTGATCGCCGCTGCCCCCATCGAGAACCGTGACGAACGCTGCATGCTGACCTCCCCAGATATGTCGTTGATATGTGGCTTAAGGAGGCTCAAATGAACAGGGGCTAAATGGCTGGGCAAGCGCGGGTGCTGCGGCTAAGACAGGCCCATGCTGCGCATCGCCTCGTACAATATCAACGGCATCAAGGCCCGCTTGCCGCGCCTGGTGGAATGGCTGGACGAAACCCGGCCCGCTGTCGCCTGTCTTCAGGAGATCAAGACGCAGGACGAGGGTTTTCCCGCTTCCGAGTTCGAAAAGCTGGGCTATGGCGCGATCTGGCACGGGCAGAAGGGGTTCAACGGCGTCGCGATCCTGGCGCGCGATTGCGTGCCGGTCGAGGTGCAGCGCGGGCTGGAGGGCGAGCCGGAAGACGAGCATTCGCGCTATCTCGAGGCTGATGTCCATGGCCTCCGCGTCGCGTGCATCTACCTGCCCAATGGCAATCCGCAGCCGGGGCCGAAATTCGACTACAAGCTGCGCTGGATGGAACGGCTGCGCAAGCGCGCCGCTCAGATTCTGGCGGAGGAAGTGCCCGCGGTGCTCGCGGGCGATTACAACGTCATCCCGCGCGATAACGACACCTATTCAGTGCGCGCCATGGCATCGGACGCGCTGATGCAGCCCGAAAGCCGCGCCGCCTTCCAGCGCATCCTCGCCGATGGCTGGACCGACGCGATCGGCACGCTGCGCCCCGGCGGCGGGGTGTGGACCTATTGGGACTATCAGGCCGGCGCCTGGCAGCGCGACCATGGCTTCCGCATCGACCACCTGCTGCTCAGCCCCGCCGCCGCCGACCGGCTGAGCGCGATCGGCGTCGACAAGGACCATCGCGGCCGCGAAAAGGCCAGCGACCATGCGCCGACCTGGGTGGAATTGCGCGGCGAGGCCTGAACCGGCGCGGAAGGCTCAGGAGTAGCTGACTACCTCATACTCGATGCCGTTTTCGTCGAAGAAATAGAAGCGCCTTCCCGGGGGATAGTCGGCATGGTTGAACGGCGTCAGCCCAGCCGAAAGAACGCGCGCCTCGACCGCATCCAGATCGTCGACGACGATGCCGACATGGTTCATCGGCAGCCCCTTGGAAAACGGGATGGCGGCGAGCAGCGCGGGCGGCGGCGTATAGAGCGCGATGTAGCTTTCGTCGGTCCCGACATGCACCGTATGACCATTGTTCATCGCCGGTCCCTCCCATCGCACGTGCCAGCCGAACAGCGTTTCCAGCAGCTGTGCGCTGGCCCGGCAATCGCGGACGGTGATGTTTACGTGCTCGACAAAGCCTTGATCTTGCATGGTTCTACTCCTGGTCTGGCCGAGTGTTTCCGGCCGATTTGCGATTCGTACGACCTCAAGTTAAGTTGAGGTCAAGCCGCTTTTTCGGGGGAGTGTTGAAATGGCAGCAACGGTGTTGCTGAGCATCGGCGATCTGGCGCGGAGGACCGGGCTTTCGGTCTCCGCCATCCGCTTCTACGAGGCGCGCGGGCTGATTCATCCGCTGCGCAACAGCGGCGGCCAGCGCCGCTTCGTGCGCTCCGACATTCGCCGGCTGAGCTTCATCCTGATCGCCCAGCAGATCGGCCTGACGCTGGAAGAGATCGTGACCGAGCTGGCGCGCCTTCCGCAGGGCCGTGCGCCCAATGCCCGCGACTGGCGCGCGATGAGTCACCGATTTCGCGCCCGGCTGGATGCGCAGATTGCCGCGCTGGAGCGGACGCGCGCCCGGCTGGATGGCTGTATCGGCTGTGGTTGCCTGTCGCTCCGGGTCTGCGCGATCTACAACCGCGACGATCGGGCAGCATTGCGCGGGGCCGGCCCGCGCTACGTGCTGGGCGATCCCGATGAGCGGGGCGTCGCCAGTTCGTGAAGGTCAGGCGATCGTCGTGCCTGCGATCCGCTCGATCTCGCGCTTGGGCTCGTCAGGCTTGGCGGCTGATGGCGCGGTGAGCGATTGCAGGGCGGCGCCCGGTGCGACGCCGAGCAGCTGCTTGAGCCGGGCGCGGAAATTGGCGAGTTCGCTGCCCGAAAGCTGCGCGCGGGTGGTGAAGCGGACCGAATTGGGATCGACCGCGCGGCCGCCGCGATAGAGTTCGTAATGCAGGTGCGGGCCGGTCGAAAGACCAGTCGAGCCGACATAGCCGATCACCTGGCCGCGCCGCACGCGGGTGCCGCTGCTCACCGCGATGCGGCTCATGTGACCATAGCCGGTGGCGATATTGCCGCCATGCGCGATTCGAACGAAATTGCCGTATCCGCCCTTGCGTCCGGCATAGTTCACCACGCCGTCCGCGGTCGCATAGATCGGTGCGCCGGTGCCTGCTTTGAAATCGATGCCGCTGTGCATGCGGCGGAAGCCCAGGATCGGGTGGCGGCGATAGCCGAAGCCCGATGTCACCGCGCCGTTGACGGGGCGGGCGAACTCGCCGCGCGTCTCGCCCACGCCCGAAGCCTCGAACCATTGCACCGAATTTCCGGTCTTCCAGCGCAGCATCTGGGCGCGCGGCTTGCCGCTGCGCTCAAGGCCCGCATAGAGCAGCTCGCCCAGCTCGACCTCGCCGGTGGCGGCGCGCTTGTAATCGACGATGATGTCGAACTGGTCGGTCGAGCGGATGTCGTTGCCGATCGAAAGCTGGGTGCCCAGCGTCCGCAGATAGGCCTGGATGGCGGCGGGCGGTGCGCCAGCGGCGCGGGCCGAACGATACAGGCTGGAGCCGACCGTGCCGCGAATGCGCAAGGGGGTCGCATCGACCAGGATCGGCTTTTGCACGAGGTCGAGCGCCGAGCCTGCGCGGACGATCTCGACATTGAGGTCGAAGCGCGCGCGGAAGGCGATCAGCTCGACCGGGCGCGGCTGGTTGCGTGCGAAACGGCGACCCAGCGTGATGTCGATGCGCGTGCCGTCGCGGATGTCGTCGAGCGGCACGACCGAGGAGACGAGATTGGCGACCGCCTGTGCATCACCGCTGCCCACGCCCGCGCGCTGCATCACGCGCAGGAAGCTGTCGCCGCGACCGATGGTGGCGGCCAGTTCGATCGTCGGGCGTTCGGGGGCCTGGCGCAGCGCGACCACGGCGTCGGTCGCGGCCATGGCGCGGCCGGTATCGCTGCCGAATGCCATCGGCATGATCATCTGGCTGCGCAATTCCTCGCGCGCTACCGGGGCAGGGGCGGTGGCGACCGCGCCCAGCGGGGCGATGCCGGGCGACACGGCATAGGCGCCGGTGCACAGCAGGCACAGCGTGGCGAGCCCGCGAAACCATTCGAGACTGCCGATATTCTGGCCCAGATCGGGCGTCCAGTTGGTGTCCTGGATGAACTGGCGGGTGCGGATCAGCCGCTCTTTCAGGCCCTTGATGCCGGTGGCGGGGGCGGGCAGGGCCGGGGCCGCAGGCCGGGTGGGGATGGGCAGCACATCGGCCAGCGACAATCTGGCACTGGCGGCACCGGCCCCCAAAAGCTGTTCGCGTTGCTGAAACAAGACCGACCCCTTGCCGCCATTCCTCCCACGCATGTCCGGACCGGACTGGCGCGATGGCGTGTTTTCCTCGCCGGCAATCTGTGTGGAGAACACCGGTTAAAGTCAAATTAACCCGCCGTGTAAAACGGTGTCTCCGGGATGAGCGGTGCAATAGACCCGATCAGCGGCGCAACCTTTCCACAGCCGAATGCGGCCTGCTCTTGCAACTTCGCTAGGGTGCCATGATGTAGGGCGTGGAGGCTGCTCCCATGACCCGATTTTCGCCGTGCCCTGTCACCGCCGTGCTGGGGCCGACCAACACCGGCAAGACGCACCTCGCGATCGAGCGGATGTGCGCGCATTCCAGCGGCCTGATCGGCTTTCCGCTCCGCCTTCTGGCGCGCGAGGTCTATGACCGGGTGGTCAGGATCAAGGGTCCGAACGAGGTCGCGCTCGTCACCGGCGAGGAGCGGATCGTCCCGCCGGGCGCGCGCTGGTTCCTTTCGACCGCAGAAAGCATGCCGCTCGATCAGGGACGCGATTTCGCCTTTGTTGCGATCGACGAGGCGCAGCTGGGCGCGCATCCCGAACGCGGGCATGTGTTCACCGACCGCATCCTGAATGCGCGGGGCCGCGACGAGACCATGATCCTGGGCTCGGAGGCGCTCGCCCCGATGGTCCGCACCCTGGTGCCCGATGCCGAGATCATCAGCCGCCCGCGTTTTTCGACGCTCAGCTATGCGGGTATCAAGAAGCTCTCGCGCCTGCCGCCGCGCAGCGCCATCGTCGCCTTCTCGGCCGAGGAAGTCTATGCCGTGGCCGAGATGCTGCGGCGTTTTCGCGGTGGCGCAGCGGTGGTCATGGGCGCGCTCAGCCCCGCCACGCGCAACGCGCAGGTGGCGATGTACCAGGCGGGCGAGGTCGATTATCTGGTCGCCACCGACGCGATCGGCATGGGGCTCAACATGGATGTCGACCATGTCGCCTTTGCTTCGCTGCACAAATATGATGGCGCGCGCCGCCGTCGGCTGACGCTGTCGGAAATGGCGCAGATTGCCGGGCGCGCCGGACGGCACCAGCGCGATGGCACCTTCGGCTCGGTCGCCGGGCACCATGACGCGCAGTTCACCGATGAGGAGATCGAGCGGATCGAGCAGCACAGCTTTCCGCCGCTCAAATCGCTGTTCTGGCGCGAATCCCGCCTGCGCTTCGACAGCCTGGGAACGCTGATCGCCGATCTGGAGCGTCTGCCCACTAGCCCGGTATTGAAGCCCGCGCCCGAAGCGATCGACCTGGCCGTGCTGCGCCGCCTGGCCGACGACCCGCAGGTGGCGGCCAGCGTGCGCGGCCAGGCCGCTGTCCGGCGCTTCTGGTCGGTATGCTCGCTGCCCGATTTCCAGCATCGCGGGCCCGAACATCACGCCAGTTTCGTCAGTCAGCTCTGGCAGCATCTGGGCCAGGGGCTTGGGCATATCCCGGTCGATTTCATCGCGCGCAAGATTGCCGATCTCGATTCCGTGCAAGGCGATGTCGAAAAGCTGGGTGCGCGCATCGCCGCGATCCGCACCTGGGCCTATGTTGCGCAGCGGCGCGACTGGCTGGCCGATCCTGCCGAGATGGCCGGGCGCGCGCGTGCGGTCGAGGAGCGATTGTCCGATGCGCTGCACCGCGCGCTGGCGCAGCGCTTTGTCGACCGGCGCACCGCGGTGCTGCTGCGCGGGCTGGGCGGCGATGCCTCGCTGCTGCCGGTGACGCTGGAAGCAGGCGATGCGCTGTGCGTCGATGGCGAACCGATCGGGCATCTCAACGGCTTTTCCTTCGTCGTCGATGCGCAGGCGCGGCTGGCCGACCGCAAGCTGCTGGTCGCCGCTGCCGACCGGCACCTGCCCGGCCTGCTGGCCCGGCGCGCGCGCGAACTGATCGCTGACGGGGCAGATGCCCTGAGCCTTGGCGGGGACGACAAGCGGCGGTCGGCCTTGTTCTGGCGCGAGCAGCGCATCGGATTGATCGTGCGCGGGCCCAGCCTTGCGACCCCGCGTTTCCAGCCCGGCCGCGCGCTCGATGCCATCCCCCGGCCCGATCTGGATGCGCTGCTGGCGCATGTCGCCGGCTGGCTGGATGACCATCTGCGCAAGGGCCTGGCCCCGGTGCGCGCGCTGACCAAGGCGGCGGATGACAAGCGCTGCCCCGGCCCGTTGCGCGCGCTGCTGGTGCAACTGGTCGAGGCGGGCGGAGCCATGGCGCGCAGCGAGCTGGAGCCGCTGATCGCGGTGCTGGACGCGCCGGCGCGGCAGGTGCTGCAGCGGCTGGGGGTGCGGCTGGGCAGCCTGGATGTGTTCTGCGCGAGCATGATCCGTCCGGACTGCCAGCGACTGATGCGGCTGGTGCGCGCAGCCCGCACAGGCACGCCGCTGCCCGATGCCGATGATCCGGCGGTCGATGCCTTGCGCACCGTGGTTGCCGCGTCGATCCTGCCAGCCCTGGGGCATCCGGCCTATCGCGTGCTGGGCGATCAGGCATTGCGCGTCGATATGGCGGAAAAGCTGATCCGCGCCGCGCATGATCGCAGGGGCGATGCGGCCAGCTTTGCCATCGATCCGGCGCTCGCGATCTCGATGGGGCTGAGCGCTGCCAATGCAGAGCGGCTGATGCGCGCGGCGGGCTTCCGGCGCGAGGATGCCAAATCCGGCGGCTCTGCCGGCCAGGATATGTTGTGGCGCTGGCGGGGGCTGGCGCGCAAGAAGAAGCAGGCGATAGCGGCATCGCCTGCCGACCGGGGACATTTTGCCGCGCTCAAGGAATGGAAGGTGGCGATTGGCTGAAAAGGGCGGCGCGGCATCAGCGACAGGGGGGCAGGGTTCGCAGGCACATGCGCCTGGAGCGCATATGCGCATGGACCTGCTGTTATGGTATCTGCGGCTGGTGCGCAGCCGGTCGCAGGGCAAGGTGCTGGCCGAACAGGGCCTGATCCGCAGCAACGGCCATCGCGTGGTCAAGGCCCATCACGCGGTGCGCTGCGGCGATATCCTCACGGTTCCGCAAGGGACCCGCGTTCTGGTGCTGCAGATCGACCAGCTGCCCTGGCGGCGCGGCCCTGCCGCAGAGGCGCTGGCCTGTTACAGCGAACCCAGCGAACTGCGCGCAACCGGATAAAGCCCGGCTTTGGGCGGACAAGGCAGCGCCTTATTGACGCACCGGCATGATCGCAATAGCAAGGCGGCAGAATCACCATACCCGGCCGACCCTTTGCGTCGGTACGCATTCAGGGGAGCGATCACAGCCGATGACCTATGTAGTCACCGACGCCTGCATCAAGTGCAAATATATGGACTGCGTCGAAGTCTGTCCGGTGGACTGCTTTTACGAGGGCGAGAACATGCTGGTGATCAACCCCAGCGAGTGCATCGACTGCGGCGTGTGCGAACCCGAATGCCCGGCAGAAGCCATCCTGCCCGATACCGAAGATGGTCTGGAACAGTGGCTGGAGCTGAACACCAAGTTCAGCGCCGAATGGCCCAACATCACCGTCAAGCGTGAATCCCCTGCCGATGCCGATGAGTACAAGGGCAAGGAAGGCAAGTACGAAGCCCATTTCTCGCCCGAACCCGGCGAGGGCGATTGATCGGCTCGATGGCCTGACCGGCAAGGTCGGCGCTGATCCGGTCATCCGCGCTTATCGTTGCAACCGGAAGAACTACCCGTCCCAACCTCTCCCATGCAGGGGGGAAGCGGGGGGGGGGGCGGTCCTGCGGGCAAAAATCATTAACCTTGGCCCAGCGCTGCAAATTCCCCAACCGGGACAGGTGGGGGCTGGGCCAGGGCGTGATGGGCCGCCCGACCGCTTGCAAACGTTGGCGCTTTCCGTAGCGTCCGCCCTGCGCCTTCACCCCCAGAACGGTTGTATTTTGCGTAACCGTCCCCATCTAGGGCCGGAATGGCCATTACGGGGTGGCTATTTTGTGACGAATCTGTTAAGTGCGGCGCATTGGCGCAGCGGGTTTGCGCTAATTGGTGTCCCACTCTCGGCACATATTTGAGGAGATTCGC
>Ga0209278_1002461_pt1 | contig 10314 bp, 8 predicted proteins | sample JI81BgreenDNA_FD_187504 | JGI IMG/M metagenome (GOLD analysis project Ga0209278, IMG submission 187504) | Wastewater effluent complex algal communities from Wisconsin, to seasonally profile nutrient transformation and Carbon sequestration -... | ecosystem: Engineered > WWTP > Effluent > Algae... | reverse complement strand
TGTTCAAATGCAGTGAAAACGCGAATAGTTGACGTTTGACTAACTACAATAAACCCGCGATTTCATAGAGCTGGCGAGTGCGCGACAGGATTTTTTCGCCATAGTTTAAATCCGCCTCCCATCGACCACTCAACAGCGACACCGTAGACGCAACCCCGCGCGGCACAAAGCTAAATCGCGGATCAACAACGGCATTCACCAGCGGTTCTGTGCTGGCATAGGCCTTCAGGTGTTGAATGTGGGCGCGCACGCCAATGCGCGCGCTGGGAAACGAGGCTCCTTCGGGATTTCCGCCCAATGCGCCTAGGCCCCCGAAGTTGTTTTGACTCGCTTTGGTAATACTTGAAAATTGCAAAAAGTCCGTTTCAACACACATCTGGGCAAAGGCAAGATCAAAGTTGACTCCTTCGGCGTTGGCTTCTTCGCGATACAGGCGGGGTAGGTCAGGAAATTGGTTGGTAGCGCTCAGATTAAAGGTTTTGAGAAACAGCACCATTTGGGGATCGAGGGTGCTACCCAAACCCATAATTTGCCCTTTGAGGGTGTTGGAAACCAGCAAGTTGGTGCGAAGGGTGACGGCTCGTCTGATCTGATCCCAACCCACAGAAACGTTGAATTGTCGAAGATCGATCGCCTTGAAATAGACAATGTTTTGGTAGCGAATCCGGACGATTTGGGAATTTTGGGCGAGTTTTACACCCAGTCGATCGGCTAAGTCAACGGGAATATAGGCATTGCCATTAATCAAAACGCCCCGTTCGGAATAGAGCTGTGTATTAATAATGATTTGAATACTGGTGTAGGGCTGGGCTGGAAATTCGAGCAATACTTGTTGCATTCCCTCGGCGATGCCGGTGGCAATTCCCCACCCCTGATTTTTGAGGATGGCGCGATCGGTCGCGTTGGTCAAAAAGCCCACTTCAATTAACAGTGAGGGAACCGTTAGTTGCCGACAAAAGAGCCGATTGCCCAGTCCCGTCGCCGTGTCGGGCAGTGCGCCTCGGGATTGCAGTTGGGGAACGCGCGTCAGGAGCGATCGCAACAGCGTTGCCGCCTGGGCCTGGCGCACACTATTGTTCGCAATGAAATAGACGGTTGTTCCGCGAACGTTCAGATTCGATGAACCATCTAAGTGAATTTCCAGGGCCAAATCGCCGGGCCGGGCGCGGGCATTAATCCAGGCGATCGACTGTTGCAGGCTGAGGTCGTCGGGAACCATCAGCACTTCCACGCCGCGCTGTTGGAGCACCTGGGCTGTGGCTTCCCGCAACCAAATCATTTCCCTGGCTTCGGTGGTGCCTGCCGCTACAATGCCCGGGTCGATCGCCCCGTTTTCGTAGCCCCCATGCCCTGCGGAAATCAGAATACGCCCCATGAGAAATTCTGGAAAAATGGTTAAATTAACGAAAGTTAACAACAAGTAACGGCACTTAATGACCAGCCATTGGTGACTGTCAAATCATGACAAACGGATGCCCTGGGTCATCAGTTTGCCATGACAAGTCCCGATCGGTTCCCAGTGGTCAAATCCAATCATTTCAAGACAGTTCCCTAGCAAGCTGCACCATCGAGTCCAGCCAGTTCAGCAATTTCTCAAGATTTCTTTAATGATTTCAGCATTTAAGAAAAATTGTTGAGAAACATCGACAATTATGGACGCTCCGAATCAGACGCTCTTAGGCTGGGAAGATAGTTTTTAATCTGGCAATCCGAAGGCCACTGAATCTACCCATGAATCTACAACGTTATCAGTTTCGCTGCACGCTGACCTTTGGAGATATCTATGGTCAGATTATGGCCTGGTTGATCGTCATTTTCTTGAGCCTTGCGTCTGCGATCTCGTTGATGGGAGCCAGCAGACCCTTGTATGCCCTGGCGATGGTGGGTTTGATTTTGGTGCTGTCGCTGCCGTTTTTGCTGTTTGCGTTCGTGACAACGCTGCTCAACCACATTGAGTTTGTGGCGGTGGATGCGGCGACGGCGGATGCCAACGACTATGAGCCGAGCCAGCCGCTGCAAGCCCTGTAGATCTGTCAATCTGTAGGCCTATAAGTCTGTTGATTGGCAGATTTTTCAATGAGTAGATTTGCTAATTGGTAGATTTGCCAAGGGCGTAAATCTATAGATCTATAGGTCTGTCGATCTTCTGTAGGCCGGTCTTCTGTTGATCGTTTGTAGATCTGTGGACTCAAGCACGGTGATGGCTTACGAGGGGCATGATGGATCGCCGATCGCCCGTTGGGGTCAACCGGCCAACGCGGGGCGATCGCGAACCATGGATCCTAATATAGATCTTAATAATATGGATCTTAATACGGATCCTATAGGGGGATTGCCCGCGCTACCGGCTCGCCTTAGGCTAGGAAGGTGGCTTTTTTTAAGTCTGACCCGCCCGATCGCCAGTAATCCATGAACGAGCCGATTAACGAACTGATTCACGATGTCCTGATCGTGGGGGGCGGGCTGGCTGGCTGTCGAGCAGCCCTCGAAATTGCGCGCCAAAATCCCAAGCTGAGCATTGGTTTGGTGGCGAAAACCCACCCGATTCGATCGCACTCGGTGGCCGCCCAAGGGGGAATGGCCGCCGTTTTGAACAACGTCGATCCAGACGACACCTGGAAAGCCCACGCCTTCGACACCGTGAAGGGGTCAGACTATCTGGCAGATCAGGACGCGGTGGCAATCTTGACCCAGGATGCGCCGGAAGTTGTGGTGGATCTGGAGCGGTTGGGGGTGTTGTTTTCGCGGTTGCCCGATGGGCGCGTGGCCCAGCGAGCCTTTGGTGGCCATTCCCATCGGCGCACCTGCTACGCGGCCGATAAGACGGGCCATGCGATTTTGCATGAGCTGGTGGCGAACCTGCGACGGTTGGGCGTAACGCTCTACGAGGAGTGGTACGTGATGCGCCTGATCGTGGAAGCGGGTGAGGCGAAAGGCTTGGTGATGTTTAATTTGCGCGATTCGCGGCCGGTGCTGGCGCGGGCGCGGGCGGTGATGTTGGCGACGGGGGGCTACGGCCGAGCGTTTAACACCACGTCGAATGACTATGCTTCGACGGGTGACGGCCTGGCGATCGCGGCGCGGGCGGGCATTCCCCTGGAGGATATGGAGTTTGTGCAGTTCCACCCGACGGGCCTGTATCCGGTGGGGGTGCTGGTGTCGGAGGCGGTGCGCGGTGAGGGGGCCTATCTGCGGAATGCGGCGGGCGATCGCTTCATGGCGGACTATGCGCCGAGCCGGATGGAGCTGGCTCCTCGGGATATTACGTCGCGGGCGATCGTCAAGGAACTGTTGGCGGGGCGGGGCATTCACCCGGACGGCAGCGCGGGCGGCCCCTACGTACATCTCGATTTGCGGCACTTGGGCGAAGAGACAATCATGAGCCGCGTGCCGTTTTGTTGGGAGGAGGCGCATCGGCTGCTGGGGGTGGATGCCACGAAGGAGCCGATTCCCGTGCGCCCGACGATTCACTATTCGATGGGCGGCATTCCCACGGACACGAACGGTCGGGTTCGCAGTGGTGCGAACGGGTTTGTGGAAGGGTGTTTTGCGGCGGGGGAGGCGGCCTGCGTGTCGGTGCATGGGGCGAATCGCCTGGGGAGCAATTCGCTGCTGGAGTGTATTGTCTTTGGCCGACGGACGGGCCGGGCGATCGCCCAATTGTTGGAAAGCGGGCGCAAATTGCCGGAGTTGGATGGCGAGCGCTATTTGGCGGAGGCGAATGCGGAGTTGCAGGCGCTGCTCGATCGCCCCGGCACGGAACGGATTGCCCAGGTGCGCCAAGATTTCCAAGACACCATGACCCAATATTGTGGCGTGTTCCGCACCGAAAGCCTGATGCGGACGGGTTTGGAGCTGTTGGCAGACATTGCCCAGCGGGTTGAGCAAACGCGACTGGACGATCGGGGCACCTGCTGGAACACGGAGCTAATCGAAGCCCTGGAGCTGCGATCGCTCTTCATGGTGGGGCAAACAATCCTGACCGCCGCCGAGCGCCGCCAAGAAAGCCGGGGGGCCCACTGCCGCGAAGACTACCCCGATCGCAACGACGATGATTATTTGAAACATACCCTCGCCTACTGGTCGCCCGCCGGCATTGATATTCACTACATGCCCGTGACTCTGGGGCTGTTTGAACCGCAGGCGCGACAATACTAGGAATTACTAGGGCAATCACGGTTGATTAGCCCTTCCCAGCCATCGAAATTAGGTGCGATCGAGCGTGTAGCGAGCAACCACCGATCGCAGCACATCGCTGTCAAAGGGCTTGGTTACATACTCCGTCGCGCCGGCCAGTTGCCCTTGGATCCGATCGAACGGGCGATCGTGCGAAGTCAGCATAATCACCGGGAGCGTCGCAAATTGCGGCAAACTGCGCAAAATTCGGCAAAGTTCCAGCCCATTCAAATTGGGCATCGACACATCTAGCAACAGCAGGTCGATCTTCTGATGGTAAATGAGCGACAACGCCTCCACCGGATCCGCCGTTGTCACCACGTTATAGAGATCTTCCAACGTCCGACGCACCAGCGTATGCACAATCAGGCTGTCATCTACGGCTAAAACAGTGGGCTTAGTCATGCTCGATCGAGCCACAGAAACTACATCAAAAGAACTGTTCATGACCCACCAAAGCACTGCAGGGTCAGCAATCAGGACTCCAATCGCAACAATTAATACCGTCTAAACCAGTCCTTTGGCAGGCTAAGGAGATGAACCCATTCACCACAGCATTCAAAACCGCCCCAGTAAACACTGACCCATCTGCAAAACACCCCACTCGTCGAGCAAACCCCAAACGCCATTGCCTAGAAATTTAGAACCAAGACGTTTTTCTTAGGAGATATTTGTGAACAAAAGCGGGTTATTGCGTAGTCTTCGCCAGCCAGGCGATCTAAATTCTGGCATTCTCCACCCCAAGTAGCCCAAGTTCTTCGCCCCAAATTCCGTTCAACTCAGATCCTAGGTCTGTCAACTATGCTACGGCCATACTGACGCTGACTTGGAGACCATGCCCTAAAATTCAGCAATCTTGGCATTAACCTGTTTCACAGACCAGCGGGCGATCGCTGATCAATCAATGGTTCGCCTCCCAACAATTGCAAGACAACATGACCTAAACACCGGTCTAGCCATTCGCAAATTTGCTTAAATTGATGCTAGCGCGAATATCCCGATTACCGAAAGTGGTGTTACTGAATCAGCACTTTCAGCATTTGACCAGCCATCCAGCGAGCCGATCCAAAATGCAAACTGGGTGGAAGTAAATGTGTTAGAAATTCTTGTGTTTTTGTGATTTTATTTCTTGATTTTTTAATGTTTAAATCAATGGTCAAATCACTGTCATTATATCATCACAAATTAACGAACGAGGGAATCCTAGTGCTGATTAGAATCCCGATCGGTGTCCTGATCAGAGATGAAATCATGAGAAATAAGTGGCAGGCCCAGCGATCGCCCTTGAGCCATTGGTTTTCGGGGATCGCTAGAATCATGCTCAAGCCAGCCAGAGGACTGGAATGTGTCACACTGGTGGCCCCAAAGCGGCCATGCTAAGTTGCTGAAACCTTTGATTGGCAATTGTTTTGGCATCCAACAACGATTGCTGCACTGGCCCGACTGTCCATCCCCGCCAGCGTGCTGAGTACAGCCTTGGCTGACCGGATGAACCAGCCATCGACTTCCTTAAAAAAGTATTATGTTGTCTAAGGTTCTAAAGTGCCTTTGGTTGAATGTTGTGCTGCAATTTTTTTAACTCCTCAAAATCTTCAGAGTCTTCAGAGTCTTCAGAGTCTTCAAAATATTGAAAACGTTCAAAATTTTTGAAAATAATGAGTAGCCACCTCATAGGCTCTTGATATTGCTCTTCGTCGATTATGGTTACAAATTGTTCCTTATCTAGCAGAAGTTAGAGGGGGTATCCTCCAAATTGGAAATGGTATTTCTATGGAAAGCTTACCCAATCAGCTTTTCGAGATTGCAGATTATGATTTTGTACAGGCACGATGATTATATTTATTCAAATTCAGAAATAAATTGGCACAATTTACGATTTGCTATAGGATTCAAGGTTAAAATCAATAACAAATACAGATTTTCTTAATAAGGCTGTCACATTTGAACAGCAGGCTTGAATCCATGGTTACACAACTGTCGTCCTACTCTATGCGGCGATCTCCAAAAAAACCTTGGTCTGGATCATTGCTAGTGAACTCATTAGCCAAAGGAGTTGTTGATCCTGACATAAAGCCAGACTCTGAACCCGCTAACGATATAACCACAGCGGATGATCTTCAGGTATTGCTGAAGATGCTGAACGGCGTGGGGGCGATTCTGACGGGGACGGGTGCTCTGCAGGGCCGATTACAGCGAACGTTGCGATATTTGGCGCGCTTTTTGGAACTGCGAGAAGCGGAGTTATGGTCTTACGATCGCACCCATCATAAGTTTCAGTGTGAAGTGATTTTTGTGCGAGGGCAGGGTCGAAATTTTGCGAATCAGTTTAATCGCTCGGTGGCAGAGTCGGAGGTGAGAAAGCTGGGGCGACGATGTGGCCGATCGATGGGCAAGGTGGAGCTGTCACAGTTTTCGGCGCATAAGCATCAAGCGACTAAGGAAGCGGCGTTTTATTGGGGTGCGTATCCGTTGCGAATGGAGCGGCATCCTTTAGGAATTTTGCTGTTGTGGCGCGATCGCCCCTGGTCGTCGGCGATGCAAGAAGCGGTGGAGCAGGTGTCGCGCATGGTGGCCTTGGCCATGAGCCATGACCTGGCCAAACGTCGAGATCGGGAACAGCCGGAGGTGCGTCTGCGACCCTGGCTCGAAAAGATTCGATCGTCCCTGGACTTGGACGCAATTTTGGCGGCGGCGGTGCGGGAGTTGCGGATGGTGCTGCGGGTTGATCGCTGTGCTTATCTGTGGGCGCTGAATTGTCCTGATGGCTCGGTGCAACTGACGGTGAGCCACCAGGACAGTCGCCATCCGGAGCTGGATGGGGCTTTTGGGCGGGCGATCGCCCAGGGGTTAGCACCCTTGCTGATGCCGCCGCCCCAGTCACCGGGTCTGACGACGGCTTCGCCGATTATATGGACGCAGCTCGATCGGCTCACGAGCCATCCCGATCCGCAGGTGGCGCACTGGGCGGAGTCGGCGGGCATTAGCTCGCTGTTGATTGTGCCGATTCAAACCTCGTCGGGCCACACGGGGGCGATCGCTTGTACCGCCGCCAATCGCAACCGGGCTTGGTCGAGCGATGACTGCGAGGTGCTGCGTTGGGCGGCCGATCGGCTCGCCGTGGCGATCGGTCAAGCGGAACTGTACGATCGCTCCTTGGCCGCCGTGCGGGCAGCGGAAACCCAGTTTCATGAGCTGGAACGCACCCTCAACGACCTGAAAAAAGCCCAAGCCCAACTCGTCCATTCCGAAAAAATGTCGAGCCTGGGTCAATTGGCCGCCGGCATTGCCCATGAAATCAACAACCCCATCAACTTCGTCAGCGGAAACCTAGACTGGGCCAGCGATGCGCTCACGGAACTGATTCAATTGGTGCGGCTGTACCAAATCGACGATCACGGCGATCGCCCGGACATTGCGGCCCATGCCGAGCAAATGGACTTAGACTTTGTGCTCGAAGACTTGCCAAAAGTGCTGCATTCCATGCGCCAAGGCACCGAGCGCATTCAGGGCATTGTCGCGTCCATGCGCAACTTCTCACGGCTCGATCGAGCGGAAGTCTCAAGCGTCGATTTGCACGAAGGTCTCGACAGCACGTTGTTAATTTTGCACAGCCGCCTAGAACGCAAAACGCACCGCAACCGGATCGAGGTGGTGCGTAACTATAGTGAATTACCCATGGTGGAATGCCACGGCGGCCAAATTAACCAAGTCTTTATGAATCTGTTGAGCAATGCGATCGATGCCCTAGACGATCGTGAAGACGACGCACGCATCGAAATTTGCACCCGACCGATCACGGAAGGCGATCGGGTCTCACGGGTCGAGATCACGATTCACGACAATGGCGGCGGCATTCCCCCCGAAGTCGCCTCCCGCGTGTTTGATCCCTTCTTTACCACCAAGCCCGTCGGCAAAGGCACAGGGCTAGGCCTATCAATTAGCTATCAAATCGTCGTCGATCGCCATGATGGTCAAATTGAATGCCAATCACAACCCGGCGAGGGAACCACATTCCGTATTTGCCTGCCGCTGTCAGTGATTGACACCCCCAGCTAACCACCTATTTTCTAAACAATTCTCGTAGCAATTCTTAAACCTCAGAGTATCAGATCGCTGCTCTAGATCAGCAGCCCCTTTCGGGATGACCCAGCCGGGGAAACTTGCAGCAATTTTGCTAACCAGTCAGACTGGAGGAACATCGGCACTGAAAAGAACGATTTCCCCAGACTGTCAGTTGCAGGGAGATATTTAGGAGCCATCATCGATCGTCCATGATGCATCATTAATTCAGTATCCAGACTGAATTCAGTCTGATCTCAATGGCGATCCCTGCACTCCAATCATTGTTTTGGCAACGGAACCTAGAGTGATTTTGGCCCATCTGAGGGATCCCTGATGACAGCCATCTCTGGAGCAATCTGTCCATCCAATTGCGATTAGTGACAATCGGCAGTCGAGACAGATTTCTGATCAATCAATGCCAGGTTTAACCGTTGAAATGCATCGACTAGATAGCCTAAAAATCATCATAACTATATCGAAAATGCTATAGTTATGATGGTAGTCTAGCCACTGGCGATGGCATTTTGGTCAACATTAACCGACCTCCTTCTGCCATGAACATTCCGTCCTCATTTTCGCCAATCATCAAGGCCGTACCACCAGAGGTCATTACGCTACTCCATGAGCTAGTGCCCTTGGTTTACGATCGATATGGCTTGCGGTTGCGATCGAGTGACTTAGAAGATCTAACCCGATTTTTAGAAGATCGGTGGCGGGCAGGTAGTAACCAAAGTTGGGCCGCCTATCGCAATTTATTGCTAGATACGGGGCCCTATAGCCAGCAAGCTTGGCAGCCATTAATTAATACAATTACCAATACAGAAAGCTATTTCTTCCGCGATCGCGGTCAGTTTTCACTACTGCAACGCCAAATCTTACCCGAGCTAATTGCGAACCGCCAAAACAGCCGCAAGTTACGCATCTGGAGTGCCGCTTGTGCTGGTGGGGAAGAACCCTACTCCCTGGCGATCGCGATCCAAAGTTTGTTACCGTCCGATCAATCGTGGCAGGTAGAAATTTGGGCCACCGACATCAACCAAGAAGCCCTGGCGAGGGCCAAGTCTGGCCGATTTCGATCGTGGTCTTTTCGAGCCATTGACCCCACGATTTGGCAGCAATATTTCACCCCCGTTGCGGATGGTTGGCAAATTGCACCAGCGATCCAACGATTAGTCACCTTTCAAACCTTTAACTTGGTGAGTGATCACCTACCCACTGCCGAGCAAGGCGTGTTTGATCTCGTTGTCTGTCGCAATGTCTTTATTTATTTTTCAACTGAATCGATCGCCCTGGCGATGAACACCTTTAGCCAAGCCCTGGCCTCGGGTAGCTATTTATTAACGGGTCATGCGGAACTTTGCCATCAACCTTTGCAAGATTTTTCAACCCAAATCTATCCCGAATCGGTGATCTATCGCCGTCGCTCCACGGAAAAAATACCCACCCATCGAGATATTGCTCCACCGATCATGCCCTGGGAAGCCGCTCACTCGATCGCCGTTTCCACAGCTATTTCCACTCATTATGATCGACAGCCACCCACCACGATCGAGCCATCACCCTACACCATTGACCTCGATCACTCGCTGAATTCTAAACCCACTATCCCACCCAGGTTTCCGCAATCAGCCCCCAATTTAATTCCAAATTCAGCGACCAATTCAACTTTATATCCAGCAACCAATTCAGCAACCAATTCAGCAACCAATTCAACTCCAAATCTAACTTCGCATTCAGCGCTAAATTCCACTCCACGTTCGACCTCAAATGCTGCCTCAGGCTCCCAAGCTTCGCAAGCTTCGACGATCCTGACCGTTTTTCCTAAACTGGCAGCACGTTCCTCACCCGCCTCTACAACCAATTCTGATTATTATCCCGATCATCACAGGGCCAGAAATCACGAAGATCAACTTCAAAATCGTCTTAAGCAGAAACTTGCACAAGTTTTGCAAAAATACCCCAATAGCAGCGCTGTGCTGTATGGACTAGCTTGCCTGCATGCCAATATGGGGGCGAGCCAAGAAGCGATTCACTATTGTCAACAAGCCCTGGAAATTGAACCAGAATCAACTGCCA
>Ga0209278_1002460_pt1 | contig 10315 bp, 9 predicted proteins | sample JI81BgreenDNA_FD_187504 | JGI IMG/M metagenome (GOLD analysis project Ga0209278, IMG submission 187504) | Wastewater effluent complex algal communities from Wisconsin, to seasonally profile nutrient transformation and Carbon sequestration -... | ecosystem: Engineered > WWTP > Effluent > Algae... | reverse complement strand
CGAGGTTCGTTCGGGCGATGACGCAGCACCTTGGCACGCCGATGCGGACGACGGCTTTCCGGATACCCGGCCCGTGCCTGGCGAAGAGGACGACCCCATCACCCGCCTGACCCAGTCCGCCCCCCCAGATCGCCGCGCCGCGCTGGACCCCCTGATCGATGTGCTGGCGCCTCTTGGTCTGGAGCAGCCGGTATCCGGCGAAGCGGTGCTGGCCGCTCTGCCGCCCTCGCGCCGGGTGGGCACCAAGCCGTTTGCCGTAGAGGGCCAGAGGGCAGGCACGCTGGAATGGGAAACCCCCCGCCCCGGTCAGCGCTATACCGCGCTGCAGGCAGGCGTTCAACTGGCCAACCGCGCGGGGGCGTTGAACGAGATCGAGTTTTCGGAATTCGTGATGAAGACCCAGGCCCTGGCCGACCACCTGGGCGCCGCCCCCGACTTCCCCGACATGATGCAGGAAGTGGCCCGTGCCCGGGAGCTGGACTATTTCGCCAGCGCCCACGACGCGCAACTGAGTTTCACCATCCGTGCGCTGCGGGTGGCCTGGAGCCCTGGCTACCTCATGCAGCACGCGGTGCAGCAGGGCTTCATGGCCGGCGCATTGCCGGGCCGGCTGGTCATGCCCGCTTCCGTGCCTGGGCAGGCCCCGGTGCTGGTGCTGCAGTTCGAGACCCAGGCCGCCCTGGCGGACGACCCCGAGCAGAGCGTGTTGCGCCAGTGCCAGCTGACCCTGGACGTGGCCCATGTGCCCCGCGAGGAGCAGGCCTTTGCCCGTTTGCGCCAAGCTGCGCAGGCGCTGGCGCAGGGCATGGAAGGCGTGGTCACGGACGACATGGGCCAGCCTCTGGACACACTCACCATGGACCGCATCGGGGCCGATCTGGAGCAACTGTACGATGCGCTGGAGGCCCGCGAGCTCACTGCGGGCTCCGCGCTGGCGCGGCGCCTGTTCAGCTGAGCGTCGGGGTCAGGCGATGTCGGCCGTGTGCACGCCGAACTGGCCAGTTCTACGGTCGGCAAAGTAGCGCTCCAGCGTCTCCTTCACCGTGCGAAAGGCCAGTTCCTCCCAGGGAATTTCGTGCTCCCGGAACAGACCCACTTCCATGGTTTCGAATCCGGGGTCGAACTGGTCGCTCAGGAGGCGGGCGCGGAAGTAAGCGTGCACCTGGCCCACCCGCACCACGTTGAGCAGGGTGAACAGTTCCAGCATTTCTATCTGTGCGCCGGCTTCTTCGTGGGTTTCACGGGCTGCACCCTCGGCCAGCGTTTCGCCCAGTTCCATGAAGCCTGCGGGCAGCGTCCATTTACCGCGCCGGGGTTCTATGTTGCGCTTGCACAGCAACACGTATTCGCCCCCCTCGCCCCAGAACGGCACGGTGCCCACCACATTGAGCGGGTTCTCGTAGTGCACCGTGCCACAGGCGGTGCAAATGGCGCGCTCTTTGGTGTCGCCGTCGTCGGGCAGGCGGTAGGTGACCACAGACCCGCATTGGCGGCAGTGCTTGATGGGTTGGCGCAGCATGTCAGGGAGTGTAGCGGCGCAGCCCGGGCTTTGCTGCGCCCAAAAGAAAGCCGGCAGACCATGTGGCCTGCCGGCTGCCCAGCTTGGAACCAGGGCAAAAACGTGAAACAGAAAAACCTGGTGACGGGATCCTGTGCTCAGGCCTTCTTGCCGTGTTTCTCGATCAGGGCACGTGCGGTATCGAACAATTCCTTGCCCTTGAAGCCGCGGCGGTCCATGTCCTGCTGCCACTCCACTTCCACCAGGCGCGCTTTGCGGCGGAACTCCTGGGCATCGGCCGCGGAAATGGTGTGGATGGTGTTGCCCAGGTCCGACGCCGACTTGCGCCCAGCCGGGTCACCAGCCTGCTGGGTCTTGCCCAGCCAGCCGGAAGTTTCGGCGCCCGAGTTCTTGTCGATGACGGCCTTCAGGTCGGGCGCCAGCGAGTTGTACTTGGCCTTGTTCATGGCCATCACGAAGGTGGTGGTGTAGAGCGCACCACCGGCGGGGTCGAATTCGCTGTGGAACTTGGTGAGTTCCTGCACCTTGATGGAGGGCACCACTTCCCAGGGAATCACCGCCCCGTCGATCACGCCCTTGGAGAGCGAGTCCGGGATTTGCGGCAGCGGCATGCCCACGGGCGTAGCGCCCAGATAGCCCAGCATCTTGGTGATCTGGCGGGTGGGGCCACGCACCTTGGAGCCACGCAGGTCTTCGGCGGTGCGCACCAGCTTGCTGCGCATGTGGATCACGCCGGGCCCGTGCACATGCAGTGCGATGGTCTGCACATCGCGGAACTCGTCCGGAGCCATGGTCTGGATGTAGTCCCAGTACGCCTTGGAAGTGGCCTCGGCATTGTTCATCATGAAGGGCAGCTCGAACACCTCGGCGCGGGGGAAGCGGCCCGGCGTGTTGCCCGGCAGCGTCCACACCACGTCTACCACGCCGTCCTTGGCCTGGTCGAACAGTTGCACCGGAGAGCCACCCAGTTGCATGGCCGGGTAGGCCTCGAACTTGATGCGCCCGCCCGAATCTTTCTCTACCTTGTCCATCCAGGCCTTGTGCATGTTGAGCCACACATTCGACTGCGGCGACATGAAGGTATGGAACTTGAGGGTCACGCTCTGCTGGGCAAAGCCTACCAGGGCGGGTGCGCCCAGTGCCAGGGCAGCGCCCGACTGCAGCAGGGTACGACGTTGGATCATGAAGGAACTCCTTCTGTTGAGAAGATAGAGGTTGGGACTGGCCGCACCGCACTGGGGGCGCAACACTGCCCTGACAGTATGTGACCAGTGGCACACCAGCGGCATTCGGATGAACCCTTGTTCGTACCGCTACACTGCCCTCAGCCCGCTGTGCCGTTGCCGCTGGCTCACCTGTTCTTGGTTCCTGTTGCCCCATGAAAAGTTTCGATTTCGCGCAGGCCCCGGGCCACCTCATCCGCCGCGCCCACCAGGTTTCCGTGGCGCTGTTTGCCGCGGGCGCAGGCACCGTGCCCGAGTGGGAAATCACGCAGGTTCAGTTTGCCATCCTGAACGCGCTGATGGACAGCCCGGGCATGGACCAGGTGACGCTGGCCCAGAAGGTAGCGCTCGATGCCGCCACCTCCGGGTCTGTGCTGGCGCGGCTGGAATCCCGGGGTTGGCTGTGCCGCATACCCGACCAGTTCGACCGCCGCCGTCGCCTGCTCTGGATCACCGACGAAGGACAGGCCGTGGTAGCCCGCCTGTTCGACGCGATTGCGGAATCACAGCGCCAGCTGATGGCCCCGCTGACCGAGGCCGAGCAGGCCGAACTCAAGCGCTTGCTGGGCAAGCTGGCGCAGCCCCGGGAAGATTCCCCCGGCGGCTAAGTGGCGTAGCCGCTGGTTGCGGCAGTTGTGCTCGGATTCAATACTGCGTGGGCGGCAGCGCTACGGTGAGTCCGTCCAGTTCCGGTGTGAGCTCAATCTGGCAGCTCAGACGGCTGCCTGCCGTGCGCGGGCTGGCGGTGAAATCGAGCACCGAATCCTCGTCTGGGGACACGGCGGGCAGGCGCTCCAGCCACGGCGTACCCACCATGACGTGGCAGGTGGCGCAGGTGATGGTGCCACCGCAGTCGGCATCGATGCCTTTCACGTTGGCTTCCACCGCAGCCAGCATGAGGGACTGCCCGGTGCGGGCCTGAATGGGGGTGGTTTCGCCGGTGGCAGAAACAAAGTGGATGGTGATGTCGCTCATGGTGGTGTCGTAAGTACGGTGTGGCCAGGCCGGTTCAGAAAACCCCGAAGTATTCTGCATGCTCCCAGGCTCTGTGGTCTTTGCTCTGGCCCGGGTTGCCCGCAGAAGCGCCCGCGTGGGCATCCCGCCGCGCCAGCTCGGCACGCTTCACATGCACCACATGGTCGATCAGGTCGGCGCCCAGTCCCTGGCCCCACGGCTGCCGCAGCAGTTCCGACTCGCCCAGGGCGGCCAGCGCGTCTTCCAGCGTCTGGGGCAGCAACAGGCTGCTGCCTGGCTGGTAGGGGTTCTCGGTGGCGGGGCCGGGGTCGCGCCGGTGCTGCAGCCCATCCAGTCCCGCGGCCAGCTGGCTGGCAATGTACAGGTAGGGGTTGGCCAGCGGCTCACCGGCGCGGTTTTCCACCCGCGCAGCGGGGCTGTCGGTATCGACCACACGCATCAGGGCGCCCCGGTTGTCGTGGCCCCATACCGCCAGCTGCGGCGCCATGGTGCTGCCCCGGTAGCGTGCATAGCCGTTGCTGGTGGGGCAGGCCAGTGCCGCGTTGGCGTGGGCATGGTGCAGCAGGCCGCCCAGCCAGTGCATGCCCACAGCGCTCAGGGGCTGGTCAGGCACGCCGCCTGCATTTTGGGCGAATAGGTTGCTGCCGTCTGCCAGCGACCGCAGGGATTGGTGCAGGTGCCAGCCGCTGCTGATGACGTTGTCGAACGGCGGGCGGCACATGAAGGTGGCGTGGTAACCCGCGCGCCGCAGCGCCTGTTTGGTGGCCGAGCGGAACAGCACCATCTGGTCGGCGCTCTGCAGAGCATCGCACGGGCCAAACACGGCCTCCACCTGGCTGGGGCCCAGTTCCACTTCCAGCGAAAGCAGCGGTAGCCCCAGTGCCTGCGCCGTGCGTTGCACGATGCGCAACGCTGGCTCGGCCAGGTCGAACCACTGCTCGGTCAGGTGGTTGAAGCCCGGGTGCAGCAGGGCCACTTCGGGCGGGGCGGGCGGCCAGCTGGCCTGGGCCGGGTCGGCCGGTACCCCGGTGATGCGGTAGATGTGGAATTCCACCTCCAGCCCGGTGGTCAGGCCCATGCCCTGCTGCGCCAGTTGGTCTTGCAGGGCCACCACGGCGTGGCGCGGGTCCAGCGGGGCAGGGCGGCCATCGGGCAAATAGGCCATGCATTGCACCCAGCCGGTGGATTCGGCCCACGGCAATACGCGGAAGGTGGTGGGGTCGGGGACCATGACCACGTCGGCAGCGCCCGCAAAACCGCTGGCGGATACGCCCCCCGTCCCCGGCTGGAACACCGGATACGCGGTGCGGTGGGACGTGTCCTTCAGCAGCAGCGTGCCCACCATCTTCACGCCGCTGCGCAGCGCGCCCACAGCGGCATCGGCGGTCAGGGTCTTGCCGCGCAGCACTCCATGCAGGTCGGGCCAGGCAAAGCGCACCAGTTCCAGCCTTTCCTCGCGAATGCGCTGCACCAGCGCGTCGGCGGCCGCGTGCTGCGCTGGCGTCCACAGCTTGTGGCGCTCCACAAAGCTCGGTCGGCTCATGCGGCAGAGTGGGCAGTGTCGTTTCGCAGCCCGGGTGCCTCGGGGGCACCGTCACCGCGGGGCTGCCAGGGCGCTCCCTGCCGGCGCTCGGCGTCCACCTTGGCCCAGTGGGCTTCCCAGCCATCGGCAGGCGCAATGCTGTCCACCGTGGCGGGGCCTTGCAGTGCCCCTGCCGCTTCCGCGCTCAGGAACATGGGCGGCATGCCGCCTTGCTGCACGGTCTCTATGGCCTTCAGGAACTGGCGGCGGAACGCCATGATGCCCTTGTCCGAGGTGCCCAGGTGCTCCCGGGTGCGGTCCTGGATGGGCCCCGGCGACTCCACCGCCCACTGGTCGTGCACATTGATGTCCTGGCCCATGCCGGTGTAGGTCTCGGTGCGCTGCTCGTCGGGGTTGAAGCCCCAGTCGTTGTGGCGGCCCACGCGCGGCTTGTAGTCGGGCAGGGTGTACAGCGCCAGGCGCTGCTGGCGCATCTGCTCCTTGTTCAGCGGCTCACGGAAGCCGGTGAAGATGGTGTACCAGTAGCAGTGCGTGTCGTCCACCGGCACATGCCACTGCGTGATGGTGATGTCGGCCGAGAGCGGAATCACGAAAGCCTGGGGAAAGATCTGGTTGGTGACGCGCACATGGGTGTGGTCCTCATCCAGGTGGCGCAGCGCCACCAGCCGCATGCCGTAGTCGGTGGGGTGGATGTGGATGTCCGGGCGGCCAAATTCGCGCAGCACCTTGGTCATGGGCCATTGCGATCCGGCCGAGGCGCCACGGAACTGCTTGCCGTAGCTGGTGTCCAGCGATTCGTCCTGAAAGTACCGGTGCAGGTAGGACGCGTGGGCCGGGTCTATGCCCACTTCCAGGGCCTGCAGCCAGTTGCAGTCCAGCCAGCCCTTGAAGGCGAAGGTGTGGCTGGCCGGCGCGGTGAAGCAGTCGAAGGCCGGAAAGGCGGGCGGCTCGCTGCCTTGCGGGCCCAGCCAGGCGAACAGGATGCCGCTGCGCTCGGCCACCGGATAGCGGCGCTGGCGCACGCGCTGGCACAGCGTGCTGTTCTCGGGTTCGGCGGGCGTTTCCAGGCAGCGGCCCTCGGCGTCGAACTTCCATCCGTGGAAGGGGCAGCGTATGCCGTCGCCTTCGTGGCGCGCAAAGGCCAGGTCCGCGCCGCGGTGCGGGCAGTCGCGGTCCAGCAGGCCCCAGCGGCCGTCTTCGTCGCGGAACAGCACGAAATCCTGCCCCAGTAGCCGCACGGCCTTCAGGGGGCGCTGCGCCATGCGCGGGTCGAGCGCAGGGTTGAATTCATCCACCAGCGCGGCGGGTTGCCAGTAGTGGCGCAGCAACTGGCCGGCGGGCGTCTGCGGCCCCACCTGGGTCATCAGGGCGTTTTGTTCGGCTTTCATGCGGGCTCCGTGCAAGAATGAGGTCCTAGGTCGTGGTTGTAACCCAAACCTGACCGTGGCGTTGTCGCCGCCATTTTTCCATCGTCTGGGAGGCCCTGCGCGCCAACACCCCGCACCGTATTCCTTCTCTTTCTGCATGAAACTCTACAACTACCACCGCTCCGGAACGTCTTTCCGCGTACGCATTGCCCTGAACCTGAAGGGACTCGATTACGAGTACCTGCCGGTGCACCTGGTGAAAGGCGAGCAGCATGGCGAAGCCTACCGCGCCCTCAGCCCCGACCCCTCGGTGCCCCTGCTCGATGTAGACGGGGAACCCGACCATGCCCTGCTGAGCCAGTCTATGGCGGTGGTGGAGTACCTGGACGAGACGCACCCCGAACCCCCGCTCATGCCGCCAGATCCCCTGGGTCGCGCGCATGTTCGGGCGCTGGCGCAGACGGTGGGCTGTGACACACACCCCCTGGGCAATCTGCGTGTGCTCAAGTACCTTACCCAGGAACTGAAGCAGGATGAGGCCTCGCGCGCCGCCTGGTACAACCACTGGGTGCTCAGTGGCCTGCAGTCCTATGAGCGCCGGCTGGAACGCCTGGCGCAATGGCGCGCCAGCAACGGCCTGCCGCCTTCGGTGTACTCCTGGGGCAGCACGCCCACCCTGGCCGATGTGTGTCTGGTGCCGCAGGTGGTCAACGGCCAGCGTTTTGGCCTGAGCTACGACGACAAGAACATTCCGCTCACGCTGGCGGCGTTCAATGCCTGCATGAAGCTCGATGCCTTCGAACGCGCCCACCCGCGCAACTGCCCGGACGCCAACGCTTGACACAGATCCTGTTCACCGAGCGGCGCGGAGGCGCGTCGGCCGCCCCATTCGACACGCTCAACCTGGGCGACCACGTGGGCGACGACCCGGTGGCCGTGGCCCACAACCGGCGCGTGCTGGCCCGCCAGCTGGGTGCGCGGCCGGTGTTCCTGCGTCAGGTTCATGGCACCGAAGTGGTGGAACTGACCGAAGACACCCCCGACGGGACCGAGGCGGACGCCTGCTGGACCACATCGACCGAAGTGGCCTGCACCATCATGGTGGCGGACTGCCTGCCCATACTGCTCACCACCCCGGGGGGCGACAGCGTGGCGGCGGTGCATGCCGGGTGGCGCGGCCTGCTGGGGATACTGGAGGCGCTGGCACAGGCGTGGCCAGCCGCCCGCACGCCTGCACAGCGCGCCACGCTGCACGCCTGGCTGGGGCCCTGCATCGGACCCCAGGCCTTTGAAGTGGGAGAGGACGTCAGGGCGGCCTACCTCGCCGACCACACGGACAACGCGCGCTGGTTCACGCCGTTGCCCGAAAGCCCGGGGAAGTACCTGGCCCACCTGCCAGCACTGGCCCGAGACCGGCTGCAGCGACTGGGCATAGCGCACATCAGTGGCAACGACGGCACCCCCGAGTGGTGCACCGTGGCCAACCCGTCAAGATTCTTTTCGCACCGCCGCGACGCCCGCGTCAGGGGCAGCACTGGCCGCATGGCTGCCTGCATCTGGCGTGGCTGAAGTGCCGGCCAGTGGCTGGGCCGCGGCGGCCATTTCGGCTGCCTCCTGGGCCTTTCGCGCTTTCCTGCGCAGCGGTGTTCCCATGAGGTAAACCATTAGGGCAACGGGTAGCAAACCGTAAAGAAAAAAGGTGACAATGGCACCCAACACAGAGCCATTGGCGTGCATGGCCTCGGCAATCGCCATCATCACCGCGATGTACAACCAGCCTATGACCACCAGATACATGAGCGTCCTTTCTGCCCAGAGAGGGTGTGTGGGAGGGGCCCGAGCGTCAGCTTGCTGGAAGCTGCGCCGCCCATACTCGGGAAAACCCTAGTCGATGTCGGTTTGCAGGGCGCTGGCCCCTGCCACGCCGTCGATTGAAGCATATTTCGGAGACACGCATGAACACCCTCCCGCCTTGGCTGCAAGCTTTGCAGGCTATGCAACCTGGTGCTGGCACACCCCCGGGCGCAGCTGGCATGGCCAATCCTTTTGGCATGCCACTGAACATGAATCTCTCTGGCCTGTTCAGCCAGGCAGCGGGGAACCAGCCTGCGGTCACTTTCAACCAGGCCAAGCTGGCCGAGGTGCAGCAGAACTACCTGCGCGAAGCCACCGAGCTGTGGAACCAGGGCCTGCAGGTGCAGCCGCCCAAGGACCGCCGCTTTGCCGGCGATGCCTGGGCCAGCAACCCCATGGCAGCGTTTGCGGCCGCGCAGTACCTCCTCAATGCCCGCACCCTCATGGCGATGGCCGATGCGGTGGAGGGCGACGAGAAAACCCGCGCCCGCATGAACTTTGCCGTGCAGCAGTGGATCGACGCCAGCGCCCCCAGCAACTTCCTGGCCTTCAACGCCGAAGCGCAGAAGAAGGCGCTGGACACCCAGGGCGCCAGCATAGGCAAAGGCATAGAGAACCTGCTGCACGACATGCAGCAGGGCCATGTGTCCATGACCGACGAGTCGGCCTTCGAGGTGGGCCGCAACGTGGCCACCACCGAGGGCGCGGTGGTGTTCGAGAACGAACTCTTCCAGCTCATCGAGTACAAGCCCCTCACCGCCAAGGTGCATGAGCGGCCCTTCCTGCTGGTGCCGCCCTGCATCAACAAGTTCTACATCCTCGACCTGCAGCCCGACAACTCGCTCATCCGTTACAGCGTGGAGCAGGGCCACCGTACCTTTGTGGTGAGCTGGCGCAACCCGGACGAATCCCTGGCCAAGGCCACCTGGGACGACTACATCGAGAACGCCGTCATCCAGGCCATTTCTGTGGTGCAGGACCTGACCGGCGCTCCCACCATCAATGCGCTGGGCTTCTGCGTGGGCGGCACCATGCTCGGCACCGCCCTGGCCGTGCTGGCCTCCCGGCACAAGAAGAGCAAGAGTGCCGCGCCCTTCCCGGTCCACAGCGCCACCTTCCTCACCACGCTGCTCGATTTCACCGACACCGGCATCCTCGATGTGTTCATCGACGAGAACTTCGTGCGTTTCCGCGAGATGCAGTTCTCCGGCGGCGGGCTCCTGCCGGGTCGGGACCTGGCCACCACCTTCAGTTTCCTGCGCCCCAATGACCTGGTCTGGAACTACGTGGTGGGCAACTACCTGAAGGGCGAAACGCCGCCCCCGTTCGATCTGCTTTACTGGAACAGCGACAGCACCAACCTGCCGGGCCCGTACTACGCCTGGTACCTGCGCAACACCTACCTGGAAAACCGCCTGTGCCAGCCCGGCGCCACCACGGTGTGCGGCGAACCCATCGACCTGGGGCTGGTGGACATTCCGGTGTACATCTACGGTTCGCGCGAGGACCACATCGTGCCCATTGCCGGCGCCTACGCCACCACGCAGCACCTGCCGGGCAAGAAGCGCTTTGTCATGGGCGCTTCGGGCCACATTGCCGGCGTCATCAACCCCGCCAGCAAAGGCAAGCGCAGCCACTGGCTGGGCAAGGCCAACCATTTCCCGGCCGATGTGAACGACTGGATAGCCAGCGCCACCGAAAAGCCGGGCAGCTGGTGGACCGACTGGACCGACTGGCTCAAGCCCCTGGGCGGCAAGCTGGTGCCAGCGCCCAAAGCCTACGGCAGCCGCAAGTACAAAGCCACGGAGCCAGCGCCTGGCCGCTACGTGAAGGC
>Ga0209278_1002458_pt1 | contig 10317 bp, 8 predicted proteins | sample JI81BgreenDNA_FD_187504 | JGI IMG/M metagenome (GOLD analysis project Ga0209278, IMG submission 187504) | Wastewater effluent complex algal communities from Wisconsin, to seasonally profile nutrient transformation and Carbon sequestration -... | ecosystem: Engineered > WWTP > Effluent > Algae... | reverse complement strand
TCCACCACGCCGCCGCGCTCAAGGACGCCGGCCGCCCCTGCCTGAAGGAGGCCGCCATGGCCAAGCTGTACGCCAGCGAGATGGCCGAGCGGGTGTGCTCCGACGCCATCCAGGTGCACGGCGGCTACGGCTACGTGAGCGACTTCCCCGTGGAGCGCATCTACCGCGACGTGCGTGTGTGTCAGATCTACGAAGGCACCAGCGAGGTGCAGAAAATTCTGATCGGCCGCGCACTGATCTGACGCTTTGTCGTCGCAAAAACGGGGTCACCTCGGGGCATGGGATGCGTGTCGACTAGGGCAAACTTCGCAGCATGTCTGCCCCCCTAACTCATGAGTGGCTGCCCACAAGGCTGGCCCTCGTCGACGACGACGCCGAGTTCCGCGACTTCCTGGCCCAGCACCTGCGGGCCCTGGACATCGAGGTGACCGCCTTTGCCGACAGCAACGACCTGCTGGTGAGCGATGGCGCCTACGGCCACGACTTCTACGTGCTCGACCTCGGCCTGCCGGGCGTGGACGGCGTGGAGCTCATCAAGCTGCTGCGCAAGCGCACGCAGGCCGGCGTGCTGGTGGTCTCGGGGCGGCTCGGCCCCGATGTGTTCCGCCAGATCGTCGACGCCGGCGCCGACATGTACCTCGTCAAGCCCGTGCAGTTCGAGCAGGTGGCGCTGGCCGTGCGCGCCGTGCAGCGCCGCGCCGCGCAGCCGCCGGCCCGCAAGGACGAAGCCTGGCGCCTGAACCGCGCGGTGCCCGAGCTGCTGGCGCCCGACGGCGCGCGCGTGCCGCTGTCCGACACCGACCTGCAGGTGCTGCTGTGCCTGCTGGACGCGCAGGGCGAAACGGTGACGCGCGACGCGCTGCGCCAGCGCCTGGGCCGCGTGCCCTCGGCCCAGGGCGACGACGGCCTCAACGCCATCATCTACCGCCTGCGCCGCCGCATCGAGCGCGCCACGCCGCTGATGGTGCCGCTGCAGAGCCGCTCGCGCGTGGGCTACGTGTTCAAGGCGCCGCTGGTCGAGTAGGGCCCGGCCTCGGCGTCCTGCGCCAGCACGAGGCGGAACACCGTCTCGCCGAGCTCGCCCGGCACCAGCTCGGCCGTGCCGCCGTGCAGCTGCAGCGCGCGCCGCGCGATGTACAGGCCCAGGCCCTGGCCGCGGCTGCGGCTGCCGCGCACACCGCGCTCGAACAGGCGCTCGCGCAGGGCCTCGGGCACACCGGGGCCGTGGTCGACCACGTCGATGAGCAGGGCCAGGGGCTCGTCGCTGTCGGCGATGCGCAGCGACACCGCCCCCATGCCGGCGCCGTGGCGCAGCGCGTTCGACAGCAGGTTGCGCAGCGCCAGCCGCATGAGCGACAGGTCCATCGAGGCCGTGCGCGTGGGCGTGAGCCGCTCCACCTGGATGCGCTGGCGCTCGGCGGGCGGAAAGTCGGCCAGCACCAGCTGCAGCAGGGTGTCGATGTCGGTGTCCACACGCGCCAGCGCGTGGCGGCCCACCAGCAGCGCGGCGGCGGCCAGGGTGTTGTCGATCTGCGCCACCACGTGGCCGATCACGCCCTGGGCGCGCGCCAGGCGCTGCAGGGCCAGGTCGTCGCGCTGCGTGCCGGGCAGGGCGGCGGCGCTCTGCAGCGCGGCCGAGGCGTTGTTCAGCGGCTGGCGCACCTCGTGGGCCAGCACGTCCAGCATCTCGCGGCGCTCGTCGGCCAGCTGGGCCAGGGCCAGGGCCTGCTGCTCGAGCTCTTCGCGCAGCGCACGCTCGTGCGCCAGCTCGGCCTGGCGCTGGATGGACTCGGAGATGTCCTCCAGCACCGCCAGCAGGCGGCCGCCGGCGCCGTTGTCATCGCGTTCGACCACGGCCGACATCAGCGTGTGCACGTAGCTGCCGTCGCGGTGCACCAGGCGCAGCGGCCAGCCGCGCACGCGGCCATCGGCATGCACGCGCTGGCGCACGGCCTCGAGCGTGGCCTGCCGCTCGGCCGGCGTGCCGGGCAGCAGCGCCGTGGCGGGGCCGCCCACGACGGCCTCGCGCTCCAGGCCCAGGCGCTCCAGCAGCAGCCGGCTGGCCGAGAGCAGCCGGCCCTGCGAATCGACCGAGGCCATCAGCGCCGGGGTCTCCTCGTACAGCTCGCGCAGGTGCTCGCGGCTGGCGCGCAGCGCGGCGGCGGCTTCGTGCTGGGCCGTCACGTCCTGCAGCGCGCCGAACAGGCGCACGGGCTCGTCGCCCTGGCGCTCCACGTCGCCCACGGCGCGCACGCGCAGGCGGCGGCCGGTGGCGGTGATGAAGGGCAGCTCCACGTCGAAGGGCTCACCATCGCGCATGGCGCGCTCCACGAGCGCGGCGATCACGGGCTGCGCCTCGGGGGCGTAGTAGTGCATGCCGTCCTCGATGCCCGGGCGCCAGTCGAGCGGGCGGTCGTAGATGCGGTAGGTCTGGTGGCTCCAGCGCACCTCGCGTGTGCGCAGGTCGATGTCCCAGCCGCCGACGCCGGCGATCTGGCCGGTGCGGTCGAGCAGCTGCAGCGTGCTGCGCAGCTGCTGCTGCACCTGTGCGGCGGCGCTGATGTCGGTGACCGAGCCCACGAAACCGCCGCCCACCTGGGCCACGGGCCACTTGCGCGCCACCACCGTGCGCACGCTGCCATCGGCGTGGCGAACGCGGTGCTCGAGGTGGAAGCTGCCGGTGCCTTCGTCCTGCAGGCAGCGCTGCACGACGCCGGCCAGGTCGTCGGGGTGCACGGCCTGCTGCCAGCCCGAGCCCATGGCCTGCTCGAGGCTGAGCCCGAAGATGGCCAGGCAGGCCGGGTTGGCGTAGAGCCACCGGCCCGCGGCATCGGTGTGGAACACACCCACCGGGGCATGCTCCGCGATCGCGCGGATGGCCTCGGGCGGCAGGGGCCCGGCGGCGCCGGGTTCAGGCGGGGGTTGATCCTTCAAGGGCAAGGGCCTGCAGCAGTGCGCCGGGTTCGAAGCGCGCACCATAGCGCGAGGCCAGCTCCTTCGCTCGCGCGAAAAAGCGGTCCTTGCCCGTGCTGCGGATGAAACGCAGCGTGCCGCCGTGGCAGGGCGCGAAGCCCCAGCCCAGGATGCTGCCGACGTCGCCGTCGGTCTCGGAGCGCAGCACACCTTCGGCCAGGCAGCGCGCCGACTCCACCGCCTGGGCGTAGAGCAGGCGGTCCACCAGCTCCTGCATGGGCGGCTGTTCGGCGGCCGGCGGGAACATCGCCACGAGGCCGGGCCAGAGGCGCTTGTCGCCGCCGTCGTAGTCGTAGAAGCCGCGGCCGGCCTTGCGCCCCACGCGGCCCTGCGCGCAGAGCTGGCGCGCCACGGCCATGCCGGGGTGCTCGTCGAACGCCTTGCCTTCGGCGGCCAGGTCCTGCTTGGTCTGGTCGGCCACATGCACGGCCAGCGACAGGCTCACCTCGTCCTGCAGCGCCAGCGGCGGCATGGGCATGCCGGCCTGCAGGCCGGCTTCTTCCACGCTGCGCGGGTGCACGCCCTCGCGCAGCATGGCCAGGCCTTCCATGACGTAGGTGCCGAAGACGCGGCTGGTGTAGAAGCCGCGCGAATCGTTCACGACGATGGGCGTCTTGCCGATCTGCAGCACGAAGTCGAAGCCGCGGGCCAGGGTCTCGTCCGAGGTCTGCGCGCCGACGATGATCTCCACCAGCGGCATCTTCTCCACGGGGCTGAAGAAGTGCAGGCCAATGAACTGCGCCGGCCGCTGCGAGGCCTGCGCCAGGCCCGTGATGGGCAGCGTGCTGGTGTTGCTGGCGAACACGGCGCCCGCGCCCAGCTGCGCCTCGGCCTGGCGCGTGACCTCGGCCTTGATGGCGCGGTCTTCGAACACGGCCTCGATGACGAGCTCGCAGCCGGCGAGCAACGCGTGGTCGGTGGTCGGCGTGATGCGCGCGAGCAGCGCGTCGCGTTTCCCGGGCGTGCTGCGGCCCTTCTTCACGGCGGTGTCGAGAAGCGCCTGCGTGTGCGCCTTGCCGCGGTCGGCGGCTTCCTGCGTGGTGTCGATCAGCACCACCTCGATGCCGGCCTTGGCCGCGACGTGCGCGATGCCCGCGCCCATCATGCCGGCGCCGAGCACGCCGAGCTTCGTCACCTTCTGCGGTGCGATGCCGGCCGGGCCGCTCTGTGGACGTGAGGCCCCCTTCTTCACGGCATTGAGCCCGTACCACAGCGTGCCGATGAGGTTCTTGGCCTCCGGCGAGACGCAGCAGGCCGCGAAGTAGCGGCTCTCCACCACGCTGGCGGCGTCCACGTCGAGCAGCCCGCCTTCGAACACCGCGCTCATGATGTGGCGCACGGCGGGGTAGAGGCCGCGGCCCTTGCCATAGGCGATGGACGGCGCGATGGCCCACAGCTGCGCCATCGCCGGGCTCTTGCTGTCGCCGCCGGGGAAGCGGAACTTGGGCAGGTCCCAGGGCTGCTTCGCCTTCGGGTTGGCGGCGATCCAGTCGCGCGCGCCCTGCATCAGCGCCTCGGGCGTGGGTGCGAGCGCCGTGACGAAGCCCGTGGCCAGGGCCTTCTGCGGCGAGAAGTCCCCGCCTTCGCCGCAGATCTGCAGCGTGGCCTGGATGCCCACCAGCCGCGACAGCCGCACCGTGCCGCCACCGCCCGGCAGCAGGCCCAGCTTCACCTCGGGCTGGCCGAGCTTCAGGCGCGGGTTGTCGAGCACGATGCGGGCGTGGCAGGCCAGGGCCAGCTCCAGCCCGCCGCCGAGGGCGTGGCCGGCGATGGCGGCCACCACCGGCTTGCCCTGCGTCTCCATCTGCCGCAGCACGCGCTTCATGGCCATGCTGGCCTCGAAGGGCTCCTGCGGCGTCGTCCACTTCGACATGCGGTCGATGTCGCCGCCGGCGCAGAAATCGGCCTTGCCGCTGGCCAGGATCAGGCCCTTCACGCCGGGCTCGGCCAGGCGCGCCACGGCGGCGGCGATGCCTTCCATCAGCGTGTCGGTCACCACGTTCATCGGGCGGCCGGGCAGGTTGAGGGTGGCGACGAGGATGCCGTCGTCGCCCAGGGTCAGTTGAACGGCGTCCGACATGTTCAGACCCTTTCGATGATGGTGGCGATGCCCATGCCGCCGCCCACGCACAGCGTGGCGCAGCCGGTGGCCAGGTCTCGGCGCTCGAGCTCGTCGAGCAGCGTGCCCAGGATCACGCAGCCCGTGGCGCCCAGCGGGTGCCCCATGGCGATGGCGCCGCCGTTGACGTTGACACGATCCAGGCCCACGCCCAGATCACGCGCGGTTTTCATGGGCACGGTGGCGAAGGCTTCGTTGATTTCCCAGAGGTCGATGTCCGAGGGCAACATGCCGCACTGCGCCAGCGCCTTGCGCACGGCGGGCGTGGGGCCGGTGAGCATGATGGTGGGCTCGCTGCCGATCACCGCCGCGGCGCGGATGCGCGCGCGGGGCTTCAGGCCCGCGGCGCGGCCGGCCTCCGCATGCCCCACCAGCATCAGTGCCGCGCCATCGACGATGCCGCTGCTGTTGCCGGCGTGGTGCACGTGGTTGATGCGTTCCACCGTCGTGTACTTCGCCAGCGCCGTGGTGTCGAAGCCCATCGCGCCCATGGCGGCGAAGCTGGGCTCGAGCTTGGCCATGGCCTCGGGCGAAGCGTTCTCGCGGATCGTCTCGTCGCGGTCCAGCATCAGCAGGCCGGCGATGTCGTGCACCGGCACCAGGCTCTTCGCGAAATGCCCCGCGGCGCGCGCCGCCGCCGCGCGGCGGTGCGACTCCAGCGCAAACGCATCCACCTCGGCGCGCGAAAAACCCTCCAGCGTGGCGATGAGGTCGGCGCCGATGCCCTGCGGCACGAAGCCCAGCTTGGCGTTGATGCGCGGGTCCATGAACCAGGCGCCGCCGTCGCTGCCCATGGGCCAGCGGCTCATGCTTTCCACGCCGCCGGCCACGACGAAGTTCTCGAAGCCGCTGGCCACCTTGGCGGCGGCCAGGTTCACGCTCTCCAGGCCGCTGGCGCAGAAGCGGCTCTGCGTGACGCCGGCCACCGTCTGCGCCCAGTCGGCGTCGAGCACCGCGGTGCGCGCGATGTCGGCGCCCTGTTCGCCCACGGGCGTGACGCAGCCCAGCACCACGTCGTCCACGCGCGCCGTGTCCAGCGCCAGCCGCTGCTGCAGCGCGCGCAACAGCGTGGAGAGCAGCCACACCGGCGTGGCCTGGTGCAGGCTGCCGTCCTTCTTGCCCTTGCCACGTGGCGTGCGCACGTGGTCGTAGATGAACGCGTCGGGGCGTTGCGTGGCCATCGGCGGCCTCCTATCGTTTGGTGGCGGACTTCGGCGCGCCCTGCGCCGCGAGCGCCTCGCGCACCTTGGCGTTGATGAAGCGCAGCTCCGCGAGCGTGGCCTCGATGTGGGCGCGCTTGGTCTCGAGTTCGGTGATGGCCTCGTCGGTGCGGTCCACCACGTAGCGCATCTGCTGCACGCGGCCTTCGCCGTGTGTGCCGTAGAGATCGAGGAAGTGCTTGATCTCGTCGAGGCTGGCGCCGATGGCCTTGCTGCGCAGGATGAGCGCCAGCCGGGCCCGGTCGCGCCGGGTGTAGACACGCGCGCCGTTGATGCGGCGCGGTGCGAGCAGGCCCTTGTCCTCGTAGAAGCGGATGGTGCGCAGCGTGATGCCGAACTCGTTGCACAGCTCGGTGATGCCAAAGAGCTCGGAGCCGCCGTCGTCGCGGTGGGCGTCCACCGCTTCCTGCGCCAGGCTGCTGGCCGAGCGGCTGCGCTGCAGCATGTTCAGACCACGCGCTGCAGCTTGAGCGCGACGCTCATGTCGCCGCTGACCTTGAACTTGCCCATCATGAAGCCGGTGGCGGGCTCGAGCTCGCCGGTCAGCAGCGCAGCCAGGTTCTCCAGCGTGATGGCCACGGTGCAGTCGGCCTCGCGGTCGACGTTGTCCACGGTGTTGGGCACGGCGCGGCCGTCGATCACCGCCACGCCGTCGGCGCCGCAGTCGAACTTCAGCACGGCGTTCAGGCCGCTCGATTCACCCACCTTGGCGCGCAGGGCTTCGGTGCAGGCGTTCATGTCCATGGGGCTGTCCTTCCGGGTTGCATCTGGGATGGCCAGCATCGTAGCCACGGCGCCTGCCGCGTGGATGCGCGTAATCACCTAGCGGTCATCAGGTTGACGTTAACGTCACCCTTGGGGCCCAATGCGGTGCATGACTGAACGATCGCGTTACGCCAGCGTCTTCCGCCCGGGGCTGTTCGACGGCCGGGTGGTGTGGGTCACCGGGGGCGGCAGTGGCATTGGCCGCTGCGTGGCGCACGAGCTGGCGTCGCTGGGCGCGCTGGTGGTGATCAGCGGGCGCACGCAGGCCAAGCTGGATGCCGTGGCGGCCGAGATCGCCGAGGACGGCGGCCGCTGCGACACCGTGGCCTTTGACATCCGAGACGAAGACGCCGTGAAGGCGAACGTCGCCGCGGTGATCGCAAAACACGGCCCCGTGAGCGGCCTCGTCAACAACGCGGGCGGGCAGTTCCCGGCGCCGCTGCTGGCCATCAGCAAGAAGGGTTTCGACGCGGTCGTGGCCAACAACCTGACCGGCGGCTTCCTGATGATGCGCGAGCTGTTCAACCAGTGCATGCAGCAGCATGGTGGCGCGGTGGTGAACATGACCGCCGACTTCCGCAACGGCATGCCCGGCATGGGCCACAGCGGCGCGGCGCGTGCGGGCATGAGCAACCTCACGGCCACGGCGGCCTTCGAGTGGGCGCATGCCAATGTGCGCGTGAACGCGGTGGCGCCGGGCTGGATCGCCAGCTCGGGCATGGACACCTACGGCGGCGCCATGAAGTCCATCATCCCCAAACTGAAGCAGCACGTGCCGCTGCGGCGCATGGGCGTGGAGGCCGAGGTGTCGGGCGCGATCGTCTTCCTGCTGTCGCCGGCGGCGGCCTTCATCACGGGTGTGACGCTGCAGATCGACGGCGCGGCCTCGCTGGGCAGCGAGATCTTCCCGCTGGGCAGCACGAGCACGTCCGTGCCCTTCGACGGCTTCCACCGCGCGACGACGCCCGAGGTGCTGAAGTGATGCCGCCGCTGGCGTCCAGGCTCGACACGGTCAGCGCCGCCTTCAAGGCCAACGCCGCACGCATGGCCGAGCGTCTGGCGGAGGTGCAGGCCCTGCAGGCCAAGGTGGTGGCCGAGAGCGAGAGCAAGCGCGCCAAGTTCGAGCAGCGCGGCCAGCTGCTGCCGCGTGAGCGTGTGGCCCGGTTGCTGGACCGCGGCAGCGCGTTCCTGGAACTCAGCCCCTTGGCCGGCCTGGGCATGCACGACGACGACGGCAAGAAGAGCGTGCAGGGCGGCGGCAGCATCGTCGGCATCGGCGTGGTGGCCGGCAAGCGTGTGCTCGTGAGCGCCAGCGACAGCGCCGTCAAGGGCGGCACCATCGCGCCCATGGGCCTGAAGAAGGCGCTGCGAGCCCAGGAGCTGGCGCGCGAGAACAAGCTGCCGCTGGTGGCGCTGGTGGAAAGCGGCGGCGCCAACCTGATGTACCAGGCCGAGATCTTCGTCGATGGCGGCCGCACCTTTGCCAACCAGGCGCGGCTGTCGGCCGCCGGCATCCCGCAGATCGCGGTGGTGCACGGCTCGTCCACCGCGGGCGGCGCCTACCTGCCGGGCCTCAGCGACTACGTGGTGCTGGTGCGCGGCCGCAGCAGCATCTACCTGGCCGGCCCGCCGCTGGTGAAGGCCGCCATCGGCGAAGACGCGGACGACGAATCGCTGGGCGGCGCCGAGATGCACGCGGGGGTCACCGGCCTGGGCGAGTACCTGGCCGAGGACGACGCGCACGCCATCGCCATGGCGCGCGAACTGCTGGCCGCGCTGCCCTGGGACACCGTGGCCGAGCGCGCGCCCGCGCCGGCGCCGCGGTTTGCGGCCGACGAGCTGATGGGCGTGGTGCCGGCCGACGAGCGCGAGCCCTACGACGTGCGCGAGGTGATCGCGCGCGTGGTGGACGCATCCGCCTTCCTGGAGTTCAAGGCGGCCTGCGCGGCCGACACGGTCTGCGGTCACGCGCGCATCGAAGGTCATGCCGTCGGCATCGTCGGCAACAACGGCCCCATCCAGCCGCAGGGCAGCACGAAGGCGGCCCAGTTCATCCAGCTCTGCGACCAGGCGGGCGTTCCGCTGGTCTTCCTGCAGAACACCACCGGCTACATGGTGGGCACCGAGGCCGAGCGCGGCGGCGCCATCAAGCACGGCAGCAAGATGATCCAGGCCGTGGCCAACGCCCGCGTGCCCAAGTTCACCATCGTGCTGGGCGGCAGCTTCGGAGCCGGCAACTACGGCATGTGCGGCCGCGGCTTCGACCCGCGCTTCATCTTCGCCTGGCCCAGCGCGCGCACCGCGGTGATGGGCGGTGCGCAGGCCGCCATGGTGATGGACATGGTGAACCGCGCCAAGCTGCAGAAGATGGGCCTGCCGGCCAATGACGAGGCGCTGGCCGCCATGAGCGACGGCCTGCGCCGCCGGCTCGACGCCGAGAGCCACGTGCTCTTCGGCACCGCACGCCTGTGGGACGACGGGATCATCGACCCGCGCGACACGCGCCGTGTGCTGGCCCTGTGCCTGGACATCGCCGCCGAAGCGGCGGCGCGCGTGCTGCGCCCCAACACCTTTGGCGTCGCACGCCTTTGAACAACGAATCCCCAGGAGACCAGCCTTGAAATTCACCCCCGAACACCGCGCCCTCGAAGACACCGTCGTCAAGTTCTGCGACAAGGAGCTCAACCCCTTCGTGCCTGAGTGGGAGGCGAAGGGCCAGTTCCCAGCGCACGAGGTGTTCAAGAAGCTCGGCAACCTGGGCCTGCTGGGCCTGAAGTACCCCGAGGAATACGGCGGCGCAGGCCTGGACTTTTCCTACAGCATGGTCATGGCCGAGGCCCTGGGCCAGTGCAACTGCGGCGGTGTGCCCATGGCCATCGGCGTGCACACCGACATGGCCACGCCGGCACTCGCGCGCTTCGGGTCTGACGACCTGCGCAAGGAGTGGCTCACGCCCACCATCGCCGGCGACGTGGTGGCCTGCCTGGGCGTGAGCGAGCCCGGCGGCGGCAGCGACGTGGCCGCGCTCAAGACCACGGCGCGCAAGGAAGGCGACGACTACGTCATCAACGGCACCAAGATGTGGATCACCAACGGCATGCAGGCCGACTGGTGCTGCCTGCTGGCCAACACCTCCGACGGCGCGCCGCACAAGAACAAGAGCCTCATCGTCGTGCCCATGGACGCGCCCGGCATCACGCGCCAGAAGATCCACAAGATCGGCATGCACAGCTCCGACAC
>Ga0209278_1002457_pt1 | contig 10317 bp, 10 predicted proteins | sample JI81BgreenDNA_FD_187504 | JGI IMG/M metagenome (GOLD analysis project Ga0209278, IMG submission 187504) | Wastewater effluent complex algal communities from Wisconsin, to seasonally profile nutrient transformation and Carbon sequestration -... | ecosystem: Engineered > WWTP > Effluent > Algae... | reverse complement strand
ACCGCCGCCCCGCGCATGAGCCCCGTTTCCGAAGCCGCCCTCCTGGCCGCCCTGGCCACCGTGATCGACCCCGCCACGGGCCAGCCGCTCGTGGGCCCCAAGGCGCTGAAGAACCTGCGCATCGCCGGTGGCGAGGTGGCCTTCGAGCTGGAGACCGGCTACCCCGCCCGCAGCCGCCACGCCGAGATGCGCGAGGCGCTGGCCGCCGCGGCGCGCACGGTGCCGGGCGTCACGGTGGTGCGGGCTGAGATCAGCACGCGCGTCGTGGCGCATTCGGTGCAGCGTGGCGTGCCGCTGCTGCCGGGCGTGAAGAACGTCATCGCCGTGGCCTCGGGCAAGGGTGGCGTGGGCAAGAGCACCACCACCGTCAACCTGGCGCTGGCGCTGGCCGCCGAGGGCGCGCGCGTGGGCATCCTCGACGCCGACATCTACGGCCCCAGCCAGCCCACCATGCTGGGCCTGGCCGGCTCCGAGCACCGCCCCGAAAGCGAAGACGGCAAGACCATGAAGCCGCTCGAGGCCCATGGCGTGCAGGTCATGAGCATCGGCTTCATGGTCGAGCCCGACCAGGCCATGATCTGGCGCGGCCCCATGGCCACCCAGGCGCTGGACCAGCTGCTGCGCCAGACCAACTGGGCCGACCTCGACTACCTGCTCGTCGACATGCCGCCCGGCACCGGCGACATCGCGCTCACGCTGAGCCAGCGCGTGCCCCTCACGGGCGCGGTGATCGTGACGACGCCGCAGGACATCGCGCTCATCGACGCGAAGAAGGGCCTGAAGATGTTCGAGAAGGTGGGTGTGCCCATCCTCGGCATCGTCGAGAACATGGCCGTGTACTGCTGCCCCAACTGCGGCCACACCGAACACATCTTCGGCGCCGACGGCGGCAAGGCCATGGCCGCGCAGTACGGTGTCGAGCACCTGGGCTCGCTGCCGCTGGCGCTGAGCATCCGCGAGCAGGCCGACAACGGCCGGCCCACCGTGGCGGCCGAGCCGGCTGGCGAGATCGCGGGCCTCTACAAGGCCGTGGCGCGCCGCGTGGCCGTGCGGGTGGCGCAGAAGGCGCGCGACTTCACGGCCAGGTTCCCCACGATCACGGTCTCCAAGGACACCTGAGGTCCGCCGACCCCGCCACGCGTGCGGGTTCAGGAGATCAGTGTTAACCCTCGGCGGTTGCGCGGGGGCAACCCGGGGCCGGGGTTCAGCTGCGAAGATGAGGTTCTGTCCAAGACAAAAGCAGACATCCCATGCTCCAGGCGCTGAAACCCCTGCTCGCCGTCGGTGCCGACGAGGCCCCAGCCCTGGGCGCGCCTGGGCGCCGTGCGCTGAGCTTCGGTGAGCTGCGGGCGCTGATCGCGCGCACGGTGGCGGCGCTCAATGGCGCCGGCATCGGCCGCAACGACGCCGTCGCCATCGTGCTGCCCAACGGCCCCGAGATGGCGGCCTGCTACATGGCCTGCGCCAGCGGCGTGACGAGCGCGCCGCTGAACCCCGCCTACCGCGCCGACGAGTTCGAGTTCTACCTCGCCGACCTGCAGGCCAAGGCGCTGATCGTCGAGCGCGGCAGCGCCAGCCCGGCGGTGGAGGTGGCGGCCAAGCTGGGCGTGCGCCTGATCGAGCTGGTGCCGCGTGCCGACGGCGGCGCGGGCGACTTCGACCTGGCCCTGCCGGCCGGCACGCCCGCCGCCCACGGCGGCGACGCGGAGCCGGGCGATGTGTCGATGGTGCTGCACACCTCGGGCACCACCTCGCGGCCCAAGATCGTGCCGCTCACGCAGGCCAACCTCGCGGCCTCGGCGCAGAACATCGCGGCCACGCTGCAGTTCAGCGCGCGCGACCGCGGCCTGAACATCATGCCCCTCTTCCACATCCACGGCCTCATCGCCGGGGTGCTGGCGCCGCTGAGCGCGGGTTCGTTCGTGTTCTGCACGCCGGGCTTCAACGCGCTCAAGTTCTTCGGCTGGATGGACGAGGCCGCGCCCACGTGGTTCACGGCCGTGCCCACCATGCACCAGGCCATCCTGTCGCGTGCGTCCAAGAGCCTCGATGTGATCAAGAAGCACCCGCTGCGCTTCATGCGCTCGTCGAGCTCGAGCATGCCTCCGCAGGTGATCGCCGAGGCCGAGGCCACCTTCGGCGCGCCGCTGGTCGAGGCCTACGGCATGACCGAGGCCACGCACCAGATGGCCAGCAACCCGCTGCCGCCGCGGGCGCGCAAGCCGGGCACGGTGGGCGTGGCGGCCGGCCCCGAGGTGGCCATCATGGGCGACGACGGCAGCATCCTGCCGCGCGGCGCGGTGGGCGAGATCGTCATCCGCGGCGCCAACGTCACGCCCGGCTACCTGAACAACGACAAGGCCAACGCCGAAGCTTTCGTCAACGGCTGGTTCCGCACCGGCGACCAGGGCCAGATGGACGCCGAGGGTTACCTCAGCATCACCGGGCGCCTGAAGGAGATCATCAACCGCGGCGGCGAGAAGGTCAGCCCGCGCGAGGTCGACGAGATCCTCATGGACCACGCCGCCGTGGCCCAGGTGGTGTGCTTCGGCATGCCGCACCCCAAGCTCGGCGAGGAGGTCGCCGCGGTCGTGGTGCTGCGCGAGGGCGAGCAGGCCACCGAGCGCGAGCTGCAGGCCTTCGTGGCCACACGCGCGGCCGAGTTCAAGGTGCCCAAGAAGATCCTCTTCATGGACGAGATCCCCAAGGGCGCCACCGGCAAGCTGCAGCGCATCGGCCTCGCGGCCAAGCTCGGCTTGGCCTGATCCCGCCATACGCCTCCACCGAACCGAACCGAAGGATTCCCGCTAGCGCAAGACCCGCTGTCCGTCATCGCCGTCCCACCGCCTGCCCAGGTGGTGCATCGCAGTTGTTCCATGTGACTTCCCTCTGAATCTAGGAGACGACATGAGCTGTATCGCACCTCGCAAGACCGGCATCGCACGCACCTACCCGACGTTCGCGTCGCAGGTGATGCGCATGACCGCCCCCCTCCTCGCCGCCGCAGCGCTGTGGGCCGCGGCCCCGGCCGCCAAGGCCTGGGAGCCGACCAAGCCGATCGAGTTCGTGGTGCCGGCGGGGACCGGCGGCGGCGCCGACCAGATGGCGCGCTTCATCCAGGGCGTGGTGGCCAAGCACTCGCTGGCCAAGCAGCCCATCGTGGTGGTCAACCGCGGCGGCGGTGCGGGTGCCGAGGGCTTCCTCGACGTCAAGAACGACAAGGGCAACCCGCACAAGCTGGTCATCACGCTGTCGAACCTGTTCACGACGCCGCTGGGCACCGCGGTGCCGTTCAACTGGCGCGACATGACCCCGGTGTCCATGCTGGCGCTGGACCAGTTCATCCTGTGGGTGAACGCCGAGTCGCCGCACCAGACGCCCAAGGCCCTGCTCGACGCCATCAAGGCCGCACCCGACCGAACCTTCAAGGTGGGTGGCACCGGCTCGCGCCAGGAAGACCACATCATCACCGTGATGCTGGAAAAGGCCGCCGGCAAGCGCATCACCTACATCCCCTACGGCGGCGGTGGCCAGGTGGCCACGCAGCTGGTGGGCAAGCACGTCGACGCCACGGTGAACAACCCCATCGAGGCCGAGAGCCACTGGCGAGCCGGCAAGCTGCGCGCGCTGTGCGTGATGGACTCGAAGAAGCTGCCCTACACCGACAAGGTCACGGCCACGCAGAGCTGGGCCGACCTGCCCACCTGCGCCTCGGCCGGCCTGCCGGTGGAGTACGTGATGCTGCGCGGCATCTTCATGCCGCCCGGCGCCACGCCCGAGCAGCTGAAGTACTACGTCGAGCTGCTCGACAAGGTGCGCGCGCTGCCCGAGTGGAAGGAGTTCATGGCCAAGGGCGCCTTCAACCAGACCACGATGAGCGGCCAGGCCTTCTTCGACTGGCTGGCTCGCACCGAGCAGCAGCACCGCGTGCTGATGCGCGAGGCCGGCTTCCTGGCGAAGTGACAAGGCGGCCGCGATGAACGACGACAACACCGGCGGCAGCGACGCCGCCGGCGCCGGCGTGCCGGCCACCGTGGGCAGCCGCTGGTTCGAGCTCGGCCTGGGCCTGTTCCTCATGGCCATCGCCGGCGTGGTGATCGCCGATGCCCTGCGCGTGGGCACGGGCTGGGACGAGTTCGAAGGCCCGCGGGCCGGCTACTTCCCGTTCCGCGTCGGCTGCCTGCTGCTGCTGGCCAGCGGCTGGATCGTGGCGCAGCAGCTGTGGCGCTGGCGCCGGGCCGACCCGGTGTTCGCCGAGCGCGGGCAGCTGGCGCTGGTGTGGTCGATCACGTGGCCGCTGGCGCTGTTCGTGGCGCTGGTGCAGCCGCTGGGCATCTACGTGTCGTCGGCCCTGCTCATCGGCTACTTCATGCGGCGGCACGGCCGCTACCGCGTGCCGGCCCTGCTGGCCGTGGCGCTGGGCGTGCCGCTGTTCTTCTTCGTGGTGTTCGAGCGCTGGTTCCTCGTCGCCTTGCCCAAGGGCCCCTTCGAAGCCCTGCTCGGCCTGTAGTCGCGGCCCCTCCCCGAAAGACACCGATGGAAGAACTCTCGGCCCTCGCGCAGGGCTTCGGCGTCGCCTTGACGCCGATGAACATCGCCTTCATGTTCGGCGGCATCGTGCTGGGCGTGCTCATTGGCGTGCTGCCCGGTCTGGGCGGCGCCAACGGCGTGGCGATCCTGCTGCCGCTCACGTTCAGCATGAACCCCACCTCGGCGATCATCCTGCTGAGCTGCATCTACTGGGGCGCGCTGTTCGGCGGCGCCATCACCTCGATCCTGTTCAACATCCCGGGCGAGCCGTGGAGCGTGGCCACCACGTTCGACGGTTATCCCATGGCGCAGCAGGGGCGCGCGGCGCAGGCGCTGACGGCGGCGTTCACGTCCAGCTTCGTGGGCGCGCTGGTGGCGGTGGTGATGATCACCTTCCTGGCGCCGCTGCTGGCGCGCATGGCGCTCAAGTTCGGGCCGGCGGAGTTCTTCGCCGTGCAGCTGCTCACCTTTGCCAGCTTCGTGGGCCTGAGCAAGGAGCCGGCGGCCAAGACGCTGGCCTCGATGATGCTGGGCTTCGCGCTGGCGGCCGTGGGCCTGGACAGCGTGACGGGCCAGCTGCGCATGACCTTCGACCAGCCCGCGCTGCTCAAGGGTTTCAGCTTCCTGGTGGCGGTGATCGGCCTGTTCGGCATCGGCGAGATCCTGCAGACGATGGAGGAGGGCCTGGCCTTCCGCGGCAAGAGCGCGCGCATCACCCTGGGCGTGGTGCTCAAGACCTGGGGCGAGATGTTCAGCTACTGGCGCACCTTCATCCGCTCGTCCATCGTCGGCTGCTGGATGGGCATCACGCCGGGCGGCGCCACGCCGGCCAGCTTCATGAGCTACGGCCTGGCGCGGCGCGCGTCGAAGAACCCGCAGAACTTCGGCCGTGGCGAGATCGAAGGCGTGGTTGCGCCCGAGACGGCCAACAACGCCGCCGGCACGGCCGCGCTGCTGCCCATGCTCACGCTGGGCATCCCGGGCTCGCCCACGGCGGCGGTGCTGCTGGGCGGGCTCATGATCTGGGGCCTGCAGCCCGGGCCCATGCTGTTCATCGACCAGAAGGAGTTCGTCTGGGGCCTGATCGCCAGCATGTACCTGGGCAACATCGCCGGCCTCATCGTGGTGCTGACCACGGTGCCCTGGTGGGCGTCCATCCTGCGCATTCCGTTCACCATCATCGGGCCGGTGATCATCGTGGTGTGCGCCATCGGCGCCTACACCGTCAACAACTCGGTGTTCGACGTCTGGCTGATGCTCATCTTCGGCGTGCTGGGCTACCTGTTCAAGAAGCTCAAATACCCGCTGGCGCCGCTGGTGCTGGCGCTGGTGCTGGGCGACATGGCGGAGTCGAGCTTCCGCCAGGCCATGCTGCTGTCGCAGGGTTCGCTCACCATCTTCTGGAGCAACCCGCTGGTGGGCAGCCTCACGGCCGTGGCGCTGGCGCTGCTGCTGTGGCCGCTGTGGGGTTACGCACAATCGGTGGCCCGGGCGCGCGAGCGCGCGGCGGGCGGCTGAGCGGCCGCCACCATCAACAACGGACAAGACATGAAGATCACGATCGTGGGCGCCGGCGCCATCGGCGGTTACCTGGGCACCCGGCTGTCGCTGGCCGGCGAGGACGTCACCTTCATCGCGCGGCGTCGCAACCTGGAGGCCATCAACGCCGACGGCTTCCGCCTCGTGCTGGAAGACGGCACGCAGGAGCACGCCCAGGGCGTGCGCGCCGTGGAGCGCATGGCCGAGGCCGGGCCGCAGGACGTGGTGCTGCTCACGCTGAAGGCGCACCAGCTGCGCGAGGTGGTGGACGAGCTGCCTTCGCTGTACGGGCCCGAGACCATGGTGGTGAGCATGGTCAACGGCGTGCCCTGGTGGTACTTCCACGCGCTGGGCGGCCCGCACGAAGGCCGCGCCGTCACGCGCGTGGACCCCGACGGCGCGATCGCGAAGGCCATCCCGGCCGAGCGTGTGATCGGCAGCGTGGTCTACCCGGCGGCCGAGCTCGTGGCGCCGGGGCTCGTCAAGCTCGTGGAGGGCAACCGCTTCACCGTGGGCGAGCCCAGCAACGAGCGCACGCCGCGTGTCGAGGCGCTGAGCCAGGCGCTCATGAAGGCCGGCTTCAAGGCGCCGGTGTCGCGCGACATCCGCAGCGAGCTGTGGATCAAGCTCTGGGGCAACCTGAGCTTCAACCCGATCAGCGCGCTCACGCACGCCACGCTGGAGGGCATCTGTCGCTTCGCGCCCACTCGCGAGCTGGCGCGCCGCATGATGGCCGAGGGCCAGGCGGTGGCCGAGGCCCTGGGCGTGCGCTTCAAGATCACGTTGGAGCAGCGCCTGGCCGGCGCCGAGGCCGTGGGCGCGCACAAGACCAGCATGCTGCAGGACGTGGAGGCCGGGCGTGCGCTCGAGCTCGAGGCCCTGGTGGGCGCCGTCATCGAGCTCGGGCAGATCGTGGGCGTGGCCACGCCCACCATCGAGGCCGTGTACGCCGCCACCAAGCTGCTGGAGCAGAGCGTGCTGGGCGCACGCGGGCGGCTCGCCATCCAGGCCGGCTGAGCGCGGTCCGGCCGGCTCAGCGCGGCACGAGGCGCGCCAGGTCCTCGGGTGTGTCGGCGTCGGCGAAGGCCGATGCGTCGTCGAACCGCACCTCGGCCGCGCCCTGGGCGCGCGCGAAGCGCTGCACCCCCCGCTCGCCGGCCGCCAGCGCCGCGGCCAGCGCCGGCGCCAGCGAGCGGTGCAGCAGCGCAAACACCGGCTGCGGCCCGTCGGCCGTGGTGGCCATGGCCAGAGGCGGCGCAACCGGCCCCGCCAGCGGCTCGGCCAGGCGCGTGGCCAAGTCGGCGGGCAGCAGCGGGCTGTCGCAGGGCACGCTCAGCAGCCACTCGCTGTCGATCCGGCCCAAGGCGGCCAGCCAGCCGGCCAGCGGGCCGGACAGGCTGTCGTCGGCATCCGGCCACAGCGGCAGACCGAAGCCGGCGTAGCGCGCGGCCTCGCGGTTGACGTTGAGCGCCAGCGCGCCCACCTGCGGCGCCAGCCGCTCGAGGACATGCGCCAGCAGCGGTCGGCCGGCCCAGGGCACCAGGGCCTTCTCGACACCGCCCATGCGCGTGCCGCGCCCGCCGCAGAGCACGAGGCCCGTGATCGCCTCGCGCCGCGGGGCCGTCATCGGGGCTTCATCGCGTGGCGGGGTGCGCCAGGTCGCGCAGCAGCGTGGGGCCGGCCTGGCGCTCGACCTCGGCCATCAGGCCCTTGAAGAAGCCGGCCGGGGCCAGCAGCTCCAGCAGCACGAACATGGGCGCCACGAACAGGCCCACGAGGTCGTCGACAAAGGCCGGCTTGCGGCCCTCGTAGTAGTGGCCCACGAACTGGATCACCCAGCCCACGGCGAAGAAGCCCAGCCCCCAGGCCCACCACGGCCCCTGCACGGCGTGCGCCAGCACCGCCAGGGCTACCCACACGGCGCTGGTGACCAGGCCCAGGGCCAGCGCGCCGCGGCTCAGCGTCCAGGCGATGACCACCGCCAGCAGCAGCCAGGCCGGCGAAAGCGCCAGGCCCGCCAGCTCGAAGCCGGGGCGCGACAGCAGCACGAGGGCGCCGAACATGATCATGGGCACGCCGACGAAGTGCGTCGCGATGTTGCGGCGGTCGCGGTGGTACTCGGCGTACTGGGCGAGCAGGGCAAGGGCAGGGCGGAACGGGCTGGCCATGGCGGGGGTGCTCCTCGCGGCCGGGGCCGCGTCATGGACGCACTCTAGCGCGCAGGGCCGGCTCCTAGAATCCGCGCCAACACCGAAGGGGAGCGTCTTGAGCATCAAGAGCGACAAGTGGATCCGCCGCATGGCGGAACAGCACGGCATGATCGAGCCCTTCGAGCCTGGGCAGGTGCGCTTTGCCGCCGACGGCCACAAGATCGTGAGCTACGGCACCAGCAGCTACGGCTACGACATCCGCTGCGCGCCCGAGTTCAAGGTCTTCACCAACATCCACAGCACCGTGGTGGACCCGAAGAACTTCGACGAGAAGAGCTTCGTCGACATCCACGCCCCGGTCTGCATCATCCCGCCGAACAGCTTTGCGCTGGCGCGCACGGTGGAGTACTTCCGCATCCCGCGCAACGTGCTGACCATCTGCCTGGGCAAGTCGACGTACGCGCGCTGCGGGATCATCGTCAACGTCACGCCCTTCGAGCCCGAGTGGGAAGGCTACGTGACGCTGGAGTTCAGCAACACCACGCCGCTGCCGGCCAAGATCTACGCCGGCGAGGGCTGTGCCCAGGTGCTGTTCTTCGAAAGCGACGAGGTCTGCGAGACCAGCTACAAGGACCGCGGCGGCAAGTACCAGGGCCAGCGCGGCGTGACGCTGCCCAAGACCTGAGCCCGCACCGCGGCCGCCGTGGCCGCGGAACCGGGGTGATTCCGGCCGCTTTTCGGCGCATGCCGGCGCGGCCCGATGCCGACACTGGCGCTCCATGGCCGGCGCCCATCGCCGGCGGCCGAGGTCGACGATGCAAGCTCCCGCCCCGTTCCCCCAGTTCCCTGGCATGGTCCCGGCGCCGCTGGTGCCCCTGGTGGCCCCCGTGCGGCTGGAGCAGCTGCGCGAGCTGAGCACCTGGATGGCGCTCGACGGCCAGCGCGTGAGCCTGCCGCGCCTGTGCGTGGACCGTGTCTACGCCCTGGACCTGCTGGCCCGCGCCCACGCCAGCGACCTGGAACCGCTGCGCGAGCTGGCCGTGAGCCTGTTTGCCGCCTTCGAGCGTCCCCAGGCCGAAGCGCCGCACTGATTCCCGCCCGGGGGTGCAAGCCCCCACAATGCCCGGGCCATCAGGAGGGCCGGGCATGAAGTGGGAAGGACACGAGACCAGCCGCAACGTCGAAGACCGCCGCGGCAGCCCGGGCGGCGGGCGTGCACCGCGGCTGGGTGGGGGCAAGGGCATCGGCCTGGGCACCATCGTCATCGCGCTGGTGGCGGGCTGGCTGTTCGGCATCAACCCCATGACGGTGCTGGGCCTGCTGTCGGGCGGCGACACCGGCGCGCCCATGGCCCAGCAGGCGCCCGCCTCCACGGGCCAACCGCAAGACCGCGAAGGCCAGTTCGTGGCCACCGTGCTGCGCGACACCGAGCTCGTGTGGCAGCAGCAGTTCCAGGCCGGCGGCAGCCGCTACCAGGAGCCGACACTGGTGCTGTTCCGCGGTGCCACGCCCACGGCCTGCGGCACGGGGCAGAGCGCCATGGGGCCTTTCTACTGCCCGGGCGACGGCAAGGTCTACATCGACCTCGAGTTCTTCGAGACACTGTCCAGCCGCCTGGGCGCACCGGGCGACTTCGCCCAGGCCTACGTGGTGGCGCACGAGGTTGGCCACCACATCCAGAACCTCATGGGCATCACGGCCAAGGTCGACGCGATGCGCGGCCGTGTCTCGCAGGCGCAGATGAACGCGCTGAGCGTGCGCGTGGAACTGCAGGCCGACTGCCTGGCCGGCGTGTGGGCGCACCACTCGCAGCGCGGCAAGGGCTGGCTGGAGCGCGGCGACATCGACGAGGCGCTGCGCGCCGCGGCGCAGATCGGCGACGACACGCTGCAGCGCGCCAGTCAGGGCCGCGTCGTGCCCGAGAGCTTCACGCACGGCACGGCCGAGCAGCGCATGACGTGGTTCAAGCGCGGCCTGGACGGCGGCCGCATCGACGGCTGCAACACCTTCGAAGGCCGCTGAGCCGGGCCGGCCGGGCGGCTTTGTGGCCTAATCCGGGGTTTTGCCGTTTTCACCCGCCACCACCCGGAGCCAGAGC
>Ga0209278_1002456_pt1 | contig 10317 bp, 4 predicted proteins | sample JI81BgreenDNA_FD_187504 | JGI IMG/M metagenome (GOLD analysis project Ga0209278, IMG submission 187504) | Wastewater effluent complex algal communities from Wisconsin, to seasonally profile nutrient transformation and Carbon sequestration -... | ecosystem: Engineered > WWTP > Effluent > Algae... | reverse complement strand
TGGCTCGCCCACACGCGCAAATAATAAACGCAAATAATCATATATTTCTGTGACGGTTCCTACTGTCGAGCGCGGATTATGCGACGTTGATTTTTGTTCAATCGCAATTGCAGGAGACAATCCTTCAATATGATCAACATCGGGTTTTTCCATCACAGATAAAAATTGACGTGCATAAGAAGACAAAGATTCAACATAACGCCGTTGTCCTTCGGCATATAAAGTATCAAAAGCCAAACTCGATTTTCCTGAACCTGATAATCCTGTAATAACGACCAATTGGTTTCGAGGAATAACAACGTCTAAATTCTTTAGATTATGGATTTGAGCACCTTTGATTAAGATGTTTTTTTTAGGTTCGAGTGTAGCAATTTCAGTACTTTTCATGGCAAAAATCAAAATGATGGCAAAGATAACCATTTCCTCGATGAGATTTAAATCAAACTATGGTACATTTTTTTGGATTTGAGTTCGCGAAGCAATATTTTTACCTACGCTTTTAATACCATAACAACTCATTCAATGAAATTTTTAAATTCCTATATAATCATTCTTGTTTTTATTTCACAATTTGTAAAGTCACAAGAGTTGCCTCCAATAATTAAATTTAATTCTAATTATTATAAAGCAGGTAGTCAAAACTGGATGATAGACCAAGATAAAAGTGAATTTATCTATTTTGCAAACAACGAAGGTCTTCTTGAATTCAATGGAACAGAGTGGAAGCTTTATCCTTCGCCCAATGAAACAATCCTTCGTTCAGTAAAAGTTGTTGGTAATAAGATTTATACTGGATGCTACATGGAGTTTGGTTATTGGTCTAGAGTTGAAGACGGCTCTTTGAAATATAGTTCTTTAAGTAATAAAATAAAATCAAAACTAATTGAAGATGAACATTTTTGGAATATAGTAGCCATAGAAAACTGGGTTCTTTTTCAATCGTTTAATCGTATTTATGTTTACAATATAAAAGACCAATCATTTCACTTTATTGATAATCATCCTTATATTTTTAGAGTATTCAATACAAATAATTCAATTTATTTTCAAGCTATAAATGAAGGTTTGTATGAAATCGTTAATGGAGAAAGCATACTAATATGTAATAACGAGCAAATTAAAACGAATAGAATAGTAGAAATTTTTCCTTCAACTCAAGGTTTATTGTTACAAACAGAACGAGCAGGTTTATTAAAGTTCAAAGACAATAAGCTTGAACCTTTCGATATTGTTTCAAATGAAATATTCAAAATAAACTCTATTTTTTGTGCTAAAAAATTATCTAATGGAGGTTTTGCTTTGGGTACCATTTCAAATGGAATTTTTATATTAGATAAACAAGGTAAAATTCAAAATCATATTACTCAAAACACAGGATTAAGTAACAATACAATACTTTCTATAGATGAAGACGTAGATAATAATATTTGGTTAGGTTTAGATAACGGTATTGATTGCATCAATCTTCAATCTCCTGTTAGAAATTATCAAGATGACAAAGGTTATCTTGGAACTGTTTATACATCAATAGAATATCAAGACAATTTATATCTTGGCACAAATCAAGGTTTGTTCTTTAAAAAGAAATCTTCTAACGGAGAATTTTTGCTTATCAACGGGACAAAAGGACAAGTATGGTCATTATTTATTAAAGATAATCAATTGTTTTGTGGTCATGATTTAGGTACATTTTTAATCAATCAATCCAGTGCACAGCTCATTTTTAAAGGAACTGGAACATGGAAATTTAATTCAGTTCCTAACAATCCCAATTATATAATGCAAGGAAATTATAATGGACTTTCTATTCTGGAAAAAATAAATTCTAATTGGGTTTTTAAAACTAAAGTCAAAGGTTTTGATATTTCTTCAAGGTATTTTGAAATCGACAACGATAACACTATATATGTAGGACACGAATACAAAGGAGTAATAAAAGTAATTCCTTCTAAAGATTTTTTATCCATAAAAAAGTTTTCCATTTTAAAAAAACCTAGCAAAGGAAAGCATGTGAGTTTAGCAAAATTTAATGGTTCAATATTTCATGCAGGTAAACAAGGGATTTTTAAATTGAATTCAAAAACCAAAGAGTTTGAATTAGACAAAAAAAATAGTTTGATACTCGATCAAGATGAATATGTTTCGGGTAAGTTAAACGTTGATAAATCTGGTAAAATGTGGTTTTTCACTAAAAGCTACATCTATTACTTTACAGCAGGCAACTTTAACTCAGAATTAAAGGTTAATAAGATTCCAATTCCTTTTTCCATTGTAAACCCAATGCTAGGCTATGAAAATATAACTCAGTTGTCTGGTAATGAATATTTAGTAGGTAAAACAGATGGTTATTTCATCATTGATTTGAATGATTTTAAAGTTAAAAACCATAAAGTGGCTATTACTGATGTCAGTGTTAATAGATTAGAAGGTATAACTACAAAACTTTCAATCAATAAAACCACAGAATTAAAACATGATCAAAATAACATTTCAATAAAATATACAGTACCTCAATACAACCGATTTGTTGATGTTGAATACCAATACATTTTAGAAGGTTTCCAAAGTCAGTGGAGTCAATGGAACACAAAATCAGAAGTAAATTTTAAAAATCTTGAGCCAGGTGAATATACTTTTAGAGTTAGAGCTAAAATAGCAAATGCAGCACCAGAAAATGTAGCAGTATATCATTTTGTTATCAATAAACCATGGTATGCAACAACATTAGCGTTACTTATATATTTAATACTTTTCATAATATTAGCTTATTACATAAATAAAGCATATCAACAATATTACCATAAACAAAAAATAAAACTTATTGAAGAGAATAATTTATTACTTGAAATAGCTGCATTAGAAAATGAGCAACAATTAATGAAAATGAAAAACGAGCAGTTATCTCAAGATGTTGATGCAAAAAACAGAGAATTGGCAGTTTCAAACATGAGTTTGATAAAGAAAGATGAATTACTAGCTATTATTAAAGAAGATCTAAAAAAATCTTCCGAAGGAGAAGGAAATAATAGAAGTATAAAATCAGTAATTACCACTATTAATAAAAATATATCAAATGATGACACTTGGACCGTTTTCAAAGAAGCGTTTGATAGTGCGGATAAAGATTTTCTAAAAAAGATGAAAGCTAAGCACACCACTTTAACACCAAGCGATTTGAAACTTTGCGCCTATTTAAGACTTAATTTATCTTCAAAAGAAATAGCTCCAATGTTAAATATTTCTATTAGAAGTGTAGAGATAAAACGATATAGATTACGTAAAAAGCTAAATTTAGCTCATGATGAGAGCTTAGTGGATTATATTTTATCTATTTAACTATACAGATTTAGTAAAATTACCTCAACATTACCTTTACAACAACCTTTTCGTTGTCTCTCCTCAAGGTTTTATTGTTAATGAATTGTTAATGAAAAACCTTGTAATTCTTTACTATTTGTGAGGTCTTCAGTTTTTATGGCTTAAAATTTTATTATGTATATTTTTTGTTGTGGTTAATTATTGATTTGATATTTTTTAATTAAATAATTTAACACCAACATTAACTCGCCACAAAAGTGTGGCACAAAACCAAAACAAATAAATTATTTTAAAGCTTATGAATGTAGAACTATTCTTAAGGAGATTTAAAGAAAAATTTTTTCTAATCTCACTGGTTTTTGTTTCAATCGCATCTGCTCAGGCGCAGAAAAAAGTCTCAGGGACAGTTAACGCTGACGGATTACCATTACCTGGGGTAAATATTGTAGCCAAAGGAACAAGTGCAGGAACATTAACTGACATTGACGGTAAATTTTCCTTCAATGTACCATCAGATGCAAAAACGTTAGTTGTATCCTATATAGGATATGTCACACAAGAAGTTGCAATCACTGATGGAGAAATCAATGTACAACTTAAAGAAGATAGCAATTTGCTGGAAGAAGTTGTAGTAAACGTAGGTTACGGTACACAAAAGAAGAGTGTAGTAACAGGAGCAATATCTCAGGTGTCAGCAAAAGATTTGGAAAAAATTCCAAATAGTTCTGCTGAGACAGCTCTACAAGGAAGAACATCAGGGGTAACTGTATTCCAAAACTCTGGTCAACCAGGTTCACGTGCAACTGTTCGTGTAAGAGGTATTACAACACTAAATAATAATAATCCTCTTTGGGTTGTTGATGGTGTTGTAGTAGATCCAAACGGAATGGGAGCGCTTAATCAATCTGATATTGAGTCTATCGAAGTTTTAAAAGATGCCGCTTCTGCTGCAATATATGGTACTAGATCAGCGGCGGGTGTAATCTTGATAACTACAAAAAAAGGGAAGTCAGGAAAATTAAGTGTTTCTTATAATGGTTTCTCTGGAGTTTCTTCTCCTGAAAGAATGTTGAAATTATTGAATGCTACCGAATATGGTGCGATAATGAACGAACGCTTTGCTAATGGTAATGATCAAGGGAATATCCCATATCCTAATCTTAGTATATTAGGTAAAGGAACTGATTGGCAAAAGCAAATATTCAATACCAATGCAAGAAGATACAATCATGAATTAAGTTTAAGTGGAGGAAACGATGTTTCGAATTTTTATATTTCATTTGGAAGTCAATTCCAAGAAGGTATAGTGTTATCAGATATATCTAATTTTGATAAAAAGAATATTCGTATCAATTCAACTCATAAAGTAAAAGATTGGCTTACTATTGGTCAGACAATTGGATATACAAATCAAAAGTCAGCTGGTATCGGAAACACTAATAGTGAGTTTGGTGGACCATTAAGTTCTGCCATTCATCTTGATCCAACTACTCCAGTTGTAGAAACGGATCCTGTTTTAGCTAATGGAACTTTATATAGCAATCCTTATGTTATAAGAGATGTAAATGGTAATCCTTATGGAATTTCAACTGTTGTTGGTCAAGAAATGTCAAATCCATTGGCGTATGCAAAAACAAGGATGGGACAATTTAATTGGTCAGATGATTTTATTGGTAATGCTTTCGTTGAGGTAAAACCACTAAAAGGTTTTAAAGTAAGATCAACTTTAGCTGGAAAATTATCTTATTGGGGTGCTGAAGGTTTTACACCTCTATACTATTTGAGTGCTACTGTTAATAATTTAGAACAAAACAATTTATCTAGAATAGAAAATAGAGCTTTCGGTTGGAATGTAGAGAATACTATCACTTATGAGAATACTATAGGTAATCATAATTTTACTGCATTAATAGGGCAAGGTACTTATAAAGAAAATGAGTTTTATAAAGTAACTAGCGCAACACATCTTGACTTGGCCACAAATGATTGGAGAGAAGCATCTTTTAATGATAATACTGTAATTCCGGATAATAAGTTAGGTTATGCTTATAATATTCCAACCCAAATAACATATTCTTTATTTGCAAGAGCAAATTATGATTACAAAGAAAAATATCTAGCTACAGCTCTTATAAGAAGAGATGGTTCTTCACAATTTGGTGGTAATAATAAATTTGGCAACTTTCCTTCGTTTTCGTTTGGTTGGGTTCCTACTAAAGAAGATTTCTGGAAAGCTAATAATTTCATAAATACTTTAAAAGTTAGAGCTAGTTGGGGAGTAACTGGAAATGATAGAATTCCAAGTTTTGCTTACGTAGGTTTAGTTGAAGGCGGAAGAAACTACACGTTTGGAAATACTGGAGTAGTAACTTCTGGAGTTAGTCCAGGAAGAGTAGCAAACCCAGATTTAAGATGGGAAGAAACAACACAAACCAATATCGGTTTTGATTCAAGATTATTTAATGATTTCAGTTTAACTTTTGACTGGTATAAAAAAGTAACTTCAGGTATTTTAGTTGTTGAAAATATTCCAGGCTATATTGGAGCAGAGGGATTTCCGTATGCGAATATCGCAAGTATGGAAAATAAGGGTATCGAAATCGAATTAGGCTATAATAAAAAAATAAACGATTTTAATATTGGAGTTAAAGCTAATCTAACAACAATAAAAAATGAAGTTACTGGGTTGGGTAGAGATGCTGATTTCTACAGTGGACCAGGTTTTCAGTCAATGGGTTCAATAGAAAGAGTTCAAGTGGGACGTTCTTTTAATGAATTTTATGGTTTCAAAACATTAGGTGTTTTCCAAAATCAAGCAGAAATTGATGCACATACTAATTCCAACGGACAAGTTATACAGCCAAATGCAGTTCCGGGTGATTTTAGATGGCAAGATACAAATGGTGATGGCGCAATTACCGATGCTGATAAAGTCTTTTTAGGAACTATGTTACCTAAATTTACTTTCGGATTTACTGTAAATATGGATTATAAAGGGTTTGATTTGATGATGTTTCTTCAAGGAGCAGCTGGGAATAAAATATTCCAAGGATTACGTCGTTTAGATGTTCAAACGGGGAATTACCAGACAGAAGTTTTAGATAGATGGACTGGAGAAGGTACTTCAAATTCGTATCCTAGAGTAACTTCTAATGACATTAACGGAAACTTTTCTAAAATGTCTGATTTTTATTTGGAAGATGGTGATTATTTGAGATTTAAGGTTGTACAATTAGGTTATACTTTACCTTCTTCTATTTCTACAAAAGTAGGATTGTCAAAAGTGAGATTGTACCTAGCTGGAGAAAACCTACTAACTTTGACAAAATACACAGGATACGATCCTGAAATTGGTGGAGGAGATTCATTCGGAATTGATAGAGGTTACTATCCTCAAGCTCGTTCATTAATGTTTGGTGCAAATATTCAATTTTAAATAAAATGATTATGAAAAAAGAAATTAAGTTTTTGTTTTTTACAGTGTTTACACTATTTATAAGTGTTTCCTGTAGTTCAGATTTAGATGTAAAACCTGAAGGATTGAATGCAGAAGAAAATTATTATAAAGATGAAAATCAAGCATTTTCTGCTTTAGTAGCAGTTTACGATTTAATGCGTAAAAATTCTGGTGGATTTGAAAATATGGTGACAATGTTTAATGCGGGTTCTGATGACCACTATGCAGGTGGTGGAAATGAGTCAGATGGAGCAGGTATACAATCATTTTCTAATTACACAATTGACCCATACACCATTCCAGGAAGTTTTTGGAGTGATTATTACAGAGGAATATCAAGAGCAAACATATTGCTTAAATATTTACCTAATGTTCCTATGGATGAAAGCAAAAAAGCGCGTTTTGCAGCCGAAGTACGAACATTGAGAGCTTATTACTATTTTAACTTAGTAAGAATGTTTAAAAACGTACCTTTAATTTTAGAACCACTTTCTGCCTCTCAATTTTATTCCATTCCTCAAGCAGATCCAGCAGAAGTTTGGGCGCAGATTGAGTTGGATATAACAGAGTCGATGGATAACCTACCTTCAACAGTGGATGTTTCAAGTGATGGAGGAAGATTAACAAAAGGTGCAGCACAAGCAATTCTGGGTAAAGTTTATTTATACCAAGGTAAGAATAGTCTAGCCGCTCAACAATTTGAACAAGTTAATGGAACTCCTGGCGGAACAAGTCAGTATGGATACAGATTGTTAGATAATTTTAATGATTTATGGAATTTTACCAATAAATTCAATTCAGAGTCAGTACTAGAAGTGTCACATTCAGCTCAAGGTTCCTATTGGGGAATTTGGGGTGGAAATTCAGACGAAGGGAACACTATAAATACAATGGTTGGACCAAGAAACTATTTGAGGATAAGTAGTCCTGCACCAGAATTGCCTTCAGGATGGAGTTTTAATGTATTTACTCAAAATTTTGTTGACTTTATGGGAAGTGATCCTAGATTAAATGCAACAGTATTTGACTTAAAAACTTTAAAACAAAACGGAAATGCTGATTACATAGGTGGTTATCAAGATACGGGTTATTTCCTAGGTAAATTTCTACCTCGTCAAGGAGATATTTATGATGGAAGTTTAGGAGGTGATGCTGTACTTAATTATGCACAAAATACTTATGCAATTCGTCTAGCGGATACTTATTTAATGGAAGCAGAAGCATTAGGTGGAACAGGAGCCAGAGCTCAAGCATTATTAGACGCTGTAAGAGATAGAGTTGGACTTGCCTCAGTACCTGTATCTCTTGGTGCTATTAAAGCTGAAAGAAGAAGAGAGTTAGCAGGTGAAGGTCATAGATGGTTTGACTTAGTTCGTTGGGGTGATGCTCCTACTGTTTTAGCAAACAGAGGATTTGTTGCAGGTAAGCACGAAATTTTACCAATACCCGTAAAAGAGACGGAAGGAACCCAAATAGTACAAAATCCTAATTACAACTAATAAATCATGAAAAAAGGAATTTTAAAAATTACAATGCTTTTAACTTTACTTGTTTTAAGCGCTTGTACAGAAGATGGTATTAGTAATGATACATCATCATTAGAAACGGTTACCTCAGGAAATCTAGATAAAATATTTGATATTAGTAATGATAATTCTGGTTTAGTAAAAATTACTCCAACAGGTGAGGGATACTCTAGATATGCAGTTACACTTGGACATGGTTCTACTGAGCCTGTTACAATTTTTCCCGGTCAAAGTTTATCACATAATTATCCTGAAGGTTCATATACTGTAACAATTGAGTCTTTTGATATTGCTGGAGAAAGTACAACGGCTACTTATCCATTGGTTATAACTTATAGAGCTCCTGAAAATTTAGCTATAAATGCTTCTGGTAATGGCTATAATGTAACAGTAGCACCAACTGCAGATTTTGCTAATTCGTATTGGGTTTATTTTGGTGATGTTGCTAACGAACAACCAACAGTTTTAGGTTTAGGTCAAGCAATTACTCATACTTATGCAACGGCTGGTAATTATACTATAACTGTTGTAGCTCAAAGTGGTGGTTTAGCAACAGCTACAACATCAACTAATCTTTTAGTTTACAATCCTTTTTCTTTACCAATTACCTATGAGGATCAATTTCAAAATTATGGTATAGGTGGAACTTTTGGTGGAGTTGGAACAGCTTTAGTTGCAAACCCTTTCCCAGGAGGAATTAATACAAGCGCAACAGTATGGCAATATACAAAACCGGTTGGTGCAGCATCATGGAGTGGAACTTGGACACCAATGGCAGCGCCTGGTAGTGTTCCAATTAACATTGACAATGGGGGTAAAATAAAAGTTATGGTATATGCTACTGAAGCTGGAAAAATGATTAATCTAGAATTAGAGCAAGCAACTACTGGAATACCTAATCAAGTATTGAAAGTTGCTACAACGGTTGCTAATCAATGGCACGAACTTGAATTTGATTTTAGCACTCTAGGAATTCCTCAAGGAACAAGTTTTAGACAATTAGTGTTTAGATACAATGATACCCAAGATGGTTTTGGAGAAGTGATTTACATTGATAATGTTACTCAAACTAACTAATTTAAATAATATGAAAAATAAAATTAAATATTTATTAATTCCCTTTGTTTTATTGGCATCTTTATACGTAGGCTGTCAAAAAGATGATTACGATTTAGGTGATTTGACTGCGCCTAGCAATTTAGTAATTGAAACACAAATTCAAGGACAGGATGCTTCAAATCCAAACGGTGATGGTTCAGGAAATGTATCAATTACTGTTTCTGCTAATGATGCAATGACTTATAAAATTGGTTACAGAAATGTAACGAATTTATCTGATGATGCTTTAGAAATGACTACAATTGCATCAGGAACGACTACAAGAAAGTTTACTGATCAAGGTGTACAAACATATAGAATAACTGTAATTGCCTATGGTAAAGGTGGAACATCTTCAGTGTTAACAAAAGAAGTTACTGTTTTAAGTTTATTTGATCCAGGAGAGCAAGTTATTACTAGTTTAACAAATAATTCATCAAAAACTTGGGTTGTTAACAAAGATATTCCAGGTCATTTCGGTGTTGGACCATGGGATCAAGGTAGTTATGGACCTGATTGGTGGTCTGCTGCGATTAATGAGAAAGTTGCTTGTTGTAACTGTTTTTATACAGCTAGATTTACTTTTAATAAAGTGGGTAATGCATTTTCTATTGATGTAGCAACACCAGACGGAGCTTTTACAAAAACAGGAGATTTAGCTTCAATACCTGGTATTCCTGCCTCAGGAGATGAGGGTTGTTATAGCTATGCTGGAGGTTCATCATCATTTGCATTTGTTCCTTCTAGTGTTTCTCCTTCTAATGATACTGTACAAACAACTGGTGCAGCTATATTATTAGGTGGTTCAGGAACTTTTATTGGCTATGGAGCTTTGAAAAAAGAATTTGAAATTCTAGAAATTACTGAAAATTCTATGTACTTAAGAGTTCAAGGAACTGAAACAGGTAATGCTTGGTA
>Ga0209278_1002451_pt1 | contig 10329 bp, 9 predicted proteins | sample JI81BgreenDNA_FD_187504 | JGI IMG/M metagenome (GOLD analysis project Ga0209278, IMG submission 187504) | Wastewater effluent complex algal communities from Wisconsin, to seasonally profile nutrient transformation and Carbon sequestration -... | ecosystem: Engineered > WWTP > Effluent > Algae... | reverse complement strand
AATCCGCTAGCGGGGGGATATCATCCAGCCGATCTTTCAGGCTTGGCAGCATCAAATTGATAACGTTCAGGCGGAAGTAAAGATCCTCACGGAACGTGCCTTTTTTCACCTCGGCCTCAAGGTCGCGGTTAGAGGTCGCCAGAATGCGGATATTCACTTTCACTGGCTTGGCACCGCCCACGCGGTCGATCTCGCGTTCCTGAATGGCGCGCAGCAGCTTTGCCTGCAGCCCCACATCCATCTCCGAGATCTCATCGAGCAGCAGGGTGCCACCATTGGCTTCTTCGAACTTACCCAGCTTGCGCGAAAGCGCGCCGGTGAAGGCACCTTTCTCGTGGCCGAACAGTTCCGATTCCATCAGGTTCGCCGGAATCGCGGCGCAGTTCACCGCGATAAAGGGTTTGGATGCCCGCGCAGATTTCTTGTGAATGAAGCGGGCGATCACTTCTTTCCCCGTACCGGATTCGCCGGTGATTAGCACTGATGCATCGCTTGGCGCGATTTGCTCGGCCATGGCCAGCGTACGCTTCATGGCTTCGGAGCCGTGAATCACCGAATGGGTTTCCTCGGAGATCGCCTCCAGCACCGCGGCGATCAGCTCCTCATCCGGCGGCAGGGGAATATATTCCTTCGCGCCATCGCGAATGGCCTGGGCTGCAAGCTTTGCATTCACCTCAATGCCGCAGGCAACCAGCGGCACGGTGATGCGCTCATCGCGCAGCATTTGCGAGAAGCGGGCGATATCCTGATGAATTTCCACCATGATGATGTCAGCCCCTTGGCCATCGCACAGCATGCGATAGGCCGCCTCAATATCACTCACTTGCGAAACTTTTGCCCCGCGATCACGGGCAATGCGACTGGCGGTGCCAATTTGGCCGCCTAAATCGCCAACAATCAATAAACGCATAGACACACCTCTTTGGTTTGCAACGCCACGTGTTCGTGGTCGTTCATCTTACTTCTCGGCTTTGATGATCTCAGTCATCGTGACGCCGATTTTATCCTCCACCACCACCACTTCGCCGCGCGCGACGAGGCGGTTATTGACGAAAATATCCACCGGCTCGCCCACCTTGCGGTCCAGCTCCACCACGGCGCCGCGGCCCAGCTTCAACAGCTGCTGCACCTGCATGCTGGTTTTGCCCAGCACCACCGAAATTTGTACTGGAATATCCTGTACGGCTTCCAGCGTGATGCTGCCATCCATGCCGCTCGTGTCGCCAAAATTCATCTCATCTGCCATGGTCTACTCCTGTATGCGTGGTTGGGGGTGGCCGGGCAACTGCACCTGCAGCGGCACCTGCGCCAGTAACGTTTCGATTTCTTGCCATAATTGGGCGGTAGAGCGCGTGGCCGCGCCATTGGCCCATTGCACGCGAATGTCGTATTCATCCATCCCGTCCAGCGGGCGGAATTCGACATCACCACCGAAGCCAGCCTGCTCGAACTGCTCACTCACCGCCTGCTGTACCTGATCCAGCATGGCAGGGGCCAGTTCGATCAGCACGCGCGGTTTGCCGAATACCATGGGCATGCAGCGGCGCACGACGCCTTCGATGGTGGCGGTGCCATGCATCTCCAGCGCTTCACCGGCCACTTTACGCGCGATCATCAGCACCAGCGCGGAAAGCTCAGCCGATTGCTCGTCCACCAAGGTTTGGTATTGCTGCGTAAGCTGCGCCAGCTGATCGCCAATGCGCGCAAGGCTATTCGCCAGATCGCGCGCGCGCGCCGTGGATTCGCTGTTGGCCTGGGCAAGCCCCGCTTCAAATCCTTCGGCGTAGCCCAGTTTTTGTCCAGCCTCGCGGGCATGGTTCAGGTCTTCTTCGGAGAACACCGGCGGCGGGGGTGGGGCAGCTTCCTCGGGCGTGGCCACTTCGTCCAGCGCGGCGACATTCACCGCGATCGGCCCGCGGAAATCCCGCAGGTGGCGCGTATCGAACCGTTGTAACTTCATGTCGCCCATGCTGCGTCCATTCCCTCGTTAGTACACCAGCTGGTCTTCGCCCGAATCGCCGCCGATGACGATCTCGCCCTTGGCCGCCAGATCTTTGGCGACCTGCACAATGGCCATTTGCGCTTCGTCCACATCTTTCAGGCGGACAGGCCCCATGGCCTCCATATCTTCGCGCAGCAGTTTGGCTGCCCGTTCGGACATGTTTTTGAAGAACATCTCCTTGATGGTCTCGGAGGCACCCTTCATCGCAATCGCGAGCTTGTCTTTCGGTACCGCACGCAGCATGGCCTGAACGCCATTGTTGTCCACTTTCTTGAGGTCCTCGAAGGTGAACATGAGCGCACGAATACGCTCGGCGGCCTCGGCGCTCTTCTGCTCCAGCACGCCCATGAATTTGGCTTCGGTGTTGCGGTCGAAATTGTTGAAGATCTCCGCCATGATTTCATGCGTATCGCGGCGTTGGGTTTTCGCCAGGTTGCTCATGAATTCCACGCGCAGCGTTTTCTCCACGCCATCGAGTACTTCTTTTTTCACCGATTCCATGCTCAGCATGCGCAGCATCACTTCGGTGGCCAGTTCGTCCGGGAACACCGAGAGCACGCGGGCCGCGTGGTCGGCTTTAATTTTGGAAAGCACCAGCGCGATGGTTTGTGGGTATTCGTTTTTCAGGAAGGTCGCGAGGATTTCCTCGTTTACGTTGCCCAGCTTATCCCATGTGGTGCGACCAGCAGGACCGCGAATATCTTCCATGATGCCATCGACCCGGTCTTTGCCGAGGGCTTTGAGCAGCAGGCGCTCGGTAGAATCGAAGTTGCCCACCACCACACCGGTCGAGGACATGGATTCCACGAATTCCAGAAATAGCCGTTCCACCGTTTCGGCACTCACCGTGCCGAGGGATGCCATCGTATTCGAGATTTCTTTGATCTCTTCATCATCCAGCAGGTTAAACAGCTTGGTCGCATTCTCCTCATCCACCGACATCATCAGGATGGCGGCTTTCTGAGGGCCGGTGAGCTTGCGATAATCTTCTTTTTTCTCGGCGGTAGCGGTGGGAAGTGGTGCCATGTGCGACCTTCCTTTAGTTCATGCTGCTGAGCCATTGACGGAAGATCTGGGCGGTTTCGTCCGGATGCTTCTCGATCATGGCATTGATTTTGTTGTAGCTGCTGGATTTGAGGCGGCCCTGGATGCGGTCGATATTGATCATATCTTCCTCTGGTTCCTCATCGCCCAATGTGCTGGCACGTGATTGGTCTGTCAGGCGGGCCGCAATGTTCGGGGCCACCAGCGCCAGCTGATCCAGCTCATCATCCTTGCTGGCGATCTCTGCCGACTCAATCGCACGGGCGACGAGCGGACGAATCACCAGTAGAATGGCAAGGATGGCGACGCCACCCAGTACCAGCGTCTGGATAATGGAGTTCATGTCTTTCTTGATCCAATCCATCGGACCTTCGGCGAACAGGTCGGTGCCATCCTGCGCGAATTGCATGTTCACCACATTCACCTCATCGCCGCGCGTGGCATCGAACCCGATGGCCGATTGAACCAGCTCTTCGATCTTCTTCAGCTCTTCTTCCGAGCGAGGGGTGTATTTCGCATCCGCGCCTTCACCGGTGTAGATCCCGTCTACCAATACTGCTACCGACAGACGTTTTACCGTGCCGGTTTCTTTGACAGAATTGACAACTTGTTTGCTGATCTCAAAGTTGGTGGTTTCCTCGGCGCGGTTGCGGTCCGAGCTGCTGCCAGGCGCGGCGGCATTGTTGGCTTGGTTTTGCGGCAGGTTGTTGCCTACGCTCACCGTGTTTTCCGCCGCTTCGCTGGAACGCTCATTCTCGGTAACGGATTGCACCGAGCGCGCGACCTGACCTTCCGGATCGTATTTTTCTTCGTTTTTCACGATGCGATCAAAATCGATCTGCGCATTTACTTCGGCCTTCACTTTGCCCACCCCAATGGACTGAGCGAGCAAGCGTTCAATGGTCTCGCGCACGCGGTTTTCATACGTGATGCGGAAATCTTCGGCTTCTTCGCTCATCACGTTGGGATCGGTGGCTTCGTCCACCCCTTTGGCGAGCAGCACGCCCCGGCTATCCACGATGGTCACATGCTGGGGCTTCAGGCCCGGCACGGCCGTGGCCACCAAATGGCGAATGGCCGCGATCTCATTCTTGCTCAGGCCTGCCACGCCGCGCAGTTTCACGGCCACGCTGGCGGTGGGAATCGCTGCATCCCGCGTGAATAATTCACGCTTGGGCATCACCAGATGCACGCGGGCATTATCCACCGTTTCAAAGCTGCTGATGGTGCGGGCCAGCTCGCCTTCCAAGGCGCGCAGCTGGTTCAGGCTCAGTACAAAATTGCTGGTGCCGAGCGTATCGCCTTTGTCAAAGATCTCATAGCCCACCACGGAGCCGGAGCTGGGCAGGCCCAACTGCGCCATGGTCAGGCGGAGCTTGTCGACCTGATCGGCGGGCACGAGAATCTGGGTTCCATTGGCGCGCAGCTCATAGGGAATGCTTTGTGCTTCCAGTTCCTGAATGATTTTTGCGCCATCCTCCAGTGCTACGCTGGTATAAATGGGGGCCATGGTGGGGGCGGAAAGCCGCAGCGAAATGAAGGCAAAAAAGCCGATCATCACCACGGCGGTGCCGATCATCATGGCCAGCTTGATTTGGCTTATATCACGGAAAGATTGCACCATTGCGTTCATGGATTACTCCGCCATCTGGAAGATAAGTATCAAGGAAATGCGCGCGCGCAGGGCGTAGCTTGGGCAGGCACCAAAACGGTGTGCAAATGGCATAGCTCGGATATCCCCCGGTGCGAGTTTGTCGTTCTAACGTTGCTTGCCAGCGTATTTTTTATTTTTGTGCGTAGGGTAGAATTTGCCTACCTTGTGAATGTAACAATAAACGCGCGATGTGGCAAGCGCATTTTGTGTCATGTAGGAATTTTTTACCTAGCTTGCCTTAGGCGGCATGCGCATGCGCGGCATCGGCATAAATATCGCCGAGGTCACGCAAAAAGACGGAGCCTTGCACCGTGCGCGTAAGGTACACAATGCGACGATCCTGCTCATCCTTGCGGCGTCGGATCAGATCGTGCCGCGACAACATGTCCAGCGCCCGGCAAATGGCGGGTTTGCTAATGCCAAGCTGCCGCGCCAGTGAGCTTACCGTGTGCGGCGGAGGGCCCATATACACCGTCAGCAGAATGGCCAGCTGGCGTTGCGACAAGTCCAGCGGCAGCTCCTTCAACGCCTTTGTGGTGGCGCGGTGCAAGGCGTGCAGCGCGTCAAACGAAGTGCCGGTGGGCTGGGTGGTCGTTTCGTTCATGGAACGATGTTACGCGTAAGCAGCCATGCATGCAACCGCCATTTTAGCGGGCGTAGCGTTCCTGCAGGTAGGTATACAATGCGCGCAGGCACAGGGCTTCACCGCCAACGGGGCGTCCCGGCTGCGCTTCGGCGTTCCATGCATAGCTGTCGATATGGACCCAGGGTGTTTCCGGGCTGACAAAGCGTTCAAGGAACAACGCGGCTGTTACGCTGCCCGCCATGGAATAATTGGGCGAGTTGGTAATATCAGCGACCGGACTGTTCACGTATTTGGCGTAGCCTTGCCAGAGCGGCATGTGCCAGAGCGGATCGCGCACGCGCATGCCCGCCTGCTGAATCGCCTGCGCCACCGCATCGCGGTTGGCATACAATGCGGGCAGCTCAGCGCCTAGCGCGGTGCGTGCCGCACCGGTAAGCGTGGCCACGTCAATGATCAGGTCGGGCTTGGCCGCATCGGCTTCGGCCAGCGCATCGGCCAGAATCACCCGGCCTTCCGCATCGGTCGAGCCAATCTCGATCGTTAGTCCCTTGCGGGTGGGCACAATATCCGAGGGGCGGAAGCTGTGGCCGTCGATGCTGTTTTCCACGGCGGGAATCAACACATCGAGATAGACCGGCAGCTTCTCCTGCATGATCAGTTGCGCGAGGCCAAGCACCAGCGCCGCGCCGCCCATGTCTTTTTTCATCAGCCGCATGCCCGCCAGCGGCTTCAGATCCAACCCGCCCGTATCGAATGTCACGCCTTTGCCCACCAGTGCTACGCGCTTATGTTTTGGGTTACCCCATTGCAGGCGAATCAGGCGCGGCGCCTGAGGTGCTGCGCGGCCCACCGCATGAATGGCGGGGTAGTTCTTTTTCAACAGGGCATCGCCCACGATCTGCTCGAATTTCGCCCCATGCGCTTTTGCTACTGCTTGAGCGGCGGCAGCCAACGCTTCTGGCCCCATCTCTTGCGGGGCGGTGTTGATCAGGTCACGCACCAGCGTGATGGCGGCAATGCGTCGCTCAATCGGTTCACGTTTGACCGTTTTGGGCAAGGCGAGGGTGATCGCTTTACGTTCCAGCGTTTTATACGCCGTGAACTGGTATTGCCCCAGCGCAAAGCCCAGCGCCAACTCCGCGTGCTGTTCGGGCGTGAAATCCCCCTCGATGTGGTAGGTGCCTGCGGGCAACAATGCGGGCAGATGGGCAATGGACCAGAGATGTGGCGCTGCTTCCACCCCCACCATCACGCAGGCAATACCGCCCTTGCTATCGGGCACCACTACCAGACTATCCACCCGGTGGGTGTAGTGGTTGGTCGCAAACCATTGGCGCACGAAGGCAGATTGTTTTTTTAGCCAGCCGGGAAATTGCGTGGCACTGAGGGGAATAATCGGGGTGCTTTTACCAGCACGTAGCGTGAAATACTTGGTCATGAAATCCTGCGCGGTTGATGCCGCACCCTAGGCAGCGCTGCGCATAAAATCAAATGAAGAAGCCGTGAGAAAAAGATGGCCGGGATACATGGGGAGGCAGCGTACCCCGGCCAGAGTGACAGGTTCAGGCAGATAAAACGATATTAGTGGTGGCCGTGGCCCCAGCCATGGCCATAATCATTGTAATAGCGCAGGCGGTACGGGTCGTAGCTGTTGAAGTTGAAACTATAGATCGCACGCGGTGTAGGCTGCGGTACATAGATCACCTGATTCTGCGCGGGCACATACTGCACCGGTTGACCTCTCGGTATATCGTCCGACACAATCTGCCATGCGCCATCCGGCTGGTAGCAGGCACGCCCATACGCCGATTGCGGCTGGCCGCCGACGCTCACGGCTTTGGTGAATTCGCGGCAGTAAGGTTCATGGTAGGTGGCAGGTACATATTGGGCGTGGGCGGCCCCGGCGGTGATGATCACCAGCCCGGCCGATAGCAGAAAACGCGGGAACATAGCATGCTCGCTTGGTTAACGTGGTTGCGTGGTGCATGCCGTTTGCCGTGGCATGCAGCATTGATACGCAACCGATCGGTTAGCCCCTATGGGGTAGGTGAAAATAAAGCGACGATGAATTAGCGGGCAGCAGCAGTGCTAGCAGTCGGCTCGGCAGCACGGCGCTGCTCGACCATGGCAACATGGCCGTCATTGTCATTGCTCGCGCCACGATCCAGAATTTGCTGAATCGCGGGTGCATGTTCTTTCTTTGGCTGTACGAGCATATCCATCGCTCGTTCGCCAGAAACCACGCCGCATTCCATGAAGCCCACGCCAATACCTTTATCCGATTTTAGCGGCAGGTAGGTGCCCGCCACGGCTACACCGTGCTCTTGTGCTGCATCGAGTTTTTCGGTGAGATGTTCAAAAGTGCGAGTCTCGCCAGGCTTTGCCGATGCGTAGCACCCATTGCCCTTACCCGGATTGTTATAAACAATGCTGCCTGGGCCTTGTGCGAATAGCACATCGGCGGTGGTGCCGTTGGCTTTGGCGTAGCTGTTTTTGCATGCTTCCACGAGGGCAGAGGCGCTCATTTTTTCTAACTTGTCGGCATTCACGAGGAAGGTCATTTGGCCTTCGCCCGCACTCCACACCTGCATGCCATGATTGGCAAAAAAGTTACCCTTCACGCCCGGCGCACCAGGGTTTAGTTTCACGGTGAATTTAAGGTTGTTCGTATATTGCGCCTCTCCAAGGATTTGCTGAACCTCCGGCGTAATCCCGACGCTTTCCAGCCCCGTAATTTTCCCGACCGCATAGGCAGGCAGGCCAATGAACATTTTTCCAGCCGTTACGGTTTTGCCATCCGCAAATGTAATGCGTTTGTGATCGCCTTCCTTTTCAACATGTGTCGCGCGCGCGTTTTTTTCTATGCGAACACCCAACGATGTTAAGCGCGCCTCCATGGCTTTGATGATATTCTCGGTACCACCTTCCACACGGTAGGCACAGTCGGAATCAAGGAAGGCACCCGGCTCCGCGCTGGCTTCATGAAGGAACGATAGCGCGTTAATGTTACGGGCAGGTTGCCCAACTTCTGACGCGAAGGATTGCATTGCAGTCGAAGCAATGGCTTGGCTGACATGGTTGTCGTTGCCGACAACAAAATTACGTACCCGCTTCAGCATGGATGGGGCAGGGTCCACCAATGTATTGTCGCGCAAGGCGGTGATGTAGTCATTCATCGACATATTATTGAGCTGCTTCGCGAGCGGCCCATCGGGCTGCGCAAGCACCGCTGCTTTGTGGGTACGAATCTTTGCGGCGATCGGTTCGAATTGCTGGTGGAATTGCTCGCCTTCCAACACCTTGCCATCTGGTAGTTGGAAATGCTCATTATCGAGATTGTTGGAATCCACCAGTTTTACGCCAAGTTCCTGCGCGCGAGCAATCAAGCGTGTGTGGTCGGAATCAATAAACTCCGCCCCCATGTTCACATGGGTCCCATCCGCCAGATAACCAGTTTGAATTTTCCCACCTGTACGGTTACTTGCTTCGTAAATGACGATGGATTTGGGATCGGCGCCGTTCTCGATCGCACGTATTGCAGCACTCAGGCTGGTAATGCCTGCGCCAAGAAACGCGATGCCAACAGGATTGTCGTTGGCAGCAACAGCAGGTGGGGATTGTACCGAAGCACTCATATCCAATAATTTACCGCAACCATTTGAAAAACTATGTGACGATTGCGTGAATATTACTACGCTCGACCTCTGGACGCAGGCATCAGGTCAATCCCCTGCACATTTAGGCTGGCAGGCTTATTGTGTGTGCCCGCGGCGATCATCTGGTCCAACCCATCGCGCATGGGGCCATAGGTTTGAGGCTCGGCAGCGGCGTTCTCGTCTAACCCTTTGTTAGTGAATGCTTTATGGAACTGATCGATGAATGAGCGTGCCTGCGTGGCCGTGCCCACAAAGCAGCCGGTCAGTACCTCGCAGGGGGCGGCGCCTTCTTCCAACGGTTGCGGCACGTAATGCGGGATTTTGAGGTGCGGAATGTCAAAATGCTTCATCGAGGCCGGGGTTCTATCTATCCAGCGAGTGCTCATGGGATCTCCTATGATTGCGCCTAAGCTGCCATCCATAAGGTTGAGAAAGCATGAAAATAACAGAGGTGCGTTTTGCGCTTTGCAATTCACGGAATTTGCCGTATCTGCCGTGACTTCTAACAAGGAGAGGTGGCCGAGTGGTTTAAGGCGCACGCCTGGAAAGTGTGTATACGTTAACGCGTATCGGGAGTTCGAATCTCCTCCTCTCCTCCAGAATACCACCCCGCCAACCGGCGGGGTTTTGTGTTTCTGGAGCAGAGGCAGCGTGAGGCCGCAACCGATTACCATTGCTATACAAATTTTTAAAAGAGCGTGTGTGGCATTGACCCAAGGGCAGGGCATATCCTAAGTGCATGCCATGAACAGGACCAGACAGTGCGCTTTTTCGATGGCAACGGCTTCCCTATTGCTTGCCGTGGCATCCCCCGCATATGCGACCGAGGAGGATGCGCAGGCATGGACCACGCTGAACCTGAACACCCAGATCAGCCCGAAATGGAACGCCAATCTGGAGCTTCAGGCGCGCTTCACGGAAGATCTGTCGGCGTATGGGCAGCGCTTCATTCGCCCCAGCCTAAATTATAAACATAATGATATTTACACCTTCACGCTGGGCTATGCGGATGTGCTGACCGACCCGGAAAACCGGGCTGCCTTCAGCGAGTATCGGCCCTGGCAACAGGTCAGCTTCCGTCTGTTAAAAAATGATTACGGCACCCAGCTCAGCGGTCGCACACGTTTTGAGCAGCGTTTCGTTGAGGGCGGCGATGATATGGGGCTACGTCTGCGCCAGCAGGTGCGACTTGAAGTGCCCATCGAAGCCAAATCCACCACGAAATGGCTCGCATGGAATGAAACCTTCTATGGCTTCAACGACACCGATTGGGGCCAGCGCGCCGATTTTGATCAGACACGCAATTTCGTGGGGGTCATGCTGCCGATCCAGCCGGATCTTGCCATGGAAGCGGGGTATCTGAACCAGACCATTTTCCAACCTGGCG
>Ga0209278_1002449_pt1 | contig 10340 bp, 5 predicted proteins | sample JI81BgreenDNA_FD_187504 | JGI IMG/M metagenome (GOLD analysis project Ga0209278, IMG submission 187504) | Wastewater effluent complex algal communities from Wisconsin, to seasonally profile nutrient transformation and Carbon sequestration -... | ecosystem: Engineered > WWTP > Effluent > Algae... | reverse complement strand
GCTGCTGCTCGATCGCCTGGCGCAGGTGCGGGCCGGCCGGCCAACCCACCTGCCGCGCTTCGACAAGCTGGCCGATGATCGCCTGCCGCCGCAGCAATGGACACCGGCGGCGCCGCTGGCCTGCCTGATCCTGGAAGGCTGGTGCATCGGCGCAGGGCCGCAGCCGGCAGAACTGCTGACCACGCCAGCCAATGCCCTGGAGGCCGCCGCAGATGCGGACGGGCGCTGGCGGCGATATGTGAATGGGGCGCTGGCCGGCCAGTATCAGCGCATCTGGGCGCGGCTGGATACGCTGGCCTTCCTGGCCGCGCCGGATTGGGAAACCGTGCCGCGCTGGCGCGCCGAGCAGGAGGCCGGTCTGTCCCGCGCCAGCGGACGGCCGGGCATGGACGCCGCCGCCATCGCCCATTTCTGCGCCCATTACGAACGGCTGACCCGTTGGCAGCTCGCCACCACCCCGGCCCGCGCCGATCTCACGCTGCGGCTGGACGCGGCGCGGCAGCTGGTGGCCTTGCGCAAACGCTGACTTTGCCGCGGGCAAGTCTTTCTCGCTTTGGCGCGGTCGCCGCCCTGCCTTAGACCTTCAGGGAACCGAGGAGATTTCACATGACCGCACAGGGTTTTTCCACGCTTGCCATCCACGCCGGCGCCGCGCCCGATCCCGTTACCGGCAGCCGGGCCACCCCGATCCACCAGACGGCCAGCTTCGTGTTCAACGATGCCGATCATGCCGCCCGGCTGTTTGCCCTGCAGGAATTCGGCAACATCTATACCCGCCTCACCAACCCCACGGTTGCGGTGCTGGAAAACCGGGTGGCGGCGCTGGAAGGCGGCACGGCGGCGGTGGCCACCGCTTCGGGCCACAGCGCGCAGCACCTGCTGTTCCACTGCCTGCTGGAACCCGGCGCCGAATTCGCCGCCGCCCGCCAGCTGTATGGCGGCAGCATCAACCAGTTCGCCCACAGCTGGAAGAAATACGACTGGCGGGTGAAGTGGTTCGACATCGATGATCCCGAAAGCCTGAAGGCCGCCGTGAACGACCAGACCAAGCTGGTGTTCGCCGAAAGCATCGCCAACCCGGGCGGCCTGGTCACCGATCTGGCGGCCGTGGCGGCCGTGGCGCACGCCCACGGCGCGCCCTTCGTGGTGGACAACACCATGGCCTCTCCCTACCTGTGCCGGCCGATCGAGCATGGCGCGGACGTGGTGATCCATAGCGCCACCAAGTTCCTGGGCGGCCACGGCAATTCGCTGGGCGGCGTGGCGGTGGACGCCGGCCGCTTCGATTGGGGCGCCCACGGGCACAAGTTCCCCACCCTCACGGAGCCGCTGGAGTTCTACAACGGGCTGGATCTGCACGACACGTTCGGCGCCATCGATCTGGGCGGCGGGCCGGTGAACATCAGCCTTGCCATCGCCCTGCGTGCCTTTGCCCTGCGCGATATCGGCCCGGCGCTGTCGCCGTTCAACGCCTTCCTGATCCTGAACGGCATCGAAACCCTGCCGCTGCGCATGGCCCGCCATGTCGAGAACGCCCGTGCCGTCGCCGCTTGGCTGGCGGATCATCCCAAGGTGGCCTGGGTCAGCCATGCCGATCTGCCAGGCCACAAGCATCACGACCGGGCGCAGCGTTACCTGCCGCGCGGGGCGGGCAGCGTGTTCACCTTCGGCCTGAAGGGCGGTTACGACGCGGCCAACAAGGTCGCATCGTCGCTGAAGCTGTTCTCCCTGCTCGCCAACATCGGGGACACGCGCAGCCTGGTGATCCACTCGGCGTCCACCACCCACCGCCAGTTGAGCGATGAACAGCGGGTGGCGGCCGGCGCGCCGCCGGAAGCCGTGCGGCTTTCGGTTGGGCTGGAGGATATCGCCGACATCATCGCGGATCTGGAACAGGCGTTGGCGCAGGTTTGAGGCTGCTGCGTCAAAAGCCCTCTTTCCGCCGCGCGCTGGCTGGTGCCCTATCGGGCAGCAACGGCGGAGGGGCAGCCATGACGAATCGATTCCTTTTCAGCACGGCGATTGCGCTGGTGGCAGCGGCAGCACAGGCGCAGGAGGCGGCCTATATCCCGCTTTCGGTCGATGCCACCAAGGGCCGCGTGCTGCTCACCATCCCGGCGCTCGACACCGACATTCTCTACTATGTCAGCCTCGCATCGGGCGGCGGCTCGGTGGAACTGCCGCTTGATCGCGGCACCATGGATTCAGCGGTCATCCGCTTCCGCCGGGCCGGCGGCAAGATATTGGTGGAGGAACAGAATCTCGCCTTCCGGTCCCTTGCCGGCGATGCCGCGCACAAGGCCGGCGTGGCTGCCAGCTTCCCGGCCTCGACACTGGCCAGCCTACCCATCGAGAGCGAGGCCGGCGGGCGCATCGTGGTGGATGCGAGCGCCCTGCTGATGCGCGATGCCGCCGGCGTGGAAGCGATCCTGCGGCGCGCCAACCAGGGCAGCTATCGCTTCGATGCCAGCCGCACCACGCTCAACCCGGCGCGCACCAAGGCCTTCCCCCTGAACAGCGAGGTGGAAACCATCGCCACCTTCACCGCCGACACGCCGGGCGCGCTGGTGCGCGGCGTGGCGCCCTCGCCCGAAGCACTCACCTTTCGCGTGCACCACAGCTTCCTCAAGGCCCCAACCGGCTATACGCCGCGCGTGGCCGATCCGCGCATCGGCGTTTCCACGTTGAAGTTCAAGGATTTCAGCCAGCCATTTTCGAACGGGATCGACACCGAATGGGTGACGCGCTGGCGGCTGGAAAAGAAGGACCCCAAGGCAGCAATTTCGGAACCGATCACGCCGATCACCGTCTGGTTCGATCCCGCCATTCCCGCGCCGGTGCGCCACGCGATGAAGCAGGGCCTGCTGTGGTGGAACAAGGCCTATGAGGCGGCCGGCTTCAGGAACGCGCTGGTGGCCAAAGACGCACCGGAAGAGATGGACCCGCAGGACATCCGCTATAACTACATGCAGTGGATCAACCGCGACGAGCGCGGCTTCTCCAGCGGCGGCCCCTATCGCGACCCGCGCACCGGCGAGATCCTGGGCGCCAAGGTGCGCATGGACAGCCACCGCATCCGCACCATCGCCAATTACTGGGATGCCTATGCCGGCGGCCTGCCCGGTGATGGCAGCGGGGTCACGGTGGCCGATGCATCCCTTGTGAACGGCGATTTCGGCACCATGCCCAAGGGCCAGCGCGACATGGTGCTGCTGCGCCAGGCGCTGCTGACCGCGCACGAGTTCGGCCATGCACTGGGCTTCGGGCACAATTTTGCCAGCAGCCTCAACAACCGCGCCTCGGTGATGGAATATCCCACCCCGCGCGTGAAGATCGTCAAGGGCCGGCTCGATCTGTCCGAGAGTTTCCAGAAGGAAATCGGCGCCTACGACACGATGATGGTGCGCTACAGCTACACGCCGCTTGCTGACGAGAAGGCCGGGCTGGAGGCGATCATTGCCGACATGCGCCGCCAAGGCCTGATCTATGTGCCCGACACCGATCCGCGCTGGACCTGGTATGATGATCGCGCCACGCCGGTGGAAGGCCTGTCCGAGGCGCTGGCGGCGCGGCGGGTGATGCTGGCCAACTATGGCCCAGGCAGCGTGCTGCTGCCCGGCGAACCGATCGGCGAACTGCGCAACCTGCGGCTGTGGATGGTCTATCTCCACCACCGCTATCAGATTGAATCGGCCGTCAAATATATCGGCGGTCTGTATACCGACATCAAGGTGAAGGGCGAACCCGGCCCCGCCACCTCGCCGATTCCGGCCAAGCTGCAGCGCGACACGCTGGGCCTGCTGCTGCAGTCGCTCAGCCCAGCCGAACTGGCCATCCCGGAATCGCTGCTCGCGCAGTTGACCCCCGATCCCGGCCGCAACCTGGAGGATCTGTCGGATGATCCGGTGTTCGACCAGCTGCGCGCCGCCCGCATCGCTGCTGCGCTGGTGGTCGAGCCCCTTCTCGCGCCAGACCGGGCAGCGCGCATGGTCAATCTGCAGGCGCGCGGGGTGGATGGCATCACCCTGCCCGAGCTGATCGACGCGCTGATGGCGGCCAGCTGGAACGCCAGATCGGGCGATGCGGCGCTGCTGCGCGTGGTGCAGAAGACGGTGCTGGATGGCCTGATGATCCTGGGAGCATCCACCACCACCGCCCCGGAAGCCCGCGCGCTGGCGTTGCAGACGCTGGACGGGCTGGCCAAGAGCTTGCCTGCCAAGGGCGGCGACGCGCTGGGCGTGGCCTTCAACAGGCAGACCGCCGCCGATATTGCCGCCTATCTCGCCGATCCGGCGGGCAAGGCGCCAAAATCGGTGAGCGTGCCGTGGGGCAAGGGCCCACGCAGCCGCAATCCGCAACCGCCGGGGCCGCCGCTGTGAGCTTGCACCTTCAAACCATCTGATGACGGCCCGCTACGACAAGATTGGCATCAACTACGGAGAATTGCGCATCCCCGATGCGCGGATCGCGGCGGTTATCGCGCAGGCGCTGGGGCCAGCCCGAACGGTGATCAATGTGGGGGCCGGGACTGGTTCCTATGAACCGACAGACCGCGCCGTGACGGCAGTGGAGCCTTCGGTCGAGATGAACCGCAAGCGCCGGCAGCCGGCAACGGCTGTGGTGCAGGCCAGTGCCGATGCGCTGCCGTTTGCCGACAAGACATTCGATGCGGCGATGGCGATACTGACCATCCATCACTGGCCCGACAAGGCGGCTGGACTGCGCGAAGTGCGGCGGGTGACGAAAGGGCGGATCGTGCTGCTCACCTTTGATCCCACAGAGCGCCCGTGGCTGACCGACTATCTGCCGGAACTGGCGCGGCTGGATGAATCGCAGATGCCGGCCATGGCAGATTATGGCCGTTGGATGGGCCCAGTACGCGTCGAGCCGCTGCTGGTTCCGCACGATTGCACAGACGGTTTCCTCTATGCCTATTGGCGGCGGCCCGAGGCCTATCTTGATGCGCGCATACGGTCTGGCAGCTCGTCGTTCTGGGGGCTGCCCGGATTGGAGGCTGGCATGTCCCAGCTGGCAGATGATCTGCGGTCGGGCGCGTGGGAACGGCGTTATGGCGAGTTGAGGCGCCGGGAGACGTATGACGCAGGCTATCGCCTTGTCATCGCGGAGGCTGAAAGCTGAGCGCGCAGCTCTGAAAGGGAAAGCGAGGCTCCGGAGCAAGTCCGGGGCGATGGGCATGGGTGGAGCGCTCGGCAACAAGAAAGGGCCGGCACCTCGCGGGGCCGGCCCTTTCTCTTGTCAGCCCGCCAAGGCTCACTTCACCTTGGCGAAATCCTCGTAATTGATGCCCAGCTGTTCCAGGTAGGTCTTGTACTTGGCCGGGTCGTAATGGAATTTCTCCAGCTGCGGGCGCATCTTGGACATGATGTCGGCGTTCAGGTGGATGGCCGGCTTGTCGTCTGGGGTCAGCAGCGGATCATATTTGTCGCTCTTGAACTGCACGTCCTGCTGATAGGCCTTGGCATCGGCGATGATCTTGGGCGTCGTCACCAGATCGAGCACCGTCATCGCCACGGCCTTGGCACCCACGATCACGCCCTTGTGGGCGATCGGCGTGGCCATGGCGATGGCCGATTGCCGGTTATGGCCGATGGCGTTGGGGATGTTGGACGGATAGCGGATGGTCACCGTCGGCACCGTCCACATGATGTCGCCAATGTCATCCGAACCGCCGCCCATCGAAACCCCGCGGCTTTCGGGCGTGGAGAGCGGCGCCAGCGTGGTGGACAGCGGCTCCACCTTGACGCCATTGGCCTGCTGCATCGCCTTGGCAAAGCCCTGGTCCGCCGCGCTCCACTGCGGCAGGCCCACGGCCTTGATGTTGGCATAAAGCGCTTCGGCGAGCGGCTTGTTGCCATAGTTGGGCGCGGCATAGCCCAGCGTGCGTTTGGTCACCGTGGTGTCGGTGGCCATGGCGGCGGCTTCGGCGATGCGGTTGCCGATTTCATAGAGGCCGCGGATCTTCGCAAAGCTGCCTTCGCGGAAATAATACCAGACACTGGCCTTTTCCGGCACGATGTTGGGCTGGCCGCCGCCTTCGGTGATCACATAATGGCTGCGCTGCGTGACGGGCAGATGTTCGCGCCGCATGTTCCAGCCGATGTTCATCAGTTCCACGGCATCCAGCGCCGAACGGCCATCCCAGGGCTGGCCGGCGGCGTGCGCGGTCTTGCCCTTGAACGTGTATTCCACGCTCACCATGCCGTTGTTGCCGGCCGGGCCCCAGCTCACCCCGAAATCGCGGCCAACGTGCGCGAAGATGGAAGCATCAACGCCGTTGAACATGCCGGCGCGCACATAATAGGCCTTGGTGGCCAACAGTTCCTCGGCCACGCCGGGCCACAGCATCAGCGTGCCCTTGATGCCGTTCTTTTCCATCACGTCCTTGGCAGCCAGCGCGGCGACGACCATCATCGGCATGCCGCTGTTGTGGCCCTCGCCATGGCCGGGACCGCCTTCCACCATCGGCTTCATCTCGACAACGCCGGGATATTGCGACAGGCCGAGCAGGCCATCGATGTCGCTGCCCAGCGCGATCTTGGGGCCGGCGCCATTGGACCAGGTGGCCGTGAACGCCGTGGGGATGCCGGCGGCGCCGCGTTCCACCTTGAAGCCATTCCTTTCGAGGATGCCGGCCAGATATTCGGCGGTCTTGTGTTCCTGGAAGCCGGGTTCGGCATAGCTGAACACCATGTCCACCATTTCCTGCGCCAGCTTGGCGCGGGCTTCCACCCCGGCATCGGCAGCCTTCTTCTGCGCCGGCGTCGCCAGCGCGAAGGCCGGCCCGGCCATCAGGCTGGCGGCCAGCAGCGCCGCCACGAACTTGCCCCTGTTCATCGTCAAACCCCCTGTTTTCGCTGTCATCAATATTCGAAGCGCACGCCCATGCGATAGACGCGGCCCAGCACATCATAGAGGCTGCGGTTGGTCATCGGATAGGCCGGCGTGTTGTTGCCCACCGGGCCATTGCCAACCAGCACCGGATCGCTGTTCAGCAGGTTGCGGACATACAGGAACACGTCGAACTTGGAGCTGCCAAGGGTGAGCCGCTTGGTGACAGAGGCATCCACGAACCACTGGCCGGAAATCCGGTTGGTGTTGATGGTGCGCTGCTGCGGCGTGGAGGCCGGGCAGCCGGTGGTGCATTCGAAGAAGTTGTTGTTGTAGACACCATCGGAGAAGCCGCGGCCGACGAGGTTGAACGTCCAGTCGTTCACTTCGTAGTTGGCGGTCAGGCGATAGTTCCAGCTTGGCACGCCATCGCCCTGGTTCTTGCCGGCGATGTCCTCCGGCACGTCGATGCCGTTGTCGAGGATGTTGTCGATATAGTGGCTGGCCAGAGCGCGCAGGGTCATCTTGCCGCCGCCCAGATCGAAGCGATAGCTGGCTTCCAGATCAAGGCCCTTCACCCGCACCGACGCGAAGTTGAACGGCACCAGCCGGATCGAGGTGATGGTGCTGGCCGGGCTGACGGGCCCGTTGAAGGTGATGAACGGGCAGATATCGGCCCGGTTCTGTTCAAGGCACAGCGTGGTGATGGTCTGCGCCGTGATGGTGCCGATCGAGCCGTTCAGCTTGATGTCGAAGAAGTCGACCGACGCGGCAAATCCCGGCAGGAAGCTGGGCGTGAACACGCCGCCGATGCCCCACGTCATCGCCACTTCCGGTCGCAGATCGGTGTTCCCGGTGGTGACTTCCAGGAACTGGTCGGTACGCTGGCCGCCGCCGGGCTGCGGCACGTTGATGGTGTTGGTGCGGGCGGTGCCGGGGGCGAACAGTTCGTTCAGGTTGGGCGCGCGGATGTCGCGGCTGCGCACCACGCGCAGCTTGATGTCATCAATCACCTGCCAGGTGGCACCGGCCTTCCAGGTGGTCACGCCACCCGAGGTCGAATATTCGGTGCGGCGGATGGCGCCGTTGAAATCCAGCCCCTTGGCCAGCGGCACCACGGTTTCACCAAACACTTCCCACACCGTGTAGGCGCCCTGCGTCACCCGATAATTGCCGTACAGCCAGCCCGAATTGAACTGCGGATCGACAAAGCCATCCACGCGCTCCCGCCGCCATTCGCCGCCGGTGGCGAACGACACCGGGCCGGCCCAGGTTTCAAACAGGTCGTTGGTGGAGATGTTCAGCGATGCCACGTCCTGCCGCAGCGTCTGCAGGCGTTGCGGCTGGGCGCCATTGTTGAACACATAATCGATGGCTTCCTGCGTCACGCCGCCAATGCCGATGCGGTTCAAGGGCACGCAGCCATTGGTGGGATTGGCGAGCGTGGAGCGGCAGACGATGGTGCCGGGCGCGATGCCCGCCGCGTTGCCCACCGGGGCCCGCACCGCGTCCTGCGCCAGCGCCACGCGATCATTGCGCCACGTGTTGGTGAGCGTCTCGTTGGTGTTGGCGATGCCCACCTGATAATAGGTGCTGTATTTCCAGGCACCGCCCAGCACTTCCAGTTCGCCATCGGCGCCCGCCACGAAGCGATACACCTCGCGCTTGTTGTCCGAACCGGCGGCCGGGAAACCGGCATTGCTGGTGCCGATCGAGATGCTGCTGAGGTTCAGCGCCGTCATCTGGTTGACCAGCGCAGTCGGCAGGAAGGCATTGTCGCGCTGGATGGTGATGCCGGTCGATGGCGTCTGCTGATAGAAGCTCTGCCCCGAATAGGCCGAATAGCTGTACTGCACGAATGGCGTGAAGGCCGGGCTGAACTCGTAGGACAGGCGGCCGAAGATGTTGCCACGTTCCTCGTCCGGGGCGAGGCTGTTGGAGCTCCAGTGGCCTTCGCGGCTGATCAGATAATCGCCGCCAATCATCCACTGGCCGCGCGTCGCGCCATAGTTGAACTGGTTCAGGCTGGCCTGGCCATTGACGATATTGCCGAAATAGGTGCCGCGCAGCGGGCCGGAATTGATGATGCCGCCGGGCGTGAACTGATAGGTGCCGATGCCGGCGCCCACGAAGCGTTCCGGCTGGCCATTGCCCTGCACGAAGGCCGGATTGTCGATCTGGAAGAAGCCGGATTGCTGCCAGGGCCGATCATAGGTGTCGACACCCTTCTGGGTGAAATAATCACCGGCCAGCAGGATCTTGCCGCGTCCGTCGGCGAAATCGAAGCCGCTGGTGATGCGGAACGTGTGGTTGGGCACATCGCCATAATCGGTGATGCCGAATTCATATTCAGCGCGCAGGCCCTTGAAATCCCGATTGAGCGAGAAGTTCACCACGCCCGACACCGCGTCCGAGCCATAGGCGGAGCTGGCGCCGCCGGTGACGACTTCAACGCCCTTGATCAGGCCCTGCGGCACCGTCTGCGTGTCGACGAAGCCAACCGGGGTGGAGGCGACCGAGCGCTGGCCATCGATCAGCACCAGGGTGCGGGCCGGGCCAAGCGAGCGCAGGTTCACCGTGGCGATGCCGGCCTGCCCGTTGGACAGCGAGCCGGAGTTGGTGGACGAGGTCTGCGAACCGCGCACCGCTGGCAGCGTGTTCACATAATCCCCGATATTGGCCTGCGGTTCGGCCTTCAGTTCGGCTTCGGTCACGATCGAGACCGGGATCGGCGAATCATAGCCGGTGCGGCTGATGCGCGAACCGGTGACGGTGATGACGGAGGTATCCTCCTCTGCCGCCGGTTCCGCGGCGGCCTGCGCGTCCTGCGCGGCGGCCGGCATCGCCAGCGCGAGCGTTGCGGCGCCCATCAGCAAGACATGTCGCGGGTGCAGCTTGGTCTCGGTCATCATTCAACCCCCATCGATCGGGCCGGCACGTGCCAGGCCCGCAAGAAATTCAGCCGGATGCAGCATCCGGCGCCCGAACCACCCCCCGATGGCAGAATGTCCGCCCTGTTCTGGCCGTGGCAACTGGCTGGCGGTGCCCGTGCCGTTCGAGGCGCAAGGTGACCGGCACCCCACCCCTCCCAAGGCAGGTGCAGCCGATTCCCGTGTGACCCGCCATGACAGTTGCATGACAGGCCGGCAGCGGCGTTACGTCTTTTGGCGTAGAAGCGTTGGGGAGCGTTGGGGAACGCCGGGGTCAGCCGCCGGGCAGTGCCACGGTCTGCGGCGGATCGGCCGGGCCAAACTGCAGGCTGCGCGTCACGCCCGCACGGCGCACGTTCACCTGCGTGCTGTGATCGGGGTGCGTTTCCCCGAACAGGCTGCCGGCGATGCGCAACGACCTGGGCCGGCCCTTCAACGTGCCGGTAAAGCGCAGGACCACCGAGTCCCCTGCCAGCCGTTGCCCGGCAAAGGCCAACGCCACGCCCTCGATGCGGAAGCGGCGGCCGACATAGGCGATCAATGCCGTCACCGCATCAGGAT
>Ga0209278_1002448_pt1 | contig 10345 bp, 9 predicted proteins | sample JI81BgreenDNA_FD_187504 | JGI IMG/M metagenome (GOLD analysis project Ga0209278, IMG submission 187504) | Wastewater effluent complex algal communities from Wisconsin, to seasonally profile nutrient transformation and Carbon sequestration -... | ecosystem: Engineered > WWTP > Effluent > Algae... | reverse complement strand
GCCTGCTGGGCGTTCACCAGCTCGTCGCTGACTTTGCGCGGGTGCTCCACTGCTTCCTTGATCGCTTTCGGCGTGATCTCGGTGAAGACCACGCGGTGCAGCGTCTTGTCCTTCAGCAGCTTGCGCTCCTTCAGGATCTCCGCGATGTGCCAGCTGATCGCCTCGCCTTCGCGGTCCGGGTCGGTCGCGAGGTAGATGGATGTGGCGTCCTTGGCGGCCTTGGTGATCGCGTCGACGTGCTTCTCGTTCTTCTCGATCAACTCGTAGCGCATGGCGAAGCCGCGCTCGGTGTCGACCGCGCCCTCCTTGGGCACGAGGTCGCGGACGTGGCCGTAGCTGGCCAGCACCTGGAAGTCCTTGCCCAGGTACTTGTTGATGGTTTTCGCCTTGGCGGGCGATTCGACGATGAGGAGGTTCTTGGCCATGTCCGGTTTACCGTGAGGGCCGCGCGCGGAAGGCCGCGCGAAGGGGCGAAAGCCCGCCATGCGGCGGGCTTTCCTTTTTTCATTAGGGCCACCGGGGCGGCGGCGGTGTCAAGTTTCAGCCCCGGCAGCCGGCCGGGAGGAGCTTGTCGGCCATGCTGCCGCCGCAGTCCCAGCCGCCCTCGCCGTCGTGGGAGAACCACAGGTACTCGCCGTCGTAGGGGCCCGCTTGCGGGCCGCCCAAGGTGAAGCGAAGGCTGCACAGGCCGGCATCGATTTCGCCGAGGTCGGTGGACTGCACGAGGGCGCTGGAGGGCTCCGCGAGTCCCGCTTCCTCGAGCGTCGCCGGGCAACGGTCGGTTGCGAGCAGGAACTCGTCGATGGCGACGGTCATGCCGCGCCCTTCGGCGACGACTTCGGCGATCTTCGCGCGCTGGGTGTAGTCCTGGTAGGCCGGCAGCGAGATCGCCGCCATGATGCCGACGAAGAACACGACGAAGAACAGCCCGATGCCGACGAGCGCGGCGATCGCGCAGCCGCCGAGGCCGCGCTGCTGCCGTTCGGGGTGGTCGGTGTAGGCCCACTGGTCGACCACCCGGGTGCTGGCCACCATGTCGTGCAGGGCCATCTTGCGATCGGTGAAGGCCGCCATCAGGAAGCCGATGTAGAACGTCAGGTAGGACAGTGCGGCGGCGAACCAGCGGCCCATGGCGCGTCCCGTGCCGAGTCGGCCACCTTCGAGATCGACGACCTTGATGCCCACCGCGCGCTTGCCCGGGGTGCCCTGCCACGACGAACGGGTGAAGAAAGTGAAGTAGGCCCAGCGCATGATGAAGGGCAGCACGTAGAAGCCCACCACGAACACCACCAGGAGCGGCCCCGACGGCGGTTGGCCACTCGCGCTCGACTGGAACATCGTCATGAAACCGCCGACGCCCGCGCCGACGATGATTAGCATGAGGAAGACGATGGCGTACGTGGCGATCAGCAGGATGACGCCGTCGATCATGAAGGCCGCCAAGCGCTTCCAGAATCCGGCGTCGACGACGTCATCGCCATCGATCGTGCCAATGGCCGAGGCATCGCGCGAACTGGCCGCGTAGGCCTGCGCCATGGCGGCATCGGCAGCGGGCGCGCGTTGTGTCTCGGCGGTGATCACGTTGGCCGCGGCCGGTGCCGCGATGACCGTCGGTGCTTCCGGCATTTCCGGCGTCGTCGTCGGTGCAGCGGCGAGCACGATGCCGAGCGCTCCGGCCACCGATTCGAGCGGTTGCCATTGCGGCATGCCCGCTTGCCACACCAGGCTGCGGCGCTGGAGTTCGCCGCTCTCGAAACGGCGGCGGATCTCGTCGGCCGCCATCGGCCCGAGGCGCTCGCGGGCGGCGTTGACGCAGTACCAAGCGGGCGTTGTCATCCGTTCCAGCTCCCGGAGCCCAGCGCGGCCATGAAGAAGACCACCGCGGCGAACGTGCCGAGGATGAACAGTCCGCAGATCACCAGCACGGCAATGGCGCAGCCGCCCAGCGCCTCGTTCTGGCGCTCCGGGAACTCGGTGTAGGCCCAGCGGTCGACGACGATGGTGTCGCACAGGAAGTCGTGCAACGCTTGCTTGCGCTCGGTGAATGCCGCGATCAGCCAGCCGATGCCGAGGGTGAACAGGTTGAGGTAGGTCGCCAGGAAGCGCGCGCCGGCACGCATCGGCGTCAGCCGTTCGCCGTCGCCACGCGCCACCTTGATGCCGATGAGCATCTTGCCCGGCGTGGCCTGCGATCCCGACGAATGGAAGCCGCCGTAGTACAGCAGCCCCAACGCGATGCCGACGAGGAAGTTCACGCCATTGGACAGCAGTGTTCCGGCCCCGGGGTCCATGCCGCCGCCGAACATCGCGATGCCGAAGAGGGCGCCGATGACACCACCGATGACGCCGCCGACCATGCCGACGATGAAGCTGTCGATGAAGTTCGCCGCGAAGCGTTTCCAGAAGCCGGCGTAGACGACGCGGCCGTCACCGGCGAAACCCTGGCGCGCCTGCGGGTCGGCGCCCACCTGTGCCGCATAGGCCTGCTGCACCGCCGCATCGGGATAGGCAACGGCGGGCGCGGGGCTCTCCACGCGCGGTGTCGTGGGCGGAGACGGCGGCAGGGAGGGCGGTGCAGGCGCCGCAAGCACCACGCCGAGCTCGTTCGCCACCGCCTCGAGGGCTTGCCATTGCGGCATGCCTTGGCGCCAGACGAGGGTTCGTGCATTCACGGTCCCGGCGGTCGCCAGGTCGCGGATCGTTGCCGCCGGCACCGGCCCTTGGCGCTGCCGGTCGGCGTTCACGTAGTACCACAGGGCGGTATCCATGCCCGGACTCCAGGATTCGAGGGGATGGCCGCCCGCGGCGGCGTCCACGGAAGGATGCCCGTGAACGGCAGGTCAAGGGAAGCTGGAGCGTGCCCGTGGCGCGGACGGCGGGCGCCGCAGGTCAGTGCGTCGGCGCGGGTTCGTCGCCGAACATGAGGTTCTCCATCCAGGCGTAGGCGGCTTCGGCCCCCGGCTGGTTGAAGAGCACCATCAGCACCACCCACTTCAGGTCGTCGAGATCGACATCGTCCTGGTCCAGCGCCATCGCGCGGTCGACGGCCAACTCGCGCTGCTCGGCGTTCAGCACGCCGGATTGTTCAAGGAACATCAGGAAACCCACGCCCTCGGCTTCGAGCTTGGCGTACTCGGGCGCGGTGTAGCAGCGCACCGGACCGTCGAGGCGCGCACTGGCGATGGCAGGGCGCTGTTCAGCCAGTTCATCCAGCCACTCGAAGGCCTTGTGGATCTCGGCGGGGCTGAACCCGGCTTCGAGCAGGCCGTTCTGGAGGGAGTCGCGGTCGCGGACGAGATCGGCGTCGTCGCTGAAATAATGTTCGAAGAGATAGAGCAGTACGTCGAGGATCGATTCTTTCATCACCCTATCGCCTGCGCTGCGAACCAGCGCGTCTGGGAGGGGCGGAGCCGCAGGGGAGGTACACCCCGTGCTGCTGCGTGAGACGACCTTCCAACTCCATGGCCAGCAGGATGGGGGCGAGGGTGGCGGACGTCAATCCCGCGCGCAGGAGCAGTTCATCGAAGTGCGCGCCCTCCGGGCCAAGGGACCGCCACACGCGCTCGGCGTCGGTGCACGCGAAAGCAGCGGGTCCGTCCGCGCACGACGGACGTCGAGGCGCGTGGAGGACGGCGCGGAGCCGTCCGATGGCCTCCCCGGTGCTGGCGGTGAGCGCATCGACCACCTGCGACGGCTCGTCCACTAGCGTGGCGCCGTCGCGGATCAGCCGGTGGCAGCCGCGGGCCTTCAGGTTCTCCGGCGCCCCCGGAAGGGCGAAGACCTCGCGCCCGGTTTCGGCGGCGAGGCGGGCCGTGATGAGGGCGCCGGAGCGATGCGCGGCCTCCACGACGACGGTCGCCAGCGACAGCCCGGCGATGATGCGGTTGCGGCTGGGGAAATGCGCGGGCCGCGCCTCGGTACCGGGCGGGTGTTCGGTCACGACCGCGCCGTGGAGCGCGATGTCCGCCTGCAAGCGTCGGTGCGCCGCGGGGAAGCAGCGGTCGGGGCCGGTGGCCGTGACCGCGATCGTCCCGGGTTCCGCCAGCGCGGCGGCATGTGCCGCGGCATCGACCCCCGCCGCGAGCCCGCTGGTGACGACGAAACCGGCGTCGGCGAAGGCGCGCGCCCATCGCATCGCGCGCTCCCGCCCCGACGGGGTGGGGGCACGGCTCCCCACCACGGCCACCTGCGGCCACCAGAGCCGCTCCGCATGGCCGTGCACGAACAGTGCGGTGGGTGGGTTCGCGATGTCGCGCAGCAGGCTGGGGTAGTGGGTGTCGTGCCAGCCCAGCAGCGTGTGCGCCGGGTCGGCCCGCAGCCATGCCTGCACCGATGCGGCGTAACGGCCGGCGTCCGGCCCCAGGGCCACTTCTCGGGTACCGATCGGGGCCCCGGCGGCCAGCCAGTCGCCGACCGGTGCGGAAAGGAGCTGCTCGGGCCGCCATGCGCCACCGGCGCAGGGCTCGCCCGTCGCGTTGGCGCGGGCCTGCAGGGCGTCGCGAAGCCAGCCGGCGTTGCCGGCGGCGTGGTGGAGGCGGAGGAAGGCGTCGACGGTGTCCATGCCCGAAACGATGAAGGCGCCCGGAGGCGCCTTCAGTCGGAAAACCCCGCGATGCCGGGTCTTACTGCATCGCGTCGGGCGCCTTCAGCGTGTCGCCTACTTGCGTCGGACGGATGCCTTCCATCACCAGTGCGTAGCTCACGCGGTCGAAGGTGCGGAACACCATCACACGGCCGTTGTACTCATCGGGCAGCTGCACCTTGTCGCGCGCCGCCGCGATGCGGTTGGCGTTCATCACGTCGTCCGGAACGGCTTCGCCCGGGCGCCAGGTCGAGAAGACGGTGCCGTTCTTGACGCCGTCGGCGCTGCCCACGGCCAGCGCGACGACCGACTTCGGACCGCCGGCGAGGCCGGCGTCGGCGATGCCGATGACCGCGGCATGGTCGGGAATCGAGGTCGGGGCCTGTGGCAGGAAGCTGTCGTCGTAAGGCTGGGCTTCGGCCGGCATGACGCGGTCACCCGGGCGGACATCCGCGGTGCCGTCGACCAGCAGGGCCAGTGCGACGTCACCCTGGACCTGGGTGATGCGCGCGAGGCTCTGGCGCGTCACCTCGTAGCCGAGGCTCTCGCCGCGGGCCAGGTCGCGGCCCCAGGCGCTGCGGACGTCGCGATAGGTCTCGTCGCCGCGGAAGTCGAGTTCCGTCGGGATCGTATTGGTGATGCGGCGCGAGGCCGGCAGCCGGAAGTGGTGCGTCGGACGCACCAGCATGATCGTGTCGCCCACCGAGGCGCCTTCGAGGCCGCGTACGTAGGCGATCTGGCCGTCGACGCCGCGCAGATGGCCTTCCTCGAGGCTGACGACATGCGGGAGGTCTTCGAACTCGGCGACCACTGCGCTCTGGCGCAGGAAGGCCTCGATGTCGGCCAGGGGCACGGTCGTGATGGCCGGCTCCGAACGCGGGCCGGCTTGCGTGGTCTGCACGACGGCACGGCCATCGAGGTAGGCGAGGCTGATGACGTCACCCGGGAAGATGCGGTGAGGGTTCTCGATCTGCGGATTGGCCTGCCAGATCTCCGGCCACAGCCAGGGCTTCGACAGGAAGCGGCCCGCGATGTCCCACAGCGTGTCGCCGCGCTGCACCGTGTACGTGGTCGGATGCCCTTCCCGCATCTCGACGGCCGCGGCGTACGACGCCACCGTGAGCAGCGCTGCCGCGGTGACTGCACAAAGCCGTTTAAACATGGCCGCTATCCCCCTGATTTTCCGCAAGGTTAACACTTGTCACTATAGACCAGAACCTTCAGGGCATTGCAATCGGCCAGCGGCCGTTGGGGTGCGCCCGCTAAACTGTGCGGCCGGCGGGCTCGGCCCGCGCCCCTTGCCGAGCCTCGCCCATGGCCCTCCTGCCGATCCTCCGTTTCCCCGATCCCCGCCTCCGCACCGTCGCCAAGCCGGTCGAGCAGGTTGACGACGCCCTGCGCGCGCTGATCGATGACATGTTCGAGACCATGTACGACGAACCGGGCATCGGCTTGGCCGCCACCCAGGTCGACCGGCACATCCGCCTGATCGTTATGGACGTCTCCGACGACAAGTCCAACAAGAAGGTGCTGATCAACCCGGAGATCGTCGCCTCCAGCGGCGTGCAGAACTGCAAGGAAGGCTGCCTCTCGGTGCCGACCGTGTTCGCCGAGGTGAAGCGCGCCGAGACCGTCACCGTCCGTGCGCTGGGTCGCGACGGCCAGCCCTACGAGTTCACCTGCAGCGGCCTCGAGGCTGTCTGCGTTCAGCACGAGATGGACCACCTCGACGGCAAGGTGTTCGTCGACTACCTCACGCCGCTCAAGCGCGAGATGGCGATGAAGAAGCTCGCCAAGCTGGCCAAGGCCGAGGGCTGATGGCGCTGCGGATCGTCTTCGCGGGCACGCCGGAGTTCAGCGTGCCCTGCCTCGACGCCGCCGCCGCCCGCGGCGAGGTGGTCGCGGTGTACACCCAGCCTGATCGCCCCGCCGGCCGCGGCCGTGCGTTGGCCGAGTCGCCGGTGAAGCAGCGGGCCAGACAGTTGGGCATCGACGTGCTCCAGCCAGCCACGCTGCGTGATGCGGAAGCGCAGGCGCAGCTGCGCGCGCTCCAGCCCGACCTGATGGTGGTGGTGGCTTACGGGCTGATCCTGCCGCAGGCGGTGCTCGACATCCCGACCCACGGCTGCTGGAACGTGCATGCCTCGCTGCTGCCGCGCTGGCGCGGTGCGGCGCCGATCCAGCGCGCCATCGAGGCCGGCGATGCCGAAACCGGCGTCGACCTCATGCAAATGGAAAAGGGCCTCGACACCGGGCCGTTGATGCTCCGGCTCGCCACGCCGATCACCGACGCCGACACCGGCGGCACCTTGCACGACCGCCTGTCCGCGCTCGGCGCCGAGGTGCTGGGCGTTGGCCTGAAACTGCTGCGCGCCGGCATGGTGCCGGTGGCGACGCCGCAGCCCGCCGAGGGCGCGACCTACGCCCACAAGCTCGACAAGGCCGAGGCGAAGCTCGACTGGACGCAGCCCGCCGCGGTGCTCGCGCGCAAGGTGCGTGCCTTCCATCCGTGGCCGATCGCCGAATGCGAACTCGCCGGCGAGCGCCTGCGCGTGCATGGCGCGGTGCCGCTCTCCGACGCCGCCGCACGGGCGCTGGGCGCCGGGCGGCATGCGCCCGGCACGCTCATGGCGGGCACCCGCGAAGGCCTCACCGTCGCCTGCGGCGAAGGCGCGCTGCGCCTCACCCACGTGCAGCGCGAAGGCGGCAAGCCGCAGCCGGTGGCGGATTTCCTCAACGCGCGACCGCAGCTGAAGACCGCATGAGCACCCTGGGCCCCGGCGCCGCACTGCGCGCCGAGGCGGCGCGTGTGCTCGTCGCCGTGCTGGACGACGGACGCTCGCTGAAGGCGGTGCTTTCAGCGGCCCTGCCGAAGATCGCGGACCCGCGCGACCGTGGACTGCTCGAGGCCATCGTTTTCGCAGCCCTTCGCCACGAGCGGCGCTACACGTTCGTGCTCTCGCGCTGGCTTTCCCGGCCGCTGCCGGTGGGCACGGCGAAGGATCGCGCCGTGGCGCGCCTGTTGCTGGTCGGGCTCGCGCAACTCGATGCGCTCGGCATGGCGCCCCATGCGGCCGTCGGCGCGACGGTCGACGCGGTCAAGCAGCTCGGCCGCGACGGTCTGGCGGGCCTTTTCAACGCCGTGCTGCGCAAAGCCACGCGCGAGACGTGGTCGGTCCCGGATTCGCGCGCAGTTCGGATGAGCCACCCCGATTGGATGGTGCGGCGCTTCGAGGCCGATTGGCCGGAGCGCGTCGATGCCTTGCTGTCGGCGAACAACGCCGAGGCGCCGCTGTGGCTGCGCGCCAACGCACCGCGCATCGGCCGCGAGGTCGTCGCCGCACGTTGGTCCGAGGCCGGCATCGCCAGCGAGCCCGGCCCGGCCCGCGACAGCCTGCGTGTCCTTGAACGCGCGAACCCGACGCAGCTGCCGGGATTCGATGACGGCGCCTTCCATGTGCAGGACCTTGCCGCGCAACTCGCCGTCGAGGCCCTTGGCCCGGTGCAGGGCCAACGCGTTCTGGATGCCTGCGCGGCGCCCGGTGGCAAGACGCTGGGGCTGCTATCGGCCGTCGGCGACGGGGGCGAGGTGCTGGCGCTCGACGTCGATGCGAAGCGTCTGGAGCGTGTGCGCTCGCTGGTGCAGGCCGTGGGCCCATCCAACGCGCGCTTCGAGGCCCGCGCCGCCGATGCGGCCAACGTCGAGTCGTGGCACGACGGCCGAATGTTCGATGCGATCCTGCTCGACGCGCCGTGCTCCGCGACCGGCATCCTGCGGCGGCAGCCCGACATCAAGGCGCATCGCCGCGAGGACGACGTCGCCGTGCTGGCCGCGACGCAGGCGCGCCTGCTCGATGCGCTTTGGCCGCTGCTGGCACCGGGCGGTCGACTGCTCTATGCCACCTGTTCGGTGCTTCGCGAAGAGAACGACCGACAGGTCGCGGCCTTCCTCGCCCGCCACCCCGAGGCTCGGCTCGAGCCGCTCGATGCGCGCTTCGGCCACGACACCGGTCACGGCACGCAGCGCTTCCCGGGCGAGGACGGTGGCGATGGCTTCTTCTACGCCCTTCTCGGGCCGGCCAGCTGAGGCCTCAGCCACCACGCCACACCGGCAGCCGCAGGTTGGCCTGCAAACCACCGAGAGCACTGCGGTGGAAGTCCAGTTCGCCACCGTAGCTTTCTGCGATGTCCCTGCTGATCGACACGCCCAGGCCGGTGCCGGGCGTGCTCTCGTCGAACCGCAGGCCCCGTTCGCCCAAGCGGGCGAGCGCGGCGTCGTCGAGGCCCGCACCATCGTCGTCGAGGATCAATCGCACCGCACCGGCCTCCATGCGCCGCGTGACGCGAACCTCGCGCTGCGCGGCGCGAAGCGCGTTGTCCAGCAGGTTGCCGAGCATCTCCTGCAGGTCGCTTGCCTCGCAGGCCACCTCGAAGACATCGGTCGCCGGCGGCGCGTGGATCGTTTTCGAGGGATGCAGGCGCTCGAGAAGTGCGACCAGCCGATCCAGCTCCGCACCCGCGTCGCAGTGCGCCTTGCGCCGCCGCGCGTCGGCCGAGGCGCGGGCGAGGTGGCGATCGACGATGCCGTCGATGCGCGCCAGTGCCTCGCTTTGGGCGGTGTCCCCCGCAGGGACAAGGGTGCGCAGCAGGGCCAGCGGCGTCTTGAGAGCGTGTGCGAGGTCGCCGGCGCGTTTGCGGCCGCTCTCGGCCAAGCGCCGGTTCTGTTCGATGACCGGGTTGAGTTCAGCCACCACCGCGTCGAGTTCGCTCACCGGCAAGCGATCCAGCGCTTCGCGTCGACCGGCGGCCAGTTCGGCGACCTGTTCGCTGAATCGGCGCAGGGGAGCGAGGCCCAGACGGAGCTGCAGGCCGATGGTGGCCAAGGCGAGCAGGGCGAGGCCGATGGCGGCAAGCCATGACAAACGCACGAAATCGGCGACTTCTGCGTCGATTTCGGCCCGCGGGCCTGTCAGCAGCACGGTGATCGGCGAGGATCGCCCGGGCAGTTCGATGCGACGAACCACGGCGCGCAGTGGCGCTTCGTCGCCGAGCATTAGGTCGACACGGCTTGTGCGCCCATCCGTCCGAGGCTGCGTCATCGGGAGTTCGCGATCCCACAGCGAGCGCGAGCGCAAGCGGACGCCGGCCTCGTCGACGACCTGCCAGTGCCAGCCCGAGCCGACGCTGTCGAAGGCCGCCTGGCCGGTGGGGCGGCGCACGACGACGCGGCCGTCGGGCATGGCTTCGAGACCGCCGACCAGTGCGTCCAGCGTGCGGCCCAAGCGGGCGTCGAAGGCGCGCTCGACCGTGTCCCTGAAGGCCCATTGCAGCAGCAGCAGGCCGACCACCACGAGGGCCAGCAGCGGCACCGCGGACGCCAGCCAAAGCCGACGCTGCAGGCTGGCGCTCATGCCTCGGCAAGCCGGAAGCCGAGCCCGCGCTCGGTGTGCAGCAGCTTGTGCGGTGCGATCTTCTTGCGGATCCGACCGATCTGCACGTCGATCACATTCGAGTCGAGGTCGAAGTCGCGATCGTATAGGTGCTCGGCGAGTTCGTTGCGCGGCACGGTGCGGCCGGCATGGTGGGCGAGGAAGGCGAGCAGGCGGTACTCGCCGGCGGTGAGCACGAGGCCGCGCCCGTCCACGCGGAACCGGTTGGCCAGGGTGTCGAGTTCCAGTGGGCCGACCCTGATCACGGACGACGCGTGGCCGCTGGCGCGGCGGATCAGCGCCTTCAGGCGCAGCACCACCTCGTCGATCTCGA
>Ga0209278_1002447_pt1 | contig 10346 bp, 18 predicted proteins | sample JI81BgreenDNA_FD_187504 | JGI IMG/M metagenome (GOLD analysis project Ga0209278, IMG submission 187504) | Wastewater effluent complex algal communities from Wisconsin, to seasonally profile nutrient transformation and Carbon sequestration -... | ecosystem: Engineered > WWTP > Effluent > Algae... | reverse complement strand
GCGTTAGACCAGCGTGGGAAAGTTCGACGCAGCAAGGAGAGCAAGGTGCGACGTTTGTTGGCCGTAGTTTTTTTGGGTCTCGCCATTTCAGGCCCTGCGATTGCCGAAAGGTCATTCTCAGAGTTCTCTGGGTTAGAGGGCCTGCAAAGACTGACTACTCATGACAGTGAAGGAAATCGCCTTGATCTGGTCGGATACGTCGGAGCGGAAAGAAGGCCTGTTGTTGTGGTTGTTCCTGGCTCTCTTTGCGCACCCTTGTTTGCAGCGCTGGACAGCGATCCACCTAACGAGGCTTACGCAACAGTTCCTTTACTCAGTGAGACGGAGAGAGATTCCCTCGGTACTCACTTGCTCTACCTTGAGCGCCGCAATGTAGTTTCGCTCGAGACAATGAGGTCAGCTCCAGAGTTCTCGATTGAGCAAATCTTCAAGTTCAGCCCCTGCTCTGAGCGGCACGGGGGAGTGACGCTAGATCATCGTGTTTCGGATGTCGTAGCCCAGCTGGAGTGGGTTCGCCAGCAGCCTTGGGCTGCGTCAGTTCAACTTGTCGGCGTTTCGGAGGGGGCGGATGTTGCCGCCGGTGTTGCTGCGGTGCGCTCCGATCTTGTGGATGCATTGATGCTCATCGGCGGCGCTGGCCCCTCGCAGTTCTTCGACCTTGCGACGTTTGCTAGGCAGAGCAATGACGTTGAAGGCGTGAGGAGTGTGTTCTCAGTACTTGATCAGTTTCTAAAGTCGTCGCCACCACCAACGTATCAGGGCTCTAGTTCGGAGCGGTGGCAGTCCTTCGCGATAGCCAATAGCGTTCTCGACTCGCTTTCCAAGAGCGATGATCCTCTATTCATTGCTCACGGAGAGAAAGATGAGAGTGTGCCAATCGCTTCAGCTGACCTAGTGGCAGTTGAGCTCATGCGGCGTCAGCCTCAACGGGCAATCTTTTACTGGGCGTTCTTGGGTGGCGACCATATGCTCGGGACGCCATCGGGTAGCCGCATTGGTGAGGCAATTACGCAGTTCAGCAAATGGGCGGGTGACGCTCCCGTTGGACGAACGTTTAGGACTGACTAGTTATGGAACGCTGGTCTAACAACTCGCTCAAGCGGACCAATCAATCGCTTCGCGATTGATGTGGCCGCTTAGCTCCAGCGTTAGCCGCCCATCTGTGAGGCTTCCGATGATCGATACAGAGCAGCTTCAGTACATTCTGGACAAGCAGCTAGGGTGGATAGCGGCAGCGGACGCGCGTTTGTCGCTTGTTCTTCCACTCTCAACTGCAATGCTTGGCGCGCTTGCTGTCTACGCAACTAAGCCAAGTGCTTGGACACTAATGGCAGGAATTCCTGCGGCATTCGCGATCTTCTTCCTTTCAATCAGCATAGTTTTCTGTGCTTGTGCATCGTTCCCTCGAACTGATGGAACAAAAGGCTCGTTGGTCTTCTTCGGGGGCATTGTTTCTAGGGATGTCGGACAGTTCCAAGCCGCACTTAAGGCAACTGACAAGGACAGCCTTCAGAAAGACCTGATCGAGCAATGCCATGTCAACGCGCAGATCGCATCGACCAAGTTCGCTTGGATAAAACGCGGCATGGCATCAATGTTGGCTGCGATGTTGCCTTGGGCATTCGCCATTTATCAGTTCTATGGAATGAGCGATGGCGCAGTCTGACGATCTGGCAAGTGAAGTCCAGAACATCATTTCAACGTTGTGGGACAAGAGAGATGGGCGCAAGGTCCCCGAGACGGAAGAAGTTGCTCTTGCAGGCGGCGCCGTCGAGATAGAAGCAACTTTTTTGTACGCCGACTTGGCCGACTCGTCCAAGATGGCGAAGGAGTTAGATCGGCGCATAGCAGCGAAGATCATCAAGTCTTTTCTTTATTGCGCGTCAAAGTTGATCATTGCTCGCGGGGGCAAGATCGTCAGCTTCGACGGCGATCGTGTGATGGGTGTTTTCTGCGGCGATTCAAAGAATTCATCGGCTGCGAAGTGCGCGCTGCAGATAAAGTGGGCTGTAGACAAGATTCGCGAGAAGTTTGAAGCAAGCTATGAGTCGGTCCAGAAGGCGTCCTTCCAGATAAGGCACGGGGTCGGTGTTGACACTGGAACGGTGCTTGCCGTTCGTGGCGGCGTTCGAGGAACTAACGACTTGATATGGATAGGTCGGGCTCCGAACTTGGCGGCAAAGATGAGCGACATTCGGGATCATCCATACAGCTCGTTCATTACTGCCGCTGTTTTCAATATGCTCAACGAAGAAGCGAAGTTCGGTGGCGCAGAAAAACAGCTCATGTGGGATCGATATACATGGAGTTTCCTCGGTGAGAATCTTCACATCTACCGATCAAGTTGGTACTGGAAGCCATAAGCGGCTAACTACTCGCTCAAGCGGACCAATCAATCGCTTCGCGATTGATGTGGCCGCTTAGCTCAGGCGTTAGGTGCGCATGACACAGTCCAGCAAGCTTGATCGCTACGTTCAGCAAATGGCCGATGCCGGCGTCGGCAAGAGCACCGCTTTTCCGCCGTACTGGCGACTCCTCTGGCGTATTGGCATTCAGGTTCCGCCGCCAATCTTCCTCGGGTTTCTTCCGCTCGCACTGATTTTGGGCGGATCGTTCGGTGTACTTTTTTCCGGCGTCACGTGGCTTCTCCAAGATTTCGGAGTGCTACACCAGCCAGTGACGAGTCCTCCATTGTTTGCCTTGCTCGCAGGCATCCCGTACGGGCTTGCAATGGCTTACTACTATCGTAGTCTCGCCAAGCAGCACAATTTGGGTTCGTGGGCCGCGTTCTCGGGCGACGGCACGCGCACCTAACTACTCGCTCAAGCGGACCAATCAATCGCTTCGCGATTGATGTGGCCGCTTAGCTCCAGCGTTAGGCCCCTCTGGAGGACTCATGGCATCGCAGGACTGGAAGCAAGCGACTAACGCCGAGTACCAAAAGGTGATCTCGTCAGTCACTGCACTGGCAACGGGATCACTTGTACTGCCGATCCTTTTTCTGCGCGAACTGCTAGCAGTGGAGGAAGGCAAAAACCTTCTCCCCCATCTAACGTGGGCTGCATACATGTCTGCGGCACTTCTGGTTTTCGCAGTTTTCTTCGGTGTTCTTTTCCAGTACGTCTCGGCAAAGTGGATCAAGAACGCGCTTGGTGGAGAGACTTGCCTCTCCGATTCACACCTGGAGCAAGTTCTGGATTGGTCTTTTTGGTTGTCAATACTCAGTTTTTTGGGCGGCCTCGTTTTTCTGGCCTGTTTCGTGGTTACCGCCAAAGCGGCCAATTTCTAGTTGAGCGGCCACGTACGTCGGACCTGCAATTTCAATAAATACACTTAAGGATAAGTATGTTCACTGGATCGAAGAGCAGGAAGGAACGTAACGAGGCTCACTTTAGGCAGCTGTTCAAGAAGCTTGGGGACGATGAGCTGATCAGTCGCCTGCGCAAGGGGGGCTTCTCTGCCGAAGCGCGTCCGATCGCGGAAGACGAACTTCGATCCCGAGGAGTTGAGCCTCCAGCCGAAGAAATTTCGGCAGAACCTAAATCCAATAAACCGTGGGTGCTACCCCTTCTTTTTGCATTCATTGCAGCGACCGTCGGTGGGGCAAACATCGGAGCAGCTTTAGTTGGTGCTGCTGGCGCAGGCATGGGTGCCCTCGTCTTTGCGCTAGCTGGTTGGTGGACTGGAATGAAGCTCGCCTTGTGGATGCGGCAGCAGGACAACTTCTTTCTGAAGTTGGTCGCTGTTACTGCCGCGGTCTTCTTTTGGCTTGTTGTGATGGGGTTCGTCGCACTTGTGGGCTTGAAGTGGAATCAAGGTCTTTGACTGATGCAGCTACAGCGGGGTCGGGGCCTAACTACTCGTTCAAGCGGACCAATCAATCGCTTCGCGATTGATGTGGCCGCTTAGCTCCAGCGTTAGGCGCATGAAAGTCGGCGACAAGGTTCGAGTCCTCGCGATTCCAGATTGGCTGGTCCACGACCTCCCGGCGGAGGACGTGGAGAATCTGCGGGCGCAGGTCGGGGCGGTCCACCTCGTCGAGGAGCTTCAGCCCGGTGGCTACCTTTGGCTCGGTTGGTTCGCTCTTAAGCCTTGCGATGTAGAGTTGGTCCAGGAGGGTGCCAGTGGCGCCTAACATTTCGCTCAAGCGGACCAATCAATCGCTACGCGATTGATGTGGCCGCTTAGCTCCAGCGTTAGCGGCCATGAGAAAAATCCTCGCATTGACATTGCTCACCTTTGGCCTCGCACTTTGCCCAGCCGCTGGCGAGGCAGCGCTTGTGGGTGGGCTTCGGATTGATTGGCTTGATTCTTATGAGCAGGTGAGTGATTCGACGCCGTTTGCCTTCACTGGCCAAAGCGGCGAGAAGGTTCTTGTCACGGTCTGGGGCGACGGATCTCTGGGCGAGGCCAAGACCAGTCCGAAAGATCAATCCGGGATCATCGATGCTGTGGTGTCTCGCCTGCCTCAACTAGCTGCCGCCCAAGGGAAGGTAGTTGTATCTCTTCGTCAAGACAGACTGGAGAACGGGTCTGTTGTCCTCTCAACAGCTACAAGTGTTGCTTCCGAGAATCGGCCAGAGTTCTACCTTCAGTACCTCCTTGTCATTCCAAAGCAGAAGACGGCACTCTTCACCGTCGAGGGAGCTGGTGATGCGCTCTCACAGCACCCCCTGTTCCTGGAGAGGGTTGGTTCCATTGTGTTGGCGGATGGCCGCTAACTACTCACTCAAGGGGACCAATCAATCGCTTCGCGATTGATGTGGCCCCTTAGTTCATGCGTTAGGCATCGATCATGAAAGATCCGGTTGGCGTGCTGTTTGCGAATCTCCCTGGGTCAGGCACATGGGCCTCATCTTTCTGGGGCCGACTCGTTGAGGACTGCGTTTGGGATGAGCAGGCCTTCTGGGAGCTCCACGCCGCCCTAATCTCCTTGGCGCAACTACACAAGGGCTTAGTGTCGATCGACCGGACAACCGCACAGGCCGTTTGCACAATTCAGTCTCGCGTACTTGGCTGCTTGGCGTCGCACCGCGATCCAAATGATGTCTTCGAGATCACCAACCTCAGTGACGAGAGGCTCCAAGACTTCGTGGAGCGTTTCGAGCACGCCGTGCTAAGTGTGTTCTCCGGCGAGGTTCTGCCCGAGTCTTCCTATGCACTGAGGAGCCCGTTGTGATCGAATGCCTAACAGTTCGCTCAAGCGGACCAACCAATCGCTTCGCGATTGGTGTGGCCGCTTAGCTCAAGCGTTAGGCCTTTGGTGCGTCGCAAGTTCGGCTCGCGCTGCCTGCGCCGCGTAGCACCTCGCACCCCGGCCGCTGCGGCCGCCGCGCATGCCGTTTTCAACGGCGGCGGATCATCGGCTCGGTTTATTCCTCGCGGGCGCAGGCACGAGACACCGGGCATGCATCAGCCAGGCACCTCGCAGCGAGATTCCTCGCAAGGTTGGGGCAGGGCCCGTCCTCGCCTTGCCGTGTCGTTCCGGCTCCGGCAGTCTTGGCCTAACTACTCGCTCAAGCGGACGGCCCAATCGCTTCGCGTTTGGTCCGCCGCTTAGCTCCAGCGTTAGGTGCGAGATGAATCCCTTCGCAAGATTTATTCGAGCACTGACAAAATGGCAGTTTCGAGTACGTGGCCTCGCAACCATTCCAGAGATTCCGACCGAGGAGTTCAACCAACTGGTTGAGAGGCTGCAGACTGAGGGGTGGGAAAAAACGTATGAGTACCACGGGTATGACGCGTGGATTGACTACGGCTGTATCCGGCTCAAGCGCAACGGGGTCTGCCTCAAGTGTGAGTGGGACAACTACCATGAGGGAAGCATTGAGGGGCGCGCAGCGATCGTCGAGGAGATTGCACAAATGGTCGGTCGCAAGTCGGTGCCGGAATGGCGTTTTGCGGTGTGGGGCTAGTGGACTCGCACCTAACTGTTCACTCAAGCGGACCAACCAATCGCTGCGCGATTGGTGTGGCCGCTTAGTTCAAGCGTTAGGCCGCAAGGAGACTTTCATGCAAGGAATGTTCAAGAGCATCGGTGCCGGTGTGGCGTCTGGCGGGGCTACATACGTCGCCTCGATCTACATCCTAGGCATCACCAATGCGATGGTCATGCCCTCTTGGGCGCCCCCGGCGGCTTGGGATGCGTTGGCGGTTTTTGGGTTGGGCGCGGCACTGGTGGCGTTGATCCTGCACGCCATCTTTCTTCGCGTTCTAGCCGCCAACGCATCGGTGGCGTTCGTGTCCTTCGTCGGCGCCACATTGCTACTGATGGTCGTCACGGGGTTGATCGCCAACGGCACTAAGGCATTGGTTGCTTGGTTCATTGGCGCCGCACTGGCATCGTTTGTTCATCGTCAGTTGCGGCCTAACAGTTCACTCAAGCGGACCAATCAATCGCTTCGCGATTGATGTGGCCGCTTAGCTCAGGCGTTAGGGCCCAAGAAAACGCGTCTTCGCACGTCCTGTCCTTAGCGCGCTTCTGTTAGGTACTTGCAGTTCGGTCCCGTTTGATTAGTCTGGGCACGCATGTCCAACGAAAAGGAACTTCACATGAATCGGTTCATCATCGCCGCAGCATTTTCCTCCGTCTTCGCTGCGCCCGCATACGCTACATCTCGGGCATATAACGTTGCCAACATCACGGGATCGATGGCCGGCAAGGCGATCTACTGTGGCTTTGAGCACCGTGAGTTCGCGCGTCAGATGGCACGCGTCATCGCACTATTGGCAGTTGACGCTCAGGATGAGTCTGATGCGACCAAGCAAGCTATGCGCGCAATGGCTATCGCAAGCCGCACTGGGCCGGTAGGCGAGTCGTGCTCCGAGTTTCGACCGGGCTTCGAACAGGCGCTCGACGATCTTCGAGCGACACGTTGATTCTTCCGAATGCTTGGAGTCTCGCAATGCGAATTCTGTCTATGGCACTACTCTTCGTCGCCTTTTCGCCGGCACTCATGGCATCAGCGCCTGTTCCGAAATCCGATGAAGCCACATCCGAGCCGGATCCAGCTCCTGTTTTCGCTGACGTGACCAGTGTCGATGAGCTTCGGCAGTTGCTCATCGACTTTAGCGACCTTAGAGATCCTTTCACGGTTCAGTTTCGGCGCACGCAGTCAAGCTCCTCGGGGCAATTGACCGTGTTTTGCGGCCAACTCAATGCGAAGAACGCAAATGGCGCTTACATCGGCTGGTCCGATTTCGTTTTCTTGAAGGGAACGAACCCGAACAAACTCTTCGTTGACAATGGACAGGCAGGCTTCGTTGACCGCGTGATGATCCGAAACGCGTGCAAGACTGCTCAAATCGCTTCGGAGTGGTAAAGCCCGTGTGGGTGACCACGCTTCAGCGTATCCGTTGGGGGCGGCGCACTAGCATTTGGGCCCTAACATTTCGCTCAAGCGGACCAATCAATCGCTTCGCGATTGATGTGGCCGCTTAGCTCCAGCGTTAGGCCCAAGGGATGCAATGTCGCTAGATCGTGCCATTGAGCAATCAAAGCAATGGATGGCTCTCTCAGCGACGCTGGCTGATGGCACCGAGATTCCGTCCGCCGACAGAGATCGCATTGCCGCAGCGCTTTTCCAGCTCTGTGCCGAGCATCAGCAGGGCATCCACACCCTCTCTGAGCATGGAGTCCTTGGGTCGGCCTTTGCACTTCTCCGCCCTCAGCTAGAAGCCTACGTGCGGGCTCTGTGGCTTCATCGGTGCGCAACCGACAAACAAGTGTCTAGCTTTATCAGTGGGCGTGAGCCGCCAAGGATTGCAGCCTTACTCGACGATATTGGGCGCATCCCTGATTACGATAGTGAGTCGCTAAACGCGACAAAGAATGCTGTATGGGGTGTCCTGAATGACTTTACACACGGTGGCGCCACGGAAGCAAAAGCACGACTCACCGCAACAGAGGTGGCGAGGAACCACAAGCTTGAGCATGTCGTTGGCATGCTCAGGTGGTCGTCAGTCCTTTCGCTAATGGGCTACGTTGGCATAGCGTCCATAGGCGGACATGACGAGTTGGCAGTCAAGCTCCGCGATGGATTCTTGTCGGTTTATCCGCCAGTGAGCTAACCGGTAGTATGGGCCTAACAGTTCGCTCAAGCGGACCAATCAATCGCTTCGCGATTGATGTGGCCGCTTAGCTCCAGCGTTAGGCGGTCGGTTCTAGGTTGGGCATCGGCGAGTCCGTTCTCGGCAAGCCGTGACTCTCTCGCCGCGAGACATCCGGCCCGCCCGCGCTGTGTAGCCGCACGTCGCAAGTCCGACGGGCCGTCGAGTAGCCAGTGCCAGGTCTAGGCAAGCGCGGGCACAACAAAACTCAATCCGGCCTTGTCTGCTGTTCCTCGCTCCGGCACATTCCGCCTAACATTTCGCTCAAGCGGACCAATCAATCGCTTCGCGATTGATGTGGCCGCTTAGCTCCAGCGTTAGGTGCACATGGAAACTTCTGGCAAGTCAGGACTCGAAAAAGCGCTTCTCTGGTGGACGGTCGCCAACGTCTGCCTTGGGCTGTCGATGCTTCTCTCCGCTCCTCTGGAGATATTGGGCGCTGGCGCGGCTGCGTTTCTCCCACTTGCCATTGCCCTCCCATTTACCTTCTGGCTCGTCTGGCGCCTTTTCTCACCGAGCAGGCAGATTCTTCTCTTTGGTTCCCTGTTCTGGGCGCTCCAAGTCATCACCATCACCGTTCCAGATGGGATCTACAGCTTCCGTCTTGGACTGACTATCGACTTCAGGCTTATGGACGGACCCTCGTATGCCGTTTCTGTCAACCTGATTGCCGTGTTGACGGCTCTCGCATTCCTTGTTGCCTCGCATGAGAGACTGCGTCGGCAAGAGGATGCATCTGAGGTGCCGTAGTGCACCTAACTACTCGCTCAAGCGGACCAATCAATCGCTTCGCGATTGATGTGGCCGCTTAGCTCCAGCGTTAGGCCCCCTCCTTCAACGTTTCGGATGAACCCATGCCCCCCGCTGATAAGTGCATTCTCTTCCTCGGCTCCTTGGTATTGCTCACGGCGTGTGCTCGTGGTCCTTCAAGCATCGATGTTGAGGCAGCCACAAAGTCCGCGATACGAGACGTTCCCACAAGTAGAGGGGTCGATATCTCGGTGAGCTCAGTCAAGAACCAGGGATGCGCTCCAGATGGCTCCGGTGCCGCATATGTGTGCACTGTAGAACTGGAACTAAATTTGCCAATGGGCAACCGCATGACAGGGTCAACGGTAATCCGGATGGTGAAGTCCGGTGACTCCTGGGTCCATGACAAGACCAAGGGTCTATCGATTCAAGGGGCCGCCTCGTCATAGGCACTGGCTTTCGTCGAGATGGACTTCGCTTCGTCTCAAAAAAATGCGGCAATGGGCAATAGCTCAGCTCATGCCCTTAAGCACGGATCAGCGTGTTACGGATGTTGGCTACTTCTCTGATGGACGCCCATGCACATTTGGCTACTGGTTTTTAGTCTTCTGGTTTTGAGTGTCTTTACGTCGCCAGCAATCGCTTCCAAGAGCAAATCTCCCGGCAGGTTGTTTGCATTGCTTGCTCTTGCGGCTTCAATGTCTATCTACAGCGGCTTCACCCTCCTGCGAGGAGTTGCGACGCAGTGCATCTCTGCCAAGGCTGGTGTTCGCAGAGCGCATGAGTGGGTTGAGGCGTGCTTGAGCCCTGACGGAGCAATCTATTTCGGGCTACTAATTCTAAATGCGGTCTTCTTCGGATTCTTTGTCTTCTTTCTGCTTCGAGCCTTAAGAATTCGATCAAGTGCAGTGGGTGATGCATGACTGTCGTCCGTCGCCTCGGCGGCTTGTCAGTGTCCGCAAGGACCCGGGTCGGGGCCCTAACTACTCGCTCAAGCGGACCAATCAATCGCTTCGCGATTGATGTGGCCGCTTAGCTCCAGCGTTAGGCGCTCGCACAGCAACCCGCACGGAGGCCCCCATGAACGTCAGTCTGACCCTGTTCGCGCAGCTACTCGCTTTCGGCATCCCGCTTCTGGTGCTGGGCTTCGTCGTTTGGCTTGTGGTTCACCTTCGTGGTCGCGCACGGCCCGAGGCTCGTCTCGCCAAGTTAGAGCGCTTGCACGCGTCCGGCGCACTCACCGACGGCGAGTACGAGCGGCAGCGTGCATCCATCATTTCCGGCGTTTAATCTTGCGCCTAACATTTCGCTCAAGCGGACCAATCAATCGCTTCGCGATTGATGTGGCCGCTTAGCTCAGGCGTTAGGCCGCATGGCCTCACTTCCGCTGATTGGAGTTTCAATGTCTGGTCCCGCAAGAGCCGGTCTCTTCATCTACGCAAAGGACCTGCCCCGTCTCGCCGATTTCTACGAGTCGCTGCTGGACA
>Ga0209278_1002444_pt1 | contig 10354 bp, 10 predicted proteins | sample JI81BgreenDNA_FD_187504 | JGI IMG/M metagenome (GOLD analysis project Ga0209278, IMG submission 187504) | Wastewater effluent complex algal communities from Wisconsin, to seasonally profile nutrient transformation and Carbon sequestration -... | ecosystem: Engineered > WWTP > Effluent > Algae... | reverse complement strand
GCACGGCCGACGCGTGGCTGGCCTCGATCGACCCGCTGCGCGCCGTGTTGGGCGTGGGCTGGCGCGGGGATGGCGGTGGCCTCGAACTCGTCGCCAGCGCAGCGGCGCGCCAACGGGATGTCAGCGTCACCGGTGCCTTCGTCGCGCCGGGTCATGCGCTGCTCGATCTGATCGGCGATTGGGATCTCTCGTCCGGCTGGCGCGTCGAGGCGGCGATTTTCAACCTCGCCGACCGCCGCGTCTGGGACGCCACCGACACCGCCGGCGTGCCGGCCACCTCGACGTTGCTCGATCGCTACACCCGCGCGGGTCGCAACGCGCGCCTCACCGTCACCGCGTCGTTCTGACGCCCCTTCCGAAGCCCTTTGCCTATCCCTCAGGAGATCGCCATGCGCATCCCGTCGTCCCCGCTCGTTCCCTTGCTTCTCACCACGCTCGGCCTCGCCAACACCGCGGCGGCCGCGCCGCCCCCGGAAGACCGCGCCGCCATCCTCGCCATGCAGGGCGAGTACGCGGTGACCTTCCGCTTCGAGGAAACCGTGCCCCTGGCCGCCGGCTACGAGGCGCGCGAGTCGAAAGACAGCGGGGCCCGGGAAGTGGTGATCCTCGTCGAGGACTCGCCGTCGAAGATCGTGCTGCAGCACCTGCTCGTGGCGCCCAACGGCCATGTGACGAAGCACTGGCGGCAGGATTGGGCTTTCGAGGCACCGTCGCGCTTCGAGTTCGTGGCCGACCAGACCTGGCGTGTCCGGGCGCTGTCCGCGGAGGAAACGGCCGGGAAATGGACGCAGTGCGTGTTCGAAGTCTCCGACGCCCCGCGTTACTGCGGCACCGGTGCGTGGAACCACAAATACGGCAATGCCACCTGGACCTCGGACCGCAGCTGGCGGCCGCTGCCGCGCCGCGAGCACACGGTGCGAGACGACTACAACGCGCTGAACGTCGAGAACCGCCACACCATCACGCCCTTCGGTTGGACCCACGAGCAGGACAACACCAAGACCGTCCGCGAGGGCGAACGCACCGTGCGCACGCTGACCCGCGAGTTCGGATTCAACGACTACCGTCGTACGACGGAAACGGATTTCGGCCCGGCCTACCGCTACTGGCAGGCGACCGCGCCCTTTTGGGCCGAAGTGCGCGCACGCTGGCAGGCGGCGATGGACACCGGCGGCCTGGTGATCGACACGCAGATCGACGGCATGCCGGTGATCGTCGGCCTGTTCAACCTTGCCGCGAAGGCCGAAAACGGCGACGCGGTCGAGGCCTCGGCCATCGACCGCGTCTTCGCGCGCCACATCGAGCCGCTGCCGCCGTCCAACGAAGCGACGGCGGCGCGCTGATCGCGGGGCTCAGGCCATCGTCAGGCCGGCACCGGCGGGAGGTGCCGGCGGCGCCGGGGGCGGCGGGGGCGAGCCGCTGGGCGGGGCCGGAGGCGCAGGAGGCGCCGGCGGTGGCGGCGGCAGGAAGTCGATGGGACGGCCTTCCGGCACGGTGATCTCGACGTCCTGCGCCGCGCGGTTGCGCAGGATGCGCAGCTTGAGCTTCTCGCCCGATTCCTTGGCGCCGAGCGCGCGCATCACGTCGCGCGGCGATTCGACCGTCCGGCCCTCCACGGCGGTGATGACGTCGCCGGACTTGAGGCCCGGCAGGGCCGCGCTGGCACGGATCAGCAGCGCGCCCTGGTTGGCGCCGAAGTAGCGCCCGAGGTCGGCATCGATGCTGCTGAGGTTCAGGCCGCGGAAACGGAAAGCGCGCGACATCGCTTCGCGGTCACAGTCCCCTTCGCCGTTGATGCAGGTGAGCACGCGGATCTCGCCGGGACCGCCGCGGCGATCGTGCCGCCCGCTGTCGCCGCCGATCCGCTCGCGGACGATGTGCACCTCGCGCTGGCCGTCGATTTCTCCATCGGCCATGCTCCGAAGCTCGACGAGGCGCTGTGTTTGGCCCTCGTTCCACTGCACCGTACCGCGACCGGGCAACTCATCCGCCACGACCGCCGCAGCGGCCGAGCGGCCCTCGCGCAGGTAACCCACATTCACCGCCTGGCCTTTCTGGATGCCGCGCAGGGCGGCCAGCAGGTCGTCCGGCCCGCTGACGGTCTTGCCATGCGCGCTGCGGATGACATCGCCGGCCTTCAGGCCGGCCTTGTCGGCCGGGCCACCGGGCGTCACCGCGGCGATGCGCGTGCCGCCGTCGACGGCTTCGCCGAGCACCACGCCGAGGCCGATGCGCGGCTGCCCCATGCGGTGCATGACGATGCGCGGCGTGGGCCCGCCGACGTCGCGGGCGAGTTCGGCCATGCGCTTGCCGAGTTCCGACATCTCGTCCTGCAGGCGGGCCATCTCGGCACGCTTCGCGGCGAGATCGGCCGGTGCGGGCGGGGCGACGGACTGCGCGGCACTGGCACCGGCCAGCGCGAGCGCCAAGGCCGCCGCGAGGGCGTGCTTCAGCTTCAGGGTGTTCATTCGATGCTCCTGGGGGTTCGTTCGAGGTCAGTGCAAAGCGACCAGGGTGGTTTCATAGGGCTGGCCCGCGGAAGCCAGCAGTCGTCGCGACGATTGCAATTCGGCATAGCGCGACAGGATGTCGATGCGCTGCTGCCAGAGGTCTTGGGCATCGCGCGAGCCGCGCGGTGCGGTGGCGAGGGCGGCGTCGATGTCGGCGAGTTCATCCTCGAAGGCGAGCCCGAGCACCAGCGCGTCGGCCGGCTGCAGGGGGTCGTCGTTGACGGCCGCGATCAGCCGTTCGAGGCGCGCGGATTCCTGCATCAGCGCGGGCAGGTCGACGGGGGTGATGATGTCGCTGGCGGCATCCGTCGCGATGGCGTCCGTTTCCCCACCCGGCACGTCGTCGGGCACCGGCAGCAGCATGGCCAACGCGAGTGCCGCCGCTGTGGCGAACGCGTAGGGCCAGCGGGTCACGACCGGACGGCGCGGCTGATCGAGTTTGGCGGCCGCGGCGATGCCCGGCCATGCGCTGCGCGGCGGCGCTTCGAGGGGCAGGGCGCGCAGGGCCTCGCCGATCGGCACGGCGCGCTCCGAGGGCGGGTTGTGGCCCACGTCAGGCATGGGAGGCCTCCGTCAGTTGCAGCAGGGTGCGCAGCTTTCGCGTGCCGCGCGCCAGTTGGGATTTGGAGAACGAGACGCTCTGCCCAAGCAGGGCCGCGATCTCCTCATGGGTGTAGCCCTCGGCGTGGTAAAGCCACAGCACGCTGCGGGTTTTTTCCGGCAGTCGGCCGAGGGCCTCGGTGAGCGCCGCGGCGTCCGCTGCCTGTGGCGGCAGCAGGCCTTCGTGTTCGTGCAGGTCGGGCTCGAAGGCCTCGGCCTCAGCCGGCTCGTCGCGGCCACGGCTGCGCAGGCGCATCAGGCATTCGTTCACGGCCACCTGCCGCAACCAGCCCCAGAACGGCGATTCGCCGCGGAAGCCGGGCAGTTTGTCGAACACCTTCAGGAAGGTGTCCTGCAGCACGTCCATCGCCGCGTCCGGGCAGCCGAGCATGCGCATCGCCAGGCCGTACACGGGGCGCTCGAACCCGCGGTACAACTGCTCGCAGGCCGCGCCATCGCGCTTCCGCGCCCGGTCGAGCAGGGCGTCGGGCACGTCGATGGCGAAGGCGGAACGGCGGGTCATGGCTCCAAGGATGCGCCAAGGCCGGAAAGCGTCGCACGGCGGCGCGGAAACCCCGGTGCGCTCCTATACTCGTGTCGCGTCCCGTCCTGCGTGGTCGCGCCCCCCATCCAAGGAGTCGTTACGTGGAAATCCTGATTGGCGTCATCCTCGTCGCCGGCATCCTCTTCCTCTTCAAGATGGTCCGCATCGTGCCGCAGGGCTTCGAGTGGACGGTCGAGCGCTTCGGCAAGTACACCCACACGATGGAGCCGGGCCTGCACTTCCTGTTCCCGGTGGTGCAGGGCGTGGGCCGCAAGATCAACATGATGGAGCAAGTGCTGGACATCCCCAGCCAGGACGTCATCACCAAGGACAACGCGGTGGTGAAGGTGGATGGCGTGGTGTTCTTCCAGGTGCTGGATGCCGCCAAGGCCGCCTACGAGGTGTCCGACCTCGAGTCCGCGACCATCGCCCTGGTGATGACCAACATCCGTACCGCGATCGGCTCGATGGATCTCGATGAATCGCTGTCGAAGCGCGACGAGATCAACGCCAAGCTGCTCGGCGTGATCGACCAGGCCACCCATGCCTGGGGCATCAAGGTCAACCGCATCGAACTGAAGGACATCCAGCCGCCGCAGAACCTGATCGACTCGATGGCACGGCAGATGAAGGCCGAGCGCGAGAAGCGCGCCAACATCCTCGAGGCTGAAGGGCTCCGCGCCGCCGAAATCCTGCGCGCCGAGGGCGAGAAGCAGGGCGCCGTGCTCGCGGCGGAAGGCAAGAAGGAGTCCGCTTTCCTCGAGGCGCAGGCCCGCGAGCGCCTCGCCGAAGCCGAAGCCAACGCCACCCGCATGGTCTCCGAGGCCATCGCCAAGGGCGACGTGCAGGCCATCAACTACTTCGTCGCGCAGAAGTACGTCGAGGCCTTCCGCGAGCTGGCGAATTCGCCGAACAGCAAGTTCGTGATGATGCCGATGGAGACCACGGGCATCATTTCCTCCCTCGCCGGTGTCGCCGAGCTGGCGAAGGAAGGGCTGGGCAACCAGCAGGCCACGCAGGCCGCCAAGGCAGCTGCCCGCGCCACGCCGCCCGCCATTCCGCGCTGAACCCCATGGACCTCGATTTCCGCCCCATCGTCATCTTCTGGGCCTGCCTCGCGCTGGGCCTGATCGCGCTCGAAACCCTCGTGCCCGGGGCGGCCCTGATCTGGCTCGGCCTCGCCGCCGGCGCGATGCTGGTCCTCGTCGTGTTCGTGCCCGACCTGCCGATGTTCTGGCAGGCGGTGCTGTTCGTCGGGTCGTCGTTCGCGATCGTGGCCTTTTATTGGACGCGCATCCGCAAGACCGGCATCGCCAGCACGCAGCCGCTGCTCAACCGTCGCGGCGAACAGCTCGTGGGGCAGGTGTACCCATTGGAATCGGCCATCGAGAACGGACGCGGCCGGTTGAAGATCGGCGACGCGTTCTGGATGGTCGTGGGGCCGGACCTGCCGCAGGGCGAGCGCGTCCGCGTTGTCGCCGCCGAGTCCATGCAGCTGCGCGTCGAGCGCGCCTGATCCCCGCCTCGCGGTGCCGGTGATCACGCGCTTTTGGCATCCCATGGATGAGAACGGTTATCATTTGTTGGCAACCCAAATCTCTGGAGTCTCCATGCGCCTCTCCGCTTTCCCCCGCAGCCTGCCGATCGCCGCGGCCCTCGCCGCCGCGCTGACGCTCGCCGCCTGCTCCGCGCCGGCCGAGCCTGAATCGGCCGATGACGCCGCCGCTCCGGTCGCGACGCCGGAAGGCCCGCTGGTCATCTACTCCGAGCGCAAGCCGCCGCTGCTCGATCCGGTGCTGCAGGCCTACACGGCCGAGACCGGTGTGCAGATCGAAACCCGAATCGATGGTGCCGACGCGTTGATCGAACGTCTCGCCGCGGAAGGCGCGAGCACGCCGGCCGACCTGCTGATCACGGTCGATGCCGGCAATCTCTGGCAAGCCGCCGAGCGCAACCTGCTGGCGCCGGTGGTTTCGCCGGCGCTCGAGGCGAACGTGCCGGCCAACCTGCGTGACGCGCAGGGCCGCTGGTTCGGCCTGTCGGAGCGCGCGCGCACCATCATGTACGCCAAGGACCGCGTCGATCCCGCCACGCTGAGCACGTATGAAGCGCTGGCCGAGCCGCAGTGGAAGGGCAAGCTCTGCCTGCGCTCGTCGGCCAAGGTCTACAACCAGTCGCTGGTCGCCACGATGATCGAACGCCTCGGCGCCGACGCCACGCGCGAGGTGCTGAAAGGCTGGGTGGCGAACCTCGCCGCCCCGCCGTTCGCCGACGATACGCTGCTGCTGCAGGCCATCGCCGCTGGGCAGTGCGAGGTCGGCATCACCAACACCTACTACCTCGGCCGTCTGGTGAAGGAAGACGCCGCGTTCGCCGTGGTGCCGTTCTGGCCGAACCAGGCCGACGCCGGCGTGCACGTCAACATCTCGGGCGCGGGCGTCGTCGCCGCCAGCGATCGTCCGGAGCAGGCGCAGGCCCTGCTCGAGTGGCTGGCCAGCGATACGGTGCAGGCCAAGTTCGCTGGCCTGAACTTCGAGTACCCGGTGAAACCCGGCATGGCGCTCGATCCCATCGTCTCGGCGTGGGGCGAGTTCAACGCCGATCCGGTCGACATCGCCGTCGCCGGCCGTCGCCAGGCCGAAGCGGTGATGCTGATGAACGAGGCGGGATGGCGCTGACGTCCGGCCGGCTTTTCCTGTGGTCCACGCGCGGCGCCGTTCTCGGCGCCGCGTTGCTGTTGTGTGCGCCGTTGGCGTTTCTTGCGGTATCGCCTGGCGAGGTTGCGCCGGGGCTCTGGGCGCACATCGCCTCGGTGATGTTGCCGCGTGCGCTGGGGCAGACGGCGGCCTTGCTGGTCGGCGTCGGCGCGGTCGCGCTGGTGCTCGGCATCGGTTTCGCCTGGGCGGTGACTCGCCATGAATTCCCCGGCCGACGCTGGCTCGAGTGGGCACTGGCGTTGCCGCTGGCGTTCCCCGCTTACGTGCTCGCCTATGTCTATGTCGCGGGATTGAGTTTCGACGCCGCGCCCGCCCGCGCGTGGCGCGCGCTCGGCTTGCCGGCGGACGCGTTTCCCGAAGTACGCAGTCTGGCGGGCGCCTGCGTGGTGCTGGGGCTCGCCCTCTTTCCTTATGTGTACCTGATGATGCGGGCAACGCTGCTGCGGCATGGCAGCGCGGCGTTCGATGCGGCTCGCCTGCTCGGCGCCTCGCCACGTCAGGCCTTCGTCCGCGTCGTCCTGCCGGCCACCCGCGTTGCGTGGCTGGGGGCGCTGGGATTGGTGCTGCTGGAAACGCTGGCCGACTTCGGTGCGGTCAAACTGCTCGGCCGCGATACGCTCACCACGCTGGTGATCCAGAGCTGGACCGGGCTGAAATCCCTCGCGCTCGCGGCGCAGCTGGCGCTGGCGATGCTGGGTGGCGTGTTGCTCGTCTTGCTGCTGGCCCACCGCGGCCGCCGTGCCTCCCTCCCGCCGGGGCCGGAGCTGCGCGCGCCGCAGCGCACGCGGCTACCGCTGTGGGCGGGCCTCGCGGTGTCGTCGGCGGCCATGGCGGTCGTCGTCTTGGGCGTCGCCTGGCCCATTGCGCAATTGCTGGCGTGGCTGCCGCCGACGCCGTGGGCGGCGATGCCCTGGCCCGCCTTGCGCGGCACCGTGGCCATCGCCGCGCTGACCGCACTCGCTGCCGTGGCGCTGGGGATGATGATCGCCGCCGCGCGTCGCCGCTTTCCGGACGATCGTTGGCTCGGCACGGGCGCTTTCCTGGCCGGCCTGGGTTATGCCGTGCCGGGCGCGGTGATGGCGGTGGCGGTGTTCTGGTGCCTGTTGGCCATGGAGCACGCGCTGGGCTTCTCGGGTTGGTCCACGGGACTGGTGGCGCTGGTGCTGGCGTTGGTGATGCGCTTCCAGCGCGTCGGGCTCTCCGGCGCGACGGCGGCGCTCGCCGTCCTGCGCCCGCATTTGATGGAGTCCGCCGCCTTGCTTGGCCAGCCCCATGTCGCGCGCTGGTGGCGTGTCGGCCTTCCCGTGTTGCGTCCCGGCCTGTTCGCTGCCGCACTGCTCGTGTTCGTGGAAGCCATGAAGGAACTCCCCGCGACGCTGATGCTGCGCCCCTTCGGCTGGGACACGCTGGCCGTCGAGGTGTATTCGGCCACCTCGGAAGGGCTGTGGGACCGGGCCGCGCTGCCGGCACTGTTGCTGGTGCTGGTCGGCCTCGTGCCGGTGGTCGCCTTGCTGCGCCAGCGGCACTGAGCCCACGGCACCTCGGCCGGCGCATCTGCGATACTTCGTTCCATCCGAAACCACCGCAGAGCGCGCGATGACGAAGTCCACGGTCCTCAATGCCACCCATCGCGCCCGCGGCGCCCGCATGGTCGATTTCGGCGGCTGGGACATGCCGCTGAACTACGGCTCGCAGATCGAGGAGCACCACCTCGTCCGCCGCGACGCCGGCATGTTCGACGTCTCGCACATGACCGTGGTCGACCTCCGCGGCGAGCAGGTCCGCGCTTTCCTCCGCCAGCTCGTCGCCAATTCGATCGACAAGCTCAAGGTGCCCGGCAAGGCCCTCTACGCCTGCATGCTCAACCCGCAGGGCGGCGTTATCGACGACCTGATCGTCTATTTCATGGGCGAATCGTGGTTCCGCGTTGTGGTCAACGCCGCCACCCGCGACAAGGACCTGCCGTGGATCGAAGCGCAGGCGAAGCCCTTTGGCATCGCGGTGCAGGAGCGCCCGGAGCTTTCCATGATCGCGGTGCAGGGCCCGAACGCCCGCGCCAAGTTCGCCTCGCTGCTGTCGGCCGACGCCTCGGCCAGTGTGCTGGCGCTCGGCCGCTTCGCCGCCGCCGAAGTGGCGGGGCCGCAGGGTTCGCTCTTCGTCGCGCGCACCGGCTACACCGGCGAGGACGGCTTCGAAGTCATCGTTCCCGAAGCCGACGCGGTCGCGCTGTGGGAAGCGCTCGAAGGCGCAGGCGTTGGCCCTGCGGGCCTCGGTGCGCGCGACACGCTGCGCCTCGAGGCCGGCATGGCGCTCTACGGCCAGGACATGGACGACGGCGTCAGCCCGCTCGAAGCGGGCCTTGCCTGGACCGTGGCCTTCGACGAGGGCCGCGACTTCACCGGTCGCGCCGTGCTGGAGGCGCAGAAGGCCGCCGGCGTGCCGCGCCAGACCATCGGCCTCGTCATGGACGAGAAGGGCGTGCTGCGCCACGGCCAGCCCGTGCACACCGCCAGCGGCGTGGGCGAGATCCTCTCGGGCACGTTCTCGCCCACCTTGGGCCGCTCGATCGCGCTGGCCCGCGTGCCGGGCGGCGAACTTGGCGCGGTCGAGGTCGACATCCGCGGCAAGCGCATCCCGGTGCGCGTCGTGAAATATCCTTTCGTCCGCGACGGGCAGGCCCAGCCGGGCGTGCTGGTCTGAGCGGCATCCCATTCCACCCCGGGACGTGCGTCCCGACATCCACACCCAGAGAGGCAAGGCGATGAGCAACGTTCCCGGCGACCTGAAGTTCATGAAGTCCCACGAGTGGGTCCGCGCCGAGGGCGACGGCCGCTACACCGTGGGCATCAGCGACCACGCGCAGGCCGCGCTGGGCGACCTCGTCTACGTCGAGCTGCCGTCGGAAGGCGACGAGCTCACCCAGGGCGCTGGCTGCGCTGTCGTCGAGTCGGTCAAGGCCGCTTCCGACGTCTACGCGCCGCTTTCGGGCAAGGTCGTGGCGGTCAACGCCGCGCTCGCCGACGCGCCCGAGACGATCAACGGCGACGCCTACGGCGCCGGCTGGATGTTCGTCGTCGAGGCCAGCGACGCCGCGCAACTCGGTTCGTTGCTCTCGGCGGCCGATTACGCCGCGACGCTCGAAGACTGATCGACCACCCCGCGACGCCGCCGATCGGCGCGTCGGAAGATTCGCGAAGGCCGCGCCGAAGGGTGCGGCCTTCGTCATTTCGAGTGCGCGGAGGTCTTCGTCGCACCTCGGAACGTGCTCTGAAGGGCGGAAAAGTTCGCGCAGTTTTGATTTGTGCGGTGCATCAAACATCATTTCCGGGCCATTTTTCGACGTCTCGCCGAGCGTTCCGTTCCGTCCAGAATGATGTGCCCGGTCGACACCTTGTCGGCGTCCAATCCGTGTCGCTTTTTTCGATAGCGCGATTTATTCCCTTGTTTTACGCATCCGCTGCGATCGCGTTGGATCGCGCGCCGGCATCGCGGCGGTGTCGTTCCGGACAATCGCGCTTGCTTGGCGCCGACGGTGCGGAAAAAAAATGCGCAAAGTTGTTGACACAAAAAAAATGCGTGGCTAGTTTCCGCCGCAACGCAAGTCACATCACGACGAGTGATCCGAACGCACCTCCATCCGCATTGCGAACACGACGATCTCGCCCGAACGGCTCCGGCCCGGGGCGTGCGATCCAACACCCTCTCCCGCAATGCCGAGGTCCCCTTTCCCGGAACTGTCCCGCCAGGCTGCGATGTCCGCGCCGGTGGGGTGTTTCCGCGCGCCGCGAGTCCGCGGCCAACCGCATCCGCGCCGACGATCCCGTCGCTGCGGGTTTGCCCCGACGCCCAGCGTCGTGGCTCTGCCTTTGCTACTGGGCAAGTGACACAAGGCACTACGCCAAACCACTGACGAGGAGTGAACCATGGCTGTCAAGAAAGCTGCGAAGAAAGCCGCCAAGAAAGCGGTGAAGAAGGTTGCCAAG
>Ga0209278_1002443_pt1 | contig 10354 bp, 9 predicted proteins | sample JI81BgreenDNA_FD_187504 | JGI IMG/M metagenome (GOLD analysis project Ga0209278, IMG submission 187504) | Wastewater effluent complex algal communities from Wisconsin, to seasonally profile nutrient transformation and Carbon sequestration -... | ecosystem: Engineered > WWTP > Effluent > Algae... | reverse complement strand
GCGGTGTTGCGGGTCTGGTGTTCCGTCATGCGGATCAGGTGCAGGTCGATCTGCAGCGGCGTCGCCCCGATCAGGCGGGCGAACTGGTTCTCTGTCTGGATCTTCTTGGGCATCAGGTTCAGAAGGCCGATGCGCAAGGGGCGGATGTCCTGCCGGGCCGCCCGTTCGGGCGACATGACCATGACGCCTTCGTTCCGCAGAACGTCATAGGCGGGCAGGGTCTCTGGCAGGGTGATCGGCATTGGTAAACTCGTCGGTTCAATCAGGCGGCGTATCTAGGCGCTGGGGGCGCGACGATCAAGCGCCGTCGCGATGAGGGTGTCGAAGTCGGCGGGGGTGCGGACGGTGGCCACCTCTTCGGCGGTGACGGTGATGCCCCAATCGGCCATGGCGGCATAGCGCGGCTGGCGGTGGTTGAGGAGGCGGGCATAGCCGAAGCGGAGGAAGGCGTCGGGATCGACCTGATCTTCCGGGCGGCCTTCCTGTGCGAGATATTCGGCCCAGAGGGCAGAAAGGAAATCGGGCTGGTAATAGATGGGTTTCGGGGCACGGTCGAAGCGGCGGATGAGTTCATCGCGATGCGCCTCGGACCCCTTGATCCAGACGAGGAGGAGGTTGTCGGAGAGCGCCTGCATCACCGGATCGGCGGGATCGGCGGCATCCACCACCTCGCAGATGGAACCGCCGCTGTCGCAGACGAAGTTGGAATAGCCGTAGATGTCGCGGGCGCGTTCGATGAAGCGGAGCGTGTCGTGGAGGGCGGCGATTTCCGCCTCGCGGTGCTGGGCCTGACGTTTGCAATATTCGGCGAAGGGCACGCCGCCGCGGGCGGGATCGCCGGGCTTGCCCAGATAGGTGGAAAGGGGGGCGAGATTGTCGAAGGTGATGTTGGAGGCGATGTAGACGCTGTCGGTCATCAGAAGCTCGCGCAGGAGCGGGACCTTCATCGCCTCGCGTTTGAAATTGTCGGCGATGTATTCGCCCATGTAGCGGGTGCCGATGCGGTAATCGACGGAATAGTGGAACCAGCCGCCGCCCTGATCCTTGGGCGCGTCGCGCAGGAGGTTGGAAAGATGGGTCTTGCCCAGCCCCGACATGCCGAAGAGCAGCACGCGCTTTTCCCGCGCCGCCCGGAACTCTGCCCCTGTCTGGTAGATCATGCCTGCCCCCGCACCCTGATTGCCGCGTGATACCCAAGCGCGGGGCGGAATACACCCGGAAAAATGCGAAACCCCGCCACGGGGGCGGGGTTTGCGGGGGGGGGTGATTGTTGGTCGAGGATCAGAAGCTCCAGCCGACCTTGACGCCGACGCCGATCAGGCTGTTGTCGGTGAAGCGGCCAAAGGTCGTTCCGGCGGGTGCAGGAGAAGGTGCCTCGGTCACGGCATCGCCGATCATGGCATAGGTCACGCCACCGGTGATCTTCATGTTGTCCTGCGTGTAGGTCGCGCCGAGACCGACGCTGGTATAACCATCGGTCGGGCCGAGGTTGCCCGAGAAACCGCCTTGCGAAGCTTCGTGCGAGACAAAGACCGCACCGGACCAGGTTTCCGAGAAGCGACGTCCCACGCCCAAGGTGTAGGTGATCGTGTCGTTGGCATAAGATACGAGGGCCGATCCACCCGTCGCCCCTGCAAAGCCGGTCGGGCGGATGGCGAAGTTCGACCAGTCGCGCCACTTCACCGACCCGAACATCAGCGTATTTTCCGCAATGCCCGTCTGGAAGTCGAGGGCAAGGGACTGGGGCGTTACGGTGGTGAAGTTCGTGGTGATCGCACCCGGACCGGGGGCAGGAAGGAATTCCTGCGCGGTGAAGTCGTGTTCGATTTCGGATGTGTAGGTCAAAGCCACGCGCAAGGCGATCTCGGGGATCTCATAGGCTGCGCCGAGGACGAACCCGAAGTCCTGTTCCTTGGAGGAATTCATCGTATAGCCGTTGAAGAGGGCGACGCGGCCTTCCACGGTTTCCGACTTGATCCCACCGTAGACGCTCGTGCGTTCGTCGAAGCGGTAGTGCGCAAGGACAGTCACGCCCAAGGAATTGATTTCCGCAGTAGAGCCGAGACCTACGCCGTAGAGGTAGGTCGCCGCGCCGTAGTCTACGTCTGCGCCAAGCGGTTGATCGACAACGACACCGATTGCCCATTGGTCGTTAAGCTGGAACTTCAATGCCCCTGCAACGGTCGTATAGCGGGGGGCCATGTCGCCCGAGCTGCCGCCAGCCGGCAAGGCCGGGAAGGGCGCACCAGTCGGGATCGCTTGCGTACCTGAAACACTCGGCGATACAGAGCCAAAGCTCAATTCAACCCAATTGCCCTTTTCGAACAGGAAACCCGGATTGAAACCCGACCGCTCGATCCCGCCCGCCTGCGCGGAGAGTGTTCCCAGAACGAGTGCGGTCGTCGCACCGAAGGCTGACTTGATCACTGACATTTTCCGTATCCCTCCCGCACGCTTTCCCCGACGTGCCTCTCTGTTGTTAACCGTAGGTCCGGGCGGAAATTGGGTCAATTCATGACGCCACGTCACGGATTTGTGACGGCGGCGACTGTTGCAGGCTTGCGCGTTTCGGCCCGGATATTGGCGAAATTGCCGATGAAGATGATCAGCGCGCCAAGGATCACGAGCGGGTCCAGCGGTTCGGAATAGAGCAGCACCCCCACCAGCGCGATGACGGGCAGGCGCGCGAAATCGATGGGGATCACATAGCTGGCCGGGGCGAGCGACAGCGCCGTGGTGATGCAGAGATGGGCGAGCAGGCCGCAGAAGCCGATCACGGCCAGCCATGGCAGGGTTTCGGCGGTGGGCAGGTGGATCACCCCGTCATGGCCCGCCATGACAAGGCCGAAGACGCCCTGCATCAGGGTGAGCCAGAAGAGGATGGACACGATGCTTTCGCCGCGGGTCAGTTTCTTCGTCATCAGGTTGGTGGCGGCAAAGCAGATCGCGGATGCCGCTGCGGCAAGGACGCCCGCATCGAGCGCCGCGAAATCGGGGCGCGCGACGAGGAGGATGCCTGCGAAGCCCATGGCGGCGGCGAAAAGGCGGACGCGGGTGAGTTTCTCGCCAAGGACGAGGGGCGAAAGCAGGATCACCCAGATGGGCGAGGTGAATTCCAGCGCGAAGACCTGCGCGAGCGGGATCATCGTCAGCGACCAGAACCAGAGGTTCTGACCCGTGAAATGGAAGAGGTTGCGGACAAGGTGTTGACCCATGCGGTCGCGGCGCACCTCGCGCAGGCGGTTCAGGCTGCCCGCCACCACCAGAACCAGCGCGAAGCCGAGGACGGACCGCCAAAGCATGATCTCGAAGGTGTCATGCGTGCCCGCAACGGCGCGCCCCGCGATGGCCATGGCGGTGAAGGAAAAGACCGAACCGGTCATCCAGAGTGCGGCGGCGAGGGGGCGGTGGGTCTGCGTCATGGCGGCACAGTCCTGCGGGCGAGGGGGATTGTCCAGTGCCAGACGGGGATCAGTAGCCTGCCGTCAGGCCGAAATCCACCATGACCGCCGCGCCTGTCACGCCCGCGCTGGCGGGGGAGAGGAGGAAGGCCGCCTGTGCCGCCACCTCGTCGGGGGTGAGGAAGCGTGCGGATTGCCCTTGCGGGTAATGGGCGCGCAGGCGGGAGAGGTAGCCTTCGGGGTCGCCCTCGCCGAAGCGGGCGGCCTGATAGGCGAGCATCGGGGTTTCGATGTCGGACGGGCAGAGCGCGTTGACACGGATGCCGCGGGGGGCCAGTTCGCGGGCGAGGGCGCGGACCATGAGGACGACCCCTCCCTTGGAGGCGCAATAGATCGCGGCCCCGGCATTGCCGACGATGCCCGCATCCGAGGCGATGGCGACCACAGCGCCCTGTGTCCGTGCCAGTGCGGGAATGGCACGGGAGATCAGGAAGAAGGTGCCTTTCAGGTTCACGTCAATGCAGGCGGACCAGTCGGCTTCGGTCGCCTCTTCCGAGGGGCCTTCGACCCAGAGGCCCGCGGCGGCGACCACGGCATCGATCCGGCCAAGGCGGGCGAGGGTGGTCTGGATGACCGTTTCGCAGGCTGTGACGTCGCGCAGGTCGGCGGAAAGGTGGAGGGCGGCGGGAAGGCCCGTCAGGCTTTCGCCGCGCAGGTCGGTGGCGGCGATGGTCGCGCCGAGGCTGTGCAGAAGGCGCGCGGTCGCCCCGCCCACGCCGCCGCCCGCGCCGGTGACGAGGACGACCTTTCCGGCGAAAAGGTCGGGGGCGAAGATGTGCTGCATGGATCAGGCCCCCGGCAGGACGATGGCGCGAATTTCGCCGGGCCGCGCGGGGGCGGCGATGGCGGCGGCGGCTTCCTCCAGCGGCAGGGTGCGGGAGATAAGCGGATCAAGCTGCAGACGTCCGGCGGCGATCATGGCGGTGGCGCGGTCTTGCGTGAAGGGGTTGATGAAGGAGGACAGGAACTGCACCTCGCGGAACAAGAGGTCGAAGGGTTCGATCTGCACCTTCTGGCCTGCGGGCAGGACGCCAAGGATGACGACGCGCCCGCCATCGCGCGTCAGGCGGGGGGCGGATTCGACGGTGTCGGTCACGCCCGCGCATTCCACCACGAGATCGGCCCCCTTGGGCCAGAGGGCGCGGGCCTCGGACTCGCTGCCCGCGGTTTCCGCAGCACCCAGCCTGCGGCCCAGCGCCTGTTTCGAGGCAGAGCGGGTGACGAGCATCACCTCGGCCCCGGCAAGGGCGCAGAGTTGCAGGGCAAGCATGCCGATGACACCGCCGCCAAGGATCATCACGCGTTCGCCCGCCCTGGGCGCGCCGATGTCGATGCCGTGGATGGTGCAGGCGAGCGGTTCGCAGAAGGCGCCGTGCAGCGGGTTCAGATCGGCGGGCAGGACATGGGCCTTGTGCGCGGGGAAGGCGCAGAATTCGGCGAAACCGCCGTCGCGGCCAAGGCCGGTTGCGACGTTCTTCAGGCAGAGGTTCACGCGGCCGCGCAGGCAGTTTTCGCAGCGCCCGCACCATGTGTTCGGATCGCAGGTGACGCGCGTGCCTTCGGGGATCGTGACGCCCTCGCCGCAGCCCACCACGATGCCCGCGAATTCATGGCCCAGCGTCAGGGGCGGTTTTGAGGGGAATTCGCCGTGCAAAAGGTGGCGGTCGGTGCCGCAGATGCCGCAGGCCTCGACCCGGATCAGCACTTCGCCGGGGGCGGGGGTTGGGATGGGCACGTCTTCGGTGCGGATGTCGCCGATGGCGATCAGTCGGGTTGCCTTCATGTCGTGATCCTCCCGCAGCCATTGGGGCAAGCGGGAGGGGGCGCGTCAATCCCGCAATTCCTCCACCCGGAAATCGCGTAGGATGTGGCGGGTGGCGGCGAACCATGCGCTATCGCGGGTGCGGGTCTGATGCGCGTCAAAGGCCGCCCGGTCGCGGAAGGATTCGCTGACGTCGAAGATCATGGGATCGTCGGTGTCGTCGATGGAGAAGGATAGGCAGCCCGGTTCGGCGCGCGTCGCGGCTTCATGCGCGGGGCGATGCGTCAGCACCGCCGTGCGTTCCTCTTGCGTCATGCAGACAAGGCGACCGGACAGGCGGATCATTCGAGTTCGATCGTCCCCGGCGGTTTCGAGGTGCAGTCATAGAAGACGCGGTTTACGCCCTGCACTTCGTTGATGATCCGCGTGGCGGTTTCGCCAAGGAAATCGTGGGTGAAGGGGTAGTAATCCGCCGTCATCCCGTCCACGGACGTCACGGCGCGCAGCGCCAGCGCATAGTCATAGGTGCGCCCGTCGCCCATCACGCCCACGGTGCGCATCGGCAGGATCGCGGCGAAGGCCTGCCAGATCTCGTCATAAAGTCCGTGCTTCCTGATCTGGTCGATATAGACGGCATCGGCGCGGCGCAGGATATCCAGCTTTTCGCGCGTGATCTCGCCGGGGCAGCGGATGGCAAGGCCGGGGCCGGGGAAGGGGTGGCGGCCGATGAAGGCGTCGGGCAGGCCCAGTTCGCGGCCCAAAGCGCGGACTTCGTCCTTGAAGAGTTCGCGGAGCGGTTCGACCAGCTTCATCCCCATCTTTTCCGGCAGGCCGCCCACGTTGTGATGCGACTTGATCGTGACGGAGGGGCCGCCGGAGAAGGACACGCTTTCGATCACGTCGGGGTAGAGCGTGCCCTGCGCAAGGAAGGTCGCGCCGCCCACGGATTTGGCGTGTTTCTCGAAGACTTCGATGAACAGCCGCCCGATGGTCTTGCGTTTCACTTCCGGGTCCGACACGCCTTCGAGCGCGCCGAGGAAGAGGTCGCTTTCATCCGCATGGATCAGCGGCATGTTGTAATGGTCGCGGAACATGGTGACGACCTGTTCCGCCTCGCCAAGGCGGAGGAGGCCGTGGTCGACGAAGACGCAGGTGAGTTGGTCGCCGATCGCCTCGTGGATCAGCACCGCCGCGACGGAGGAGTCCACGCCCCCCGACAGGCCGCAGATCACCTTCTGGTCGCCCACCTGTTCGCGGATCTTGCGGATCGCCTCTTCGCGATAGGCGCCCATCGTCCAGTCGCCCTTGAAGCCTGCGAGTTTCACGAAATTCTCGTAGAGCTTCGCGCCCCTGGGGGTGTGATGCACCTCCGGGTGGAACTGCACGGCATAGAAGCGGCGGGCGGGATCGGCGGTGATGGCGAAGGGGGCGTTGGGGGAGGTGCCGTAGACCTCGAACCCCGGCGCGATGGCCGAGACGTGGTCGCCGTGGGACATCCAGACCTGTTCGCGCCCTTCCTCGAACCAGCCGTCGAGGATCGGCAGTTTCGCGTCGGTGGGTGTCACATAGGCGCGGCCGAATTCGGCGGTGCCGTGGCCGCGTTCCACCTTGCCGCCAAGGCAATGCATCATCACCTGCTGGCCGTAGCAGATGCCGAGGATCGGCACGCCCATGTCGAAGACGCCTGCGGGCGGCATCGGCGCGCCATCGGCGAAGACCGAGGCCGGGCCGCCGGAAAAGATCACGGCCTTGGGCGCGAAGGCGCGGAGGAAGGCGTTGTCCACCTTGTTGAAGGGGTGGATCTCGCAATAGACGTTCAGCTCGCGCAGGCGGCGCGCGATCAGCTGCGTCACCTGGCTGCCGAAGTCGATGATGAGGAGGCGGTCATGGGCTGCTTGGGTCATGCGCCCGCGTAGCCGTTGCGGCCCGTTTTCGCAAGGGGGCGATGATGGAACGGCGCGCGGGATGGCTGGCCCCCGGGGGCTTCACCCCCGGACCCCGAGGGTATTTGGGCCAAGACGAAGGGGCATGTCGCGTTCGTTCCGTGGCGATGTCGTTTTTGAAATCCAAGCGCCGCATTCGTCGGGCGGAGGGCAGGGGTTTGGGCGCATAAGGGCGGAAAATGTGCGGCCCCCGAAGGGCTGCGGGAGCCTATGGAGAGAACGATGAGCGACACCGATCTTGCAGTGGCGGGCGCAGGGCGCAGGGCGCGGGGCGGCGGCGGGTCGGCGCGGCGGGCAGAGCGGACGGCGGTCAGCCTGGAAACCGCGAAGTTCATCCAGCGCAACATCCCGAATTTCGAGATCCTGAACGAAGAGGCGCTCGAGATCATCGAGTGGAATGCCGAGACGGTGCTGGAGGAGATCGGTGTCAATTTCGTCGAGAACCCGGAGGCGTTGAAGCGCTGGAAGGATGCGGGCGCGGATGTGCAGGGCGAGCGGGTGCGGATTCCGCGCGGGCTGGCGCGGAAGCTTTGCGCGACGGCGCCGTCGAGTTTCACCCAGCACGCGCGCAATCCGGCGCGGAACGTGGAGATCGGGGGCAAGTCGCTGGTGCTGGCGCCGGTCTACGGCCCGCCCTTCGTGCGCGACATGGAAGGCGGGCGGCGCTATGCGACGATCGCGGATTTCCAGAACTTCGTGAAGCTGGGCTACATGTCCAAGTGGCTGCACCATTCGGGCGGCACGGTCTGCGAGCCGACCGATGTGGCGGTGAACAAGCGTCACCTCGATATGCTGCACGCCCATATGGTGCTGAGCGACAAGCCCTATATGGGGTCGGTGACGGAGCCCAGCCGCGCGGCGGATTCGGTGGAGATGTCGAAGATCCTGTTCGGGTCGGATTTCGTCGACCAGAACACGGTGATGACCTCACTCATCAACATCAACAGCCCGCTTACCTTTGACGGGATCATGATGGGCGCGCTGGAGGTCTATGCGCGGGCCAATCAGGCGGCGATCATCTCGCCCTTCATCGTAGGGGGCGCGATGGCACCCGTGACGGTGGCGGGCACGCTGACGCAGGTGCTGGCCGAGGTGCTGGCGGGCGTGGCCTATTCGCAATTGATCCGCGCCGGTGCGCCGGTGATCTTTGGCGCCTTCGTGACGTCGATCGACATGAACTCGGGCGCGCCGACCTTCGGGACGCCGGAGGCCGCGCATATCACCTATGGCGCGGGGCAGTTGGCGCGGCGGATGAACCTGCCTTATCGCTCCGGCGGGTCCTTCTGCGGGTCGAAGCTGCCGGATGCGCAGGCGGCCTATGAGACGGCGAACAGCCTGAACATGGCGCTGCTGGCAGGCGTCAACTTCATGCTGCATGCCTGCGGCTGGCTGGAAGGGGGCCTTGTGTCGTCCTACGAGAAATTCGTGATGGATGCCGACCAGCTTGGCACGCTGCACCATCTGGCGCAGGGGATCATCATGGACCAGAACGGGCAGGGGATGGACGCGATCCACGAGGTGGGGCCGGGTGGCCACTACCTTGGGTGCGAGCACACGCAGGCGAACTTCAAATCGGCCTTCTGGCGGTCGGACCTTCTGGATTACAAGCCTTTCGAGACATGGGCCGAGGAAGGGTCGCGCGACACGATGCAACTGGCCAATGAGCGGGTGAAGAAGCAGCTGAACGATTATCAGCAGCCCGCGCTGGACGAGGGCGTCCGCGAGGCGCTGGATGACTATGTGGCGAAGAAGAAGGCCTCGATGCCCGACGCCTTCATCTGACATGCGGACGCATCGCAGGATCTGGGAGGGGGCTGCCTGCGGGCGGCCCCTTTGTCATTCGCGCATCGCCCGTTCGGCCAGCAGCGCGATCAACAGTTCGACGTGATCCATGCAGGACCATGACGGGTCGCCGGCGCGGCGGGCGGCCTCCATCCGGGCCTCGCGCGCGGTGAGGCGGGGGAGGATGGCCGCGGTAGCAACATGGGGGCCGATGAGACGCGGCAGATCGCGCGAGGCGCGGTAATCGGCCAGACCAAGGCGCGCGGCATCCAGCAGCAGCCGGGGGCGGCGCTGGCATGGGGCTTCGGCCTCGGGTTCCTGGGAAAGCGGGCGGGGCAGGGGGGCAGCGGCGGGGGACATGGCACTCTCCATCGACAAGGGCGCCAGAGTAGCGCCGGACGGTGGGGTGTTGCGTCGGGGGCCGTGTCAGCGCGCGGCGATGTACGGTTTTGTTTACAGTTTGAGAACAATCATCCGAATTGCCCGCCTTCATTAACCATTGGGTAACCAATTCTCGCTTGGGTTGCATCATGGGTCCATTCACCAGGGACGGGCAGAGACATGCCATGCAGAAGCTGACGATCCCTTCCCCGATGCCGACGCTGCCGCCGTGGTTGCCGCTGTCGGTGCTGCATTACCTGGATCATACCGCCGTGGGCACGAGCCTGCGTGCACTGGCGCGGCGGGACGGGGTTTCGGCCTCGACCGTGCTGCGGCAGGTCCGCCAGTGCGAGACGCGGCGGGATGATCCCTTGGTGGATGCGGCCTTCGAATCCCTGCGGGCGACCGTGATGGGATGGGGTGGGGGATCGTCCTCAACGGATGAGGACACCATGACCGCCCATGCCCGCCCCGACCCGATGCCGCAGGATGCGGCCACCCTTGCCGCCGAGGCGCGGCGTGTGCTGCGCCGGATGATCGAACCGGAGGCCTTTCTTGCCGTCTCGGCCGAGATGGAGCGCGCGGTGGTGCTGCGCCCGGAACCGGGGGGGCGGCAGGCGCGGCTTTGCACGGTGGAGCGGGCGGTGGCGCAGGCCTTCGCCCTGAAGGACTGGATCATCTGCGACCAGCAGGGGCGGATCGCGGTCTATCGCATCACCGGGGCGGGGCGGGCGGCGTTGCGGCGTCTTCTGGCCGAGGAGGAGATGCGGGCGGGGGGCGTGCGCGAGGCGCAGTTCATCTATGCCGGCCAGCATCGCGACATGGTGGAGGGGGCGGCGGACCCGGGCGATGGTCGGAAGCTGCGCTACAACGCGGCGGAAAGCCCGGTCTGCGCGCTGGGGCGGAAGCTGGGTCGGGACGGGAAGCCCTATCTTTCGGTGGAACTGGTGCGGGTGGCGGAACGGCTGCGCGAGGATTTCGAACTGGCGCAGATGGGGCCGCGCGTCGCGCAGAACTGGGAACGG
>Ga0209278_1002439_pt1 | contig 10369 bp, 8 predicted proteins | sample JI81BgreenDNA_FD_187504 | JGI IMG/M metagenome (GOLD analysis project Ga0209278, IMG submission 187504) | Wastewater effluent complex algal communities from Wisconsin, to seasonally profile nutrient transformation and Carbon sequestration -... | ecosystem: Engineered > WWTP > Effluent > Algae... | reverse complement strand
GCCGCGCCAGCCAGCTCACCGCCACACGCGCCGGCCAGCGCGTGCTGGCCAAGGCACCCGGGCCCTTCACGGGCGTGCTGCCCGAGGCCCTGGCCCGGCTGGACGCCGACACGCTGGCCCGCCTGGACGGCGACCTCTGCACCCTGCTGACCCTGCTCGACCCCGAGCAGCGTGGCGAGCGCATCCCACTGTCGCAGATGTAGCGCGGGCGCCGCACGGCGCCCCCGGATTGCGGGCCCGGCAGCCCCTTGTCGGTTTGTGCAAATGCTCTCGGGCAGGTGATCGGCGACACTTCGCGATACCGCGCCCATGGCCGAGACGCCCGCCCCTCCACCCGCCACCGGGGCCCCGCCGCCGCCGGCCGCACCCGACCTCGACGTCTGGACGGCGCTGCGCGAGGAGGCCGTGGCCCATGTCGCCTGGCTGGACCGCGCGGTCGTGATCGCGTTCGCGGCCTTCACCGGCCTGGCGGTGGTGGGGTTCACGCTGCTGGCCGAGGCCGCCTCGCGTGCCCACGCCTGGCTGCGCGACGATGCCCTGCCCGGCGGCTGGGGCGCCTGGCTCATGCTGCTGTGGACGCCGCTGCTCACCGTGGCCGTGCTGGCCTGGACCCGCCGCTTCGTGCCGGCCGCGCTGGGGTCGGGCATCCCGCAGGTGGTGCGCGCGGTCGACGACGAACTCACGCCCGGCCAACGCCGCTGGCTGGTGTCGCCACGCGTGGCGCTGCACAAGATCGGGCTCGTCTCGGGCGGGCTGCTGGCGGGGCTGTCCATCGGCCGCGAGGGGCCCACGGTGCAGGTGGGCGCCGGGCTCATGGTGGGCGCGCGGCGCTTCCTGTCGCGCCGCTCCACGATCGACGACCACGACCTCATGGTGGCCGGCGCCGCGGCCGGCATCGCCGCGGCCTTCAACACGCCGCTGGGCGGCATCGTGTTCGGCCTGGAGCAGCTCACGCGGCGGCGCGGCATCGGCCACAGCACCCTGGTCATCGCCGTCATCGTGCTGGCGGGCCTGGTGGCGGTGGCGGTGTTCGGCAACAACAGCTACTTCGGCCGCCTGCGCGTGCAGTCGGTCGGCTGGGAGCTGCTGGCGCCGGGGCTGGTGGTGGCGCTGGTCTCGGGGCTGCTGGGCGGGCTGTTCGCGCGGCTGGTCGTGGCCTCCGCGGCCGGCCTGCCCGACCGCTTCAGCCGCTGGCGGCGCGAGCACCCGCTGCGCTTTGCCGCGGGCTGCGCGTTCTTGGTGGCGCTGATCGGCCTCGTGAGCAACGGGCAGACGGCCGGGGCCGGCTACACCCCCACGCGCGCCCTGCTCGAGGGCCAGCCGATGTGGGGCGCCGAGTGGCCGGGCCTGTACACGGCGCTGAAGTTCTGCGCCACCTGGCTGTCGGCCTGGACGGGCGTGCCGGCCGGCGTGTTCGCGCCCTCGCTGGCCGTGGGCGCGGGCATCGGCCACGACGTCGCCACGCTGGCCGAGCTGGGCCGCGAGGCCGCCATCCCGCTCATCGCGCTGGGCATGGTGGGTTTCCTGGCGGCCACCACGCAGGCGCCGATCACGGCCTTCATCATCGTCATGGAGATGGTCTCGGGCCACGCCATGGTGCTGAGCCTGATGGCCTGCTCGATGGTGGCCGCGGGTGTGTCGCGGCTGGTGGCGCGGCCCATGTACGGGCAGCTCGCGCTGCTGCTGCCGCTGCCGCCGCCCGTGCCGGCGCCAGCACCACCCGCCGACGCTAACGCGGCCCCGGCAGCGCCAGCAGCAGAAGCGCGATGAGCCCGGTGGCCGCCCAGGCCGCCAGCACCCAGGCCCTGGGCAGCGGCTCGCGCGCGGGCAGCGGCGGCAGGCTGCGCACGGGCCCCGACCAGAGGCCGGGCAGGCGCGAAAGCCCCGCCGTCACGGCCGCGGCCACCACCAGGCCGCTGAGGTTCCACCACATCCAGAACACCGCGCTGCCCAGGCCCTGCCAGAGCGCCACGTTCACCGCCAGGCCGGCCACCACGCCCGCCCGCACGGCCGGCCCACGCGCGCGCGGGTCGGCCAGGCCGCAGGCAAATGCCGCCAGCAGGGGCCCGTAGAACAGCGCGCCGACGCGGTTGATGCCTTCCACGACCGTGCTCGACCAGCCACCCACCTGCAGCGCCAGCAGCGTGATCAGCGCTCCCCAGGCCAGCGTGAGGCCACGCGCCACGCGCAGTTCGTGGCGCTCGGGCACCCAGCGCTCGCCGAAGTCGCGCAGCGAGGCCGCCGACAGGCTGTTGACGGCCGAGTCCAGGCTCGACATGGCCGCCGCCAGCACCGCCGCCACCAGCAGCCCACGCAGGCCCACCGGCAGCATCTGCTCGATGTAGCGCGGCACCAGCAGGTCCAGGCGATCGGGTGGCACGGCGGCACGCAGCGCCGGGCTGCCGGCCCACACGGCGGCCAGCAGCAGGCCCAGCAGCGCGTACAGCAGCGTCAGCGGAAAGCGCCCCAGCGCGTTGAACAGCAGCGCGCGCCGCGCGTCGGCCACGCTGGCGGCCGAGAGCTGGCGCTGCACCTGGCTCTGGTCCACGCCGTAGTACGCCACGTAGAGCACGAAGCCGCCGAGCACGAAACCCCAGGCCGGCGCGCGTGCCCCGTCGCCCAGGCCGTGGCCGGCGCCCAGGCCCGTGAGGCGCGCCGGGTCCACCTGCGCCAGCGCCGCCGCCGGCCCGCCCAGGGCCTGCAGCGCCAAGCCGATGCAGGCCAGCAGGCCCACCAGCAGCACGCCCATCTGCAGCACGTCGGACCAGACCACGGCACGCATGCCGCCCATCACGCCGTACAGCACCGTCACGCCACCCGTGAGCAGCACGCTCCAGGCCAGCGGCAGGCCGGTCAGCACCTCCACCACCACGGCGGCCGCGTACAGCGCCACCGCCGTGGCCGCCGCGCGCGACAGCAGGAACACGGCGCTCAGCCACAGCCGCGTGGCACGGTCGAAGCGCAGCTCCAGGTACTCGTAGATGCTCACGAGGCCGAGGCCGCGGAACACCGGCACGAACACCGCCATCACCAGCAGCAGCGCCAGCGGCAGCGCCAGCTCGTACTGCAGCCAGGTGAGCCCGCCGCCTGGCACCAGGGCCACGAAGGCCGGGATGCCGATGAAGGAGTTGGCCGAGGACTGCGTGGCCATGGTCGACAGCCCCAGCGCCCACCAGGGCAGGCGGCGGGCACCGACGTGGTAGTCGTCGCCCGCGGCCTGGCGGCGGCCGAGCCAGGCCGACAAGGCCAGCACCGCGGCCAGGTAGGCGGCAACGACGGCGAGGTCCGGGCCGCTCATCGGTGCCGTGCGCCCGCCGCCGGCTTCAGCCGACGGTGCTGTGCAGCGGCGGCAGGCCCGCAGGCGCGGCGTCGAGCTCGCGCAGCAGCTCGCTGAAGGCGCCGAGCTCGCGCGCGTCGGTCTCGCGCGCCACGCGCGGCGACTTGGGCTCGATGACGAAGGCGCGGTCGGCCTCGGCCAGCATGCCGATGTCGTTGAGGTTGTCGCCCACGGCCCACACCGTCTGCAGCGGCACCTCGCAGGCCTCGTCGCGGAAGCGGCGCACGACGTGGCTCTTGCACAGCGCCGGCCGGCCGCCCTCGCGCACGGGCATGAAGGCCGGGTTGAGGTTGAGCTGGCCGTTGCAGACGTCGCCGTCGAACTGCAGCGTGTGGGCGAGCGCGAAGTCGGCAAAGATGCGGCGCCGCACGATCTCGGCGCCGACGAACCAGCTGTCGGAGACCACGCCCACCATGAACCCGGCGCGGCGCAGCGTGTTCACGGTCTCGATCACGCCCTCGCGCAGCGGCAGCGCGTTGGCCACGCGCTCGAACTGCTGCTTGTGCACGAAGCGGAACAGCGCCGCGATGCGGTTGCTGCGCGTGGCGGCGTCGTCGTGGCCGCCGCCGGCCTGGTCGAGCAGCGCGGCGAGTTCCTGCTCCACGCCCGCGGCACGCGCCATCTGCACCACGTAGCGCTCGGTGGTGAGCGTGCCGTCCATGTCCAGCAGCAGCAGCCGCGTGCGGCCGCGGCGCCGCGTGAGCACGTAGTCCAGCGAGGCCGCGGCCTGGCGCTGCGTCTCGAACATGGCCGCGATCTGCTCCACGTGCAGCCGGCCGGCGGCGCGTGCTCGGTGGTAGATCACGCGCGCAACCTCGTTGGCCATGAGCGCCAGGTCGTGCAGCGGCTGGCTGTCGTTCTCGATGTGGCCGGCATCGACCTCGGTCAGGCGCGCGCCCGCGCGGTGCGCGTCGATCAGCAGGCCGACGTCGACGCCGTAGCCGTCCTCGAAGGGCAGCTGCCGCAGCAGCGAGCGCCGCGCCGCGATGAGGCCGCCCAGCGGCTGCGCAAAACCCGCGAGCTCGGGGAAGAACACCTTGAGCATCGGCTTCGCGGTGAGCTCGGTGACACGCCCGCCGGTGCGGCCGAAGCGGGCCTTCACGAAGTCGGCCTCGTCGGCCAGCAGCGGCGCGGCGAGGTCGGTGACCAGGCGCTCGCGCAGGCCGGCGAGGTCGCCGTCGAGGTAGACGATGCACTCGTGGCTGGCGGCCAGCGCGCCGTCCTTCATGGACGCGCCCTTGCCGAGCAGGGTGCTGCGCACCACGCGCGCACCGGCCGCCTCGGCCAGGCGCGCGGTGTCGTCGGTGGAGCTGTCGTCGATGACGATCACCTCGGCCGTGACGGGGTCGGCCAGGGCATGGCGCACCACGCTGGCGATGCGCGCGGCCTCGTTGAGCGCCGGGATGACCACGCTCACGCCGTGCGCCGGCGGCAGGGCCGCGGTGTCGGCGACGCCTTCGGGCGGGGCATAGGCGCCGGGTTCGCCGTCGAGCCGGCCGGCCACTCGGGCCATCAGGGTGCGGGCTTTGTCCCACATGGTGTCACCTCGTCGAGTGGGTGGTTGGAGCACGAAGTATATTTGTCCAATTGCACATCCCGGACAAGCCCTTTGTCCAGCAAGGCACGAACCCATGTCCCTGCGCCAGTTCATCTCGTCGCGCGCCGTGGTGCGCGCCCTCACCGCCGTGCGCGACAGCGCCGCGCTCAGCTGGCGCGAGGCCGCGGGCCTGCTGGGCCTGCACGAGGACCTCTACGCCGACCCGCGCCACCGCACGCCGGCCGAGCCGGTGACGGTGCTGCTGCTCGGCCACGGCCACCGCGGCAGCATCTACGCCGAGTACGCGCGCCGCTTCCCGCGCGAGATGCGCGTGGTGGCCGTGGCCGACAGCAACCCGCACCGCCTGCAGGCCGCGGGCGACGCCCACGCCGTGCCGCAGGCGCGGCGCTTCCGCCACTGGCAGGAGGCGCTGACGGTGCCGCGCCTGGCCGACGCGGTGATCATCGCCCTGCCCGACGCCCAGCACACCGCGCCCTGCCTGCGCGCGCTGCGCGCCGGCTACCACGTGCTGCTGGAGAAGCCCATCGCGCCCAGCGAGGCCGAGTGCCGGCAGATCCTGGCCGCCGCGCGCGAGGCGCAGGCCGACGGCCCGCGCGTGGTGGGCGTGTGCCACGTGCTGCGCTACACGCCCTACTTCCGCGAGCTCAAGGCGCTCATCGACAGCGGCAGCATCGGGCAGGTCATCAGCGTGCAGCACCTCGAGCCCATCGAGCACACGCACATGAGCCACAGCTACGTGCGCGGCGCCTGGCGCAACAGCCGCGAGGCCACGCCCATCATCCTGGCCAAGAGCTGCCACGACACCGACATCATCCGCTGGCTGGTGGGCTCACACGCCGAGAACGTGCACTGCTTCGGCAACCTCAAGTGGTTCACGGCCGCCAACGCGCCGCCGGGCAGCACCGAGCGCTGCACCGACGGCTGCGCCGTGGAGGGCGAGTGCGCCTACTCGGCGCTGAAGATCTACCACCGCGAGCGCAAGCGCCTGTACGTGTTCGACCTGCCCGAACACGACAAGGGCCGCTGGGGCGAGCTCATCCTGCAGGGCCTGAGGACCACCGACTACGGCCGCTGTGTCTACCGCATGGACAACGACCAGCCCGACCACCTGACTGTGAACATCCTGTTCGAGGGCGGCGTGACGGCGGGCTTCTCGATGGAGGCCCACGTGTCCTACGAGGGCCGGCGCACGCGCATCATGGGCAGCCAGGGCGACATCGTCGGCAACATGGAGAGCTTCACGCTCACCAGCTTTGCCAGCGGCGCGCGCAAGCGCTGGAGCCTGAAGACCGACGCCCACGGCGGCGGCGACCACCGCATGCTGAAGGACTTTCTGCAGGCCGTGGGCCAGAAGGACCCGGCGCTGCTGAGCTCCTCGATCGAGGACTCGGTGGAAAGCCACCTCATGGCCTTCGCGGCCGAGAAGAGCCGCGTGACCAAGACGATCGAGGACGTGCGGCTGTAGCCGCGGCCGGCCGCCGTGCGGCTCAGGCGTCGCCGCCCTCGACCGTGTAGCCCTCGCCACGCCAGCGCAGCATGCCGCCGGCGAGGTTGGCCACCTCGGCCACGCCGGCGCGCGCCAGCAGCAGCGCCGCCTGGGCCGAGCGTGTGCCCGAGCGGCACACGGTGACCACGGGCCGCCCGGGCGGCAGCGTCGCCACCGCGGCGCCCAGATCCGCCATTGGCAGGTGGCGCGCGCCCGGCACACGGCCCAGCACGCCGTCGAACTCGGCGCGTTCGCGCACGTCGAGCACGGTCACGGCGGGCAGCCGCTCCTCCAGCGCCGCGGGCTCGATCTCCCACAGGCCGGCGAAGGTCCAGACCAGTGGTGCCCAGGCTGGCTCGGGTGGCGGCACCACGGCGTCGCCATCGGGGCGGCCGCAGCGCAGGTTGGCCGGCACGGCACGGTCGATCTGCTTGGGGTGCGGCAGGCCCAGGTGCAGCATGGTGCCCACGAAGTCGCCCTCGTCGGGGCCGCGGCCGTCGGGGCCGCCGAAGCGCGGGTTCCAGCGCCGCTCCTCGGCCACGCTGCTGACGGTGTTGCCCTTGTAGTCGTGCGCGGGGTAGAGCAGGCAGCCCTCGGGCAGGCTCAGCAGCTGCGTGTGCACCGACTGGAACAGCCGCTGCGGGCTGCCCTGCTGGAAGTCGGTGCGGCCGCAGCCGCGGATGAGCAGCGCGTCGCCCGTGAAAGCCATGCTCTCGTCGTCGAGCACGAAGCTCAGGCAGCCGTCGGTGTGGCCCGGCGTGGCGCGCACCTGCAGGTGGCGCTGTCCGAAGGCGACGCGGTCGCCGTGGGCCAGGGGCAGGTCCACGCCCTCGGCGCTGGCCGCCGCGGCCAGGCCGATGCGGCTGCCGCAGCGCGCGCGGTGCAGCCAGGCGGCCGTGACGTGGTCGGCGTGCACGTGGGTGTCGAGCGTGGCCACGAGCGTGAGGCCCAGCTCGCGCAGCAGCGCGGCGTCGCGCCGCGCCTGCTCGAACACGGGGTCGATGAGCACGGCCTCCAACGTGGCCGGGCAGGCCAGCAGGTAGGTGTAGGTGGACGACGTGGCGTCGGCCAGCTGGCGGAAGATCGGTTCAGCGGCGCGCATCGACCAGGTCCACCAGCAGCAGGCCGGCCAGCATGGCCAGCACGAAGATCCACACACCCTCCAGCCCCGCGGCCAGGGCCACGATGGCCGGGCCCGGGCACAGGCCGGCCAGGCCCCAGCCGATGCCGAACAGCGCGCCGCCACCCAGCAGCCGCGCGTCGATGCCACGCGCCGTGGGCCACTGCACGGGCTCGCCCATGAGCGTGCGGCGCTGGCGCTTGGCCCAGCCGAAGGGCACCAGGGCCACGGCGATGGCGCCGCCCATCACGAGCGCGAGGCTGGGGTCCCAGGCGCCGGCCAGGTCGAGGAAGGCCTGCACCTTGGCGGGGTCGGTCATGCCGGCGGCGATGAGGCCGATGCCGAACACCAGGCCTGCGAGCAGCGGCGCCAGCGCCTTGAGCGTGCGGTCCATGCTCAGGCCCCCATCACGTGGCGCACCACGTACACCGTGGCAAAGCCCGCGCCCATGAAGACGAGCACGTTGGCCAGCGAACGCGGCGACAGCCGCGCCAGCCCGCACACGCCGTGGCCGCTGGTGCAGCCGTTGGCCAGCCGCGTGCCCACGCCCACCAGCAGCCCGGCGGCCACCAGCACGCCAGTGCCGGCCGAGAGCGTGGCCTCGGGCAGCGGCGCAAACAGCCGCCACACCAGCGGCGCCGCCAGCAGGCCCACCAGGAACAGCAGCTGCGGCCGCTGCAGCGCCAGCGGCCGGCGCTGCGCCAGCGCCGCCAGCGGCCCGGCCAGGATGCCGGTGATGCCGGCGATGCGGCCCGCCAGCAAAAGGTACAGCGCCGAGGCGGCGCCAATCAGCACGCCGCCCGCAAGGGCGGCCATGGGGGTGAACGAAGGCCAGTCGATCTGCATGACCGCGATGCTAGTGAAACCAGCAAAAAGGGCCCGCGCCGGGTGGCGCGAGCCCTTGTGCCGTGGTGGCCGACGGGTACCGCCGGCCCCGGGCTCAGCCCGCGGCGAGCTTGAACACGCTCACCGTCTCGGCCAGGCGCGAGGCCTGCTGGCGCAGGCTTTCGGCCGCGGCGGCGCTCTGCTCCACCAGCGCGGCGTTCTGCTGCGTGCTCTGGTCCAGGCTGCCCACGGCCTGGCCGACCTGGCCGATGCCGCCGGTCTGCTCCTGCGTGGCGGCCGAGATGCGGCCGATCAGCTCACTGACCTGGCGCACCTGCGCCACGATGTCGTCCATGGTCTGCCCGGCATCGCCCACCAGGCGCGAACCGGCCTCGACCTTCTCGACGCTGGCGCCGATCAGGGTCTTGATCTCGCGCGCGGCCTGCGCCGAGCGCTGGGCCAGCGTGCGCACCTCGCCGGCCACCACAGCGAAGCCGCGGCCCTGTTCGCCAGCCCGCGCGGCCTCGACCGCGGCGTTCAGCGCCAGGATGTTGGTCTGGAAGGCGATGCCGTCGATGACGCCGATGATGTCGGCGATCTTGCGCGAGGACTGCGCGATGTCCTGCATGGTCGTCACGACCTGGCTCACGACCTCGCCACCGCGCTCGGCCGCGCCGCTGGCGCTGCCGGCCATGCGGTTGGCGTCGGCCGCCGTGGCGGCGTTGCCCTGCACCGTGTGCGCCAGCTGCTGCATGGCGGCGGCGGTCTGCTGCAGGCTGCTGGCCTGGTGCTCGGTGCGCTGGCTCAGGTCGGCGTTGCCCGCGGCGATCTCCTGCGAGCCGGTGGCGATGGAGTCGGAGACCCCGCGCACCGAGCGCACGAGGCCGGCCAGGTCGCGCTGCATGGCGCCCAGCGAGGCCAGCACGCTGCCGGCCGGGGCGCTGGCGGCGCCGGGCACGGGGCTCAGGTCGCCGGCGGCCACGCGGCGCGCGGCGTCGCCCAGCTCGGCGGGCTCGGCACCCAGCTGGCCGACGATGCTGCGCGCGATCACCACCGCCAGGGCGGCACCGATGGCCAGCGCCAGGCCGGCGGCCACGAGCATCACGGTCAGGAAGCCCGCGGCCTCGGCCATGGCAGCCTGGCCGTTCTTCTGCACCGAGGCCTCTTCGTGGTCGATCAGCTTGTTGATGGCGCCCAGCCACTGCTCGTACTGCGGCTTGGCGCTGGTCCACAGCAGCTTCTGCGCCGCGGCGGTGTCGCCGGCGTCGGTGAGCTCGCGGATCTTGGCCGAGCTGGCCAGCGCCTGCGCCTCGATGTCCTGGATGCCGCGGTACAGCGCCGCGAGCTGCGGCGGGTTGCCGGCGGCGGCCAGCAGGGCCTCGAGCGGCTTGGCCGAATCGGCGTAGAACGCCGCCAGGCGGGCGATGGTCTCGGCCTCGCGCTGGCGCGCGGGGGCGTCGGCGGCCAGCACGTAGTCGCGGATGGCGATGGAGCGGTCGTGCGCCGAGCCGCGGAAGTTGATGGCGAAGCGCTGGATCTTCAGGTGCTGCTCGGCGTTGGCCGTCAGTGCCGACTCGATGTGCCGCACCTTGGCAATGGCCAGCACGGTGACGGCCACCAGCACGGCCAGGACCAGACCAAAACCCAGGTAGAGACGCCGGCTGACCGGCAGGGTCGAGAACTTCATGGGTGCCTATCTCCGAATGGCGGGGCATGCGCAGGATGGCGCTGCCTTCTGTTGTGAGCGCACCATCCGGGTGCGCCGCTGACGCAACCGTTTTCGGATTTGTCCTGGACGACTTGAGAGCACCCGTCAGAAGTTACAAATAGCCAGAAACAATGCGCCAAGGCGGGCCTACACCTGCATGTTCATGATCTCGCTGTAAGCCTGCACGAGCCGGTTGCGAACCTGCAGGGTCGCCTGGAAGCCGATCTGCGCCTTCTGCATGGCGACCATGGTTTCCTCGAGGCTCACGTTGGGGTTGCCCAGCGTCACCTCGCGCTGCAGGCGGCTGGCCTCCAGCTGGGCGCGGCTCACGTCCT
>Ga0209278_1002438_pt1 | contig 10373 bp, 13 predicted proteins | sample JI81BgreenDNA_FD_187504 | JGI IMG/M metagenome (GOLD analysis project Ga0209278, IMG submission 187504) | Wastewater effluent complex algal communities from Wisconsin, to seasonally profile nutrient transformation and Carbon sequestration -... | ecosystem: Engineered > WWTP > Effluent > Algae... | reverse complement strand
CGCATCCTTGATGCCCCGCCCTCGGTGACCCTGCGCGAACTGTGAGTCGGCGCGGCACTCGCCGCGCCGCAGTCCTTGAGGCTTAGAGCCAGATCGCCAGCGCGAAGATGCCGAGCATGGTGAACGCCACGGCCAGCTTCAGCGCGGCGCCGATGGCCATCGCCAGCCAAGTGGCGAGGCCGATCTTCGCGGCTTCGCCCACGTTGGCGCGGTCGTAAGCCTGCCGGTGGATCAGTTCGCCGGCCACGGCGCCGACGAAGGGGCCGATCAGCAGGCCGGGGATTGCGAACGGCAGCCCGGCGAGGGTGCCAAGGGCCGCACCGATGGCCGCCTTGTTCGAGGCGCCCACCTTCTTGACGCCGAGCGTCGAGGCGAGGAAGTCGATGCCCAGCGCGAACAGCGACATCAGGCCCAGCACCAGCAGCACCCACCCGCCGATGATCTGGAAATCACCGACCCAGGCGGCCAGCAGCATGCCGCCGAAGATCAGCGGCATGCCGGGCAGCGCCGGCAGGAAAGTGCCCAGCAGCCCGATCACGATCAGCGCGCCCGCGAGCACGTACAGCCACACCGTCATGTCCATCGTCGTCCTTATCCGGCGGTCGCGCCGCGTGCCCAGAGGACGTTGAGGCTACCCAAGCCGGAGCGGTACTGCGAGGCCGAGACGATTTCGCTGATCGCCGTTTCGGGATTGCGGCTGTCGCGGATCTGCGGGTACGCGAGCGGGGCGCCGTCCTTGCCGATCACGCAGCGCAGCTGCGGGTGGGCGCCGTCGGTGGTGCGGCGAACGGCCACGGCGATTTCGCCATTGGCCAGCTTCACCATCGTGCCGGGCGGGTAAACGCCGAGTTCCTTGATGAACATCATCGCCAGTCGTTCGTCGATGCGCTGGCCGCGTTCGAGGAAGATGTCGCGCAGCGCGACGCGCGAGGGCTGCGCATCGCGGTAGGCGCGCGGCCGGATCATCGCGCTGTAGATGTCGACGATGCCGAGGATGCGGGCTTCGATCGAGACGGTGTCGCCCCGCAGCCCCCGCGGGTAGCCCGTGCCGTCGACGCGTTCGTGGTGGTCGCGCACGGCCTCCAGCCAGATCGGGTCGTTGACGCCGCAGCGCTGCAGCAGGTCGACGCTCTCCAGCGTGTGGCCCTGGATCGCGCGCCACTGTGCTTCCGAGAGTGGGGTCGTCTGGGCCGCCAACTGCTCGCTCATCGGCGCCAAGGCGACGTCGAAGGTCAGCGCCGCGCACATCAGGCTCAGTCGGTGGTCGGCGGGCAGACCGCTGGGCAGCGCCAGCACCTGGGTCAGCACGGCGGCGTGCATCAGGCGCCGCGAGAGGCGATGGTCGGTGGCTTCCAGTTGCAGCAGGCCCATGGCCTGGTCCGGGTCCTGCTCGTAGGCATCGCGAAGTTGCACGGCCAAGGCCGAGACGCGCGCCGTTGCATCGTGGGCGGTACCGGCCTGCAGGTCGCGGTGGATGAGGGTCAGTTCGTCCTGCGCGTCGCGCAGGCGCACGGTCTGGCGTTCCTGGACGACGCGGGGCCGAGGTTCGTCCGGCCGCGCAGTCTCCGCTCGAAGGCCGCCCACGCCGTCTTCCACCATGCCGCGTTCCTGCAGCCGCACGAGCATCAGGTCGCTGTCGATCACATGCCCCTTCACCAGCAACGCTTTGCCCGTCTTGTCGAAGACCGTGAAGGGCAGGGCGTCGCCGACCTGGATGGGAATGTCGGGCAGGGGCCTGAAACGCATCGACGGGCTCCGAGGGGCTCCGAAATCCCAAGCCGGGCAAGGGCTTGGGGAAAGGACTTGAGCCCGGAGATTAGCGCAAGCCGGGCTCGCGGGCGGCGGCGGTAACGCAGTTTTGCGAGGAGCGGCGGTGTCGCCCCGGTGACGTCGCCCCCTGCCTTCGGCGATGCTCGAGCGATGTCCGATCTTCCGGTTCCGGCCCGCGTGGCCCTCCTGTGGCTTCCCGCGCTCGGCGTGCCCGCGCGCAAGTACGAGCGTCTCGCCGTGGCCCTCGCGCCCCACGGCATCGCCTTGGGCGTTCATGAGTGGCGCGGCACCGGGGCGCACCCCGCACGGCCTTCGCGTCGGAACGACTGGGGGTACCGGGAGCTGCTGATGGAGGACATTCCCGCCACCCGCGAGGCCCTGGCGGCTCGACACCCCGGCCTGCCGGTGCTCTTCGGCGGCCACAGCATCGGCGCGCAGTTCGCGGTGATGGCGGCCGCCTTGCATGGCGGCTCGGCCGGGCTCGTCGCGATCGGCAGCGGCGTGCCGCACTGGCGGCTGTTCCCGTCGCCGCTGCGCTGGCTGGTGGGGTCGTTCGGGCACGTGCTGCCGCCCCTCACGCGCGCCGTGGGCAGCTATCCCGGGCATCGCCTCGGCTTCGCGGGTCGCGAGGCGGGTCAACTGATGCGCGACTGGGCGCAGACGGTGCGCCGTGGGCATTACGACGGCCTCCGCGGCTTGCCCGAGCGCCTGGGCGAGCGGATCGCCACGTTGGACCTGCCTTTCCTCGGCCTGCGTTTGGCCGACGACCGGTTGGTGCCGGCGGCCTCGCTGCAGGCCCTGATGGCCGCGACCGGAAGCCGTCGCACGAGCCAGCGACTATTGGAGTCGGCCGATCTCGGGGTGGCTGCCGATCACTTCGCCTGGATGCGCGAACCGCGTGCGGTCGCCGCGACGATCGCGGACTGGTGGCGCGACGGGCGAGGCGCTGTCAGCCCTTGAACTGCTGGTGGCAGGCTTTGCAGGTCGCGCTGATGGCGTTCAGGGATTTCGAGGCGGCCTCGCAGTCGGCGGGCGACGCGGCGATGGCGGCATCGACGGCGGCGCGGTAATCCGAGGCGTATTTGCTGAAGGCTTCGTCGTCGGGCGTCGGCAGGAAAGCGGGTTCGAGGTCGTTGCCCAAGGCGACGAGCGTGCCGAGATTGGCTTCGAGGTCCGGGCCGGCGCAGGCCTTGGCCTTGATGCGGGCGTCGAGCTGGCCCATCTGGGCCGACATCACCGCCATCACGCCATTCGGGTAGGCCGTGCCTTTCTTCAGGCTGTTGAGGGCGATGACGGTGAGCATGGCGCCCACGAACAGTCCGATGATCAGGGTTACCACGCTACGCATTCGCTTTCCGCTCCATTCCGACACCGGCGGCCTGCCGGCGCCGGAACGATAGCAGGCCGTCAGCGCAGCGCCTGCAGGCGGCGGCCGTCGTAGCGCACGTAGGCGCCGGTGCGCACGCCGTTCGGGAGTGCGGTCACGTTGACGGTCAGGCGACGGCCATCGTCCATCCGGACGGTGACATCGAAGCTTTCCTCGTTGGCGCGGTTCTCGATCGCGTTGCCTGCGAGGGCGCCCGCGGCGGCACCGGCGACGGTGGCCGTGTTGCGACGGCCACGGCTGCTGTCATCGGCCAGTTCGCGGCCGACGATAGCCCCGAGCACGCCACCGACGACGGCGCCGGTGCGGGTGTTCTGGCGCGCACCGTAGACGCGCACGATGGTCTCGACGGTGCCGCAGTCGTAGCAGCGCTGCGGCTCCTGGTAGGGCGCGGGCTCGTATTGTGCGTAGCGGCGCGTGGTCGGCTGGGTGCTGCAGGCCGAGAGGACGGCGGCCGCAAGCAGGCCGAGGGCGAGCGCAGGGCGCGGGATGGAGCGGGTCGTCGTCATCGCGGGTCTCCCGGGTGCGTTGGTTCGGAAACGCTAGTCGGCGGGAACTGAACGCAAGCCGTCGCTTCGATGCCTGCGGCGGCGCCACTTACACTGTCGCCATGACGTCACGCGCCGATCCCCCATCCCCTGATCCCCGTTTCGCCGGCATCGACCGCCTCTACGGCGCCGGCACCGTCGCTCGACTGGCGGGCAAGCATGTCGCTGTCGTCGGCCTCGGGGGTGTCGGGTCCTGGGCGGCGGAAGCGCTGGTTCGCAGCGGTATCGGCCGCCTGACGCTGATCGATGCCGACGACCTCTGCGTCTCGAACACCAATCGCCAGCTGCATGCGCTCGAGGGCGAGTACGGCCGGGCGAAGGTCGAGGTGCTGGCCGAACGGTTCCGTCGGATCAACCCGGCGCTCGACGTGCGGGCGGTGGCCGACTTCGTGACCCCGGCCAATCTGGCGGAGCGCCTCGATGGCGGCTTCGACCTCGTCCTCGACGCCTTCGACAGCTTCCGCGCCAAGGTCGAGACGATCGCCTTCTGCCGGCGCCGCAAGCAGCCCATCGTCGTGGTCGGTTCGGCCGGTGGCCGCATCGATCCGACCCTCGTGCGCGTCCGCGACCTTTCCCGCACCGAGCACGATGCGCTGCTGGCGCTGGTGCGGAAAAAGCTGCGCGGCGAGTTCAATTTCCCGAAGAACAAGGACCGCTACTTCGGCGTGCCGGCGGTCTATTCCCTCGAGAATGTTCGTTACCCGCAGGCCGACGGCACGGTGTGCGGCCTGCGCCCCTCGCTGGATCCCGATGCGGCCCTGAAACTGGACTGCGGCACGGGACTGGGCGCGGCAACGCATCTCACCGGCACCTTCGCCTTCGTCGCGGCGGGCAAGGCCATCGAAATGCTGTTGAAGAAGGCGGGCTGAGACGCCGCCCCCCCAGCGCGCGCAGACGCCTCCGGTTCAGGTGCCGAACAGCGCTTCCGCGTTGCATCGCGTCGCCTCGGCGATCACGGCCTCGTCGACCCCACGAAGCCGCGCCACTTCGCGCAGCACGTCGAGCAGGAAGGCCGGCTCGTTGCGCTGTCCGCGACGCGCTGCATCCGGCTGGTCGGGGCTGTCGGTCTCGAGCAGCAGGTGGCCGATCGGCATCGTGGCCACCGTGCGACGCAGGCGTTGGGCACGCTCGAAGGTCACCGGGCCGCCGATGCCGAGCGAGAAGCCGAGCCGGTAGAGCTGCGCGGCCTGTTCCTCGCTACCCGACCAGCTGTGCACCACGCCGCGCAGGCCGCCGATGCGGCGGATCGTGGCGATGACCTCGTCCACCGCGCGCCGGGCATGCAGCACCACCGGCAGGCGGAAATCGCGGGCGATCTCCAGTTGCCGCGTGAAGTAGCGCCGCTGCGTCTCCGGATCCAGCCCCTCGACGAAGAAGTCCAGCCCGCATTCGCCGACGGCGGCGGGCCGTTCGCGTTCGATCCAGCCGGGCAAAGCGTCGAGGTGCTCGCGCCGGTGCTCCGCGAGGTACATCGGATGCAGGCCGTAGGCGGCGTTCAGGCCGGGCCGAAGCGCACAGGTGGTCTTCAACGCCGGCCAGGTACGGTAAGCCACGGCCGGCACGAGCTGTTGCGCGACGCCCGCCGCCTCCGCGCGCGCGATCACCGCATCGCGGTCGGCATCGAACTCCGGGGCGTCGAGGTGGCTGTGGCTGTCGTACAGCCGCACTCAGCCCTCGCGGCGGACCTGGTCGCGCGGCAGGTCGATGACCTCGCGTGGCGGGGGAGGGGGCGCCTCGGCCTCCGGCGCCTTGCGGTCCTTCCATCGCGCCAGCACCAGCGTGGCGAGGCCGAGCAGCAGTTCGTCGGCGAACGGGATGAAGTCCGGAATGACGAGGTTCAGCGCGAACAGCGCCGCCGTGATGAGGAACAGGTTGCGGAAGCGCAGGCCGCCGAGGAATTTCGTGATGGTCGGAATAATCAGGGCGCGCATGGGGTTCTCCGTGGGCGATGGCCGGACGATACACGGCCCGCGAACACGGGAATTGACATTTTCCGCGGCCGTTCAGTTTTCCCGGCGCAAGGTTTCGGCCAACGCGCGACAGCGCATGCCACGACGGGGAAACACCGTGAACACCAAGACCCTCATCGCCATCGGCGTCGTCCTCGCGGCGGGCGCCGCCGTCGGCGCCTACAACGTCTTCGGCCCGACCTATGCCGAGGTGGTTTCCGCGGATCCGATCACGGTGAAGGAGCCGATCCTCGCCAACGTCCTCGCCGCGACGCCGATCAAGGAGACCGTGACCGGATCGCGTCAGGTCTGCGAGGACCGCGTCGTCGAGCGCCGCGCGCAGGAACGCTACGGTGACAAGGACGGGATGGTCGTGGGTGCCCTCGTGGGTGGCTTGCTGGGCAACCAGGTGGGTGGCGGCAGCGGCCGCACTGCCGCCACCGTCGCCGGCGCCGTCGCTGGCGGCTACGCCGGGCGTGAGATCGACCGCAACCACACCGGCGGCCGACGCTACAACGAGACCGTGCAGGACTGCCGCACGGTGAGCGAGCCGCGTGAGGAGATCGTCGGGTACGACGTGCAGTACGCGCTGGAAGGCGAGGTGAAGAACCTCCGCCTCGACGAGAAGCCGGGCGACACGATCCAGCTCGGCGAGCGCGACAAGGTCATCGGCTACGACGTGCGCTGGACCTACGAGGGCCAGAGCGGCACCGTGCGGACCGTCGACAAGCCCGGCGAGCGCCTGCCGATCAAGGACGGCGTGATCATCGTCGCCAATCCGGCCCCGGTCGCCGACACCCAGGGCTGAGCCCACGCCGCCGTCACCCGGGGGCGGCAGGGCCCCGGCCGGCTGGGCTACAATCCGCGCGTCCCGAAGAGGCCGGTTTTCCGGCCTCTTCCCTTTCCGAGCGAGCCCCCGCCATGCCCCTGAACCCGACCGATCTGTTCGATATCCGTTCGCTCCTGAGCGAGGAAGAGCGCGCCGTCCAGGACGCCGTCGCCCGCTTCACCGATGAGAAGGTCATTCCGATCATCGGCGACTGCTTCGACCAGGGCCGCTTCCCGAAGGAGCTGGTGCCCGAGATCGCGTCGATGGGCCTGCTCGGCTCGTCGCTGCCTGAGCAGTACGGCTGTGCCGGCCTGAATGCCGTCAGCTACGGCCTGATCTGCCAGGAGCTCGAGCGCGGCGATTCCGGCATCCGCAGCTTCGTCTCGGTGCAGAGCTCGTTGTGCATGTACCCCATCTACGCCTACGGCAGCGAGGAGCAGCGCCAGCGCTACCTGCCGGGCATGGCGAAGGCCGAGATCATCGGCTGCTTCGGCCTGACCGAACCGCACGGTGGTTCGGACCCGGCGAACATGAAGACCACCGCGAAGAAGGACGGCGGCGACTGGGTCATCAATGGCGCCAAGATGTGGATCACCAACGGCAACCTGGCGCACATCGCCATCGTCTGGGCGCAGACCGACGACGGCATCCAAGGCTTCATCGTGCCGACGGACACCAAGGGCTTCACCGCGCAGGAGATCCACCGGAAGATGAGCCTGCGCGCCTCGGTCACCAGCGCGCTGTTCTTCGACAACGTGCGCATCCCGGACAGCCAGCGCCTGCCGAACGTGAAGGGCCTCAAGGGCCCGCTCGGCTGCCTCACGCAGGCCCGTTACGGCATCACCTGGGGCCCGATCGGTGCGGCGCAGGCTTGCCTCACGGAAGTCGTGAACTACACCAAGGAACGCATCCTGTTCGGCCGTCCGGTGTCGGCGAATCAGGCCGCGCAGGTCAAGATGGCCGACATGGCCCGCCGCATCACGTTGGCCCAGCTGCTCTCGCTGCAGCTCGGCCGCCTGAAGGACGCCGGCACCATGCAGCCCACGCAGGTGTCGCTGGCCAAGTGGAACAACGTGCGCATGGCGATCGACATCGCTCGCGAAGCCCGCGACCTGCTGGGCGGCTCGGGCATCACCACCGAGTATTGCCCGATCCGCCACGCGCTGAACCTCGAGTCGGTCATCACCTACGAGGGCACCGAGACGGTGCACCAGCTGGTGGTCGGCCGCGAGCTGACCGGCATCAACGCCTTCTGATCCCCCTCGGACCTGGCGACAGGCCCGATTTCGCTGGTGCCCCCCATGACGATCGCCTTGGGTCCGACCCTGGAAACCGAGCGCCTCCTGCTGCGTCCGCCGACGCGCGAGGACTTCGATGCGTGGGCGGCATTGATGGCTGACGCGGAGCACGTCCGCTTCATTGGCGGTGTCCAGGCGCCCGAGGTCGCGTGGCGCGCGCTGATGGCGACGGTCGGGATGTGGGCCTCCGAAGGTTTCGCGATGTTCTCCGTCATCGAGAAGGCGACGGGACGCTGGATCGGCCGCGTCGGGCCTTACGCGCCTTTTGGCTGGCCCGGAACCGAGGTCGGCTGGACGCTGGTGCGCGAGGCTTGCGGGCGCGGATACGCCGTGGAGGCCGCGACAGCCACCATCGACTGGGCCGTCGATCACCTCGGTTGGACGCGGATCATCCACACGATCTCGGTGGGCAACGAGGCCTCGAAGGCGGTGGCGAGGCGCCTCGGCTCGCGTTTCGCCGGCCCGGTGTCGTTGCCGCCGCCCATGTCCGCCGAGCCGGTGGAGCTCTGGGCGCAGACCGCTGACGATTGGCGAGCCTCGCGTCGAGCGCAGACGGTGACGGCATGAGCCCCGCGTCGCGCCTCGCCACGGTGTTGGAAACCGATCGGCTGATCCTGCGCGTGCCGGTGCTGGCCGATTTCGGGCGCTATGCCGAGATGCTGGCCAGCGAGGACGCCGCGCGGTTCATCGGCGGCACCCTGCTGCGCGCGCCGGCCTGGCGGAAGTTCCTGCAGATGCCCGGCGCTTGGACGGTTCAGGGCTTCGCGATGTTCAGCGTGCTCGAAAAGGCCAGTGGTCGCTGGCTCGGCCAGATGGGGCCCTGGCGCCCCGAGGGTTGGCCGGGCAACGAGATCGGCTATGCCTTCCATCCGGATGCCTGGGGGCAGGGCTTCGCCGTCGAGGCCGGCATCGCCGCCCGCGACTGGGCCTTCGAGACGCTGGGATGGAACGACATCATCCACTGCATCGATCCCGGCAACGTGCCGTCGCAGAAGGTGGCCCAGCGCCTCGGCTCCCGGAAACGCGGCCCCGGAACCCTGCCGCCGCCCTTCGAGGACGTGCCGATCGATGTCTGGGGGCAGACGCGCTCCGAATGGTTGGCGGCGAAGCGCGACCAGCCGGCTTCCTGCCGGAATAACGCCTAGCGCATCGGTGGACGATCGAGGGCGTGTGCCGGGTTCGGGCCGCGCCCCGACCACCAGAGCTGCCACGAGAAGGCCAGTCCGCAGGCGCCCAGCACGGTGTAGAACCACATGCCCGGCGTGTAGCCGGCCGGGTTCTCCGGTGAAGCACCCGCCCAGTCGTTGAGCGCGCCGATCACCAGCGGCACCGCGGCCATGCCCACCTGCTGGCAGAAGGTCATCATCGCGTAGGCGGAACCGAGCCTTTCCTCGTCCACGAGTTGCGCGACCGAGGGCCAGAGCACGGCAGGGATCAGCGAGAACACCAGTCCGAACAGGCCGATGCAGACGAGCAGGGTGAGTGGCACCTCGGCGCCTCCCGGCAGGCCGACCAGCGGCCCCGGCGGCAGGTACGTGACCGCGAGGAACAGCGGCAGCATCAGCAGCGAGCCCCCTGCCATGAATAGCGAACGCTTTCCGACGCGGTCAACGACCAGGCCGAAGATCGGCGTGGCCACGATGGCCGCCATGGGCAGCAGGCTGGAGAGGGCACCAGCGCTCTCGCGGTCGAGGCCGTGCGCCTGCTGGAAGTAGTTGATGGCGAAGCCGCGGAACGGGAACACCGTGGCGTAGAACACCACGCATAGCGCGACGATGGTCCAGTACGTGCGCGGGAACCGGAAGATCTGCGAGAACTTCAGCTCGTCCGGCGGTGCGCGTTCGCCAAGGTGGGCGCGGCCTTCGACGCGCCGCTCGTGCATCCAGTACAGCATGGCCGCCGCGACGGCGACGCCGCCGATGCCCGTCGCCAGCCACAGCGGGTCCTGCCAGTTCGAATACAGCGGTGCCGCGAAGCCGGTCGACCAGTCGGCCGAGGCCGAACCCAGGCGAGAGATCGACAGGTTCAGGCCGAAGGCGAAGCTGAGTTCGCTGCCCTTGAACCAGCGGGCGAGCACGGTCACCGCGGCGACGATCATCGGCTCCGCGCCCAAGCCGAGGAGGAAACGCCCCGCGACGATGGTTTCGAAATCGGGCCCCAGCGCCGTCATCGCTGCCGCGATCACGCAGACCACGGCGAACACCACCAGGGCCAGCCGGGTGCCGAAGCGATCGATGAACCAGCCGCCCGCCAGCAGCACCAGCAGCGCCGCGACACTGTAGGCGGTGTACAGCCAGCCCACCTGGCTGTGGCTGAAACCGAGTTGCGAACGCATCAGGTCGACCACCGGGCCGAGCGCGTCGTAGAGGTAGTAGTTGCCGAACATCGCCAAGCTGACGAGCACCAGCGCGGTCCAGCGCTGCAGGGGCGACGGTGGGGGCAGGGCGGTTGGGGTCATCCGGGGCGTCTCCAAGGCTCGCGGCACCCTAGCGGATGCCCTGTCCGTCGGAAACGGGCGCCGCGCCGCACGATCACGCAGCGCCTACAATGCCCGTTTCCCTGTATCCGCCCCGTCCATGTCTGCCGTCTACGCCC
>Ga0209278_1002437_pt1 | contig 10376 bp, 7 predicted proteins | sample JI81BgreenDNA_FD_187504 | JGI IMG/M metagenome (GOLD analysis project Ga0209278, IMG submission 187504) | Wastewater effluent complex algal communities from Wisconsin, to seasonally profile nutrient transformation and Carbon sequestration -... | ecosystem: Engineered > WWTP > Effluent > Algae... | reverse complement strand
GGCTTTCAAAATTGTAATTTCAGGACTGAATCACACCGCGGCCCGGCGTGCCCATGCGCCGTTGGCAGTTGTGAATGGCTTTCAAAATTGTAATTTCAGGACTGAATCACACCACACTGGCGCGAACGGGCCACCAGGATGGAGTTGTGAATGGCTTTCAAAATTGTAATTTCAGGACTGAATCACACCAGACCATGGCTTAACCGCCTGGTCTTTTGTGTTTTATGGCCTTTTATAGGATGAAAAAATGGGGCGCTTTCGTTAGAAGAGTTCCAGCTGTTGGCTGGGTTTTTCTAACGGAGCCTTTTCGAGTCCACTGAACAATTCCATGAGGCCGAATTGTTTATCGGTAATGTGTAAGATGCCCACTTTGCCGTCTTTGGGCAAATTTCTTTTAACACGTTTACTGTGTACGTCGGCATTTTCTTTACTAGGGCAAAAACGCAGGTAGATTGAAAACTGGAACATATTGAAGCCGTCGTCGAGCAAATGCTTGCGGAATTTAGTGGCCACACTCCGCTCTTTGCGTGTGTTGGTTGGCAGGTCGAAAAATACAAGTACCCACATGTTCCGGTATTGATTGAGGCGTTCGAAACTAACCGTCGACATGCGTAGGATATAAAATTTTGCGGCTGTTGCCGGCAAAACAATCATAAAGGGAGGCAGTGGTACGGCTCATGGCAACCATCAAGGGGCTGGTTTGTCCATCTATTTTTACATCCAAAACGGGCACTTGTAACAGGCGTTTTTTGTGTTCGGTGGTCAATTCTTCAGGGTAACCCATTTCGGCTACCAATTGTAGCACCAAAGCATCTACCATGGGGCGGTAAGGTTCCATGATGTCGTCGGCCAGGCAATAAGCGTTGTATTTATTGGCGTGGTGAATGCCAATTACAGGCAACATACCACTACTTACCAATGCCCTGGCGCAAATGGCTCTCAAAATGGCATAGCCATAATTGAGGAGGTTGTTGGGCGGATCGCCATTTTGGTGGCGGTTGAAATGCGGTAAATCGAAGATATTTTGCCAATAATAGGCTGCTGCACGGGCTTCGTGGTTGAGACTGTCGCCGCTGGTTACTTCCTTGGCCCAATGCTGCATGTTTTTAATGTTGATGCTCTTGCGCTTAAGTAGCTCGGCCTGATTGGTGATTTTTTGCTTGATGGTTTGTTGCCACAAATTTTTCTGCAGCGGGACCGAAGCCTCCAATTGGGTGCGGATGCGCTCGTTTTGTTCGGTATGTCCGTTTAAGGGCATCAGTAAGCCGATGGGTAAATGTTGGTTGTTGCAGTGTACCACCGCTGCCCCTGCCAAATTCAGCTTTTCAAGCAAGGCATTGGTAATGGTGATTTGTTTGTGCTCTAAAATCACCACCCCAATGTCTTCAATGGCCACGGTTTTATCGGGCTGCTCTTTTTCAGGATAGCTCACTACCAATTGTTCATTTTTGGTACTGAGGTAAACGGGATTGCCGAAATGTAAAGTACGCTTAATCATCTTACTATGTGGCCTAAATGGTTAACTCTGACCTTTAAAATATCCTTAAATCCATTTAGGCTCTTGAAAACTCTCTTAATGATTTGTTCCGCAGCTTTTTCATCAATTGGCCTCCCATTCAAATCTTTTCGTTGCACTTGAGTTTCAAGATGATGTCTGAAAACATATTCTCTTACCTTTCGTTCAGGGTATTGCAAGCTAGAAAATTTTTGAACCCTGAAAAGATTTTCCGACAGTTCAGATTGGTCAGTAAAGTCATTTTCAGCTGGAATAAATCCTGTTTCTGGGTTAGGGAAAACAAACATTTCATTTTGTTTTAGTGTGCAGATGACTTTAGAGGTAGGAGGCAAAAAATTCGAAAAGTCAACTTCACCATGCAAACTAACTTCGACGCTATCAAAGAATGAAATAACAACATCATCCAACTTGCCATCTTCATTTTCATAAATGATTGCAATGCTATTGTTCCCTGTACTGATGAAATTAGATTTCTTTACATCTCCTTTTTCATTCAATATTACGTTGCCCAAATGGTCGTGCGAAGGACGCAAAGCCGAGGCATTGGCAATGCCCGTAATTTTCACCGATTTGAGTTTGGTGGTTTTCTTCTCGTCGAGGTAAATGGGATTTTCGTCTAAGTTCACAAAGGCTTTTTTGGGGTCACCACCAAATTCGGCCAAGCGTTTTTCGAGCACTCGTTTTGCTTGGGCATCAATTACCTTTTCAACATTTAAATCAGGTGCTACCGTTTTGCGGATGGTGTAAATGGTTTCAAGGCTTACCAGTTTAACCTTTTCCGGCACCTGTTCGGTATGTGCCTCATTCAGCCAAATTGGATTTTTATCCAAGCTGTTTTTGCCCGTAAATGCCTTTTTGGGGTCGTTTTCAAAGGCCATAAGTCGTTCAAGCAATGCTTCGCGGTAGCGCTTTTTGGTAACCTGGTGAATGGTTGCCTCGTCCATATTACCACCAACCTTTACCTCCTTGGTTACGTACTGCTTGGCGCTGCCATAAATGGTCTCATTGTGCAATTGACCACGAGGGGTAAGTGCCAATTGCTGTTTAATTCCGTTAGCCGTTTTAAACTTATTGATGTTGCGGGTTACCACCTTGTTTTTGGCCTTGTGCGAAACCAGAATGGATTCGAGCACTTCTTTAACCTCTGCTCTGAATTGGCTCAGTGGTAAAATCGGTGCCTTGAAGCGTAATTTGCCGTCATCCTCGCGGTCAAGGTATTTTTTCTCTATTCCAAGTATGCTAGATGAATCTTTATGGTCAAGGTCTCGAGCATTCAAATTATTGAGGTACTGTACATGGCTCGGCTTGGTAAAGGCCACCGTAATGGCATCCATGGCGTGGTGGCGGTGATCATTCCGTTTGGTCCAGTCTTTAATACGCGGCAGGCGCTTGCCTTCTTTGTTGATTTCGTAATAAGTGAGGCCCAATTTGTCATATTTGTCCCAATTGAGCTCTTGCAATACATTTTCGAGTTGCCAGTCCTTTCGCAAGCGGCTGGTAACACTCCCAGTGGTGGTACTGGTAACACGAATTGCTTCATGTAGAATTTCACGTGCTTTCCGGCTGATGTAACGGGTATCGCCTAATTCACGATTCAAGAAACCTTCTTTTAATGCATCGCCTTTGCGCAAGAGCTTGTTCATTTTGGCGTAGTTGATGCCGCCCGCTTTGAAAAGGTCGTACACTTCGCTTTCGTACAATTTCAAACCTTGCTCATCGCGCTTTGCAGCAATGTAGTCGTGGGCGGTTTGATTGCCTTTTTCAATGTTTTCAGCTCGGTATTCGAGCGTTTTATTTGAAAATGAATCGTCAAACTGGCGGGATTGCGGAATGATGTGTTCAATGTCAATTTCTTTTGAAAAGAGCTTTTCTGCAGGAATAAATTTGTTTGAGTAAAGCGTTTTATATCCTCTATGTCGCAATTCTTCATAGAGTTTGTAGCGAATAATATCATTCCGACTCACATAAGAAAGGCCGTATTCACTTTGGAGTTTTTTCTTGATTTCTTCGTGCTCGCGCTGGGTTTTGTTCATGCCCTCGAACATTTCTTTGCGTTGTTCGGCATTGTTTTTCAATTCACGGGCCATTTCAATGCGCACTTCGTCGGGTTTGCCATAGGTGGCAATGATGGCATTTACCACGTGAATCATTTGGTTGAGGATTTTTTCAACTACCGGATTGCGCAGGCTGTTTTTACGCAACAGCTCAATCTGGTCTTTTAAGGTGCGGCTGTCGCGTTCTTCGGCAGTTTCGGCGTGTGAATGGCTGAAGCCTTCTGCCTCACAGGCTTCGCTGTACAGTTTGCCATCGATGAGATGTGGAAGGAGTTTGCGAATGGCTTTTGCGCTCAATGATCCATAATCTTCCAAAAAAGTCACATTGGCCATGATACCAGTAACCTCTTCGGGGAAGCCAAACTTATCACGGAGTTTAGCTTTGAGCTTGTCATTACCGGTTTTACTGTCGTCGCCTTCAAAAGAGTAGAGCAAATGCCACAACTGCACCGAAGCTTGTTTTTCGTATTCCTCTTTTGGTAAGGCGCTGTTGTGTTTGAGTATGTTTGTATTAATGCCCAGTTCGCCGAACACTGTGGCTATGGCATCGAGTTTTTTAGGCACGCTTAGTTTGCTCAAATCTATATCGTGTCCGGTTTTCTCCATGATTTTCTCATAAGCCTCTAACAAAGCAGCATTGGTACGGTTGCCGTCTAAATTTTTGAAATTCAAGAAGGCATCTTCCTTTTTGTAGCCAAATTTTTTCAAAACAGCTTCAGGCGTCATGCCTTTCGACCAATTCAATTCTTCAAACAGTGCCATGCGGTCGTCTTCATTCAATGACAGTTCGGTCCGTGTGCCTTTGGGTTTGATTCGGATACCGTTGATTTGTTGAAACAGCTTGAATTCTTGAAAAAGCGGAGCCGATCGAGGAATAACGCGAGGGCCAGAAGTGACTTTTTTGCTTCCCGCGGCTGTTTTTACCTCAATAGTCTTGCTCTCGAACTCACAAAAGGAAATAAGCCCCTTTTGTGATTTGAGTTTGCGCTGGTAGAATATGACAACGTCTCGAATTTCTTCTTTGAGCGAAGGCGTAAGTTGTGGGTGGTATTTGGCTTGGGTTTCCCAAATGGTTTCGAATTCGTCGAGATAGTCTTGACGATAAAAAATTTGACCTCGCGTTCTGAAATGCCTGTCCTTTTGCAAGTTTGCCCATAAATATTGGCCAACAGTCTGCTTGTTGAAATACAACTCTTTGCTGCGATCGCTAATGTCGCCCAAGTAACCACTGGTGCTGTTAATGCCTTTATTCAGTTCAATGAATACTTCGGAGAGTTCATCAAGCTCCAATCTTTGGAAAAGCGCTTTCACACGAAGTTCCAAAAACTCAACCATTTTCTCCAAGCGACCTTTGTTTTTTGGCTCGTAAGCGGGGAATTTGGCTGTTTTCAAAACTTCTTTGCTTCTACCTGCATTCAATCCTCGCAGTTTTGCAGCTAAATCTGCAGTGAGTTCAGCATGGAATTCCTTTTGAAAATCCCAAATACGATCGAATTCCTGGCGCAGGTCAGAAGCGTAAAACTCAGGATTGGCTTTACCGCCTTCGCGCATGAATTTCAAAGCGTACTGACCAGGAGTAAGATTTTGGTCATAAAGAGCTTTCGCAATAGCCATCCCATCAAAGGCGGTTCCTTCTTCTTCGTTTTTGGCTTTTCTGCTGCTTTTGTAGCCTCTTTTTTTATTGATTGTTAGCAGCACACGTGCAAAATCATCCAAAGCAATTTTTTCTACTGCTGCCTTCGCACGTAATTCCCACAGTTGAAAGGTGGTATTTTTTCCATGTTCGGCAAGCGTACTTTTATCAGTTACCAGCTGATTTATTTTCAAAATCTCAAGCAGCTGCTCTCGTCTTAGTTTATAACGTTGAAGATTTCGACGCATTTGTCGCTTCAAGGTACGGTCGGCATTGGTGGTAATTGATTTGCCTTGTTCAAAATTTCTTTGCTCGTCAACCGTGAGTGGATTTACCCTTACACCTGCTTTTATGATCCGTGAGCGCTCATTTTCATGTTCTGCTTCTTCAATCAAAGCCCATCCGATGGAGGTAGTACCGAGGTCGAGTCCTAAAATTTTTCTCATGATTTGGAATTTGAAAGGCAATATAGTATTATTGAGAACAATTTTGAAGCCATTCACAATAAGGATTATTCCGTTGTGAAAACATCAGGAGCGGCAGCAATGTCGCTCTTTTGATTTTAGGCCATGATTAGCAAATCCATAACTTTACCCCATGCTCTACCGCCGCAAATTTTTATTGGCCTTGTTGGAATTGATGGGAGGCGAAGCCGAAAAGATGCGCTTGCAGAAGCTGGCTTTTCTGTTTGGCCAGCAGCAACATGCCCTGTACGATTTTGTGCCTTATCGCTTCGGCTCCTTTTCTATTTCGATGGCCAGCGATTTGGGGGCTATGGCCAAGCATGGGCAAGTGGCAGAAACGGATCAAACGGTGGTTAAGCTGGAGCCGGGCAATTGGCTGGCAACTTTGTCGGCAACCGATCAAAAAGGGGTAAAACAACTGCTTGCCGATTTCGGGAAACTCAGCACCCGGCAATTGACCACCTACACTTACAGGCATTATCCTTACTATGCAAGCAAGAGTGAAATTGCTGCCGAGCTTTTGAATGAGACGGAATTGGCCTCGGTGAGGCAGAGCGTGAAGCGTTTCGGTGAAAAGGCCCTTTTTACCATCGGATACGAAGGCATTTCCTTAGAGACTTACCTCAACAAGCTTTTGCAAAATGGGATCAAACTGCTGCTCGATGTGCGGAGAAATCCTTTGAGCATGAAGTTTGGCTTCAGCAAGGTACAATTGCAAAAATCTTGTAGCATGCTGGGTATTGCTTACATGCACTTGCCCGAACTGGGCATAGCATCGGAGCAACGGCAGGCACTGAACGATCAGGCCGATTACGATGCCCTTTTTGAAGTGTACAAAAGCAGCACATTGCTGGAAACTACAACTTCTCAAGAAAAAGTGCTGCAATTGTTGCGAGAATATGATAGAATAGCGCTAACTTGCTTTGAAGCCAATATTTGTCAATGCCACCGCAAGCCTCTGGCCGAGTCCATTGCTGCTTTGCCCGGTTTTGACTTCCGGCTTGAGCATTTGTAGCATGGCCAAAACCAAGGTTCTCATTACAGTAAAAACGTATCCGGTACTTTCATCCAAGTACGATGAACTTGTATGCACGGCCGGTTTTTTGGAGGACGGCTCTTGGATTCGCATTTATCCCGTGCCATTCAGGAAGCTTGATTACGATAGTCAATACAGTAAGTATGATTGGATAGAACTTGACCTCGAGAAAAATGCCAGTGATTTCAGGCCTGAAAGTTACCGGCCAACGAATATCGACGAGGGCATTCGGGTTGTTGGCAAGATTCCGACTGCAAATAAGTGGCTGCATCGCAAGGAAATATGCCTGAAGACTGTGTACACAAACCTCACAAAGCTCATTGAATTGGCCAAAGGGCCTGAAAAGTTGTCTTTGGCAGTTTTTAAACCTCGTCGTTTGTTAGATTTTACAGCTGTTGAATGCGATCGGGAATGGGATGCTGCCAAACTTCAGGGGGTAATTGCTTCTCGCAATCAACTTTCGTTATTCGCAGAGAATTTAGAGCATGATTTTCGTCATGTAAAAAAGCTGCCTTACACCTTCAAATACCGCTTTGAAGATGATGAAGGCAAACAGAGCAATTTATCTATCGAAGATTGGGAAATTGGTCAGCTTTTTTGGAAAGAATGCTCGCGCCTAGGAAGTGAAAAAGCGGCTGTTGAGAGTGTGCGCAAGAAATACTGGGACGACTTTGCGCAATCCAAAGATTTGTATTTGTTTCTGGGCACTGTTTACGAAAATCACGCAAAAAACTACCCCAATCCCTTTTCCATCATTGGCACTTTTTATCCGCCTAAAAGCAACCAATTGCATTTATTTTAGCTGATTGGTGTATCAATCAACCTACCCTAGCCACCCTGGCCCGCAACATTTGATCGGCCAGCACCAAAGCGGTCATGGCTTCTACGATGGGTACGGCGCGGGGAACTACGCAGGGGTCGTGGCGACCTTGGGCTTGGAGCTCGGTGGCTTCGCCGCTGCGGGTGAGCGTTTGTTGCTTTTGGGCAATGGTGGCCACGGGTTTGAAACCCACGCGGAAGTTGATGTCTTCGCCATTGCTGATGCCGCCTTGGATGCCGCCTGAGTGGTTGGTGCGGGTGCGGACTTTGCCTTCTTCCAGCACAAAGGCATCGTTAAATTCCGAACCGCGCCCTTTGCTGGCGGCAAATCCACTGCCTACTTCAAAGCCTTTCACGGCATTGATGCTCAGCATGGCCTTGGCCAAATCGGCTTCCAGTTTGTCGAAAACGGGTTCGCCCCAACCGGCAGGCACGCCACTGGCCACACAACTGATTACCCCTCCTACCGAATCTCCTTCGGCTTTGAGCTGGGCAATGAGGTTTTCCATGCTGGCGGCAGTCTCCGGGTGGGGACAACGCACGGCATGGCTGTCAATCAAGCTTAAATCGAGCTCGCTTGCCGACTTTTGGAGTTCGATGGGACCCACCGCGCTCACATAGGCCTGCACTTTTACGCCAACCGTTCGGAGCAGCAGTTGGGCCAGGGCACCGGCAGCCACGCGGGCAGCTGTTTCACGTGCCGAGCTGCGGCCTCCTCCGCGGTGGTCACGCAGGCCGTAACGGGCCTCGTAGGTATAATCGGCATGCGAAGGGCGGTACACTTCCTTCAAAGCGTCGTAATCTTTCGAGCGTTGGTCGGCATTGCGCAACAGCATGGCAATGGGCGTTCCGGTGGTTTTGCCGTCGAATACGCCCGACAGTACTTCCACCTGGTCGGCTTCGTTGCGGTCGGTGGTGAGGGCGCTTTGTCCCGGACGGCGGCGGTCCATTTGCTGCTGTATGAAGTGGAGGTCGAAATCGAGCCCTGCCGGACACCCATCTACCACCACCCCAATGGCCGCACCGTGCGATTCGCCAAAGGTGGTGATGCGGAAAAACTGTCCGAAACTGTTGCCTGCCATTTAATTGAATTTGATGCCGAGTGTTGCCAGCTGTTCCCAGTAATTGGGATACGATTTGGCCACCACCTCAGGCTGGTCAAAAATAACGGTTTTTTGGGCCGCTGCGAGCACACTAAATGCCAAGGCCATGCGGTGGTCGTGGAAGCACTGAATGTGCACTTCGCCCGCTCCTGCAGCCATGCCTTTTTCAATGCGCAGCCAATCAGCTCCGCTGCTCACCACCGCTCCTGCCGCGCGCAAATTCATTTTCAGGGCGTCGATGCGGTCGCTTTCTTTGAGGCGCAAAGTGGCCAAACCGGTAAACAAGGCGGGTTGTTGCTGGATGGCGCACAAAACGGCTTGGGCGGGTACGAGGTCGGGACAATCGCGCCCGTCGTAGGTCCGCTCGGTGGTGATTCGCGTTGCTTCATGGGTCAGCAGCAATCCGTTTGGTTGTTCGGTAACCTTCACGCCGAGCTGCCCCATCCAATCCACCGCCCGGCGATCGGCCTGGTGCGAGTGCAGCGGCAAATTTTCGAGCAGCAATTCGCTGCCGGGCAGGGCTGCCACCCAAGCCAACCAATAGGCAGCCGACGACCAATCGGGCTCCACCTGCACCACTGCAGGCATTTGCATGTTTTGCGCGGCTAGAATGTAGGTATCAGCTTCCTCCCGCACCTTTACACCACATATGCCCAATAAATCAACGGTTTGTTGCAAATAAGGACGCGAAACGGGCTCGCCCATGAGTTTCAGTTGAAGTCCACCCGGCAACATCGCCCCTACCAGCAGCAAGGCCGTAGCGTACTGCGAGCTTAAGTTGGCAGGGAGTTGTACTTCGCCCCCATGCAGCTGGCCACCTTCTATTTTTAAGGGAGGGAACCCCTCTTTTTCGAGGTAATCGATTTTCGCTCCCAGGCTGTGCAGGGCGTCTACCAGGGGACCAATGGGGCGTTCGTGGGCACGGTCGCTGCCGTAGAGCTCCCAATTACCTGGTTGTAGGGCTAATACGGGCAGTAAAAAGCGCATGACGGTACCGGCGGCACCGGCGAAAATGCGTCCGCCCGGCTGTGCGGTTATTTGTTGCAAGGCGGCTTGCATATAGGCGGTATCGGCGGCGGTGGATAGGCCGGGGAGTTCGGTAGTTGTGCCTGCCAGGGCGCGTAAAATGAGAAGGCGGTTGCTGGCGCTCTTGGAGCCAGGCAAACTCAATTTACCTCGCAAAGCTTCATTCACAGGCATTAATGCCCTCATCCTTCAATGAGTTGGGGGTACCACTTTTCCAAATCGGCCACCGAAACGGCCTGGTCGTAAACAGCACTACCTATAGCAGTGGGTAGGACAAATTGTACCTGCTGGCTGTGGTTTTTTTTGTCGTTGAGCAACCAGGGCAGAATGAGCGCAAGCGGCGGTAATTTGCCGGCGGGTTGCCAGGCTTTCAGCACTTTTTCGATTTCAACGGCATGCGCATCGGACAACAAGCCGAGGCGATGGGCCAGTCGGGTTTCGATCAACATACCGGCAAAAATGGCTTCGCCGTGCAGCCAGGGGGTACTGCTGTACAGGAAGTAACTTTCAAAAGCGTGTCCGAACGTATGCCCCAGGTTGAGCAATTTGCGTTCGCCCTTTTCGGTAGGGTCGGCGGCCACGATGCGTGTTTTAAGGGCGATTGCCCGCTCGAGCATCTGCTGGTTTGGAATGGCCTCAATGGGCAAATCAACCAATTGCTGCCACAAAACAGCATCGCCCAACAAGCCGTGTTTAAACATCTCGGCCTTGCCACTTTGCAGCTC
>Ga0209278_1002436_pt1 | contig 10380 bp, 8 predicted proteins | sample JI81BgreenDNA_FD_187504 | JGI IMG/M metagenome (GOLD analysis project Ga0209278, IMG submission 187504) | Wastewater effluent complex algal communities from Wisconsin, to seasonally profile nutrient transformation and Carbon sequestration -... | ecosystem: Engineered > WWTP > Effluent > Algae... | reverse complement strand
GCAATGATGCCGCGCCAGCCATCTGTACCGAATTTGATAGGAGGATTCATTTAGTCACAAGTCATGAGTCACCCGTCTATTTTATGGGTTTATCAGTCGATCGTCATCCGATTTTAGATTTTAGATCGGTCCTGGACGCACTCCGACAAAGAAACCGGGTTTTTTACCGAATTTACGGTGCGTAACGAAATATATCGTAAAAAAAACCCGGTTTCTGGACCTCATGCTTGATTACAGCCACCAAGAAAAAAGTGAATGACTAATGACTAATGACTAATGACTAATAACTAATGACTAAAAGAATGCCGGTTGGTGGCGGATCAAATTCAGGAATTCTTCGCGAGTTTTCTGTTCCTCTTGAAACACGCCCAACATGGCACTCGTAACCGTCCAAGCACCAGGTTTTTGCACACCCCGCATCGTCATGCACATATGGCTGGCTTCCATTACTACAGCTACTCCCTGCGGTTCCAATATTGTCTGAACTGCTTCAGCAATCTGGCGTGTCAAACGTTCTTGCACCTGCAATCGGCGGCTGTACATTTCAGCAATTCGGGCTAATTTACTCAATCCCACTACTTTTTGGTTGGGAATGTAAGCGACATGAACTCTACCCATAAACGGCAGCATATGGTGTTCGCACATACTGAATACGCTGATGTCTCGTACCAGTACCATTTCGTTGTGGCCTTCGTCAAAGATAGCGCCGTTGAGGAGTTCTTCTAGGGATTGACTGTAACCGCTGGTGAGAAACCGCATTGCTTCTGCTACCCGTTTTGGGGTTTTGAGCAATCCTTCCCGTTCAGGATCTTCTCCTACTCCCAGCAGCATTGTGCGAACAGCCTCCATCATTTCTTCCATGCCTACTTCTGATGGTTTGGGCACGCTGGATTCTTGACCGTGGGAGGAATTGCGATCGGGTCGAGTTGGGATGCGCGGGGTGTTGTTGTCTGCGGTTTGTAACAGTTTCATGCTGTCAGTCGAGAGAGAGTTCGACCCATTGGAATCGGCGGAAGATGCAATTGTCATAACAAGTTGGTGTGAGGGTGAATCGATTTTCGATTTTCGATTTTAGATTTTCGATTGGGGGATATATAGCCTTTCTCAAAAATGTGAGGTACGAATTTTGACCTGGAAAGCTTGACATTACAGGGTTTCTGTATACCTCATTTATCTGAGAACCGCTATAGCTAGAGATTCAAAGATTGTTGAATTCGAGAAAAATCCAGCAGTCTAAAATCTCAAGTTCACAAAACTCCTGCGTTGGACATGAGCGTGATTTCTTCAATTACTGCACTCGCTGGTAACTGAACTGCGTGCAGAATTGATTGGGCGACGATTTCTGGGGTTAACATGGCGCTGCGATCGAAGTCGGCGTCCACGGTGTCTGTGTCCCACATAGGAGTGTTGACAGAACCCGGACAGATTGCTGTTACGCGAATTCCGTGAGCCCGTTCTTCGGCGGCTAAGGTTTTAGACAAAGCCATGAGACCAAATTTGCTAACGCAGTAGGCTCCCCAGTTGGGGAAGGTTTGGGTGCCGGCGATCGAGGAAACGTTGATGATGATTCCCGATCGGCGATCGCGCATTGAGGGCAAAACTCCTAAAATGCACTGCCAAACGCTAGTCAGATTGAGGTCTAGAACGCTTTGCCAGTCGGTTAGGGAAGTTTCCGTCAAGGAGCCGGTGTAGCCCATGCCAGCGCTGTTTACCAGGATATCTACGGCACCCAATTGAGCTGCGATCGCGCTGATGCTGCTTTGCACTTGCTCAATTTTTGCCAAGTCTAAGGGATAAGCTTCTGCTTTCACTCCGACTGCTCGGGCCGCTGCGGCAACGGCTTCTAAGTTTTCCGACTCTCGGCTAACTAAGGCCAGATTTATGCCTTCGGCGGCGAACGCTAGAGCCGTCGCTTTGCCAATACCGCTGCTGGCTCCGGTAATCAGAGCCTGCTTTGTTGTTGGATGGTTCATTCAATGTCCTAATACTTTCCCTCGGCAACTCCCTACAGCGTTGCAGCCTTCATCGGCAAATTAGACAACTGTCTGCTGCGGGTGATAACAGTTAATTATGAGATAAACATTAAGAACTGTTAAGCCGTGTCACCTGAGAAATTATAACACTGCTGACAGATCCGCAGAATAATGAGCTGTGAGTTATGAGTTTAAAGTTAAGAATTTTTAACTCATAACTGATAACTCTGAATCGATCGGCTCAAGCCGCAATTTCAGTGAATACACCGATGTGGCGAAATTTTTGATACCGGAGTTCGCGTCGCTGCTGACCCGTAAGCTGGGTTAGTTCTGCTAAGTTTTCTAACAAAGCTTGTTTGAGTATGGAGGCAGCTTTGAGGGGATTCGAGTGAGCGCCGCCGATCGGCTCTGGTACTATTTGATCGAGAATGCCGAGGTTTTTCAAATCCCAGGAAGTGATTTTGAGAGCTTCTGCGGCCAAGTTAGCTTTACCGGAGTCTTTCCAGAGAATCGCCGCGCAAGCTTCGGGGGTGGCGACGGTGTAGACGGAATGTTCTAACATTAACAGCCGCTCGCCGACGCCGATACCCAATGCGCCGCCGGATCCGCCTTCGCCGATGACGGTGCAAATAATGGGAACGTCGAGGCGAAACATCTCGCGGAGGTTACAGGCGATCGCCTCTCCCTGTCCGAGCTGTTCTGCTTCTAAGCCCGCCCAAGCCCCCGGAGTGTCGATAAAGGTGAAAATTGGCATGGAGAAGCGATCGGCGTGTTCCATCAAGCGCAGGGCTTTGCGGTAGCCGCCGGGAGCAGCCATGCCGAAGTTGCGGGCGATATTGTCTTTTGTGTCGCGCCCTTTTTGATGGCCGATGATGACTGTGGGACGCCCGTCTATGCGGGCAATTCCGCCGACGAGGGCCGGGTCGTCTCCGCCGCGCCGATCGCCGTGAAGCTCGAGCCACTCGTCGCTAATTGCCTGAATGTAATCGAGGGTGCTGGGGCGGCGCGGGTGACGGGCCAGTTGCAGCCGCTGCATGGGGGACAAGCTGCTGAAAATTTCTTGTCGCAGTTGGGCGGAACGCGCTTCGAGTTTGCGAATTTCGTCGGTGACATCGACGCTGTTTTCGGCGGCGAGTTCGCGAATCTGGTGAATTCGGGTTTCGAGTTCGGCCAGGGGCTTTTCAAAATCTAAGAGTAAGGGTTTACGGTCTGGGTTTGGCACGCTGATAATTTCTATAAGGTTTTAAGGTGAAAGTCGATCGACTATTTCCCGATCCTACCCTGTCAGGGGATGCTGAAAAAGAGAGGAAATTTGGAAGTTTTGAATTTTAAATTTTGTATGAGATCAAATTTGGTCACATCATCATTATCATATAGCGCGAGCCGGAAGCTAGCGCTGCACTCCGAAAAATATTATTCTGATGCCAAATAAAAAGTCAACTATTAAATTTTCAAATTTAACAGTTGACTTTTAACATCAAACTGACATTAATAAAGGTCTGAAACCGTGCTTGACAGAAATATGACCGATTTGCTCCATCTTTTCCACAGTAATTTGATTCCGTCCCCAAGAAAAATTGGTATACATTTTTTCAAATTCCAGCAGCATTGATTCAGCAAAACAGGCAAACAACTGTCGGCCCGGCACATCCATATTGACAATCTTCATGATTTTCCACTCAATATCGAGGGAATGCTCCACAATGCCGCCATTGAGTACGTAAATTCCGGGATGCTGAACCTGAGTTGCCAAATTTTTCGGATAGCCACCGTCAATCAATAAACATGGTTGCTTCAATGTCTTAGGGTCAATTTCTACTCCCTTGGGCATACTGGCTACCCAGACTACAATATCCGCTTGGGGCAGGGCTTCTTCCAAGTCCATAATTTTCCCTCGACCCAATTCTGATTGCAAATCTTGCAATCGTTCTTTGTCGCGGGCGATGAGCAACAATTCTGCTACATTTGTTTTAACATTGAGCCAGCGACACACAGCACTGCCAATATCGCCAGTAGCACCACAAACCGCTACCGTGGCTTTTGAAAGTTCAATCCCCAATTTAGGGGCTGCTTCTTCTACTTGGCGGCAGAGGATGTAAGCTGTGTGAGTGTTACCAGTGGTGAAGCGTTCAAACTCCAACTTGAGATTGCGAATTTGCTTAATTTGCTGCAAGTTGAAAGTCTCAAAAATGATCGAAGAAAAGCCGCCCAAAGCAGTGATGTTAATCCCGTTTTTTTGAGCGTGTGCCATCGCATTAAGGATTTTGCGAGTAGCTGCTTTAATCCGGCGAGTTGCTAGCATTTCTGGCAAAAAACAGGACTCGACATAGCGACCTTCTATTTTTTGTCCAGTGATGCTTGTTACCGTGATCTGATCAACTATTTGGGGCGGTGCGCTGCACCAAAAATCGAGACCTTGATCGGCATATTCTGGATAGCCCAGCTCGTTAGCTACTGATTGGGCGTGTTCTAAGCTGGTTAAGTGACCGATTAGACCAAACATTAAGTTGTCAAATGAAGGAAGATGGAAGGTGGAAGATGGAAGATGGAAGATGGAAGATGGGAAGATTAAAAATTTATATTTTAAAATGAGTTATCCCATTTTTAATTTTTAATTTTTAATTTTTTTCCCATTCCTTATTTCCAAGTTAACTAGGCTGCGAGGCCTTGTGCTGACATCCGCATGATATCGCGGTTGTTAAAGCCTATGTTGCCTAGGGCTTCGCCGTAGGCAATCATAAAGTCTTCGATTAAAGCGTCTTTTTCCATTCCCAAGACGCGGGCATCGTCTGCGACAGAGTTTAGCAGTCTCCAGATGATGGGCAGGTTTTGGCGGTTGGCAGCTTCGAGTTCGGCTTTGGATTCCTCAAAGTGAGCCTGCAGCCAGACTTCCCCAAAGTTGAGGTGGCTGTATTCTTCTTTGACGACGCCTTCGGTGATTTTGCGAGCAAAGTCATCGGCGACGGGGATGTAGATGTTGTAAGCTGCGATCGCAAAACACTCGATAATTAGCGATTGAATCAACAAGCAAGTTACAATCTGACCTTCGGCCGCTGCCGTTTGGAAGTTTCTGTGCAATTCCGAAAAGAACTGCTTGGCAAATGCCATGTCGGGCGTGACTTTAAGATTCCTGCCACAAGCTTGGAAGCCTTTCATGTGGCGGTTCTCCATCTTGGACAAGCCAACTAACTCTGCTTTTTTGTCCGCCAACAGTTCGGCCAGTGTCAGGTAATTATCGTGAGCTTCTTGTTCGCCTTCAATCACAATGGCGTTGATGCGGCTGTAAGCATCTTTGTAAGTTTCGGTTTGAAAGTCAATTGTTGGGCTGGCCTCAAGCTGGGGCATAGATATGTAGTCTCCTTATATAAGCTTGCGGGATGTTGGGAAACCCCTTTAAAATGGGGGGTCAGTGACAGTACACTTTACCTATTTTGAACGCACCCCATCTAAATCACAGATTATAGCTGAGGATGCTTTCGACAAAGAACTTTTCTTTGACGTTCCGGGAAAAACTGGCGTCAAGCGTGCGTGTTTGCCGGACTTTTGCCGTCGAACACTCCAGAAAGACTATCGCTAGAATGCTATCTATTTACTAATTACTTGAATTAGTCGTTAGTCGATCTTTTGCCCGGAAATAGATGATAGAAATACGGTCTATGTCTCCACCTTTCAGGGTTTTACAGTACCAACTCTATCTATAACATTATATCCTAATCACAACTTCCTCCCTAGGTACTCCTTCTTTCCCTCTACTACTATTATGTTCTTGTATGGGAATCTGGGATGCGATCGGGTTGGAGAACGTCACAGGCTTATTATTTTAGGTTAATTCACAAATTTATGGGTAAATCCTTTGACAGGTCTCATGCGCTGGAACTGCTGAGTTTTATTTTGTTGCTGGCGGGTGCTGCGCTGGTGCTGCTGCCACTGGCTGCTGTATTTTGGGTTTCATTATCACCATCTGGTGTCGGTGTCAAGGCTGCAGGCCTGACTTTTGCAAACTATCAGGAGGCTTGGCGACGGGGCAATTTTTTGTTGGCATTCCTTAATTCTACTCTAGTGGCGATCGCAGTGACGGGTTTTCAGGTTGTAACTTCTGCTTTGGCCGGTTACGCCTTGGCCAGGCTGAAGTTTCGCGGGCGACAGGCGATTGTGTTGGGGGTTTTGGCGACGCTGGTAATTCCGTTTCAGCTTTTGGTGATTCCGATTTTCTTGGTTTTGAAGTGGGGCCATCTGCTGAATACTTACGGGGCGCTGATTTTGCCGACGGCGGCTAACGGTTTTGGGATTTTTCTGCTGCGCCAGTATTTTATGACAATTCCCGCGGAGTTAGAGGAGGCGGCAATGCTGGATGGGGCTAACCGCTGGCAGGTTTTGTGGCAGGTGATGTTACCTTTAGCCCGCCCTGCTTTGGTGACGCTGTTTTTGTTTACGTTTATCGGGGAGTGGAACGATTTGTTTAAGCCGCTGGTGTTTACGACGCGGCCCCAGTTGCGGACTGTGCAGTTGGTTCTGGCCGAATTTCAGGAACAGTTTACTAGCAGTTGGCAGTTGTTGATGGCGGCGGTGGTAATTGGAACAGTGCCGGTGGTGTTGCTGTTTTTGGCCGGTCAGCGACAGTTTATTCGAGGGATTGCGGCAACGGGGATTAAGAATTGAGTTGGAAATGCTTGGCAATTAAGTTTGTAGTCAGAGGTTGAACCATTCTCAAGAACAGGCAAGATGCTTGTTCCACCAATACTAAATGTTCTTGTGGAACAGGCCGGAAAGCCTGTTGCTGACATTGGTTCCAGAGGTGAGTTTGTAGTGAAGGAGGCGATTGAAATCGCTACTATACAAACGAAGTCCACTTTAAGCGGACTAACAGATAAAGGGCAGATCAAAGCTGTATTATGTGAATCTATGCAAAAGCTCGGTTTGTTCTTATTTGTCCTATCTTTTCTGCCCTGGCTGGCAGTCTTATTTGTTGTGCCCTTCCTGGGGCTGGACATTACCCAAAAAACTACTTTATCTTTCGTTCTGGCTGTTGGGGCGGAAGTTTGTTTTTGGATTAGCGTAGTGCTGTTGGGGAAAGAAGTAGTTACCAAATATCGGCGTTATTTGCATCCCCGATATCTTTGGAAAAAATCAAAAATTTTAACCGCAGATGAACAGGAATCGACGCAGATAATGAGCCGTGATGTTGGCTTTTATCTGCGGTCAAAGTTGAGCTATTCGCTGAAAATTTGCAAGCGAATAGAGCGTTCTCCGTCTCCGAAATCCACTTCAATCTTTTCTCCCGAAAGACTGTCCAAGCATCCCAAAAGCAACCGCAAATTGGGTGTGCTTGCTCCTGTATCCACGTACAATCTATCTGCCAAACTGCCTAAGCGTTTCCAAATGGTGTAGAGTTTGACTACTGCTTGTTCTAGCTGTGCGGCTTGTTTTACAACGTCGGCGGTGGTTCCCAAACAGCCTACTCGCAAAGATTCTTCTAAGGCCATTTCCATATCTAAGTGAGACTGATTGAGAGCTTGCACTTGGGCGGCGGCGTCGAGATATTTTGATAAGTTCTTGGCGTCGGATGTTAGCTGTTTAACAGTATCTACGTCGGGATTTTCTGCTACTTCTTTTTGAATTTCGCTTTGGTGAGATGGAGAGAGTTTCTCCATTTCTTTCACTAAAGGAGCGAGGTAGCGGGAAGGTAGAGAACCTGTAGATGCTTTTTCTTTGACTTCTTCTGGCAATAAATCTGAGTTCATTGCCATCCATTCGTCGGAGAGTTGTTTGACTTCGCGGCGGGTGATGCGATCGCCACTTGCTGCGGCATCTGTTACCATTTGCTGCACTTCGGGAGATGCTTTGGCGGTTTCTACAAAGGCTCTTTTGCTGAAGTTTCTAATGGAATCTGGGTCTAAATCTCCTTGCTGGATCAGAGTGTCGGCACTATTAGCTAATTCTATCAAAGAATACGCTTGACTTTTGCCAATTTCTCTTTCTTTGAGCCAGTTCAAAAACCCTGTGCCGCGTCCTTCGCCGCCTTTTTTTTCTCTGTCTCGGACTGTTCGGAGAATGCGTCCCCGCCAAATGTCGGTTTGCAAGTCGAAGCGATCGCACACTTTCCAGGCATTGTCAACCTGATTGTCAAAATCAAAGTCTGGTATTTGTTCGTCTTCGGGGTCTGGCAATTGGAAATTGATATCGGTAAAGCCGTTGAGGGCTTCTGCAAGTTCTGCGGGATTTAGGGGGACTTCAGCCATTAGAAAAAATTTGTGTAGTGCAACAGCCGGTTTAATTGATAACTAGCACGGGTTGACAGTTGAGACGCTATATGTAGCGGTAAGGTAGGCAAGATTTACCTACTAATAGAGCTTTTGTGCAAGTCATATCATTATTGCACGATGGGGGGCGATCGCTACCTGTACAAAAAATCTTCTCCGAGAGTTACCGCACAGCGTCGCAACAATCAAAAAGCCCGTGGCACAGATAGTCGGATATTTTGCAACAATAACCACTAACCGGATAGTTAAAGGAACTAATTACCCACTACAGCGGCGATACTTTATCGCGTTCAACCTCCTCGCCTGGAGTCGTTTTGCCGTTCAAAGTTGTACCATCACCGGGTAGATTTGTTAATCGATCGCGCTTCCGAAAGCGATCGCGAGTCGAGACAATGACCACATACAGCACCGGCACCATAAACAAACTCAAGAAAGTAGAAACAACCATCCCCCCCGCGATCGCATTCCCTAGCGATCTACGACTTGCAGCCCCCGCACCTTCCGGGTTAATTAGGGGAGCAATCCCCAAAATAAATGATAGAGAAGTCATCAAAATCGGTCGTAAACGCTCTTGAGAAGCCTCAACTGCTGCCTTAGTAATTGAATATCCCTGCTCCCGCAACTGGTTAGCAAACTCCACAATTAAAATCGCATTTTTACTTGCCAATCCAATCAACATCACCAAACCAATCTGGCAATAAACATCATTCGCCAACCCCCGCAACGACTGAGCTAAAAGTGCACCTAAAATCGCCAGAGGAACCGATAGCAAAATAATGAAAGGATCGACATAATTTTCGTACTGAGCCGCCAAAACCAAGAACACAAAAATCAGTCCCAAACCAAAAATAATTGGTGCTTGACCCCCAGACTCAATTTCTTCTAAAGAACTCCCCGACCATTCATATCCAAAACCCGACGGCAAAACTTCAGCCGACACCTTTTCCATCAATTTTATCGCCTGTCCAGAACTCGATCCCGGAGCCGGGGAGCCACTAATTTCAATTGACCTATATAAATTGTAGTGGTTAACAGTTTGCGCTCCCACCACCGGAGTTATTTTCACCAAATTGCTCAAAGAAATCATTTCATTTTTTCCAGAGCGGACATACAATTTCCCAATATCTTCAGGGTTATCACGAAACTGTTTATCCGCCTGAACATACACCCGATAATTGCGCTGCTGCAGATTAAAATCATTCACATACTGAGAACCAAGAGCCGTTTGTAACGTACTGAAAACATCATTAATCGGAATATCTAGAGCCTTAGCTCGATTGCGGTCAACTTCCACAAGTAACTGAGGCGTATTCGCAGCAAACGTACTAAATACCGCCTGCAATCCGGGCGTCTGATTCGCCTGCTTTAAAATCCCGCCCATCGCCTGAACTAGAGAATCTAAACCGCTGTTCCCTTTGCGGTCTTGCAATTGAAATTGGAAGCCGCCAAATTGACCTAAACCTTGAATAGCCGGCGGATTCACCGGGAAAATTCTCGCTTCTGGAATCGCGAAAAACTTACCCTGCAATTTACCAATAATCGCTTGTACGGTTTGAGCTTCACCTTTCCTTTCTTTCCAGGGTTTAAGGGTAGTAAATATAATCCCCTGGTTGGAACTATTACCACTAAAACCAAAGCCACCTACCGAAAAAGTACCCACCACTTCAGGAACATTGAGGATTTCTTGTTCAACTCCATCCATCACCTGCTGGGTGTATTGCAGCGAAACGCCTTGAGGCCCTTGAATAATTGTCAGAAAATAGCCCTGGTCTTCCTCTGGGATAAATGCTGTTGGTACTGCTAAATAAAGCCAAGCGGTGAATCCCAGAGAAGCAATAAACAACAGGGTAACAAGGGTTTTAAATCGTGTTAAGAATATTAAGGACTCTCTATATTTCTTTTGCATCCAATCAAGAAAAATATTAATCCGGTTAAAAACCCAACCCAACGGGCCGCCAAACTTCTTACCTGGGCGCAGTAATATAGCGGCAAGTGAGGGAGTAAGAGTAACCGCCATAAACGTAGAAAGCAGCACTGAAAAAGCAATTGTCAGGGCAAATTGTTTATAGAGTGCTCCCGTTGTCCCAGGGAAAAATGCCACGGGTACGAACACGGCCATCAATACTAAGGAAGTGGCAATTACAGCA
>Ga0209278_1002434_pt1 | contig 10395 bp, 10 predicted proteins | sample JI81BgreenDNA_FD_187504 | JGI IMG/M metagenome (GOLD analysis project Ga0209278, IMG submission 187504) | Wastewater effluent complex algal communities from Wisconsin, to seasonally profile nutrient transformation and Carbon sequestration -... | ecosystem: Engineered > WWTP > Effluent > Algae... | reverse complement strand
GATCGCCGCGTCCATCGCGTCGGAGTAGTCGCGATGCCCACCACCCATGCCGGCCTGCATGCCCAGGAACGGCTCGTCGGAGTCGTTGCCCAGCTTGACGGCACCCAGTCGCTCGGTCATTCCGTACTTGGTGACCATCGCCCTGGCCACGCTGGTCGCCTTCTCGATGTCGTTGGCAGCCCCGGTGGTCGGGTCGTGGAAGACGAGCTCCTCGGCCGCGCGGCCACCCATCATGTAGGCCAGCTGGTCGAGCAACTCGCCCCGGGTCTTGGAGTACTTGTCGTCGTCGGGCATCACCATCGTGTAGCCCAGGGCGCGGCCGCGCGGCAGGATCGTCACCTTCTGCACCGGGTCGGTGGCCGGCATCGCTGCCGCCACCAGAGCGTGACCACCCTCGTGATAGGCGGTGATCAGCAGCTCACGCTCGTTCATGATGCGGCTGCGCTTCTGCGGGCCGGCGATCACCCGGTCGATCGCCTCGTCGAGGTGGAACTTGGTGATGTAGCGCTGATTCTGGCGGGCGCACAGCAGCGCAGCCTCGTTCAACACGTTGGCGAGGTCGGCCCCCGTGAAACCGGGGGTGCGCTTCGCCACCGACTCCAGTTCGACGTCGGGGGCCATCGGCTTGTTCACCGCGTGCACCCGGAGGATCTGCAGGCGACCCTTCATGTCCGGGGCCTCGACGGGGATCTGCCGGTCGAACCGGCCGGGGCGAAGCAGTGCCGGGTCGAGCACGTCGGGACGGTTGGTGGCCGCGATCAGCACCACGCCGCCGCGCACATCGAAGCCGTCCATCTCGACCAGCAACTGGTTCAGGGTCTGTTCGCGCTCGTCGTGACCGCCGCCCATGCCGGCGCCGCGGTGGCGTCCGACGGCGTCGATCTCGTCGATGAAGACGATGGCGGGTGCGGCCTCCTTGGCCTGCTCGAACAGGTCGCGGACGCGGCTGGCGCCGACGCCGACGAACATCTCGACGAAGTCGGAGCCCGAGATGGAGAAGAAGGGAACGCCTGCCTCGCCGGCCACCGCGCGGGCCAGCAGCGTCTTGCCGGTACCGGGCGGGCCGTACAGCAGCACGCCCTTGGGAATCTTGGCGCCGACCGCTTGGAACTTGGCGGGCTCGGAGAGGAACTCCCGGATCTCCTGCAGTTCCTCGATGGCCTCTTCGCAGCCGGCGACGTCGGCGAACACGGTACGGGGGGTGTCCTTGGTGGCCAGCTTCGCCTTGGACTTGCCGAAGCCCATCACCCGATTGCCGCCGCCCTGCATCTGGTTCATCAGGAAGAAGAAGATCAGGCCGATCACGACGAAGGGCAGGATGGTGAACAGCAACGTGGTCCAGATGCCCTGCTGCGGTACTTCACCGCGCCAGCTGTCCAGGGTGCCGGCGGCTACTCGCTGGTTCAGGCGGTCGATGATCTGCTGGCTCTGGTTGCCGATCCACTTGGCCTGCATCTTGGTGCCGGCGGGGTCCTTGGCCTCGACGCGAATGGTCTGTTCGCCCTCGACGAGCACAACTTCCTTGAGCGGGGCGTTGCCGTTGATCGCGGCGACCACCGTTGAGGTCGGCTCCTGCTTGAACCCGTTGGCGTTACCGATGTAGTCGATCAGCAGCGCGATGCCGAGGAACGCCAGAATGATCCACAGGATCGGTCCTCGGAACAGTCGTTGAGCCTTCATTACCCACCTTTGTTGTGCGCGGCACCGCCGCCGACCCCCAAGGATAGACGCGTGCGGTGGGGCCTGATCCTGGCCCGGCTTTCGGTCAGGAGTAGACCTCCGGCGACAGGGTGCCGATGTCGCGCAGATTGCGGTAGCGACCCGCGTAGTCCAAGCCATAGCCGACGACGAATTCGTTGGGCAGGTCGAAGCCGACGTACTTGACCTCGAGCGGGCTGCGCAGGGCGTCCGGCTTGCGGAACATGGCCATCACCTCGAGGGTCGCCGGGTGACGGGACTTCAGGTTCTGGATCAGGTACGCGAGGGTGAGCCCGGTGTCGACGATGTCTTCGATGACCAGCACGTGCCGGCCCTCGAGTTCGGTGTTCAGGTCCTTCAGAATGCGCACCACGCCGGAACTCTGGGTGCCCGAACCGTAGGAGGAGATCGCCATCCAGTCCATCTCGCAGTGCCGGCTGAGCGCACGGGAGAGGTCGGCCATCACCATGATCGCGCCGTTCAACACCCCGACCAGCAGTAGGTCGCGGCCGGCGAAGTCGGCCTCGATCTCGGCCGCCAACTCGTGCAACCGGGCTGCGATCTGATCGGAGGTGTAGAGCACGTCCGTCAGGTCGGACTGAATGTCACTGGCGTCCACACCGCGCACCTTAGCGAACCTCAGCGGGCTGGCTCACAGGATGGATTCGGGCGCCAACTGGTGGACGGTCGTGAGCCGGCCGGCCCGCCGCGCCACTCGCAACCCAGGCACCTCCACCCACTTCTGCCCGTGCCAGTCGGTCACCAGGGCGGCGACGGCCAGGACGTGCGGACGGTTGGCCTCCTGCGCGCCGCGCGCCAGCAGCCAGCGCCGCAGCACCCGGTGCCGTAGCCCGGGCGGCATTGCGGCGAGCTCGGCACAGTCCAGTTCCGCCACTGCGGCCGGGCCCGAAGCCAGGACGTCCATGGCATCGGCGTCCTCGCGGGCCAGGTCGGCGGTACGGGCCAATGCCTCGGCGATGCCCGGACCCAGCTCGGCCTCGAGCAGCGGCAGCACGGTGGCCCGCACCCGCACGCGGCTGAACCGGTGATCGGAGTTGTGCGGGTCGTCCCACCAGGCCACACCCTGCTCGTGGCAACTCTGCCTGGTCACCGCTCGGCGCAGGCCGAGCAGCGGGCGCACGAAGCCGTCGCGTTCAGCCGGCATGCCGGCCAGGGAGCGCGAGCCCGAGCCACGTGCCAAACCGAGCAGCACTGTCTCGGCTTGATCGTCCAGGGTGTGGCCGAGGTAGCAGCGCTCCCCCGGCGCCAAGGCGTCCGACAGTGCGTCGTAGCGGGCCTCGCGCGCGGCGGCCTCGAGCCCCCGTCCGTCAGCTCGGACATCGACAGCGACCTGGCTTGCCGGCAATCCCAGCTCGCGCAGCGCCGCGACGACGGTTTGGCTGTGCCGGGCCGAGTCGGGTTGGAGGCCGTGATCGACTACCAAGGCCCGGGCCTCGCAACCGGAGCGGGCCGCCACGGCGCGCACCGCCAAGGCCAGGGCCAGCGAGTCGGCACCCCCGGAGCAGGCCACCAGAACCGGCTCGCCACGATGAACGGCTTGCACAGCTTGGACGATGGCCAGGCCGGCGGGCCCGAGCGCACGCCGAGCCATCAGGCGACCTGTTGGGACACCCGGCCGAGCCACCGCTGCGGCTCGTACAGCTCAGGCAGGTCGGGCAGCAGGTGGGGCGCTGCGAGGGCCAGGTTCAAGGTGGCGGGGCCGGCCCGATCGATCACGGCCCGGCAGAAGGTGGCGCCGTGCAGGTACTGCTCCCGCTTCGCGCGCAACCCGAGCAGGCGGGAGAGCAGCTGCATCGGGCCGGCAGCGTCGCGTCGTTGCTCCATTGAGGCGCGCAGCCGATCGATCTGTGGCACCAGGCCCGGCGCGGCCCGATCCATCATCACCTCGGCATGGCCCTCGAGCAGCGACATCACCGCAGTGATGCGGTCGAAGGTGGTCAACTGGGCCGGCGACATCAACCGGGCGGCCGGGCCGGCTGCGGTCCTGGCGGGGGGCGAGGCGTGACCCGAGGCGCCCGCGTCCGCGTCGTCGTTCGCGTCGAACAGTTGGGCCATCAGCCCCAACAGGTGCTCCGGCAGCCATGGTGCCGCGTGGAACTGGGCCCGATGGGTTTGTTCGTGCAGGCACACCCACTGGCGGAACCCGTGTGGTTCCACCCCCATCGCGCGTTCGGCCGCCACGATGTTCGGGGCCACCAGCAGCAGCCGTGGGGTGGCGGAATAGGGGTCGAACTGGCCCAGGATGCGGGTGGCCACGAAGGCGAACGCGCTGCCCAACTGCAGGCCGGCCAGCCGGGCACCGACCTTCTCGCCCAGCGCGACGGGGGGTTGCTGACCGACGGCGGTCAGCATGGCCCGCGCCATGTCGGTGGCTGCCCGCACCCAGGTGGCTCGGCCGACGATCCACACCTGTGCCGAAGGCGGAGCGGGCAGTTTGGCCGCGACGGCGACCGCTGTGACTGCCCGTTCGGCGCACGCGCGCAGGTCGTCGACCGCCGCGCCGACGGCAGCACGGTCCAGGTCGATGCCGGGGGGAACCAGCAGGCCTCCGGTGGCGGCTGCGACCTGCCAATCGACGCAGGGAACCGCGGTCATGAGGGGAGTGTAGGTGGTGTGTCTCTCCGTCGCGTTGCGGCGGGGCGGCTCTGGGCGGGTGCCTCGCAAGGCCGTCCAGGGAGTCATCCCTGGTCATCTGGAGACCGAGCAGAACGCCCCGGGGGCCTGCCCAGGACCCGCCGCGTGGTGACGCAATGGGGAGCCCGCACCACTTCGTGCGGTCAGCAGCCGCAGGCGGCCCAGGCGGACGTGGTGCGATCCATCCAGTCCCTGGTGGCGAACGGGCGGACGACGCTGTTGGCCATGATGGCGAAGACCAGCGGGGCGCCGTCGGCGGTGATCAGGTAGCCCGCCAGGGTTCCGACATCGCGCAGGCTGCCCGTCTTGGCCCGGACGACCCCCCGTCCGGCTCGCTCCGCGCGGTCGTCGAACCGGTCGAACAAGGTTCCCGACACCCCTGCGACCGGCAACCCCAGCAGCAGGGACCGGAACCGCGGCTCGGCGAGCACCAGCCGCATGGTGCCCGCGAGGGCACCGGGCGAGACCCGGTTATTGCGGCTCAACCCGCTGTTGTCGTCGATCACCATGCCGGTGCTCCACAGCCCCAACGTCTTCAAGGTGTCGCGGATCGCCGCCTCGGCAGCGTCGAAACTACCGCCGCGCTCAGTTGCCAGCCCGACCTGTCGGGCAAGCGTCTCGGCGGCCACGTTGTCGCTGTAGCGCAGGGTGTGCTCGATCAGTTGCTCCACCGGAGCAGAGTGCATCGCAGCCAGTTCGCCCGCCCCGCGGGGCGCCTTCATCGGTTTCGTGGTGGAGACGGTGATACCCGCCTTCGCCAGTCGCTTGCCGAACACCATCGCCGCAGCCTTCGCCGGGTCCTTCTCGGCTTCGCCGCTACCGGCCTTGAACCCGGAGTCGACCATCAGGGCCGTGATCGGCGACACCGAGTACCGGTAGTTGTCGCTCCAGTGCGGGTGCCATGAGCGTCCGGTGAACAGTGACGAGTCGTAGCCGAGAGTGACTCTGGTGACACCGCTGCGCTTGAGGGCGACTGCGGTGGTGGCTGCGAGTTGCTGCAGCGAGGCGCGTCCTGCCGTTCGGGCGTCGTGCAGCAGCGGGTCGCCGCCGCCGCGCAACACCACCACCCCCTTGGCCGGGCTCAGCACCGAGGTGGTGAAGGTGCGGTCGTTGCCCAGTGCCTCGAGCGCCGCCAGACAGGTGAGCAGCTTCATCGTCGAGGCCGGGATCAGCGGACGGTCGGCCCGCCGCACCAGCACTTTGCCGGTGGCCGGATCGATCACCACCAATCCAGGCGTCGCCGACGCGACCTTGGCCAGGTCGGCGATCCGCGCCGCCAGGGCCTTGCCGGAGGGCGCCGGGGCCGTGCTGAGGTCATCGAGGGGCAGCGCCGGTGGGCTCGCCGTCTGGGGCAGAGTCCAGCCCGCCGGGGCCGATGCAGCGTGGGTGACGGTGCCCGACGGCAGTATGGCCCGCCACTGCGGAACCGCGAGAAATGCGCCTGCGGCTAGCACCACGACCGCCAGCAGGACCAGGACGATGTTTCGACCGAGCCGGGCAGCTTTGCTCAGGACGCGGTTTGGCATGTTGCCCGCGGCATGGTTGGCGATAGGGTCGAAATAGGCATCCACGCCATCATGACAGCCTTCGAAAGGGGAACCGCACGTGGCCAACTACAGCCGCCCAGCGATCCAGCCCAGCCTGCATTTCGACGTCACGATCGAGATTCCGAAGGGTACGAAGAACAAGTACGAGATGGACCACCACACCGGACGGATCCGACTCGATCGCACCCTGTTCACCTCGACGCAGTACCCGAACGACTACGGCTTCATCGAGGGCACACTCGGCCAGGACGGCGACCCCCTGGACGCGATGGTGCTGGTACCCGAGGCAACCTTCCCCGGCGCGTTGATCGAATGCCGCGCCATCGGCATGTTCCGGATGACCGACGAGATGGGCGGCGATGACAAGGTGCTCTGCATTCCGGTCGCCGACCAGCGCCAGGACTACCTGACCGAACTCACCGACCTCCCGCAGCTCACCCTGCTCGAGATCGAGCACTTCTTCGCGGTCTACAAGGACCTCGAGCCCGGCAAGTCGGTCGAAGGCGCCGTCTGGGTCGGACGCACCGAGGCCGAGAAAGAGATCTTCGGAAGCTGGAAGCGGGCCGAGGGCACCGACTTCGTGAACGAATTCACTCGCACCGAGTGAGAGCCCTGCACCTGCTGCGCCACGCTGAAGCACAGTGGCAATCGCCCGGGCCCGGCGGCGACCACGCTCGTCCGTTGAGTGCCCGTGGCGTGCAGCAGGCGCGGGGAGTCGGCGCGCACCTGCGTACGGCGAGAATCGATCTGATCCTCACCTCGTCGGCGACGCGCACGAGACAGACGGCCGAGGCCCTCGGGCTCGGCGTGCCGATCCTCTCGCGGGACGAGATCTACAACGCAGGCGCCAATCAGATCCTGCAGCAACTGTTGAGCATCTCCGAGGGTTACAACGCGGTGGTCGTGATCGGCCACGCACCCGGCATTCCGGCGCTGGCGCACTTGCTGGCCGACGCATCGTCCGAGGCCGTCGCCCGCTCGGTGATCGCCTTTCGCTACCCGCCCTCCACGCTGGCCAGCCTGACCGTGCACGGGTCGTGGGCCAAGCTGCGAAGCGCCACGTTGACCAGAGCGCGCATTCCCGCCGAGCCGAGCTGAGGCGGGCCTCCGGGTCAGGCTTGGCGGCGCACGAAGATCGTGGCCTGCTCCGGCCCTGCGCACTCGATCCAGGCGTGGATCGTGCAGACGAAAGTCACGTTCTTCTTGGCGTTGAGCGGGTCGGTGATGGTCACCCGGAACGAGTCGGGCAGATCCGTGCCCAGGATGCGCACCTCGCTGAAGACCCGGCGGGCGACCGTGCAGTTCGTGGCCTGACTGCGGGCCAACTCGGGAGTGCACACAGTCGCGCCGCGTGGAATTGCCGTGCTCAGCGCGGTGGGCCTCGCCGAGGCGGTCACCGACTCGCGGGGCGCCGGGCGTCCGGTGAGTACCGACTGCCCGATCAGCCAGGCCAGGCTGGCCACGGCCGCGATCAGCGCCACGGCCAAGCCGACCAGGGCCGCGGTGTTCTTCGCATTTCTGTGGCTGCGATAGATCGGCGTGAACCGCATGGTGGCGTCCGGATCGAAGTCGGGACTGGCCGGCGAGGTCGGCGCGTCGGTGCGCTCAACCTTCACCCCGTTGGCGATCGGCGCTGCACCCGGTACGGGCGCCGACGAGTCGATCACTGCGAAGCTGGGTGCTGACGCCGAAACATAGCGTGTGGCGCCGGCATCACCCGCGATGGCCGAACGGCTCAGGTGTCCTGCTGAGGCCGCGACAGCAACCGGGTGACCACACTCGGAGCAGCGCTCGAGCTGCCCGGAGAGTTGCCGGCCGCAGGCCTCGCACTCACGCATGCGTATTCCTTTTCGGGGGTGGACGGATGCCGTCCCCGATTCTGACACAGGCTACGAAACGGCTGCGGACGGTCCGTGTCGGTGGCGGCCAGTAGCCTGCTGGAATGCGCTTGGCGACCTGGAACGTGAACTCCGTGAAGCAACGCGTGCCGCGGTTGTTGCCCTGGCTCGACCAGCGACGTCCCGACGTCGTGTGTCTGCAGGAGACGAAGCTGACCGACGAGGCGTTCGCCGATCTGCTCGGCGGTCCGTTGGCCGAGCGCGGCTACGAGTTCGCCAGCAATGGCCAGGCCCAATGGAACGGCGTGGCGCTGCTGTCCAGGGTCGGCCTGCAGAACGTGCAGCGAGGCTTTGCGGCCATGCCCGGCTATCCCGACCCCGAGGCGCGGGCGATCAGCGCGACCTGCGCAGGGGTGAGGGTGCACAGCCTGTACGTGCCCAACGGACGAGAGCCCGGGTCCGATCACTACGCCTACAAGCTCAAGTGGCTCGCGGCGTTGCGCGACAGTGTTGCCGCGGGGCCGCAGCCGGTCGCCCTGTGCGGCGATGTGAACATCGCGCCGGCCGACGCAGACGTGTTCGATCCGGCCGCTTATCAGGGGCACACCCACGTCACCGAGCCCGAGCGGGCAGCCCTGAGCGCTCTGATCGACCTGGGCCTGCACGACGTCGTGCGCGACCGTTGGCCGACGCAGCGAGTCTTCAGCTATTGGGACTACCGGGCGGGCATGTTTCATCAAGACCTCGGCATGCGCATCGACCTGGTGCTCACCGATGGCGCGACGGCCGGGCGGGTGGCGGCAGCCTGGATCGATCGGCTGGCCCGCAAGGGCACCGGCCCCAGCGATCATGCGCCGGTGATCGTCGACCTGGACGAGGCGCCTGACGGTGACATCGGCCCGATGGTGCCGCCCCCGTCCGCCGGCGCAGGTTATCGGCGAGGCAGCAAGAAGTTGCCGCAGTCCACGTGACAACGCTTCGGCTGGTCGGTGGCCGAACGCTGGTCGGTCGCCTGATCGGGCCGCGGCCCGCCGCCGTGACAGGCTGCCACTCATGAGTCAGCATCAGCCGCGAGCCTCGACCGAGCACGGCAGCCGGGTCAGCCCGGTCTTCGGGCAGTTGTACGTCACCGCTGCCGCGCTCGCCGTCGTGGCGATCTTCGTGCCGCTGTACGTGGTCGACCCTGCGCGCGTCACCACCTCGAGCATCGGGTCGTACTCCCTGTGGCGAGGGTTCATGGCGTTCGCTGAGCCGATCGCCTCGGTGGCGATCATGCTCATCGTCGTGCTGGCGGGGGTGCTGCTCTGGGCGGCGAACCGTCTGCAGCTGATGGCTCCGCCGGCGGTGGTGCTGGCGATTGCGCTGCTGGGTCTGCTGCTCACCCTCGGGGCACCGGGCCGGCCCTCTGCGGCGTTGGACGGACCGGGGCACGGCCTGCTGGTCGACACCTGCCTCATTCTGCTGGCCACCGCGACCACGCACCTGACGCTGCTGCTCCGCTCGGGGCGGTGACCGATCCCTCGCGCCCATGCTGCGGCTAGTGTGCGAGTGCGCGTACGGAGGTGGCAGGTGGACCGGCCCAGGGTTGATCGACACCCACTGAGCGCGCTTCCGCACCCATCGCCGGTGCCGCCCGGCACCGGGTGGCCGGGCGACCCCGCCACCTCAGCGACGCCGATCGCGCGATCGGCGAACGAAGTGCAGCTGCTGGCCGGCTCGGCCTCAGAGTTGGCCACGGTCGACGCCCGCCTGTCGGTCTGTCGGGCGTGTGACCGGCTGGTCGAGTGGCGTGAGCGGGTGGCGGTGCAGCGCCGGGCCGCGTTCGCCGACCAGCCGTACTGGGGACGTCCCGCACCCTCGTTCGGGGATCCGGACGCCTCGGTGCTGATCGTCGGCCTGGCACCGGCAGCCCACGGGGCGAACCGTACCGGGCGGGTGTTCACCGGAGACCGTTCGGGCGATTGGCTGTTCGCTGCCCTGCACCGGGCCGGGTACGCCAACCAGCCCCACTCCACCCATGCGGGCGACGGCCTGGTGCTGACCGGCGTCCGGATCGTGGCGGCCGTGCGCTGCGCCCCACCGGACAACAAACCGACCACGCAGGAGCGAGTCGCCTGCGCACCGTGGCTCGACCGCGATCTGACGCTCTGCGTCGACGGCCTGCGGTCGATCCTGGCGCTGGGTTCGGTTGCCTGGGACGCCACGCTGGCGATGAGCTCGAACGCCGGGATCACGGGTTCCTTGCTGAGGGCGGTGTACTCCTTCGCCAGCGACCGTGCGCGGCGAACCGCCTGGTCCGGGGGCTGCTCACCGAGCATCCCCAGGGCCTTGGTCTGCGGATGTCCGTAGAGCGCGATCATCCGGCGCCCCGGGAACGGGACGAAGCCACCACCGGGCAGTTCCACCGCGCGACGCACCGTGCGCACCCGCTGGGCAACCCGCTCCGCGGGGCCGAGGTCGGACCCCAGGGCGAGGGTCGGCCCGCTCCCGGCGCGCACCGGCCCCATGGCATCCGGGGTCGCCCGGACGTCGCCGTGCTGCACCGTGACCCGGTCGGCCCCTGCGGCGTCGGCCGTGGCAGCCACGGCTGGCGGGAGGGCACCGCCCGGCCTGAGCAGCACGACGGCTCCGTGGGCCTTCGGGCGTGGGGGCAACCC
>Ga0209278_1002433_pt1 | contig 10395 bp, 8 predicted proteins | sample JI81BgreenDNA_FD_187504 | JGI IMG/M metagenome (GOLD analysis project Ga0209278, IMG submission 187504) | Wastewater effluent complex algal communities from Wisconsin, to seasonally profile nutrient transformation and Carbon sequestration -... | ecosystem: Engineered > WWTP > Effluent > Algae... | reverse complement strand
CTACCACACTGCCATTGGCGGCAATCATGGCGTTGCTGGTCATCCGCGCGGCAAGACTGTAATTGATGCGGGGACGCCCGCGCGGGTCGGGAATGGAGAGCAGGTCGGCAGCGACATACTCGCTCTCCCCCATCACCTTCAACCCCTCGGGCAAGGGCTTCGGTTTCCCCGTCGCCTCCGGGTTGTCGTAATTGGGATCGCCCCACTGGGTGACGTAATTGTCCTGCACCCGGTTGACCGAGATGCCGTCATACCACTTGGCCCGCGCAAACAGGCGGATGTTGTGCACCCAGCCTTGCGAGAAGGGCGCGGGCATCAGCTGGATCACTACGGTGCGTGGCTTGCCCTCGGCATCCGGCGCAAGGGTCATCACCAGCAGGTCCTCCGCCGGGATTTGCACCCAGTCTGCCCTGGGCGCGGCGGCGACAATTTCCGAGGGTGCCAAGGCCACCGGCTTGGCAGCTTCCTGAGCAGCCAGCGGCAGGGCAAGGGCGAGCGCGGCCGAAGCCGACAGAAGCATCGTTCTCATGCGCCAATTGGTGCCACCACGCGCCTTGCGAAGCAATCCATTCGCGGCTAGTGGCGCGTTCTTGCCCTCACGGGCGCCACCTCCTTGCGCTCAGGCAGCAAAGCGGTAGCGCACAAAGGTGCACGGAGCAGTGGCCGAGTGGTCGAAGGCGCACGCCTGGAAAGTGTGTATACGTCAAAAGCGTATCGTGGGTTCGAATCCCACCTGCTCCGCCACCGGGCTTTCCAATCCGGCCCAATCCCCGCCAAATTCCCCGGCAAGCCCTTTACAATACAGGGCTTTGGCGTCCAATCCGTTCCAGCCCAATCCTTCCCTAGCCAGATACATCTCGGGGTAGATTGGGGGTAAGGAACTCGAACGATTGGGGGTATCGGATGCTTACGGACAAAGCGGTTCGCGCTGCTGCACCAAAGGACAAGGCTTATAAGGTATCCGACAGCGGCGGGCTTTTTCTGCACATCTCGCCAAGGAACCACAAGTCATGGCGCTTCAAGTACCGACTGGATGGCAAGGAACAGTTGCTCACGCTCGGGGTCTATCCAGAGGTCTCGCTCGCCGAGGCTCGGGAGAAACGTAACGATGCCCGCAAGCTGCTGCGGGAGGGCCGTGATCCCCGCATTGCTGCCAAGCGGGCAAAGTTGGTGGGAGACCGCGGCACGTTCCACACATTCGAGCAGGCCGCTCGTGAATGGCACACTGTCCAGAAGCCGAAGTGGAAGCCTGTTCACGCCGATGACGTGATCACCAGCCTTGAACGCGACATCTTCCCGCATCTGGGCACAATGCCGATGGACGTGATCGATAAACCGCTGCTGCTTTCGGTGTTGAAGAAGATCGAGGGGCGTGGTTCGATCGAGACGGCACGGCGGGTGAAGCAGCGCGTCGCTGCCATCTATCGCTATGTGAATGCGCATGGTGCTGGCCTCGAGAACCCCGCGAACGACATCAATGACGCGCTAGCACCCTTGCCGCCCTCAAAGCGCTATCCCGCGCTGTTGGACGTGGGTGCGATTAAAAGGATGCTCGGAGATGTCGACCGGGCGGGTGCTTCTCCTGTCACACGGCTGGCAGGTCGGTTCCTCGCGCTCACAGCCCAGCGCCCAGGCATGGTGCGGCACATGGAATGGGGCGAGATCAGCGGCGTTGATTGGGGCAGCCCGTCAGCAGATGTCAGCGAGGCTTTGTGGACAGTGCCTGCAGACAAAATCAAACAGGAGCTGCACCTGCGCAGCGACGAGGCTTTCGACCACAAGATCCCGCTATCGTCGCAAGCTGTCCGAACACTGCGAGTGGTTCGTTTGCTTACTGGCCGTGCACCCTACGTCTTCCCCAATGCCCGCGCTGGCACTTCGGCAATGACCGAGAATGCTATCGGCTATCTTTACAACCGCGAAGGCTACAAAGGGAAGCATGTGCCGCATGGCTGGCGCTCAAGCTTTTCAACCATCATGAATGAGCAGGCCGAACGCGAGTTGGGCACCGACCTGAGACTGCTTGCAGACCGGCTGATCATCGACCTGATGCTGGCGCACACGCCTGCGGGCATGAGCGCCACCGAGCTGCGCTATAACCGGGCGCGGTACATGGATCGTCGGCGCGAACTTGCACAACGATGGGCAGACATGATCATGGAAGGCGCTCTACCGGCCATCGATATTCTTGACAGCCCCCGCCGGAAACGGCGCTAGCTTCTCGATCTACCGCCCTGGGCTGCTTTCTCTTCGACCCACGCCATCACTTCGCTTTTGCGCCAGACGGCCCGGCCGCCAAGCATGATGTTGTCCGGAAAACCGTCGTCTTTGATTTTCGCGTAGATCGCGCTTCGTCCAAGCTTGACCAGCGCTTCAACCTCCGGGCGCGTAAGCAATTCGTCTCCGATCGACAGGGAATGCGAAAAGCTGAGACCTGCATCGCCCTCGAAGCTTTTTCCTTGCGGTTCGAGGGCAGTCTTCACCCGCCGGGCAGCCACTGCCCGTGCGGCGCGTAGCTGCGGGTCAAGCGCCGCTTCCAATTCGCGATTGCTGAGGCGATCGGGGGAATTTAAACCAGCAAGCCACTCGTCAAAATCAGCGCTGTCGACGAATATCCGGTGAGTTGGCTGTGCGTCGGGATTGGCCCACAGTTCTAAGTTGATGGCACCGGTTGCCATCCTCGGCAGAGGATCGTCGATTTCCCACATGCTTGCCATCATCGGGACAACCTCCCCGCCGCCTAGCGGCCGCGCGAAGGTCGCGATTCTTTCTTGTGCGAACTGGATCGTCAGAAACGCAGCATCCATAGTCACCAAATAGCGGCAAGCGTCGTTCTCGCCTTCGTCTTCAGGCGCGGCAAAGATCTCCGGGAGCTCGTGCGGACTGAACCCTTGTTCAAAGCGGACCAGGTCGCCGAAGGCCTTCACCAGGGGTATGCGACCCGCTGATGTGACTAAGGCTTTTTCAAGGTAGGGCGACCATGGCTCAATTAATGTCATTCCGACCTCTGGGAAATTGAGGCTGAGACGGGTTTATCGTCACAGATGAGGACCGAATTCAAGAGCTTGCTGCATTTACCCTGCTAGTCGGCGAATGTCTTGATCTGTCAGGCCGTATACAGTTCGGTCGGACAGTGATGTTGGCGGATATCGCATCCATGTAGCCAAGGGTGTTCTCGCTATCGACCATCCTCTGGTGCCACAGCTCGCCGGTCGGATCCTCTGGAATACGCGCGAGGGCGTCAGCTCCATCTAACAGAGGGGTGTCATTTCTATCTGGCGCTGACAGACAGCCGAGTCGGCAACATACATATGTAAAAACCTGACATCTGCGATTACTCGCTAGTTATAAGTTGGCGGACTTACCCCCGACCGGCAAATCCCAAGACACTGGTAGTCGCCTGGCGCCTTATGTATCGCAACTGTCGAAAAGCGTCTCAACGTTACGTTGCTGCCAGTGCGCCCGCTGCTCGTAACAGCGATGGCACCTTACCGCCGTTTGTCCGAAAGAGATCGCTCGACGCGACCGCAGCGGCGTACAAACGGACAATTTCAGATTTGGCTATGCTCGGGTTTCCAGCGGTCATCTTTGCCGTGCGGGCAAGGTCCAGCGATTGCATCGTCGCCTCAACGCCTGCAACGTTAGGCCTGATAAACAGGTGCGCTTGTGCACTCATCTCGAAGTTCCGGTGGATCTTGCCAGCGCCGGCCCCAACGCGCTGAATGACGAAGTCGGCATCGAAGGGGTTTTTGACGAAGTCGAAGTCCGGGTGGCGCGTTGGCGGGCGTTGCGCATTTCGCTTGATGTCCTTTCTGACCCAGATCTGGAACACCGTCGGGACGTGTTTGCGCTTTCCGCAGAACCAGAACGCATTGTGCGGAATCGGCGCTTCAGCCTCGAGGTGAAAGTACGGATCAAGGCGCCGCTGGACAGACACCTTTTTGAACGTTTCCGGGACGATAAATGCGATCAGCTCGGCTCGCAGAGCACCATGGTTGAAAAACCGGATCGCCTGCCTGCTGCTCTTGCCAAACGGTGGGTTTCCGACGACTGCGAGCTTTCCGGTCTCGGGAAGTTCCACCTTCAAAAAGTCAGCCTCGGTAATGCCGGGGGCTTTCGGATCTAGATCGTAGGCAAGGCTACCTGGCGGCAGCAGCTTCGAGAAAGATCCTGTTCCAGCACTGGGCTCGACAAATTGGAACTCGCGAAGATCGACTCGGCTCCAAAGAAAATCGAGAAGCAGTAATGCTATCATAGGGTCAGTGTAATACTGATCAAGCTGGCGCTCCTTGGGCTGCTGTGAGAGATCTTGGTCCATCTACCAGTTTGTAGTAAGGCCGATATGAAATACAAAATCTGCTCACAAAAAGTTTTTTCTCGGTGAAATTGGCCTGTCGGACATCAGTTGAATCTAAAATACATTAGACGATTGAACATCATAAAAATCTATCTGAGCTAGAGAATACCTGACCATTATGATGCCGCTCGTCTTTCGCGGTGATGGAGCAAAATATTTGGCGAAATTTCAGAATTAAGGATCAGATGGTCTAAAAATTTCACAGTAAGAGATAAATTCTGTGCGCAAATTATAAGTGTCTTATTGAGGTCTCGCCGCGCATTCATTTTGCATTCATCTAAATTGTGAATCTACAAACTCCAAGCAATAGTGGAGTATAGATAGTGATTAATAATGTAAAAAATGAAGAAGATCGGTTGAATGACGACGATAGCGCTGTGGTCGAAGTTGAGGGTGAAGATAAAAACCGCAAATCCCGTCGCATTCCTACTCCGCGAGAGCGGGAGGCGCGGTACGACAAGCACTTGGCTGACAGAAATGGTATTAGCCGAATCGACCCTTGCGAGCCCAGTCTCGTCGGCTTGCCTTGCGGCGCAATTGACAGTGCTACGAGACTACTGAAGCGCAGCTGGCGGGCTAGGCAAATGCCCAGTGCAAAGCGCATCGCCCGTAAGGTGGCTAACATTTCCGGCCTTACCCCCACTCAAGCGGAGGTGCTCCGCAAGTGGCTGAGCTGGATCATTGATCGCCGGTGGATTCTTCTAGAGCCTGACCGCTCAACGGCAGTCGAGTGGGTGAAATCAGAACCACTTACGACCGATATCTGGACCAAGGAGCTTGACGCGGCATGGCACTCCAAGATCGACACCAAGGCCAGGGCGGGCCAAAAGGATCACAAGTCAGATCAGGCGCTTTCAAGAGCGCTAGCTCAATCAACCATCCCACCGGTGAAGACTGATATCTCGCTGGCGAAAGCTGAAAGCCCGTCTCGCACGAGCGCGCCGGTTGCCCCTCCGCTTGTCGCGCCAAAGCCGCAAGCGGTTCGTCGACCTGATCCTGAGCTTTTTTCATCATCACCAGTCCAGCAGCCAGCTCCCGCGCTTACATTCAAGCCGAAGGCGCTGGGCACTGGAGACGCCAACACTGGCGTTCAGGAATCAGTTTTCAAGTTTCCTCGAGTGCCCAGTCCATGGTTCAAGGAGGGCAACTACACAGCCAACGCGTTTTTCAAGGCGGTAGAAAATCAATCTGTTGGTGAGGCAAGGGCAGCAGCAGAGAAATTATCCAAGAGCCCAGCTTTTGTCCGGGAAATTTTCGGAAGATCAAAAGAACTCGGAGAGTGTCTTGAACTTGTATTCAGACAACTCGGGATTTCGGTTCCCAGATTTTGATCATGAAATGGGGTCTAAGCATTTTGCAGGATGTGTGTGGTGTCCCACACTTGCTGACATCGTGTCGCTATCGCTTCGTGATGTCAGTTTTATTCAAGTCACAGGAAAGGAATAGTTGAGGTGATGTGATGGCCGGAAAAAAGCGAGTAGACAGTCGCAAGCGAAGACGGATAAATGTTGAATTTAGTGACGAACAATACGCGCAAATCGTAGAGAACGCGGGCACAAGATCGTTGTCCGAGTTTTGCCGCGAGCGCATCTTGTTGAGTGAAAGATTCCATGATCCGCTGTTCGAAGTCAGCGCGAAGCTGAGCGGCCTGGCAGCAAGAACAAGGGAATTTACCGGGTTCATCGATCGATGGGATGCGCCCCGGCTGCAGGCATGGATCGAAAGCGGAAACACGTCACGGTTCGCCGCAGAAACCGAGTTTCAGGAGGTGATTTTCGCTTGCTTCGATCTTGTCCGCGAGCTGTCGGATCAAGCGCGCGAAGTCTCGCAAGCCGTTGCTGCCCGCGGGCGTGAATCCCGCGCTGTTCATGCGGTAAAATCAGGCAAACCCAAGCCATGATGACCAAGATCATCGGATATGAGGCTCGGGCTGAGAACGCTGTTGCCACAGGGGTAAAGCAGGCGCTTGCATTCAGCACCACCCTTGCAACCGGTGGCTATATCTTTGGTATCGCCGACATGGGCGAGAAGGCGCTGTTCGAGCGGGTGAAGCGAATTGGCGACTACGTTTCCGAAGAATCGGAAGATAGCTCACTCGGCAGGATCGCGGGGCGCTCTGCCTACAATATCAATACCGCGTCGCCGACTGATCAAGTGGAAGAGCTTGCCAACGCGGCCGCTGCTTCCGGCCTTGCCCGGGTTCACCACGTCGTTATCAGTCATCGCCCGGGGGAGGCGATCACGCCTGAAATGGCGGAAGCGATCCGGCAGATCTTCATCAAAGTGATGTGGGTCGAGGAATGCCCTCAGATTTGGGCGGATCACGGCGATAAGCCTCACCCCCACAGCCACGGCCTCATCGTTTCCAGTAATGCTCTGACCGGTGAGCCCGTGTCGTTTGGCGAGGGATGGTATAAAGAAAAAGCCCAGATTGCGGCCGCTATCTGCGAGCATCGCTTGGAACTATTGCCTGAACCCAATCGGCGCTACGTTGCTGATGATCGCGGCGTCTACCACCTGCTGACCAACACCAAGGTTGCGGATGCCGAGGGCAACCTGCTGGTTGATCATCGGCAGATGCGCGCCATGCAGCGTGCTCATCGTGAGATCATACAGCAGAACGAGGCACCCCAATTATGTGACGCCGGAAGCCCCTGGCCGTTGAAGCGCGCCGTGCAGATCATAGCCAAACCGCGCATTCAGGATACAGCGGTTTGGCAGGAGATCCACGAGAACCTCGCAGCTGTAGGTCTGCGATATGTGAAAGTTGGGTCGACGGGCGTCCTTGAGGCTGTGACTATCCCGGGCCACTGGAGCGAGTGCGAGGGTATTCGATGTGGCGCCAGCGATGCCTACGCCAATGCCGCACTTGGAAAACTCTCCGCCCGGCTCAAGGCAGACTATGTTCCGCCTGCTCCCGGCCTCAAGGTCCGGCCCTTCGTCATGCCGCGCTACAACGCGCCCCTTGAGGCTGACGCTTCTGATCAAGCGGCCCGGAAGGAAGAATTGTCCGAGTATAAGGCGCTCGTCGAGACTCTCGAGACCGATTACAAAACGACATTCCAAGCCAAGCGCGGCACGGAAAAAGGGCACGGTGTCAACGCGGCCCGCGCGCGGCGTAAGGCCGCGCATCAGGCTGAATTGGGCGCTGTCAAAGCACAGCGGCACCATGTCGTCACGCCATCCAAGATCACCGCTGCGAGAGGGCCAAAAGCCCCTACGCCGCCCGCGCCCGACATTTCTGCGACATTATGGGGCGAGCCCGCACAGGGCCGGGGCGCGATGGATCTGCAGCGTCGTCAGCGGGAGCATATATCCGGTGACTACAAAGTGGAGCCCGGCCAGCATGAAACCCGGTATTTCCTTGATGGCAAGCTCGCCATTGTCGAACGCGAACGGACAATCCAGCTGCTTTCCGCTCGGCGGCAGGCGCGCATTCATGCGATGCTGCTGGCGCGGGCTAGGTTCCGGCAGATCCGCATCGCTGCGCGCCGAAAGGTACGCGAAACTCTTGCCCGCATTGCCGCCGAGCTCGATCTCGAGATTCTCCCGCAGCGCCTCGAAGATGCAGTGGCGATATACCGCACCCAGATTAAAAACGATCCGGACAAGGGTATCGTCGCGCGCGCTCGCCGTTGGCGCAATAACAGAGCCACATTGAAGCGCCTGCGGTCATCTGTCCGCCATGACCGTGATCGCCGGGACCGGGTCGCAGCTCCATTCAACCACGCGACAGTCCGGGATTTCCGCAGGTGGAACGAGGCGGATTCAGATGTCGGTTGCTTTCCCAACCCGCCGAAAGACATTGCCGGCAAAGCGTTGCAAACGCTCGACTGCATTGATCGCAATTCTCTCCAGTTGGCCCGGTCCCGTTTCAACGTCGATGGCGCCCGGTTTCTCGACGATCCGGCCTTGCTCAGCGCCTTCAAAGGACGGGAGCGCCACATCATCCTGCCCGGCATGCAATCTCGCCTCGAAGCGATCGAGGCTGTGCAGATCGAACAGCGGCGTTGGATCGCCGCTGCTATCCTGAGCGGGCGGGTAACGTTGGACAACGGGAACCTCACCACCACCCAGACAGGCGATAGGTGGGCCGAGGCATTCTGGGACGCGCAAAAGGGCGATCCCAGCTTTCAGAGATTGCTGGCGGTGTCCCATCTGCGGCCCGACCGCTTTGCCTTTGACCTCGATGAACGCCCGGATGTGCGGGCGTGGAGGGCTGCTTGTGCGCGCGGTGATGAGCGGCTCATTGGCGCGATGGCCGAAGAAATCTTCGCCGCATCGGTCCGCTATGGAGACGAAACTGCCAAAAGAGAACGTGCGCGCAATCTCGCCGATGCGCGCTCGCCTGCTGATCTCGCCAAAGCTTACCGGGACAGGCTCTTCAAAGTGATGCCATACAAAGACGCCGAGGCCCTGCGCCGTACGAAGGGGCGCTTCGCCGAGACCTACCGCGGCCATCCTTACCGCAAGCCGGACGAATCTGATCGAGACTGGAATCAGCGGACCCATGACTATGAGAGGAATTTCGGTCCTCGCAGTGGACGATAGCGGAGGTAGGAGACTGATATCCAGAAAGTTGTGCCGACTAGGGCAAACTGACTTGAGTGCCTGTTACATCAAAAGCCAGCGAAAATTGCGAATGCAGCGAAAGAAGCGAATGTCGTATTTTTCGCCAACACTGTGGAAGGAGACGATTGCATGCGTGAGAAAACTACCCAGTCCGACATTGATGCAGCTGCCGATCAGCTCCTCAAAGAGAATGGCTATGACATCGACAAGGTCATTCCCAACAAAGTGGCCGTCCGCCTCGGAATGTCAAAGGCCAACGGTGCTTTGGGGGAAGCGGTGGCAAACTGGAAAGAGCGCCGGACTGCCGAGGGCGTGCCGTTCGTGACCAAGGCGCCGCCAGAGATGGATGCCGTTCTCGACGTAACGTTCGAGAGTTTCCGACGGCTCGCAAAAGGCCTGGTTGGCAAGTACCGCGCCGAGGATGCCGAAGCCCACGAACAGGACGCCGGCAAGTGGTCTGAACGGTACGATGACCTGGAGGCACGATACCACGAGCTTCGTCGCAAGTTTGAAGACGCGGAAACTGCCCGTGTGAGCATGGTCGAAGAAAATGCCCGGCTCGGCTCTGAGCTTGCGCAGACGCAAAGCGCTCTGGCCATGGCAGAGGTGGCGCTTAATGAGGCAAGAGAATTCGGCAATCGGCTGTTGGCAAACCTTGGCCGCGGGTTGAACCCTGATGCCAGCCAAGGCCCGGTGTCTTCCGATGGTGTCGTGCAGAACCAAGCCGAGGCTAACGCCAATACGCCCCCTCCGGCGCGAAGAGGACGCGGTCGACCCAGGAAGAATCCCATTTCGTCACCGACCCGAGCTTCGTCGAAGCGCCAGGCTGAAGACCTCCTCCCGGGCCACGCTTGGGAGCAGACCTCTGTCGCCGACGAGAAGGATGAAGACTGAGCAGCATCCTTGGCATGATCCAATCGACACAGCGGCCATGGCTACCAACCGCCTTCTATTTGCCTGAACCGCAAGCCCAAGGGGCTGGGCAGCGGCTCTTTTTTTTGCCGCCAGCGATGGAAAAGCCGCGCATCTGCTCAGGCCGCGCATGTCGATAGGTGGAGCCTTGCAAAACAGTGCGGATGCGCTCGCGAGCGCATCTCTTTTTTTGCCGCTACACCGGGAAAAGGGGCAGCGCGCCGATGCGCGCGCCACAGCTTAGCGGGCCATGCCTCCCGGCAGGACGTAAACCGATAGCATAATGGAAGAGGATCGCCGGTTGGAACCGGCGGTTGAAAGGAAAAGAAGGTTTGAGCGTAACGGCTCGGCCTTCGCCTTCGCCGGTTTCACCAACACCATTGGAGAAACTATAGCATGAAGTCATCACATCATCATCTCGACCCGGTCGGCGAAGCGCTCGCCGACCAGCTCGCCGACTATCCCGACTACCGCATTCTGCGCGCGCTGCCGCCGCCCTACGCGTCGATGCCAGCAGATGGATTGCCGCCACACGGCAGATGCATTGCGCTGCT
>Ga0209278_1002432_pt1 | contig 10396 bp, 4 predicted proteins | sample JI81BgreenDNA_FD_187504 | JGI IMG/M metagenome (GOLD analysis project Ga0209278, IMG submission 187504) | Wastewater effluent complex algal communities from Wisconsin, to seasonally profile nutrient transformation and Carbon sequestration -... | ecosystem: Engineered > WWTP > Effluent > Algae... | reverse complement strand
CCAGGAGGTCGGTACGCTGCGTGCCGAGCACGAGCGGCTTCGGCAGACGCTCGCCAGGGCACAGCGTCGTGACGACCTGTTTGATCAGCAGCCGGAGGGCGACGTGGGCGTGGCGTTGCCTACGGCGTTCGTGGCGGGCGTAGTCATCGACATTGCCACCGGGTGGTTCGACAAGGTCGATGTGCATCTGCGGGATATCCACCTGCGCAAGTCGGGCTCGGTGCGCGCGCGCATGGGGCTGCTTGGTCGTCGAACGGTGGGCGACTATACACTCGATCTGCACTTGCGCGACGTACAGGGCCGGCTTGAGCCGGAGCCGCCGGTGCTGACCTTTGGTGGTGATGCCATTGGCGTTGCGCTTCCGGTGCAGCTCGTCGGCGGAACCGGACGCGGTACCATGGCGCTCACCTGGGATTCACGCGGACTCGCGGGCCCGGTGTGTGGTGACCTCGTCGCCAATCACGTCATCGAGGGCACGGTGGTGCCGCAGCGCTACATGGCGCGCGGTCGCTTGCGACTCTCCACCAGTGGCGGCGGCATCACGGTGTTACCGGAGTTTCCGGGGCTTGCCCTGCGCCTGCGTGTGCAGCCGTCGCGGCGTTCCGTGCAGGCACTCGAAGACTTGCTGCAAAGCAAGGGACCGCTGTGCGACATAGCGACGTCGCAGGGCAACGTGGAGCGGCGCATTCTCGAACTGGTGGGACGCGGCTTCCTGGTGCGCGTTCCGCAGCACTTCTTCCGTACGGTGCGGCTGCCCATCTCCGTGTACGACGAGTTGTCGTTGCTGCAACAACAAGTGCGCATCACGGTGCGGCCCAACGCTGCGCGCATCACACCGGAAGCGGTGTGGCTCTCGGCGCGGGTGCAAGTTCAGCCGCTCGATTGATCGCGAGGCTCTTCGAGACAGCGTGCCACCGTGTCGGCGAACACGTCGAGCGAAAACGGTTTGTCGATGCGATCGCGGAATCCCAGAGCGGCGAGGTCTTCGCGACCAGCGGGATCGAAATGCCCGGTGGCAAACAGCAGGGGCAACGCCGGATATCGCGCGTGAATACGTCGAGCCGTTTCGATGCCGTCGAGACGTGGCATGTTGCCGTCGATGATCACGAGATGAACGGGTGGCCCGTCGCGTTCGAGGCGCTCGAGGGCTATCAGGCCATCCTCAGCCACCTCGACCTCGTACCCCAACCGTTCGAGCAGACGCTTGGCCACGGTGCGAATCATCGCCTCATCGTCCACCACGAGTACGCGCGACGGTGCGCGGGCCGGGGTGATGTTCCGGCTCTCGTCGTTCGCAGTGGGAGCCGACGGATCGCTGGGCAGGTACATCGTCACGGTGGTACCACGCCCGACGATCGAGTCGATGGTCACGGCGCCCCGATGATCCTTCACGGTGCCGTACACCATGGCCAGTCCGAGACCGGTGCCCTTGTCCGGCGGTTTGGTGGTGAAGAATGGTTCGAACACGTGCTCGAGCACCTCCGGCCGCATGCCCGCTCCGGTATCGGTGACCGTGATGGCGACGATGGGTACTTGCGCCGGTAGCGCGTGCCGTTCGCGGAACGCGGCGTCGACCGACACAAGCTGACAGGTGATATGGAGCGTGCCGCCGTCGGGCATGGCGTCGCGTGCGTTCACGGCGAGGTTGAGCATCGCATTCGACAGCAGCGACCGATCGCCACGCACGGTGGCTTCGGCGCAGGCCGTGACGGTGATCTCCACCCGCCGGTCGAACGTGCGTCGCGCAAGATCGACGATTTCCGTGAGCATGGGTGCCAGCGCGAACGGCTCCTCCCGCTTGGTGTTGCGTCGCGCCAGCGTGAGCAGGCTGCGTGCGAGATCAGCCCCTTTGAGCGCGGCGCGTTTGATGCTGGCGGCGTCTTCACGTACTTCGATGGAGCTCTCGGGGTTCTCCTCCACGAGTTCGGAGTACCCAATGATGCCCGCGAGCAGGTTGTTGAAGTCGTGCGCCACGCCGCCTGCCAGCTGACCTACTGCTTCGAGCTTGGTGCTTTGCGCGAGCTCCTGCGCGAGGCGGCGTTGCTCGGTGATGTCGTGTACGACAGCCAGCACATGGCGCGGCGTGCCATCGGGCTGGTACACCATGGTAGCTGTGACCTGCGTGACGGCCACGCTGCCATCAGAACGCATGAACCGGCGTTCCACACGTCCGGCCTGTGGATCACCGCCCGCAATGCGGGGCCAGTTTTCGGCGATGGCGGCCAGATCGTCGGGATGTGCATAGTCAACGAAGCGCCGACCCACAATTTCCGACAGATTGCGGCCAAGCATGGCGCAAATGGCCCGGTTCACCCGCAACAGCCGGCCGGTGAGATCGACCTCGGCGAGCCCAACGGCGGCCTGCTCGAACGCTTCGCGATAGCGGGCTTCGCTGGCGTCGAGAGCACCCTGCGCGGCGGCACGCTCGGCCTCCTTGCGTTGCGTGCGCAACACCTGCGTGGTGCGGTTGAAGTGCGCACCAAGGCGGCCGAATTCGTCGTCGTATTCAACCTGCACCTCCACATCGAGATCGCCCGCTTCCACTCGGTCGAGCGCGGTATCGAACGTGGCCAACGGTTGCATGAGACGCCGTTGCAGCTGTCGCCAGAGGAGCGGCCCGGCGAGAATACACGCCAGCAACCACCCGAGCAGCAATTGGGTCGCAAACCGTGTGTCGCGTTCGAGGCGCAGCTCTTCCGTGGCCAGATCACTCAAGGCGATCTGCGTGACATCGTACAGGCGGGCCTTGAGCGGGGCGTCGAGTGAGTCGGCGCGGCTCAACAGTCGGTCGGCGAGCACGAGATCACCGATTTCGAGAGCGCTCACCGCCCCGAGCATCGCGGCCGCCACGCGGGAAGTGGCGATGTCGGCCTGGTCGAGCCCCAACCCGAATGCCGTGGAGGTTCTCAGCTCCGGGCGTCGTGGTGTGGACTTGCTGGCGGCCTGCACAATGGTCTCGAGGCGCTGTCGGCGAATAGTCGTGGACTCGGCCGGCACTGGCGCCACCTTGGCCCGTCGCGCCAACCGCCAGAGATCACTCAGTGACGAATCGAGCTGCGCCGCGACCATACTGCGTGCGGAAAAGTCATCTCGGGCGGCATTCCCACGTCGTGTCAGCCGCTCAGCACTGGGGACCACACGCACCGTCATGGCAATGCCGGCGGCGAGCACGGAGCCGAACGCCACGGCGGCCACGCTGATGATGGTCGCGCGGATGCTCAGGGCTTTGCGCCGAGACACGAAGGAGGTGGCCGCTGTCGAAGTCATGGGGCGCTCATGGTGCCGACGGTATGTCGCGCAGTGCCTTGAGTCGCAGTACGGAGCTGCGTGGCTTGGTGAAGTCGATAAGCCCGGTGACGCCCTGATACGGCGGATGCCCCGGCGTACCGAGTTGTTGGAGCCATTTGGTGATGGCGGGCCGTGTGGTGTTGCCGGCGCGAATGGCCGTCGCAACAAGCTGGAAGGCGTCGTACTCCAGCGCCTCTCCCGGGTACGGGTCGCGCGTCATGAAGCGGCGTGCGTTGGCCACAAACGCCTGTGAGGCGGAGTCGCCGCCAGGCTCCCAAAAGAGGAGCGCGTGCAGGTTGGCGCGCTCCGCAGCCGTCAGCGGCGCCGATTCGCCGAGGACGAAGCTGTCGGTGGTGAGCACAGCAACGGCAGGCGCTTCAAGCACGAGTGCTCGTATGGCACACCTCGTTGCCTCCTGTGGAAGTGCCACGATCACGGCATCGGGCGTGTGCCGACGCAGAAACGCCGTCACGATCGCGGTCATCCCAGCGGACTCTCCTTCGCACTCGAGTCCTGACAGCGCGGCCATGCCTGAAAGAGAATCACCACGCGCCCGCAGGCGGGCCTGTACGCCATCGCGAATGCCTTCGCCATACGGATCGGCCACGTAAAGAAGTCCGATGTGCTTCGCGCCCAGACGGGTGAAGGCCTCGTCGACGAGGAATGCCCCGATGACATCGTCGGTGGGCGCAAGCATGAACACATGAGCCCCCAACCGACGCAGCGATTGTGCTGTTGCGGTGGGCACCAACATGGGCAATCCGGCGTCCCGGTACAGCGATTCAACCATGAGGGTGGCGCGGCTGCCGGCGTGGCCGACAACGGCGACCACGCTGGTGTCGGCGATGAAACGGCGGGCCTGCGCGTCTTCGCCAATGCCCCGTTCAAGTCCGCGCACGGACCACGGCGCGAGTTCGATACGCGGGGCGGTGTCGTCGCGAAATTGCGGACGCACGACTTCCAGCAGCGTCCTGCCCGTGGCCTCGCGGGGCACGGCGTCTCCGATGCGCACGACGGCGGGCTCTTTGGTGCGACAAGCCAGCCCTCCGGCAAGGAGGGCTCCGAGCAGGAGTGAGCGGAGGACGGTCACGCCGTTAAGCATGGCGATACCAGTAAAGGAATATCGTAGGCACCCGAAACTTGAAGGACGACACGCTGGAGAGCCATAGTGCCGAGGCCGGTAGCAGTCTCGGCACATGGCGACATGTTCATCCGGGACGGAGCGCGCCTGAAGAGCAAAATTAGGGTATCCGGCACGGCTGGTTACCCTGCGCTCGTTCGCGGTCCATTGTTGAGATCGGGTCCATTGCCATGCCCAACGCCTCCCGGACTGTCGCCGCCGAGCCACCGCCGCTTTGGCGCCACATCAGCACCATTGATGTGGCGCTGTTGGGTGTGATCGCCACGTTTGCGGGCTGGGTGGCCTTAGGGGCGGGACAACGTCCGGTTGACGTTGCCATGGACTATGGCACGTTCACGGCCATCGGGTTGCTCGTGGCCGTGGTGCAGTGGCAGGCGGCGACGGCGAGCACTGCGGCGAGCGAACGACGCGCCTGGACGCTGCTCGCCATGTCGTCGATTGTGCGGGTGGGCAGCGGTGTCGTGTGGTCCCTGTGGGTTGTCGATCATCCAGGGCAATCTCGACCGGCGTGGGCTCTGGGCTTGAGTGCAACGTCGCTTTTGCTGGTGCTCGCAGGGCTGTTGGCGTTCGGCGGCGAGCGGCGCCGCGCGCTCGACCGGCGACGGCAGGTCATCGACGGCATCATCGTGCTGGTGGGCAGTGCAACAGCGCTGTGGTTTGCTGCACTGGCCCCGTTCGCGGCGGCCACTGGCGCGCAGGAGCCACGATTCGAGGACTACCTGTACTTGCTCTTCGATTCGGCGAGCGCGCTGGTGGCCGCGCTGCTCGTGTTGCGGCGGTCGCAACCGTATCTGCGCCGCATCGCCGCGCTGCTGCTGCTGGCGGCGCTGCTGCAGACGGTACCAGACGTGTTGCTGTGGGCTGGCAAGGCGAACTTCTCCTATCGCCCAGGTGATGCGCTGGCGGTACTCTGGTTTATGGTGTGGGTGCTGAAGGGTGCGGCCGCGCGGTATGCGCTGCACGTGGCTCGGCACCCCACCGACGATCTGGTGCGCACACGCGAGCACTACGAAAGCGGCGTCGTTCCCACCGCGTTCGTGTTGGCGGCAAGTGCGGTACTCGTGATCCAACTCGGCACGGCGCCTCAGGAAAGCAAGTTGCCATTGGTCGTGTCCGTTGGTGTCCTCTCGCTCATGCTGGTGGTGCGGCAGTTGATCGAGATTCGTGAACAGGAACGCGTGCAGCGCGCGCAGTCCGACCAGGCGCAGTGGTATGGGGCCGTGCTGCGCGATTCGAATGACTACGTGATGGTGCTCGATGCCGATGGCAACAGCCTCGACATGAGTCCGGCCGCTCGTCGGCTGGTGGACGGCACCGCGAACATGTCACGTTGGGCGCTCATGGGGTTGGTGCACCCGGAAGATCAGTTGGCGTTGCGACAAGCACTCGGCGCCGCCCGCGATGCACCAGCCAGTCTCGAGATTCGTGTGCCGGATGGTACCCCGGGGAACTGGCGCCAACTGGCACTCACCATCATTGACCGGCGTCACGACGAAGAGGCCGGCGCCATTCTGCTGCACGCGTACGACACCACGCGCGAAGTGCAGCTGTCGATTCGCCTGCGCCAAACCGAAGAGCTGGAGGCGCTGGGCGTATTCGCCGGTGGACTGGCGCACGACCTCAACAACATTCTCACGGTCATCGACGCGCACGCGGAGATTCTGGAAGAGGATCTCAAAACCAACGTGCCGCTGCTGCAGGACATCGCCGCCATTCGTGTGGCCTCGCAGCGCGCGCAGCGCTTCACGCGAGGATTGCTCACGCTGTCGCGACGCAAACAGACGCGCGAGGTCGATCTCGACGTCGCCACGGTGCTGCGCGCCCGAGTTGAATTTGCAGGACTGGCCAGCCGCGTCGTGTTGGAGTGCCCGGATAGACCGACGCTGCTGCGCACTGATCGGAGCGCCTGCCATCTGGCGATAGACAGTCTGTTGCTCGCGGTACTGGAGAGTGAACCGAGCGCACTGGCAGATGTCGTACAACTGCAAGCGCGAGTGCACGCCATCGGACGCAGTGATGCGGAGGCTCTGCACCTGGAGCCGGGGCGGTACCTGCTGCTGGAGCTGGCGGGTCTCGGTGATGGTCGTGCTCTGCGCGTATCGGAGGCGGAGGCGTCGGCGTGGGAAGGGAGCGCCACACAGTTGGCTTTGCTGCTGGCCGATGCGGCTGCTCGTGAACTCGGGGGCATGCAGCGGGTTGATCCCAACGGCATTGTCCGGACGTACCTGCCGATGGGGGCCAGCGAATGAGACCTCTGGTTCGCGCGCGCATCGTGCTGTGGTACCTGCTGGTCTATGTCGCCGCGTCGTTGTTGTCCTTGCTCGTACCGGGCGTCGTGGCCCTGTTGCCGCTCGCCTTTGCCCCCATGGGGCTACTCGCCATTGCCACCATGTGGCTGGCGGGGAATGCGGTGTCCAGCTCAGGCGAACGCCGGGCGTGGAGGCTGCTTGCCGTTGGCGAAGCGATCTTCTGGCTTGGCGGGCAGATCTGGACATGGTCGGTAGCAAACCATCACCCGTTCCCGCTCGACGCCACGTTCGATGTGATGTCGGCGGCGCTCGTGGTGGGCGGATTGCTCAGCTTTCCAGCTGCACGCGGTGCGTGGTGGCGCGATAGGCGGGCCGTTCTCGACAGTCTGCTGCTGTCGGTCGCCATTGGGGCGCTGATCTGGCTGTTCCTGTTGCAGCCCATGCAGCAGATGGCGTCGGCCGATGCGCCTGCCTTCTTGGTCGGCATCCTCGTCACGGCACCCGAACTGGTGGTGGTGGCGTGGGCCTATCTGCGCGCTGGCGCGTTGCCGTTGCGCTCATCCCTCGGGCTGTGGCTGGGTGCCGCGCTGCTCTCGGCGTCGGCCGACTTTCTCTGGGAGGCGCTATCTACCCGGTATCTGCCAGGATCGTGGGTGGACACGCCGTGGTTTCTCGCGTGGGCCATGCGTTGGTACGCTGCGCATCTGGTGCTCGTGCACGCGCGAGCTCGCGCGTCTGCGAGCACTGGCGACGAGCCCGCGACGCCCGACAATTCTGCTTCGCGCAACGATGCTCGCGGCATCACACCGCCGGCGATCGCAGCCGCGACCTATGTGTCCCTTGTCATCGCGGCCGTTCTCGGCCGTACTGAAAATGTCCGGTTTCTCGGCTTTGCATCGGTGACCATGACGGTGCTGCTGCTGTTGCGGCAGCGGTCGGAGCTGGCGTACACGCAGACCCTGAGCGCACAGGCCGAGTCACAGTTGCGGCGCTTCCGCGCGCTACTGGGGCAGGCCACTGACTTCGTGTTCGTCCTCGATGCCAGGAAACGGGTGACATTCATCGGGCCAGCCGTGGAGCGGGCGCAGCTGACTTCGCTGGGGGCAGACTTCTTCACGATCTTCGACACCGCGGAACACGAGGCGCTACGTGCCTGGTTCGAGCAGCCGCCTGATGCCACGCCGTCGCTGCGCTGCAGGCTCCGCGCGTTGCCGGAGAGCACGCTCGAGCTGCGCAAGCAGGACCGACGCGACGACGTGCACATTCGCGGTTGGGTTGTCGTGGCCCGCGACCGATCCATGGAGTTGGCGTTGGAGCAGCGCGTACGCCATTCGGAGAAGCTGGCCGCGTTGCACGATATGGCTGGCCGTGTGGCGCACGCCTACAACAATCTGCTGTCTTCGGTGATTGGTCGCGCCGACCTGCTCGCCGAAGCGCTGCCACCGTCGTCGCCGTGTGTCGATGATGTGGCGAGCATTCATTCTGCCGCTGCGCGCGGTGCGGCCATTACGCGGCAGTTGCTGGGCTTCAGCGACGCGCATGCCACTCGCGTTGCCGTGGTGAACGGCGCCGCTGTGTTGACCGGCCTGGTGCCGGTACTCGAACGGTTGCTGCCGTCGAGTATCTCCCTCGACATGAGTCGGGTGGAACCCGGAGTGCTGGTGCGCGTGGAAGTCAGTCAGTTCGAACAGGTCATTACCAACCTCGTCACGAATGCGCGCGACGCCATGGCCGGTGGTGGGGTGGTGTCCATCTCGTGGACGGCAGAAGACGGCCTGGCCAAGCTCGAAGTGGCCGACACCGGGAGCGGAATGTCCCCCGAAGTGCAGAAGCGCGTCTTCGACCCGTTCTTCACGACGAAACCCATCGGCAAAGGCACCGGGTTGGGTTTGGCCATGGTCGCGGCCATGGTGCAACGCGCCGGTGGACAGGTGGTAATTCACTCCACGCCGGAGGTAGGAACACGCGTGATCGTGCGCCTGCCAACGGCTGCCGGCGAATTGCCGGCGACGACCGCTCGTCTCGCGTCGGTTGTCTCGGCGCCATCGACGGTCGTGTCTCGCACAATCCTCCTCGTTGACGATGATCGCGAGGTGCGGCAAGTGAGCGCACGTATTCTGCGTCGGGCCGGATATCAGGTCATCGAAGCGGAGAACGGCACTCAGGCGCTCGCCATGCTTGCTGATGGCTCGGTGGCATTGGACCTCTTGCTCACCGACATGATGATGCCTGGCATTTCCGGGGCCGAGCTCGTGACGCTCACGCGCGGCCTGCGCGCCACACTGCCAATCATCTGCGTCACAGGCTTCGTGGCCGTGGGGGACGGCAGCGATGCGTGGCAACGCAACGTGGATGCCGTGGTGGAGAAGCCCTTTTCGGCGGCCGGTCTTACGGCGACAGTGCAGGCGGTTTTGGCGTCGCGAACGTGACTCGTCCACGGGACACGGTGAGTACGATGGCACCGCGCAGCAGCGACTGCCCCGCTACCCGAAACGGATCGACGGTCAGTACGGAGAAGTCGGCGCGTTTGCCAACGGCCACCGTACCTGCCTCCTGTTCGTCGAAGCCCGCATACGCGCTCCACGCGGTATAGCCGCGCACGGCCTCCTCAGGTGTCATGCGCTGCGCCGGGTACCAACCACCCGGTGGCGCGCCGCTAGCGTCCTGACGGGTGATGGCCGAGTGGAGGCCATAGAATGGGCTCCACTCGGAACCGGGCAGGTCGGACGAGAACACTAACGGGGCGCCGGCTTCCCGCAGTGTACGCCACGCGTATGCGCCCGCCATGCGGTTGGCTCCCACGCGTGTTTCCGCCCACGCTTTGTCCTCTACCGCGTGCGGTGGCTGTACCGAAGCAATGATGCCCCCACGCGCGAAGCGCGCGATATCCGGAAGCGACACCACCTGCGCGTGTTCCACGCGGTGTCGCAGCTCGCGCGCCTTGGGCGTCGCTCGTGTTACGGAATCGATGAAGTCGAGCGTGGCCCGATTGCCGGCATCACCGATGGCGTGGATGCCCACCTGGAAGCCGGCGCTCATGATGTCGGCCACGAGGCGTTGATCAAACCCGTAGGCGCCCCCACTCACCCCGCGATGACCGGGACGGTCGGCGTAGTCCGCGAGCATCTGGGCACCACGCGAACCGAGCGCCCCGTCGTAATAGGCTTTCACGGCGCGCACGGTAAGCATGCCGTTGGCGGAGGTAAACGGTCCGCGTGCGATCCAGCGACGAATGAGCGCGGAGTCCCGCGCGCTCAACATGGCATACACGCGCAACGGCAATGAGTCACTCGCTGCCAGCCGCTCGAAGCTGTCCATCACGTCGGGGGTAACACCGGCTTCGTGTACGCCGGTATAACCGGCTGCGGCCATGACGTGTAGTGCGCGCAGTACCTGCGCATCGCGTTGCGTTGGTGTCGGCAGCGGTACCGCGTCATCGAGCAGCTGAACCGCGCGGTTGAGCACGAGCCCGGTGGGGTTGCCGGTGGCATCGCGGCGAATTTCGCCGCCGGTGGGTTGGGGCGTATCACGCGAAATGCCAGCCGCCGCGAGGGCACGCTCGTTGGCCCACGCCGCAAAACCATGCAGACTGCGCAGGATCACCGGATGATCAGGCACGCGTGCCGACAGCAGTCGTTTGTCCGGATAGCGATTGGCCCATGCGCCTTCGTCCCATCCGTATCCCAGAATCCACTCGCCCTTGGGCGTGGCTGCGGCG
>Ga0209278_1002431_pt1 | contig 10398 bp, 4 predicted proteins | sample JI81BgreenDNA_FD_187504 | JGI IMG/M metagenome (GOLD analysis project Ga0209278, IMG submission 187504) | Wastewater effluent complex algal communities from Wisconsin, to seasonally profile nutrient transformation and Carbon sequestration -... | ecosystem: Engineered > WWTP > Effluent > Algae... | reverse complement strand
GAACCTCGGCAGCCAGTATCTCGCCAACCTGCCCGACGGCGCGGAGCCCGCGACGGTCGAGAAGGACGTGATGGACGTGGTGCGCGGGCATTTCCGGCCCGAGTTCCTCAACCGTCTCGATGAAATCATCCTGTTCCACCGCCTCGCGCAGGAACACATGGCGCCGATTGTCGAGATCCAGGTGGGCCGCGTGCAGAAACTGCTCGCTGATCGCAAGATCACGCTCGACCTGACCGATGCCGCACTGCGCTGGCTCGGGCGGGTGGGTTATGATCCAGTCTACGGCGCACGGCCGCTGAAGCGTGCTGTGCAGCGCTACTTGCAGGATCCACTGGCGGAAATGCTGCTCGAAGGAAAATTGCCCGATGGCGCGACGCTGCTGATCGATGAGGGGGATGGGCAACTCAGCATGACGATTCGCTGATCTGAGGCCCAAACCTCCACTTTCGACGATTTCAGGCCAATTCTTGCGGCACGCAAGATTGTAAGCATGCGTCATTCGATTTGATAAGCAAGGCGGTTTGTTGCGTGCAAACCTGCCTAGCTTTTAATATTCGCAAAGCCACAATCGAACAATGTTGCGGCGTTCTCGCTGGGTGCCCCCTGAATGTGGGATTAACGCAACACCGCCCGGAAAAGTTCGGGGCGGAGAGCGGGCGCTTTGACATCATACCGACGCCATTGCACAAAACGGTCACTGCGGGGACTGAATTGGACAACCTTTGAAGCGCTATCCCACCACATGGGGCAATTATGTGGTGGGTGCGCCGGGTTGTCGTGACGTTTCCGGTTCGGGTAACTGGAGTGATCATGAAGAAATTTCACAGCAATTCGATCAAGGCTTTGGCCTTTTCCGCATCAGCGATAGCGTTTGTGATCGCGGGTCCTGCCAATGCGCAGGATGCCAAGGAGCAGCCGGCGGAAGAAGAGGAGCAGGTCGATGTAACTGAGGGTGAGGCCGCCGACGCGGACACCAAGGCCAGCAACATCACCGTCACCGGCTCGCGCATTGTTCGCGACACATACAGCTCGATTTCGCCGCTCCAGGTGCTCACCACCGAAAATCAGCAGGCGGTTGGTGCGTTCGATCCTTCGCAGATCCTTCAGCGCTCGGAAGCGGCCGCCGGTCAGCAGATCGATGCGACCTTCAACGGCTTCGTGCTCAACAACGGCCCGGGTTCGCAAACGCTGAACCTGCGCGGCCTTGGTGCTGACCGCACCCTGATCCTCGTCAACGGCCGCCGTCTCGCGCCTGCAGGCGTGGAAGGTGCTCCGTCCAACCCGTCGATCAACCTGATCCCGGCCTCGCTGGTCGATCGTTACGACATCCTCACGGACGGCGCTTCGTCAGTGTATGGTTCGGACGCGGTCGCGGGCGTGGTGAACGTCATTCTGCGCAAGGACTTCGACGGGCTCGAAATCCAGGCCAACGGCAATATCAACCCGCAGGGTGCAGGGGAGGACTACACGGTTTCCGCCGCATGGGGCTTCAACACCGACCGGGCCGTGTTTGGTGTCGGTCTGGAATATCAGAAGCGCGATCTCGTGCGCTTCGCGGATCGTGACTTCCTCACGGGTTGCGACGCACACCGTGAAATCGACCAGAATGGCAACATTCGCACGCTCGGCCTGCGCGACGACGCGCTGGTCCGCCGCAACTCGGGCGGCCGGGTCGGTGTTAGCCAAAACGAGTGCAAGCTCGGCTTGACCACGGGGCGCATTTTCGTCGATCTCTCGCGCGTCGGAAACATTTTCTACAAGCCGGGTGCCGGTAACGTGCTCGCCGACTTTTCCGAAAACACCGGTCTCGGGAACCGCGAAGTCGATTTCAATGGCGACGGCATCCGCGATGTCGATTTCCAGGATTACAACACCAACACGCCCCGAAATCCGGAGACGCTTGATACCACTTTCATCTCCGGGCAGGAGCTGATCAACGGCTTTGCCTATGGTGAATACACCTTCCCGGGTGAAGCCAATATCACGCCGTTCTTCGAGGCGCAGTTCACCCGCGCCGAGATTTCCGCGCCGAACCAGTTCCAGGCGCAGATCGCACCCTTCGTGCCTGACCTCAACCCGTTCAACCCCTGCAACATCGATTTCAACCCGAATGGCACCCGGATCAATCCGGCAGGGGCGGACTGCCGCGCGGCCGATAACGCCTTCCAGCGTCGACTGAATCCCAATGTTTTCTCTGGGCCTCCCGGCACTGCCCGTGCGCTTTCGACCGGCTTTTCGCTGTCGGTCTTCCCGTCCATCTCAATCCGTGGCGATCGTAACAACAACGAGGTCACGCAGGAGCAGTATCGCGGCGTAATCGGGGTGCGCGGTGACCTGCCCTTCATCGGTTCGACCTGGAGCTTTGAAGTCGCGGGCACCTATTCGCGCTCCGTCGGCGTTTCTACCCGCAACGGTATCCGCGAAGACCGTCTTGGGCTGGCGCTTGGTATCGACCCTACCGCCGATTTTGACGGTGACGGTGTCAGCGACAACAATGGCGATGGCATCGCCGACGACTTCCAAGACGCCGTAGGCGTTTACGGTGCATTCGGTGATCCGCTGTGGATCGGTGTCTGCAACACCGCTGGCCTTGCCAACCCCGGTCAGGCTGCGCCCGATCTTGTGGAGGGCTGCGTTCCGGTGAACCTGTTCACCCCGAACCTGCTCGGCAACTTCGTCGGCGATCTTTCCGCAGCCGAACGGGCCTACCTGTTCGACCAGCGCCGGTTCGACACCACCTACGAACAGACCATGCTGTCCGCCTATGTGACCGGCGACCTGTTCGAACTGCCCGCCGGCCCGGTCGGCGTGGTGCTTGGTGGCGAGTGGCGCGAGGACCGCATCCAGTCGGATCCGAACTTCCAGGCCGCCAACGGCTTGTTTTATAGTTTCTTCGCTGACAGCGGTGCGTCTGGTTCCAAGTGGATCCGCGAACTATACGGCGAGTTGGAAGCGCCGCTGATGGCGGGAGAAACGCTGGTCGAGGAACTGATCGTCAAGGCCGCTGGCCGTCTCACGGATGAACAGTTCTACGGCACCAACGGCACCTTCTCGCTCGGTGCGGGCTGGCGTCCGGTCTCGCCGCTGCTGATCAAATTCAACTACGGCACCTCGTTCCGGGCGCCGAACCTGCGCGAGAACTTCCTGTTGGCACAGTCGGGTTTCTTGACCTTGTTCGACCCCTGTGCAGTTCCTGCCGCTGCATTCGATCCGGCTCTTGGCTATGTTGCAGGGAACGAAACCCGCGAGCCTCAGGTTTTGGCAAACTGCCGCCGCGAAGGACGTGATCCGACCCGCGTAGGTATCGATTCGCAGGGCTTGAACACCCAGTCCAACTCAGGCGTCGAAATCACCTCGGGAGGTTCGCTTGACATCGATCCGGAAACCTCGCGCTCGATCACGACCGGTTTCGCATTCGAGGAAGACTGGGCGAGCGGGTTCGAATTCTCGTTCAACTTCAACTACTACGACATCAAGTTGAAGCAGTCGATCATTGAGCCGAGTGCGCAGTTCATCATCAATGACTGCTACACTCGCGACGATGACACTCGCAGCCCGTTCTGCGACCGGATCAGCTCGTCCACAGTTGAACGGCGTCTCGTTTCAGACGTGTTTTCTGGCTTCCTCAATCTCGATCAGGAGTCGGTGCGCGGGATCGATTTGAATGCAAACTTCGGCTATCCGGTGACCATCGGCGAGCAGGAGATCGACTTGTCGCTCAACCTGACTGCCAACCACCTGATCGAACGTTCCAGCACATTCACCAACGACAATGGTGATGTTGACACCGAAGACTTCGCGGGCGAATTCGGCTTCCCGAGCTGGATCGGCCGTGCGACCTTCAACGTCGGCTTGGATGACTTCACCTTCACCTGGCAGACCCGCTATATCGGGTCGGTGGCGCAGGATCCGGTTGGTGTTGACCCGTTCTCCGATGCCTTCAGCTTTGGTGAGAACAACACACCCACCACGGGCTTCTTCGGTGACACCTGCCTCGGCGGTGGGTCGCGCACTGGGACCACGCCGAACAATGTGGTTCCGGGTGACGGCATCCTGTGCCGTGACGTTGGCTTCACGGGTGAATACTTCGAGCACGCCGCGTCGGTGCGTTGGGATAACGGCGATCTGCGCATCATCGCCGGTGTGACCAACCTGTTCGATCGCAATCCGCCGCTGGTGGACGGCAGCGAAGTGCTGGCGATTGCCAACGCCGCGATCGGTAACGGTTACAACCTCGACGGCCGCGAATTCTTCGCCCAGTTGCTGTATCGCTTCTGATTGACGAATGGCCTGACTGAACACGAAAATGCGGCCTCCCGACACTTGTCGAGGGGCCGCATTTTTCATTTAATGGCAGGCGTTCATCCGGCGTTGTCCCGTGGCGTCCGAATGTCTGCCTAACCTGTTCGGTTCAACAATCTGTCCCCGAGAAAGAACTGATTATGAAACTCGTCAAAGCCTCGCTTGCCGCCGCCCTGATCGGTGCTTCCGCACTTGGTCTCATCACCGCCATGCCTGCTCCCACGCAGGCGCAAGGCGCAGTTCCCGTAGACGTCTGGGCGCTGCGCGATGTCGTCAACGCCGTACAGATTTCGCCCGACGGCAAGCACCTGCTGGTCCACAAGGTCGAGGGTCGCGAGACCGACTATATCCTCGAAATCTATCGCACCGATGATCTGTCGAAGCCGCTGCGCCGCCTCAACGCCGATCCGATGGAAATCATCGCGGCACAGTGGGTCAGCAATGATGTCATTTTCGGCACCGCGTGGCAGGTCAACCGCAAGACGGTGAAGGGCCCCGAAGAGGACATCCGGGATTACAAGACCTATTCCTACAGTCTTGAATCCAATAAGTTCACCAGTGTCGATGGCAACTTCGGCATCGTCAGCCTGCTACCCAAAGAACCGGACCACGTTCTGGTCAGCACCGGCGCCACGGTTGGTGACGGCACCGGGGTCGATCCCTTGGCCGCCTTCCGCCCGCGTTCTTACTACAAATTCAACCTGAAGACCGGCGCGCGGCAGCTGGTGCTGCGTGGCGGGGGCAAGTTCCCGGTGGTTGACCGCTGGGACAGCGACGGCAACCCGCGCTTCACGCAGGTGCAGGATCGCGATTCCGGAACGGTGGCATCCTACTATCGCTTGCCGGGTGATAGTGAATGGAAGAAGTTTCAGGAGTTCGATCTCAACGATCCCAAGAACCTCTACCGCATTCTTGGCGGGTTCCAAGGCATTGCTGGCTTTGATCCGGACAACCCGAACATCGGTTACCTGATCGATAATCAAGAGGGCGAAGACAAGGCGGCGCTTTACGAATTCGACTTCACCACCGGCAAGGTCGGCAAGAAGCTGTTTCAGGCTGAAGATGCCGACGTGATGGATATCCAGCTCCACTCGATCCCCGGTAACGACAAGTTGGTGGCCGCCCGCTATTCGGGCAGGACCTTGGAACGCCACTGGTTTGATGAAGAGGAAAAGGCTCTTTACGAGGCGTTGGAAAAGCAGGTTCCGCACGCGTATCAGATCAACATTGCGAGCCGGTCGATTGATGGCAAATCGATGATTGTCACCAACCGCGGCCCGCACGATCCGGGTTCATTCTGGCTGGTAAAGGATGGCAAGCTGGCGAAGCTGGGGAGCCGTAATCCGCTCATCAATCCTGACCAACTGGCGGATGTCGAGTATATTCGTTACAAGGCGCGCGATGGCAGGGTCATCCCGGCTTATGTCACCAAGCCTAAGGGGACCGGGCCTTTCCCGTTGATCGTTCTGCCCCACGGCGGCCCGCAGGTGAACGAAATCATCACTTATGACGAGTGGGGCCAGCTGTTGGCCAATGCCGGCTACATGGTGCTCCAGCCGCAGTACCGGATGTCTGTTGGCTGGGGCCAAGACCACTTCGATTCTGCTTATGGCGAACATGGCGGCAAGATGCAGGATGATAAGGATGACGGGGCGCTTTACCTTGTCGAACAAGGCTTGGTTGATCCGAACCGGATGGCGATGTTCGGCTGGTCTTACGGCGGCTATGCCGCGCTGGTCGCAGCCAGTCGCGATCCGCAGATCTACCAGTGCGTGATTGCCGGGGCGGCGGTGGCCGACGCTGAAAAGCAGTATTTCGGGCGCCGTGATCCCGATCTCAAGGCGCTGGATGAATGGTCAAGGCGGCGCGGCACTATCGGAATCAATCCGATCAATGAAGTCGCCAAGGTCAATATCCCAGTGCTGATGGTCCATGGTGAGGATGATCGCCGCGTGCTGTATTATCACCTGGTCGACTACAAGAAAAAGTTCGAGGCTGCTGGCAAGACTGGCGAATTCGTAACCCTCGAAGGCGCCGACCACTTTTACAATACGCTGATGTATACCCACCAGCAGCAGTTTTATACCAAGATGCTGGATTACCTCGCCAACGATTGCGGTCCGGGCGGCTTGTAAGGGGCGCGCGGAAGATAGAACGCAGGGGGGCTCGGGCAGCAATGTCCGGGCCCTTTGCTTTGGTGAGGGCGCCGGACGGATGCCCACCATCACATGACGCGGCGGCCTTTGACCCCGATCTGCCCGTTTATGCGGATGAAGAAATAGCCGAGCGATGCCTTCTTAAAGACCACCTTGTCGCCCGACATGATCGGGGCGATCTTTCGGGGCGGGCTGTTGATTTCCCAGACCGCGCCCTCGGCAGTGGTGAAGCGCCAAGTGCGGGGGCCGGTCTGGCGACCGCTGGCGATCGTCGTCTCGAACAGGTCTGAAGGCTCGGCCTCGTCTTTGGGATCGGCCTTCAGCATGTCGATCTCGGGCAAGGTGATGCCAAACAGTTGACGCCGTGTCTTGCGCACTTCCTCCCGATCAACGAGCCGGACTTCGCCCGCTTCCACCGCGCCGAGCAGCGCGCCAACCTTGTCGTCATAGCAGACCGCGCGATCAGGCACGCTCGCGATGCTGCGGCAGCCGCGTAAGCCGTCGAGCAAGTCAGCGGCCCCTTGCACACCGGGAACCTGAGCGACAACAGCCACGCCGCCCGCCAAGACAAGGGCGAGGGCTGCACCGCCGCGCCCAAAGCGGCTGTTCGCTCCCCGACTCTTCTCTGACTTGCCGATCATGCGCGAATCTCCTTAGCGACCTCGTGAAGTCCAAGCCACAGCAATGACATTGCCAATCTGCAAACTATTGCAGGTAAGATACACTGAACATCCACAGTAATGTCGCGAGACTGTAGCCGATCTGCCACAGTCTGCAAGCAACTGTGGCTGGCTGGCATCCGGCCAATTGCAGGCAGGAACGCGATTGTCTTAAGCGCCATTCACTAACACGCGGGCACATCGTTCGCGTGCAATTAGGGGACCTGCAAAATGCAACGCTTCCAAAAGGCATCACTGCTCGCCGGGACGATCATGGCTGGCGCCGTGTTCGCAGCACCGGCCTACGCTCAGACTGAGACTGTTTCGGACTCGGCTGAAGAAACAACCGAATCAACCGCCATTGTCGTGACCGGTTCACGCATCCAGCGCACCGATCTAAACTCGGTCAGCCCGGTCTCCGTGGTCTCGCCCGAAGAATTCCGCCTCACTGGCGCTGTCAACGTCGAGCAGGTGCTCAACACCCTGCCGCAGGTCCTCCCCGGATTCACAGGCTTCTCGAACAACCCCGGGAATGGCTCGGTCACGCTGAACCTGCGCAACCTCGGCGCCACCCGCACCCTGGTGTTGGTCAACGGCCGCCGCTGGATGTTCGCTGACACCAACCAGCTGGTGGACCTTAACACCATTCCGCAGTTCCTGCTCGGCGGCGTTGACGTTGTGACCGGCGGTGCGTCGGCCGTTTACGGTTCGGACGCTGTCGCAGGCGTCGTCAACTTCCGCCTGCGTGACGTTGAGGGCCTCGAGCTCGGCGGAAGCTACTCGCTGACCGGCGAGGGTGACGGCGCGCGTTACCAGTTCAACGCTGCCATCGGTTCGGCCTTTGATGATGGTCGCGGTGCGGTGACCATGTTCGCCAACTACACGCGTCGTGAGTCGGTCTTCCAGGACGCGCGTGAATTCTCCGAGCGTGCGGCTGGCGACGGCTGCATCAACGCTGGCACCACGGGTCGCGGCGACATCGGCACTCCGTTCACTGGTCCGGGTGGCGCGCTCGTCAACTCTGCTGCTGCTGGCCTCTGCGGCACTGGCACCCGTTCGGGCGGCGAGATTGGTTTCGTTCCGCAGGGTTCGCCCACCGGTCCGATCGGCACCTTCAACGCTGGTCCGACCGGCGCTCAGCTGCCCTTTATCTTCAATCCCACCGGTGGCGGTTCGCGTGCGTTCCAGGATCCGGCTGACCTCTACAACTTCGCGCCGGACAACTACCTGCAGCTCCCGCAGGAACGTTACCTGATCGGTGCCTACGGCCACTACGAGTTCACTGACAACATCGAAGCCTACTCGGAACTCACTTTCGTTCGTAACGAAGTGGCTGCCGAACTGGCGCCGACCCCGGCCGGCCTGTCAAATGTACCGCTGTTCGTAGCCAGCCCGTTCTTCAACGACCAGACCCGTGCACTCCTGAACCAGAACCCAGCGAACGCTACGCTCGGTGCCGGTTATCGCGACACCACGGTGAACTTCCGCTTCAACGACATCGGTAGCCGCCTCACGCAGTTCAACCGCGAAGCGTTCCGCGTCCTTGGCGGTGTCCGTGGTTCGATCACCGACAACATCAACTTCGATGCGTTCTACTCATATGCACGTACGACGAACACGAACCTGCAGCGGGGCAACATCTCTTCAAGCCGGTTCCGCAATGCGCTGACCGTTGAGTTCGATCCGGCCAACCCGACGCAGTTGCGCTGCCGCGACGCATCGGCCCGCGCCGGTGGTTGCGTTCCGCTGAACGTCTTCGGTTCGGGTCTCGCTTCGCAGCCCGCTCTGAACTACCTCTCGGTCGATGCGACTAACATCACCACGTCGGAACTGACCAACGCGGTGGCCTCGATCAATGGCTCGCTGTTCAACCTCGGCTTCGGTGCAGAAGACGTCGGCTTCGCGCTCGGCGTCGAATACCGCAAGATGGCTTCGGCGTTCATTCCTGACGAATTCCTCTCCTCGGGCGACGTGCTCGGCTTCAACGCCGGCCTGCCGACCAGCGGGAGCTACGACGTCAAGGAAATGTTCGGTGAAGTCCGCGTTCCGATAATCGAAGACGGTTTCATCGACCGCCTCTCGCTGGAAGGTTCGTTCCGTTACTCCGATTACTCGCTTGAGCTGATCGGCGGCAACTGGACCTATGACGTTGGCTTCGAGCTGGCGCCGATCCAGGACCTCCGCTTCCGCGGCCGTTACTCGCGTGCGGTTCGTGCACCGAACGTGCAGGATCTGTTCGGCGGCGTTGGCGTCGGCTTCCCCGGCGCGATCGACCCCTGCTCGGATCGTGGTACTGCGGCCGAGCGGACCACTGCGCTGCGCAATCTCTGCATCGCCTCGGGCGTTCCGGCTGCGGCCGTGTTCACCCGTCCCGTGCAGCCTGCGGCACAGATCCAAGGCGATTTCGGTGGCAATCCGAACGCTGGCGAGGAAACGTCTGACACCTACACCGTCGGTGTCGTTTTCCAGCCCAGCTTCGTGCCCCGTCTGAACATCACGGCAGACTACTTCAACATCACTGTTGAAGACCAGATCTCCACCCGTGCCGGTGGTATGGCGACCGCTCTGTCGCTGTGCTTCAACACGATTCAGAATCTGCAGGATCCGGTCTGCCAGGTGTTTGCCAACACCCGTAACCCGAACACCGGTGCGATCGGTGTGGGCGTGGGTGGCCGTAACCCGCTCTTCGATCAGGCTAACGTCGGCCTGCTGGAAACCAGCGGCGTCGATGTCCAGGTGGACTACACCCTGCCGCTGTTCAGTGGCGAACTGGGTCTGTTCTTCCTGGCGACCTGGCTCGATGAGTATCGCAGCACTCCGATTGCGGCCCTCCCGACCCGTGTGAACATTGGTGAAGGCACCTTCGGTTTGCCGGAATACCGCCACAACATGCGCGTCACCTACACGCAGGGGCCGGCTCTGTTCTCGGTGCGTTGGCGTCACGAAGGTCCGACCCAGGACTTCCGTATCGACAACGTGTTCTCGGGCCTCGACCGTATCGGGACCGACCCGGCGGTGCTTCCGCGTCCGGAAATCGGTGCTTGGAACTACATCGATCTGGCGCTTAGCCTCGACATCGATGAGCGCATGACGGTCAATGCCGGTGTGAACAACCTGTTCGACAAGCAGCCCCCGGTTCTGGGCGCGCAGGCTGAACAGGGCAACACCCTGCCGAGCTTCTTCGATGTTCTCGGCCGCGACTTCTTCGTGGGTGTGAACTTCCGCTTCTGATCCCGGTCAGAACCGACACATAAAGAGGGGCGGCGGATCATATGATCCGC
>Ga0209278_1002430_pt1 | contig 10399 bp, 11 predicted proteins | sample JI81BgreenDNA_FD_187504 | JGI IMG/M metagenome (GOLD analysis project Ga0209278, IMG submission 187504) | Wastewater effluent complex algal communities from Wisconsin, to seasonally profile nutrient transformation and Carbon sequestration -... | ecosystem: Engineered > WWTP > Effluent > Algae... | reverse complement strand
AGGCCGAGCTCGAGAAGCTGGTGCTGGGTTTCGAATCCGAACTGGCCAGCAACGCGCTGGAGGTGCACGTCTCGGCGCTGCGGCGCAAGCTGGGCCGCGAGCTCATCGAGACGGTGCGCGGCCTGGGCTACCGTGTCGACAAGCCCTGATCGCCCGCCGGCACCGGCCCGACCCGCGCCCGCGTCCATCGCCTCGCGGTTGGCGCGCGCCGTGCTCGGCTGGGCGCTGGCCTGGGGCGTGGCCGTGGGGCTGGCGGTGTGGCTGGCCGCCAGCTACGAGGTCGACGAACTGCTCGACGAGGCGCTGCGCTCCTCGGCCGAGTTCATGACGGCCCTGGCCGCCGACCACGACGAGGCCGTCGCACCCCCGGTGGGCACGGCCGCGGTCGAACACTTCGCGTGGCAGCTGGTGGCGGCCGACGGGCGTGTGCTGCGGCGCTCGCACCGCGCGCCCGAGGCGGCCTGGCACGCCACGCCGCGCACCGGCTTTGCCAACCTGCCGGACTGGCGCGTCTACGGCCTGCTGGCCGGCCGCGACGGCCGCGTGCTCTACGCCGCGCAGACCCGCGCCGAGCGCAACGAGGCGCGCGCCGAGGTGGCGCTGGGCGCGGTGCTCGCGGCACTGGCCGTGGGGCTGCTGGGCCAGGTGTGGCTGCGTGCGCGTGTGCGCCACGAGCTGCAGCCGCTGCAGCGCCTGTCGCAGCGGCTGGCGGCCTGGCAGGTGCAGCCTGGCGGGGCCACGGCCGCACTGGGCGCGCCCGAACGCGCCGAGCTCGTGCCGGTGCACGCCGCGCTCGAGGAGCTCGCGGCCCGCCTGGCCACGCGCCTGGCCAGCGAGCAGGCCTTCTCGGCGCATGCCGCGCACGCGCTGCGCACGCCGCTGGCCGGCATCGACGCGCAGCTGGCCGTGGCCGCGCGCACCGCGCCGCCCGAGCTGGCCGAGCGCCTGGTGCGCGTGCGCGGCGCCGCGGCGCGGCTGCAGCACGTGGTGGCGGCGCTGCTGGGCCTGTTCCGCAGCGCCGACGGCACCGCGGCGCTGCAGCGCGGGCCGGTGGGGCTGGAGGAGCTGGTGCAGCGCCTGCCGCCCTTTGCGCTGGCCGTGCAGGCCGAGCCCGGGGCCACGCTGGACGCCGATGCCGACCTGCTGGCCGCGGCGCTGCTGAACCTGCTCGACAACGCCCAGCGCCACGGCGCGCGCCACGTGCGCCTGGCGGTGGCCGACGGCGGCCGCGTGCTGCAGCTGCACGACGACGGCCGCGGCATCGAGCCCGCGCGCCGCGCCGAGCTGGCCCAGGCCCTGGCCGAGGAGCGCTACGCCGACACCGGCGGCCTCGGCCTCATGCTCGCCGACCGTGTGGCGCGTGCCCATGGCGGCCGCCTGGTGCTGCCGGCGGTGGCGCACGGCTTCGGCGCCGACATCGAGCTGGGCCCGCGTTGAGCGACGGGACCAGCCCCTTCAAGAGCCGCGGCGGCCTGGCGCGCATCGCGCGAGCCGCGGGCTATTCGTGGCGCGGCCTGCGCGCCGCCGTGCGCCACGAGGCCGCGTTCCGCCAGGAGCTGTTGCTGGGCCTGCCGCTGCTGCTGGCCGCGCCCTGGGTGGGCCGCAGCGCGCTGGAGGCGCTGCTGCTGGCCGGCAGTGTGGTGGCGGTGTGGATCGTCGAACTGCTGAATTCGGCGCTGGAGGCCCTGGCCGACGAACTCTCGCTCGACATGCGCGAGCGCCTGGGACGCGCCAAGGACCTGGGCAGCGCCGCCGTGATGCTGGCGCTGCTGTTTGCGGCGGCCGTGTGGGGCACGGTGGTGATGGCGCGGCTGGCGGGCTGAGCAAGCGGCGGCACTCAGTCGTCGTCGTCGTGCCCGCGCTCGTGGTGGCGCTCGCCCAAGGCCGCGCCGCCCGACAGCGCTCCCGCGGGCACCAGCCCGTTCGGCGTCGCCTGCCACTGCCAGGCCACGAAGCCCAGCACCGCCACCAGCAGCAGCGCGGCGAGCCAGCCGTGGTTGCGCCGGGCGAGGTCGGGGCCGCTGCCGGGCAGCCGGCCGTCGAGCATGGGCCGGGCCTGGTTCTGGCGGCGCAGCAGGCTCAGCGCGATCACCAGCCCGACGTGGGCCAGCACCACCACGAGCAGGCCTTCGCCCAGCGCCTCGTGCAGTTCCGACAGCACATCGGCCAGGCCGCCCGTCACCCACTCCAGGTGCGGCGCCAGGCCGCTCAGCAGCAGCGGCAGCATCAGCAGCGGCAGCGCCGCGACCACCGCGGCCATCAGCAGGTTCTGGCCCTGGCGCCAGGCCACGCTGCCGGGCCGTGCCTCGCGCAGCGCCGTGGCCGTGCCGCGCAGCCACTGCGGCGCCGCGGCCAGCTTGCGGAACCACAGCGCCACGCGCGCCTGGCGCGGCCCGACGAGGCCGTAGACCACGCGGAAGGCGAGCACGCCCGCCAGCACGTAGCCGAACGTGACGTGCAGCGCGCGCCAGCGCTCGCCCTCGGCGGTGAGGTAGGCGCCGAAGAAGCTCAGTGCGATGAGCGCATGGGCCAGGCGCGTGGGCGCGTCGACGACGCGGCGGCTGGGCGCGCGGGCGGAGGGGGCAGCTGGGCCGGCGGCCGCGCCGGGGCCTTGGGCAGAGGCGGTGGTCATGGTGTGGTCCTCGTTCGGGTTCAATCGTTCCAGGCGCGGCGCTGGGCGGCGCTCAGGCCCGCGGGGGTGATCAGCTCGTCGTCGTCGAAGCGGCCCTGGTCGGCGCCGCGGTGGCAGGCCGCGCACTGCGCGGCGCTCTTCACGCTGGGCAGCTTCCAGACCGCGGGTTCGACCTTGCGGTGCTTGCGCTCGAACCAGGCCGATCGCGTGATGCGGTCCTGCGGCGGCTCCTCGGCCACGCGCTGGGTGGTGCCGGCGTGCTGCTGCAGCCAGCCGCTGAGCTCGGCCAGGGTCTTGGGGTCGAGCGCGGCATCGGTGCCGTAGTGCTTGTCCAGCCCGCCCATCAGCCGCTGCCACGAGCGTGCGGGCAGCAGCGCGGGTGGGTAGGCGGTGTGGCAGGCGCCGCACTCCTGGGTGTAGGCCGGCGGCACGCGCAGCGGCATCAGCGGGCCGTCGGCGATGGCGGGCGCGCTGGTCAGGGCCAACAGTGCGATCAGGGCGTTCAGTGAGATCAGCGGTGCGGCGATGCGGCGGTTCATGGCGGGGCTCCTCACTTCAGGCTGTTCAGGTAGGCCATGACGTCGGCCTTCTCGGCGGCGCTGCACTCGCGCTGCAGCACGTCCTTGCAGTTGCGGCGGAACCACTTGTCGACCTTGGCGCTGTCGGTGAAGGCGCGCGGGTTGAAGGCCGGTGCCAGCGGCTCCAGCGCCTTGCCCGTGCCCGCGTGCTGGCCGGGCCGCGTGGGTGGCGCGTGGTGGCACGACGCGCAGCTCCACTCGCCGCCGTGCGTGCGGCCGAAGAACACGCGGCCGCGCTCGGCCTGGCCCGGCGCACCGGCGGCGGCGTTGAAGCGATCGAGCTGCTGCGCCGGCGTGGTGTCGCCGGCCCAGGCGGGTGCGGCGGCGGCCAGCAGCGCGGCCAGGGCGATGGCGCAGCGGGTGGCGTGGGAGCGGGGTGGTGTGGTCACGGGGGGCTTCCGGGTTCGTCGATGCAGGCCATTCTTCGAACCGGCGCTGAACCGACGGTGAAGGCGCTGTTCATGCGGCGTTCAGACAGCGGCCTCCACAATGGCGGCGTGACGCTGCTGCACCCCATCCACCCTGGCCGTCGCAGCCCGCTGGCCGCGTGGGCCGTGTCCACCGCCGTGCTGCTGCTGGCCCAGCCCGCCCGGGCCGACGACAGCGTGCGCGACCACGAACGCGCCCGCGCCGCCGTGCAGGCCGGCCAGGTGCTGCCGCTGCCCGTGCTGCTGCAGCGGCTGCAGCGCAGCCACCCGGGGCAGGTGCTGGAGGTCGAGCTCGAGCACGACGACGGCCGCTGGGTCTACGAGCTCCGGCTGCTGCAGCCCGGCGGCCGCCTGCTCAAGCTGGAGCTCGATGCGGCCACGGGCGCCGTGCTCAAGGCGCGCGAACGTGGCGCGCCGCGCGCGCCCGCCCCCGAGGCCGGAGCCAAGGCGCCATGAGGCTTCTGCTGGTGGAAGACGAACCCGCGCTGCGCGAGCCGCTGCGCGAGGGCCTGGCCGAGGCCGGCTACGCCGTCGACACCGCCGACAACGGCCGCGACGCCCTCCACCTGGGCCTCACCGAGCCCTTCGACGCCGTGGTGCTGGACCTGGGCCTGCCGCAGCTCGACGGCCTGAGCGTGCTGCGGCGCTGGCGCGAAGCCGGCCGCACGATGCCGGTGCTCATCCTCACCGCGCGCGACGCCTGGCACGAGAAGGTCACGGGCATCGACGCCGGCGCCGACGACTACCTCACCAAGCCCTTCCACCACGAGGAGCTGCTGGCCCGCGTGCGCGCGCTCATCCGCCGCGCCCAGGGCCTGGCCTCGCCGCTGCTGCAGCACGGCGCGCTGGTGCTCGACACGCGCAGCGGCCGCGTCAGCGTGAACGGCCAGCCCGTGGTGCTGACGGCGCACGAGTTCCGGCTGCTCGCCTACCTGATGCACCGGCCGGGCACGGTGGTCTCGCGCGGCGAGCTCACCGAGCACCTGTACGCGCAGGACTTCGACCGCGACAGCAACACCATCGAGGTCTTCGTGGGCCGCCTGCGCCGCAAGCTGCCGCCCGACACCATCGAGACCGTGCGCAGCCTGGGCTACCGGCTCGCCACGCCCGCCGCCGCGCCGTGAGCGGGGCCCGCTGGCGCCGCTCGCTGCGGCTGCGGCTGCTGCTGGCCACGCTGCTGGCGCTGCTGCTGGCGCTGGGGCTGGCGGGCGTGATGCTCTCGCGGCTGTTCGACGAGCAGGTGACGCGGCAGTTCGCGCAGGGCCTGCAGGCGCAGCTCGACCAGCTCACCGCGCGCCTGGTGCTCGACGCCGAGGGCCGGCCGCAGGTGGACACGCGCACGCTGTCGGACCCGCGCTGGACACGGCCCTATTCGGGCTTGTACTGGCAGATCGATCGCGTGGGCGACCGCCCGGGCGACGCGGCGGCGCAGCGCGGCGTGCTGCGCTCGCGCTCACTCTGGGACGGCGGGCTCACCCTGCCCGACGACACGCTGGCCGACGGCGAGCTGCACCGCCACGCGCTGCCCGGCCCCGACGGCGCAGCGCTGCTGGCGCTGGAGCGCAGCGTGGCGCTGGATGTGGCCGCGCCGCGCTGGCGCCTCGTCGTGGCCGCCGACCTGGCCGAGACGCAGGCCGCACGCCAGCGTTTCGACCGCCTGCTCGCGCTCTCGCTGGGCGCCCTGGGCCTGCTGCTGGCGCTGGCCGCCTGGGCCCAGGTGGCCGTGGGCCTGGCGCCGCTGCGCGCGCTGCAGCGTGGCCTGGTGGCGCTGCAGGACGGCCGCAGCGTCCGCCTGGACGGCGCCGTGCCGGCCGAGGTGCAGCCGCTGGTGGACGGCTTCAACCGCGTGCTCGACCGCAACGACGAGCTCGTGGTGCGCGCCCGCACGCAGGCCGGCAACCTGGCCCACGCCATCAAGACGCCGCTGGCCGCGCTGGCCCAGGCCGCGCACGCCGCGCGCCGCCCGGGGGCCGAAGCCGCCGCGCTGGCCACGCAAGTGGACGAGCAGGTGGCGCTGGCGCAGCGCCAGGTCGACTGGCACCTCAAGCGCGCGCGTGCCGCCGCGGCCCAGGGCCGCCCCGGCCTGCGCGCGCCCGTGGCCGAATCCGCCCAAGGCCTGCTGCGCGTGCTGGGCCGTGTGCACGCCGAGCGCGCGCTCGAGCTGCGCGCCGATGGCATCGCGCCCGGCCTGCACTTCGCCGGCGAGGCGCAGGACCTGCAGGAGATGCTGGGCAACCTCGTCGACAACGCCTGCAAGTGGGCGCAACACGCCGTGCTGCTCACGGCCACGGCCGAGGGCCGTGTGCTGCGCCTGGTGGTGGACGACGACGGCCCCGGCATCGCCGCCGCGCAGCGCGATGCGGCACTGGCGCGCGGCACGCGGCTGGACGAGTCCGTGCCCGGCAGCGGCCTGGGCCTGGCCATCGTGCAGGAGCTGGCCCAGCTGTACGGCGGTGGCCTGGCGCTGGAGCCTTCGCCGCTGGGCGGGCTGCGCGCCGTGCTGACGCTGCCAGCGGCCTGACCCGCTGCGCGGGGGAGCCGGTCGCCGCGCCGGCTGGCCACAATGCGCGCCGAGCCACCGCCATGCAACGCCACGCCCCACCCCGCCGACGGATCGCCCTCTCGCTGGCCGCCGGCGTGGCGCTGGCCGGCTGCGCGCCGCTGCAGCGCTGGTGGCAGGGTGATGCCGCGCTGCAGGCGCTGGACCGCCAGGGCGCGCGTGCGCTGCTGGCCGGCGATGTCGACGCCGCCATCGGCCACTGGCAGCGCTACGTCGAACAGGCCCCGGCGGTGTTGCCACGGGCGCTGCAGCTGCGCGGCCATCTCACGCTGCTGCGGCGCGAGGCCGCGCGCCGCTTCGTGCAGCAGGCCACGCGTGCCGAGGCCACCACCGGCACGCTGCAGAGCGACCCCCGCCACGTGGCCGTGCTGCCCTTCGTCAACGAGCCGCCCACCGGTGCGGCGCCACCGCCGCCCACGGCCGGCTTCCACCGCGCCGTCGTGGCCATGATCGCGGTGGACCTCGCGCGCGTGCCCGGCCTCGTGGTGCTGGAGCGCGAGAAGACCGAGCTGCTCGTGCAGGAGCTGCAGCTCGCCGGCACGGCCCTGGTGAACCCCGCCACCGCCCTGCGCCCGGGCCGCCTGCTGCGCGCCGGCACCGTGGTGGGCGGCTCGGTGCTCAACGTGCCCGGGCCGTCGGGGCCGGGTTCGGGCCGCTACCGGATCGCCAGCGCCGTGGGCGACGTGGCGCGCGGCCGGCTGCTGGGCCAGGCCGAGGCCGAGGGCCTGCAGTCGGAGTTCTTCGTGCTGCAGAAGCGCATCGTGCACGGCATCCTCGACCTGCTGGAGGTGACAGACCGCCCGGCCGCGGTGGACACCGTGCACACCCGCAGCTGGGAGGCCTACGCCCGCTTTGCACGCGGCCTGCAGCTGCTGGCCGAAAGCCGCTTCGCCGAGGCGCGCGAGGCCTTCACCGCGGCCCTGGGCTTCGACCCGGGCTTCGGCCTCGCCCAGGCCGCGCTGGCCAACACGCCCGAGCGGCCGGCCACGCTCGCCGAGATCGCGGCCGAGGCCGGGCGCGCCACGCGCTGACCCACCCGCCCGCCAGGCTGGCCCGCCGCTTGCACCTGCGGCCCCGTGCCCGCCACCGCCCTGTCACCCGACCACCTCACGCTGCTGCTCGACAGCACCGGCGAGGGCATCTTCGGCATCGACATGGACGGCCGCTGCACCTTCCTGAACCGCGCGGCGGCCCGCACGCTGGGTTTTCGCACCGAAGAGGTGCTCGGCCGCAACATGCACGAGCTGATCCACCACTCGCACGCCGACGGCCGCCACTACCCGGAGTGCGACTGCCCGATCTTCAACGCCTTCCGCCGCGGCCTGCCCTGCCGCATCGACGACGAGGTGATCTGGCGCGCCGACGGCAGCAGCTTCCCGGCCGAGTACTCCAGCCACCCCATCATCGAACACGGCGCGGTGCGCGGCGCGGTCGTCACCTTCGTCGACATCAGCGAGCGCAAGCGCGCCGAGGAGCTGCTGCGCAAGAGCCACGACGAGATGGAGCAGCGCGTGGCCGAGCGCACCGCGCAGCTGCGCGAGCTGGCCAACCACCTGGAGACCATGCGCGAGACCGAGCGCACGCGCATCGCGCGCGAGATCCACGACGAGCTGGGCTCGCTGCTGGTGGCGCTGAAGATGGATCTCAACTGGCTCGAGCGGCGCGTGGGCGACGGCACGCTGCGCGAGCCCATGGTGGCCAAGTGCCAGCGCATGGGCGGCCTCGTGGACACGGCGGTCGACGCGGTGGGCCGCATCATCACCGACCTGCGCCCCAGCATCCTCGACCACCAGGGCCTGTGGGCGGCGCTGGAGTGGCAGGCGCAGGAGTTCGCGCACGCCAGCGCCGACGAGCTGGAGGTGGACTTCAAGATGTTCGTCGCCGCCGACGTGCCGCCACCCGAGGGCGGGCTGGCCATCGCGGTGTTCCGCATCCTGCAGGAGGTGCTCTCCAACGTGGCGCGGCACGCCCAGGCGCGCAAGGTCTCGATCCGCATCGACGTCGACGCGCCGCCCCAGCCCGTGCTCTACCTGCAGGTGCGCGACGACGGCGTGGGCACCACGCCCGAGGCCCTGGCCGACCCGCAGGCCTGGGGCGTGATGGGCCTGCGCGAGCGCGCGGCGCACTTCGGCGGCCGTGTGGGCATCGAGACCGCGCCAGGGCGCGGCACCACGGTGCGGCTGATGCTGCCCCTGATGCCGCCGGACCCGCTGGCGGTGCTGCCGTGAGCATCCGCGTGCTGGTCTGCGACGACCACCTCATCGTGCGCCAGGGCATCCGCCAGGTGCTGGCCGACGCGCCCGACATCGTCGTCATGGGCGAGGCCGCCACCGGCCCCGAGGCCATCGCGCAGGTGCGCGCGGGGCGGGCTGCGAACGCCGGGCCCGAGGTCGTGCTGCTCGACATCGCCATGCCGCAGCGCGACGGGCTCGACATCCTCAAGGCGCTGAAGGGCGAGTTCCCCAAGCTGCCCGTGCTGATGCTCAGCACCTACCCCGACCGGCAGTACGCGGTGCGCAGCCTCAAGCTCGGCGCGGCCGGCTACCTGAACAAGAGCGCCGACAGCGAGCAGATGATCGAGGCCGTGCGCAAGGTGGCCAAGGGCCAGCTGTTCATCACGCCCAGCGTGGCCGAGCAGCTGGCCGGCGCGGTGGGCGCGGGCAGCGGCCTGAAGAAGGGGCAGGGCGACGAAGCCCCGCTGACCGAGCGCCTCTCGCACCGCGAGTACCAGGTGTTCCGCCTGCTGGCCACCGGCCGCAGCGTGGGCGAGATCGCCGAGCAGCTGGTGCTGAGCCCCAACACCGTGAGCACCTACCGCACGCGCATCCTCGAGAAAACCGGCGTGCGCAACGACGTCGAGCTGGCCCTCTACGCCGTGCGCATGGACGCGCTGCCGTCCTGAGCGGCGCGTGTAGGGCTGGCCCTACACAAAGCACCTGGGCTTCGTGATGCCGCGGCGCGGCGCGGCTTCCTACAGTGCATCACACCCCCCCGATGCCCACGGAGCCCGCGATGAGCACCTTCGATCCCTACGACGCCGACCGCCCGCTGCGCCTGTCGTGCCGCTGCGGCCAGCACACGAGCGACGCCGAGCACGCCGCCGCCGAGCTGCGCACGCGCAGCGAGGAGCCGGGCTTCGTGGAACGCAGCAACGCCTTCATCGAGGCCACGCTGGTGAAGGCGCTGTTCCCGCAGGACGCCGTGCGCCGCAACTTCCTGCGCGCCGTGGGTCGCCGCACGGCGCAGGCCGCCATCGCCAGCGTGCTGCCGGCCGGCGCGCTCACCAGCCTGCAGGCCGCGGCGCAGCAGGCCGTGGGGCCGCTGGAGAAGAAGGACCTGAAGATCGGCTTCATCCCCATCACCTGCGCCACGCCGCTGATCATGGCGCACCCGCTGGGCTTCTATTCGAAGCAGGGCCTGAACGTGGAGGTGGTGAAGACCGCGGGCTGGGCGCTCATCCGCGACAAGATGCTCAACCGCGAGTACGACGCCACGCACTTCCTGAGCCCCATGCCGCTGGCCATCACGCTGGGCCTGGGCAGCAACCCGCAGCCCATGCGCGTGGCCACCATCCAGAACACCAACGGCCAGGCCATCACGCTGGCCAACAAGCACAAGGACAAGCGCGACGCCAAGCTCTGGAAGGGCTTCAAGTTCGCCGTGCCCTTCGAGTACAGCATGCACAACTTCCTGCTGCGCTACTACGTGGCGGAAGCGGGCCTCAACCCCGACACCGACATCCAGATCCGCGTCGTGCCGCCGCCCGAGATGGTGGCCAACCTGCGCGCCGGCAACATCGACGGCTTCCTCGGCCCCGACCCCTTCAACCAGCGCGCGGTGTTCGAGGAGGTGGGCTTCATCCACGTGCTCACGCGCGACCTCTGGGACGGCCACCCCTGCTGCGCCTTCGGCACCAGCCAGGCCTTCATCCAGCAGAACCCCAACACCTTCATCGCGCTGTACCGCGCGGTGCTCAACGCCGCGGCCATGGCGCGCGAGGCGCGCAACCGCGAGCTCATCGCCAAGGTCATCAGCCCGCAGGCCTACCTGAACCAGCCCGAGACGGTGGTGGCCCAGGTGCTCACCGGCCGCTTCGCCGACGGCTTGGGGCACGTGCAGAACGTGCCGCAGCGCGCCGACTTCGACCCCATGCCCTGGCAGAGCATGGCCGTGTGGATGCTGACGCAGATGAAGCGCTGGG
>Ga0209278_1002429_pt1 | contig 10400 bp, 11 predicted proteins | sample JI81BgreenDNA_FD_187504 | JGI IMG/M metagenome (GOLD analysis project Ga0209278, IMG submission 187504) | Wastewater effluent complex algal communities from Wisconsin, to seasonally profile nutrient transformation and Carbon sequestration -... | ecosystem: Engineered > WWTP > Effluent > Algae... | reverse complement strand
AGGTCGATGACCTTGGGGTGCAGGGTCATCATCCGTTCGAGGATGGCGTCGGAGGGAAGCGTGGTCACGTCAGGCTTCGGCGGGTTGGGCGGTCAGTTCGCCCTTGATCGCCGGGGGCTGGTTGGTGAGCATCCTGACGATCGTCACCAGTTCCTCGCGCAGGGCCTTGCGGTGGGTGACGCGGTCGAGCATGCCGTGATCGAGCAGGTATTCCGCGCGCTGGAAGCCCTCGGGCAGTTTTTCGCGGATGGTCTGTTCGATGACGCGGGGGCCGGCAAAGCAGATGAGGGCGTTCGGTTCGGCGATCTGCACGTCGCCCAGCATGGCGTAGGAGGCCGTCACGCCGCCCGTGGTGGGATGGGTGAGGACGACGATGTAGGGCAGGCGGGCCTCTTTCAGCATCTGCACGGCGACCGTGGTGCGGGGCATCTGCATGAGCGACAGGATGCCTTCCTGCATGCGCGCGCCGCCGGCGGCGGAGAAGAGGACGAGCGGACGCTTCATCTTCACCGCGCGGTCGGCGGCGGCGAGGATGGCGTTGCCGACATACATCCCCATGGAACCCGCCATGAAGGAGAAATCCTGCGCCACGGCGATGATGGGGGTCTTGGCGATTTCGCCCTCGGCCACCAGCATCGCCTCCTTCTCGCCCGTGGCCTTTTGCGCGGCCTTGAGGCGTTCGGGATATTTCTTCTGGTCGCGGAAATGGAGCGGGTCGGTGACGGGGTCGGGGACCTTCACCTCGGTGAAGATGCCGCCGTCGAAAAGGGCGGTGAAGCGGTCGCGCGGGCTGATCGCCATGTGATGGTCGCAGGAGGTGCAGACGTTCAGGTTGGCGGCCAGTTCGCGGTGGAAGAGCATGGTCCCGCATTCGGGGCACTTCGTCCACAGATTTTCAGGCACTTCGCGGCGGGAGAAGAGCGAGTTGATCTTGGGGCGGACGTAGTTGGAGATCCAGTTCATGCGGGATTTGCCCTTGTGCGGCACGGATGATTGGGGGCCAGAGATAAGCCGGGGGGGTGGGAATTGCAATCGGGGCTTGGGCTGACGGGCGGTGATCCGGCGGAGCGGCGTGCCGCCGCACGGTTTTCCTGTCGGCTGCGCGCGTGCCGCGCTCCGCCTCCGTCGTCGGGGGGCGTTCCGCCCCCTCTGGGCCATGCGGCCCATTCACCCCCTGAGGGTATTTGTCTCCGGGACGAAGGTCAGGCCGTGGGCACGGAATAGAGGATGAAGGGGGTGCGGGGACGGTAGGTGTCGTAGAGCTGCCGGGCGGTCGTGTTGTCCTCGGCGGTGAGCCAGCGGACATTGGGAAGGCCGCGGTCGCGGGCGAAGGCGAGGACATGGTCGATCAGGGCGCGGCCTATGCCCTGACCGCGGGCTTCGGGCGTGGTGAAGAGGTCGGAGAGATAGCAGACCATGGAACCGCCCAAGGAGCGGTGCATGAGTTGGTATTGGGCGAGGCCGAGGGGGTGGCCGTCGTCGGAGAGCGCAAGCGCGCACCAGAAGGGGTTGGCGGGATCGTGGATCCAGCCCCAGACGGTGTCGCGCGTCTGATCGGTGAGCGGGGTTTGGTAGAAGGCGGCGTAGCCGTCGAAGAGGGGTTCCCAGAGGGCGCGGTCGGCTTGGGTGGCGAGGCGGATCGTGGGCATGTGATCAGACCGTGAAGGAGGTGGTGGGGAGGCGCATCAGGAGGTTCGGGTCGGGACTGATGTCGGACCAGATGTCGATCAGGCCGGCATGGCCGACGCCGAAGAAGTTGCCCGAGGTGGCCAGAAGGTCGGTGATGATCTGGAAATGGATATGCGGGGCCCAGCCGCCATTTTCCGGCCAGTCGCCGAGATGGGCGATGATTTGGCCGGGTTCCACGCTGCCTGTCGGGTGGAGGCCCGGCAGGGTGGCGGCGAGGTGGCCGTACAGTGTGAAGAAGCGGGTTCCATTCAGGTCGTGTTCGAGGATGAGCGTATGGCCGTAATCGAGCGGGTCGGCATTGTAGGCGAGATGCCTGACGCGGCCCGGGAGCGGGGCGTGGACCGGGGTGCCGGCAGGGGCGAAGACGTCGATGCCGAGGTGGATGGTGCGCCGTTCGGGGCTGGCGGCATCGGCGAATTGGGGGGTGGCGTAGACGGTGCGGTTTTCGCCGTAGAGGCCGAGGCCGTAGTGGGTGCCGCGCGCCTGATGCTGCGCGAACCACGGATCGAAGGCCGGATCGGAGAAGGCGGGCATGTCGGGGCGTTCGCCGGTGGTGGGCAGGGCCATGCAGGGGGCTGTCGCGGGATCTGGGAGGAACAGCGGGTGGGTGGCCACGGTGGCGAGGGCACGGCGGAGGGCGGCGGCGCCGGGGACGGCCTCGCCTGTGAGGCCGTGGCGCGCGACGGCGGCGAGGAGGCCCGCATCGACCGAGGCGAGGCGGGCGGCGGTGGTGGCATCGCAGGCGGCGATGAGGTCGGGGATGGCGGGCATAGCCTGCGCCCGTGTGACCGCGTGGCGGAGCGCGGAGTAGAGATCGGGCTGGCCGTTCAGCGCGGCGGCGATGGTTTGGGTGGCGGTCATGGTGTCCTCTGGCTTTGGCACGGAGTGAAGCGGGTCGGGCGGGGGGATGCAATGGGGTGCGGGCAAGCGTCTTGGCGGTGAGCCGCGTCCATGCGGGATGGGTGGTGGACGGCGCGGGGGGCGGGCGCTATCCAATCGGGCGCGTGAGCGGATGACTTGGGCAGGGTGGTGATCGTGGCAGGCGGGGTGCGGGTGATGCGGGGATGGGCGGCGGTGGCGGCGATTGCCGTGCTGGTGGCGGGATGCGTGGAGACGGGGGGCGGTGGTCTGCGGTCTGTCGCGCTGCTGGATGGCGCGGTCGTGGCGACTGCGCCTGCCGGATATTGCCTTGCGCCGCACACCGGGCAGCGCAGCGGCGACAGCGCGGTGGTGATCATGGGGCGCTGTTCGGCGGCGGGGGAGGCGGTGCCTGCCGTGCTGACGCTGTCGATCGGGCAGGGGGGGTCTGCCGGGGTTCTGGCGGGTGGGGGCGAGGCTCTGGCGGCCTATTTCACCTCGGCCGAGGGGCGGGCGGCGGTGAGTCGGACGGGGCGGGCAGATGATGTGGAAGTGCTGTCGGCGCGAGATGCGGAGGGGGCGTTCCTGTTGCACCTGCGCGACCGGCGGGCGGGGGATTACTGGCGCGGCATCGACGGGTTGCGCGGGCGTCTGGTGACCGTTTCGGTCACGGCGCCGGAGGGCGAGGGCTTGGATGCGGCCAAGGGGCGGGCGCTGGTTCTGGCGGCGCTGGCGGCGCTCCGGCGGGCCAATCCGGGCACCGGTGCGGTGGCGGTTTCCGGACCGGAGGTTGCAGGCGGGTGACGTCTTCACCCTGTGGTGAAAAGGCGGTGGCGCAGGGCTGGCTTTCCGGCGATAGATAGGGCGGGTCCGCCGGTGGTGCGGGCGATGTGCGCTGTTTCGGGACGGGGAATGGTGGGAAAAGTCGCAGGCGTGCTGGATCGGCTGTTGCAGAAGCGGAGTGTCCGGCGCTGGGAGGAGATGGCGGAGGCTGCGCCCTCGGTCGATGCGGATGTCTTGCGGGGCTGGCGGAGCCGGGCGCGGGCGATGCGGAGGCAGTTGGACCGGGTGATCCATCAGGCCGAGCATCGGCTGGCGCTGCCCCTGATCGGTTCGAACGCGATGCGTAAGCCCTTGGGGACGGATTGGGCGTGGCGTCCCGATCTGTGGCGGGGGCCGATGCCGGTGCCGGGCCATGCCTCGGTGCCGAACCGGATGCAGTTCTGCGAGGGGGCGACGGTCTTTCACGACTGCCGGGTGAGCGAGTTGACGGTGAGGCAGATCCGCAACGAGCGGGAGACGGATGTCGCGCCCTTCGGGTTCCGGATGGACGTGTTCCGGTTCGACGGGTCGTTCCTGTCGCTGGTGATCGACCTGCCGGAGGAGGCGGCGCAGGGGCTGCGGCTGCGGCATCTGGTGCGGCTGGATGTGATCGTGGAGTTGGAGAAGCCGCTGGAGATCTTTGCACGGCTGAACGTGAAGCACGGGCCGAACACGGAACAGATCGTGCTGGAGATGCCGCTGGGCGCGGAAGAGGTGATGGTGGAATTCGACCTGACCTACACGAAGATCAACGAGAAGCGGATCGAGAAGCTGTGGATCGACTTGATCTTCGAGGGGCCGGAGATGAACCAGATCATCCTGCGGGATGTGACGGTGAGCCGCCGTCCGCGGGCGGATCTGTGATGGGGGGTGCGGGAATGGATGGGGCAAGGCTGACCAAGACGCGCATCCGGGCCGGGGTCTGGGAAGGCGTCCTGTCGGGAACGGACAAGCCCGCGCTGGAGGTGCGGCATCTGGAGGCGGTGGTGCCGGGGGTGACGGTGACGGCGATCCCCGATCGGCCGGGCGAATGGGCGGTGCGGGTGCCGGTGCCGGTGGAGGTGCTGGCCGAGGGGGTGCAGACCTTCCTGATGCGCGACCGGGAGACGGGCGAGACGCTGGCGCATTTCACGATCATCACGGGTGTTCCGATGGAGGATGACCTGCGGGCGGAGATCGATCTGTTGCGGGCGGAGTTGGACATGCTGAAGCGGGCCTTCCGGCGGCATTGCGTGGAGACGGCGGGTTAGCGTCGCGCGGGATTGGGGGCTGCGGGCGAGCGGCCTTTGAACCTGTGGCGGGTACAGGCTGAGCCCGAGAGGGTATTTGGGCCGAGACGAAGACAGGGCGATGTTGCGCGCATGACGTTGCGTTGCCCGTGACAGGCGGCTGCGGCTGCGGCAGTGTCGCGGGCCGGAGGACCCTGACATGACCGATTATCCGAACCTGTTGTCGCCGCTTGATCTGGGGCATGTGGTCCTGCCGAACCGCGTGCTGATGGGGTCGATGCATACGGGACTGGAGGAGCGGGGCGACTGGAACCGGGTGGCGGAGTTCTATGCCGCGCGGGCGCGGGGTGGCGTCGGGCTGATGGTGACGGGGGGCATGGCGCCCAATGCGGAAGGCGGGGTCTTTCCGGGGGCGGCGGGGCTGTATTCGGCGCAGGATATCGCCAATCATCGGGTCGTCACAGACCGGGTGCATGCGGCGGGCGGGCGGATCGCGATGCAGATCCTGCATGCCGGGCGCTATGCCTATGGCAAGGATTGCGTGGCGCCGAGTGCGATACGGTCGCCGATTTCGCCTTTCGTGCCGCGCGAATTGGATGCGGCGGGGATCGAAAAGCAGATTGCAGACATCGTGACGGCGGCGGTCAGGGCGCGCGAGGCGGGCTATGACGGCGTGGAGGTGATGGGGAGCGAGGGGTATTTCCTGAACCAGTTCCTTGTCGCCCATACCAACCGCCGAGAGGACGAATGGGGCGGGACTTATGAAAACCGGATGCGCCTGCCTGTCGAGGTGGTGCGGCGGGTGCGGGCGGCGGTGGGGGCGGATTTCATCCTGATCTACCGGATCAGCCTGATCGATCTGGTGCCCGATGGCAGCACTTGGGACGAGGTTGCGGTGTTGGCTCGTGCCGTCGAGGCGGCGGGAGCGAGCCTGCTGAATACCGGCATCGGCTGGCATGAGGCGCGGGTGCCGACGATTGCGACGAGCGTGCCGCGCGCGGCTTTCGCGCATCTGACGGGGCGGCTGCGGGGGGAGGTGACGATCCCGGTCATCACATCGAACCGGATCAACGCGCCGGATGTGGCCGAGAAGGTGCTGGCCGAGGGGATGGCCGACATGGTTTCCATGGCGCGGCCCTTTCTGGCGGATGCTGATTTCGTGGCCAAGGCGGCGGCGGGGCGGGCGGAGGAGATCGCGCCCTGCATCGCCTGCAATCAGGCCTGTCTGGACCACACCTTCAGCGGCAAGCTGACGAGTTGCCTTGTGAACCCGCGCGCCTGCCATGAGGTGGAGTTGACCTATGAGCCGGTGGCGGCGGCGAAATCCGTGGCGGTGGTGGGGGCGGGGCCTGCGGGCCTGATGGCGGCGGCGGTGGCGGCGGAGCGGGGGCATCGGGTGGTGCTGTTCGACCGGGCGGACCGGATCGGGGGGCAGTTGAACCTTGCCAAGCAGGTGCCGGGGAAGGAGGAGTTCCACGGGCTGGTGCGCTGGTTCGCGGCGCGGATCGCGCGGGCGGGGGTGGAGTTGCGGCTGGGCGCCGGGGTTTCGGTGGAAGAGTTGCGCGGCTTTGACGAGGTGGTGGTGGCGACAGGGGTTTCGCCGCGCTCGCCGGGGATCGAGGGCGAGGAGCGGGCCTTGGGTTACATCGACGTGCTGAACGGGGCGCCGGTTGGGCGGCGCGTCGCTGTCGTGGGCGCGGGCGGGATCGGGTTCGACGTTGCGGAGTATCTGGTGCATCGCGGCGTGTCGCCCACGCTGGACGCGGCGCTGTGGCGGCGGGAATGGGGTGTGGGCGATCCGACCGAGGTGCGGGGCGGGCTGGTGGAGCCGGAACCGGAGCCGCCGGCGCGCGAGGTCTGGCTGTTGCAGCGCAAGGCGGAAAAGCCGGGGCGTGGCCTTGGCAAGACCACGGGGTGGATTCACCGCGCGGCGCTGGCGGCGAAGGGCGTGCGGATGATCGGCGGCGTGACCTATCGGCGGATCACCGAGGCGGGGCTGGTGGTGCTGCGGGACGGGGTGGAAGAACTGATCCCGGTTGATTCGGTTGTCCTGTGCGCGGGGCAGGAACCGGCACGCGGATTGGCCGAGGAATTGGCGGCGGCGGGCATTGCCGCCCATGTCATCGGGGGGGCGGATGTGGCCGCCGAACTGGATGCCAAACGGGCAATCGATCAGGGGGCAAGGCTGGCGGCGCAGCTTTGACAGGGATTCCGGGGAGTTGCGCGGCGGGGCCTGTGTTTCCCCGCCTTCAACGATCCTAAGGAAAACCCCGGATCGGCCCCGCCTGCGCCCCGATCCTGCCTGAATTCGCGGTCAATCCTCGCTGTTACGACCTCATAGCTTGCCAGAGGGTAACAATGGACCGACTGACGGAAATGGAAGCCTTTGCCATGGTCGTAGACCAGGGCGGCTTCACCGACGCGGCCAAGAAGATGGGAATTTCGAAATCCGCCGTGTCAAAACACGTGTCGGCTCTGGAGGCGCGGCTGGGGGCCCGCCTTTTGAACCGGACCACGCGGCGCGTTTCGCCCACCGAGATTGGCCTTGCCTATTACGATCGCGCGCGCCGCGTCCTGAATGATGCAGGAGAGGCGGATGCGCTGGTCACATCCATGCAGTCGGCCCCTTCGGGCCTGTTGCGCATCAGTGTCGCGACCGATTTCGGGGTCAACCTGCTTTCGCCGATTCTGGGGGATTTCCTGCTCGAATACCCCGACATCACGGTGAACATGGTGTTGAACAACCGCTATGTCGAGTTGATCAGCGAAGGCTTCGACATGGCCATCCGGGTGGGTGAACTTGAGGATTCGTCCCTGCGCGCCCGCAAGCTGACCGAGACGACGAAGCGGATGATCGCGTCGCCTTCGTATTTCCAGAAATACGGGCGTCCGTTGAAGATCGACGATCTGAACGAACACAAGCTTTTGCATTACTCCAATCAGGCCAATGGCAACGTGTGGAAGATCACGGCACCGTCGGGAGAGAAGCGGCAGGTGCGATCTGTCGGCTGGCTGACGGTGAATGACGGGCAGTCGTTGCTGAACGCCGCGATTTCGGGGCTGGGCATCGCCTATCTGCCGTCCTTCCTTTACGCCGATGCGATGCGGCAGGGGCTGGTGGAAGAGGCGATTCCGGGGCTGCCGGTGGAAAGCCTTGGCATCTATGCCGTCTATCCGCCGGGGCGGTTCACGCAGCCCAAGGTGCGGGCCTTCATCGATTTCCTTGCGCGTCAACTGATGGACAAGGGACCGGATAACTGGTGATTACCGCCGGTTCCCGGCAACGGGGACCGAAAACTCCTGGGGGAGTTCACAGGGTCGGGGTCGCAATGACCTCGACCCTTCTGTTTTGGGCGCGGCCTTCTGGGGTGTCGTTGCTGGCGATGGGCTCTGACGGGCCTGCGCCGCGGGTGAGGATGCGCGCGGGGTCGATCCCGTGGAGTGTGACGAGCGCGTCGCGCGTGGCCTCGGCCCGGGCGAGGGAGAGGGCGGTATTGGCCTTTGCGTTGCCGGAGGCGTCGGTGTGGCCGACGAGTTCCACCTGCGCCTGCGGATTGGCGGCGAGCCATTCGGCAAGGCGGGCGAGGGAGGGGTAGTCGCCGGGCGCGAGGGTGGACTGGCCGGAAGGGAAACGCAGATCGGACAGGATGGCGTGTTCGCCAGCAGTCAGGGCTGCGGTGAGCGGGTCGTCCTGCGGCAGGGCTGCGTCTTGCGGGGCGGTGGCGATGTCGGGCGCCGGGGAGAAGGGCGATTTCGACGAGACGGTCAGATCGGGGGTTTCGGGCGCTGCGGGGCCGATGCGGGTGAGTTGGACAAAGCCCGTATCGGCGGAGCGGCTGACGATGAGGGTGAGCCAGTCCGGCCCTGTCGCGCTGTCGCGGCGGGCGGCGAGGAAGCGGAAATCGCCAAGGTCCACATGCATCTGCGGTTCGGGCAGGATGTCGGTGCCGTAGCGGAAATCGAACCCGCCGCAGGCGGAGGTTTCGCATTCGAACAGGGTTTCATATCCCGCCGCGGCGATCTGGTCGCGGAGGGGTTGCAGCAGTTGCAGCGTGGTCTGGCCCGGTGCGGCGATCTTCCACGCGGTCTGGTCGATGCGGCCTTCGGCGGTGGTGGAGGGGATGACCCCAGCGCGCCATGGGCCGGTGGGCACGTCATAGGAGGAGAGCGCCTCGCTGCGGGAAGCGGAGGGGATTGCCGTGGCGGGAAGGCGGAGGTCGAGCGCCTGTGCGGGCAGCGCGGCGGACAGGGCCAGAGCGACCATGCCGAAAAGGCGGCGAGGCCGGGGCGGATGGTGCGGGCGCGGTGTCGTCAACTGCTCGGCCTTCTGCGGGGCTATTCTGATCGGGCTTTCCGATAGTGATACTGTCCCACAATGGCCATGTTCAGGGAAGCGTAGAGGGCGCGGGCGGCGGCGTTCCGCTCAGTCACCAGAAGGGCGAGGGTGGTCGCGCCGTGATCGTGGGCCCAGAGGGCGGCGGCCCGCAAGATATTGTGGGCGCAGCCTTTTCGGCGTTGATCCGGGGCGACCTCCAGCGCGTGAAGCATTGCAACATTGCGGTGGATCGCCGTGAAGGCGATGCCCGATGCGCGGTCCCCCGCGCGGCCGAGGATGGCGGTTTTCGGCCCCCGGACGCGGGTCATGACGGCGAGTCGGGCGGGGCCGATTCCGCCTTCGGCCCAGAGTTGGGTGGCGACGGCGAGGGGGGGCCAATGCGGAAAGCTGGTGAGGAAGGCGGGGGGCGGGTCGGCGAGTGCGGCGGTGGGGGCGGCATAGGCGACCACGGGGTCGTGCAGGGCATAGCCGCGCGCGGCGAGGACCTGATCCAGCGCGGTTTCGGAGGGGCGCAGGACGAAGAGCGGCGCTTGGCCAAGGGCGCGCATCGCGGCCTCGGCCTGCGGGATGTTATCAGGGTGCCAGTCGCCGATGGCGGAGGCGGCGGAGACGCGTTGCCCGCCGCCTTGGCCTTCGCGAATGATCCATGGCCCGTGCCGATGGGTGGCGGCGGGGGGCCATGTCGCCTCGGCCAATTCGGCGAGGTCTTCCTCGGTCATGGGAAGAGCGCGCAGAGGCGGGTCATGGCGGCGTCGATGCGGGCCGGGTCGGTGCCGCGGATGACGAGGTTGGTGCCGTAGACGCCGTTGGTGTTGAAGGGATAGCTGCCCATTGTCAGGTCGGGGAAGTCGGCGGCGAGGGCTGCGAAATCGGCGGCGATTTCGCCTTCGCCGCGGTTGACGCGGTGGGATTGCGACAGGAGGGGCGCGCCGCCCGTGAGTGTGGGCAGGACACCCGCCAGCATGGCCTCGAAGATCGACGGCACGCCCGCCATGACATGGACATTGCCAAGCGTGAAGCCGGGGGCGGTGGAGATCGGGTTGTCGATCAGGGTCGCGCCATCGGGGATGCGGGCCATGCGCTGGCGGGCCTCGTTGAAGGGCAGACCAGCGCGGTCGTAATGCGCCTGCAGGAGCGCCATGGCGTCGGGGCGGTGTGTGATGGGGGTGGCGAAGGCGGCGGCGATGGCCTCGGCGGTGATGTCGTCATGGGTGGGGCCGATGCCGCCGGAGGTGAACACATGGTCATGCCGGGCGCGCAGGTCGTTGACGGCGGTCACGATGGCGTCGTGGTCGTCGGCGACCACGCGGGCCTCCATCAGGCGGATGCCGTGATCCGTCAGGCGCTGGGCGAGGTGGTGCATGTTCGAGTCGCGGGTGCGGCCGGACAGGATTTCATCTCCGATCACCAGCATGGCGGCTGTGGGATTGGGCATTTCGGTCCTCTCTTTGCGCGGGCTGGAACGG
>Ga0209278_1002426_pt1 | contig 10409 bp, 11 predicted proteins | sample JI81BgreenDNA_FD_187504 | JGI IMG/M metagenome (GOLD analysis project Ga0209278, IMG submission 187504) | Wastewater effluent complex algal communities from Wisconsin, to seasonally profile nutrient transformation and Carbon sequestration -... | ecosystem: Engineered > WWTP > Effluent > Algae... | reverse complement strand
CGTCATCGCTCGCTGCCGCCTGAGCAGCATCCCTGAGGCACCAGCCAAGTTTCAACTAGCCTCGGGACATTCCCTGCCGCCGTGGGTCCCGACGCAATCATTCAACAGCACGTGACGTCTGGTTGGCTTCGGATCATGCGAAGCAGCAGGCCGTGGCACAACAAAGACTTTACCCGCGGGGGGCGCAGGGGGACGCGTCACAGGCGCTGTGTTGAAGAATGGGCTCAACGCAAATGAAAAAAGAAGCGACCGGCTTTGCCGGTCGCTTGCTAATGTATACAGAGTTTCTCGCGTGTAGAATTGCGGTCGGGTTAGCGTCCGACAGCCCGCGAGATAACCGCCCCGATCATCGACCATCCGGTCGTCTGCGCTTCACGAAAGTGGCGATCATCTTCCTGCTGCATCGTCTCATTGGCCGCCGCACGAGCAGCCTCACGGCGCCGCTCGTCTATCGACAGCTCGTTCGATGCGGGTCGATCCACCAGAATCAGGGGATTCATGAGAGGCTCATGTCAGGGGTGAACACGCGACTGCTTTAGGCTACGCGTTCGTCGGGCTTCCGGCAACTGCCGGTCGTCACACTCTTTGTTCTGGGGCGGTCGGGTGCCATCGGAGACCGACCCTTGTCTCTTCAATGACGATGTACCCCGCAGAAAGATTCGTGAGCCCTGTAACCCAGGACGTCTCATGAACAACACTCCCAAGCGGTAACGCTCGCCACACCGAGCGGTTGCGACGCCGCCTTCCGGGCGGAGTGTTCAGGCGCGTACCCCCCGTCACCTTCCGTCCGATTTCTTTGGCGACCTCGTGACTGTCGGCCACGCGTGTATATTGGGTGAACCACGAACAGATCCCGAATCAGTAGAGCGGCGCCCCGCGCTGCCATGAGTCCCACCACGCGCCAGAGTGAGCCACCCCTTCGCCCGAAATCCCCCGGCGGCGCCCCCCCGGGCGAAGCAGCGCGGCGTGCGCCGGGAGACGCGATCGTCAGAGGGCGTAGGCTCGTGAGCACTCACCGCATGCGGACTCGTCGCCAGAGCACGGCGTATTGGAGGGCGCGCATCCGCGGCGCGCCCGCGTCAACGCTCGTAGATATCGTGATCGCGGATCTCGCCCTGCAACGAGCTGGCCCTAGCCGCGAGACAATCCGCGTAGCGAAGCGGCGCAAGCAAATGGAACACCTGCGCGCCGCGCTACCGGGCTTGTGGTTGTATGTGTCCCCGTGGATCGATCAAGCATTGGAGAGTCGATGAGTCGCCACCGCATGCGCGCCCGCCGGCAGCACGAAGCGCGCCTCCGAGAGGCAGTGCATGTAGGGCTGGCGCAAGCCCAGCATGGGCAGCTTAACGATAGCGCAGAGGTCTTTGAGGCCCTCGGCCGCGAGCGCCATTCTGCCCGCGCACTCTACGAGTCGCACCGGGACGCCACGCTTACGCAGCATTGGGAGCGGGAGTTGTGGTGGAAGACACAACGAGACGGGACTCGTCGACTCTGAAGCGCCCCGGGTCTTCCGGATGTAAGTTGGGCAGAGCTTCAGTTCAGCTGCCCCGAGCGCTGTCAGGATAGATGAGACTGCAGTTCCCGGGACGGCCGATCTGTAAGCCGAGAACGTTACTGTTCAAGCACTCTGGCGGTACAGAGAACGCCGTTTCGACCATTGGGGGTACTGTAGGTGAAGTTTCGCGCACTTGTGGCAATGCTGACTTTCGCTGCGCCGCTTCAGGCCCAGTTAACCCGCGCGGAATTCCGCGCTACCCGCGGGGAAGACGTCGTACGAGGCTATTTTGAGTGGTCGCCGACGGATCCAATCTGGTACAGTATTCGCGGTTCTCTTGGAAGCGGAAAGAATATCTGGAGAATCGCTGGCGGCATGAGCCTTAATGGTTTTGACCTATTTCCGATGACTAGCGTTTCGCTGGAGGTCATTAACAACTTCGGCATTGCTGCGCCAAGCACCTTCGAGCCGAATACACAGATTGGCGATCAAATCACCTTCTTCGGTACGGCCGACGTCAGGTCTGGCCTTCAATCCGTCCAGAACGTGTACTTCCGCGATGAGACGGGGCTGTTACTGACGTCGATCGTTCAGCCCACCACGCAGGCCGTGTTTGACCAATTCTCTTCTAGTCGAATCGACCTTTTCCGGCTCAACGGCGAGATACAAACGTTTCAGCTGGAGGAGTGGCGAATCGTGAGCAACGTGGCGGAGCCTTCTACCGTTTGGTTGTGTGCGTGTGGATTGCTTGCATTGGCATTCCTCTCCGCTAGGAGACGAATGAGTGGACCTTGACATGCGCTCTGCGCGAAAGGCGTACAGCCCCGGGGTCGCGGCGACTCGGTTGGTTGAGTGCCAGTGGCTCGCTTGGTGGTGCCTGCAATTGACGTGACCACGTGGGCGCAGGGCCACTGGATGCAGCGACTTCCTGATCTGCCTCGCGGGGCCGGATGACCTGCTACTGCGCCGCGACCACAAACTGGTGGGGAACTCCTGTTGCAGCAGAGAGGTCTCGAGCCCGTTTCTTCGGTGGCCCGTGCCCGATCTTGACTAGGTCGGGCATCCCCTCGTTGGTTAGTACGTAGACGAAGCCCCTGGTTTTACGGGAGCGTCACGCCGACCAGGGCGGCCGCGCCTTTGAGGAGCTGGTAGGCGGGGGCCGCGCTGCCGAGCGCTTGCACCGTGGTGGCGATCGTCATGAACGCCCCCTGGAGCCGCGAGCGATTGGGGTGCTCGCGACTGAGTTCCGTCTTGGCGTCGGTGATGACTTCAAGCACCTGCGTCGTGTCCACGTTCGGGGACTCGACTGAGCTCTGCAGGGTCTTCTGCACGGCGTCGAGTGCCCGCCCGACCGCTTCGCGCTCCGATGGCCCGAAGTGCTGCGTCCACGTCGTGACGGCGCCAGCCCCCGTTTGGACGACTCCCGACGGCTGATAAATGTTGATGACCGTCCCGCCGGCTGCTTCGACGCGACCCACGTTGAGGAGGGCCATGTCGATTTCAGCGGCAACGTGGGCATTGGCGCGATCTCGCCAATACTCGATGGTCCGCATGTTCGGCGATTCTCGCATGAGTCCCCGAATCGTCGTGTGATCGCGCTCCAAGTCGTCGCAGTGCGTTCGGAGAAAGTCGGAGACGATCGCCTTGAGCTCGGCGGCGACAACCGAGTCGGACCCCAGCCGCTCGCCACTAAACGCGCGGCCAAGCGCCTGCCACACCATCAATGCGCGCGTTCGGTACTCAGCCCCGATCGCCTTGTCGAGGTCCGCCTGCGCGAAGCTTGAGGTCAGTGCCCCGCGAGCGGAGAACCCCGCCTTGAGGTTGGCGAACGTCGACCGGTGCGTCTCCTGCCGATCTTCGAGATCCAGCGTGATACGATTGCGGGCAATAGCAATTACGGTGGCATTCAGCATAGGGATGCCGGTGAGAGGTAGAACGGTGCAATACGCGGGAGACAACGCCCGCACGCAACGGGAATCCTAGCACGGCATTCTGACGATGCCATCCGCATCGTCCCATGCCCTTGATGAGACCGCCGGACCCGATCACGCTCCGTCCGGTTCTTCCGTGGTCACCTCGCGACTGTAGGCCACGCATGTATCTTGGATGGAGCGCGAACATATGCCGAACCAGATAAGCGGCGCCGCCATGAGCCCCAAGATGCGCCTGAGCGAGCCCCCGATTCGCCCGAAAGCCCCGGCGCCGCCCCCGCGGCGAAGCGGCGGAGCGTGCGTCGGGTGGAAGAGGCCAATGGCCGCGCGGCGATGCGGGCGATGGTGGCGCGCTTTCTGAGCGCGCACCTCGATGAGGACCCGTCGCTCAGCGTCAATGACCTCCTCGTGCGATACGAGGCAGCCCGGAACGTCCAGAATCCACGGCTCCCGGACGCTCCGCGCTCTCCCGCGCCAACCTCGCATCGATAAACGGGGCGCCTACGATCGGACAGGAGACTCGGTGGTCGCGGACAAATCATTCGAGCCTCTTGCAGGTGCGTCGATATACTTCGGCACCGTAGCGGCGGCGCTGTTCGGATTATCGCCGTTGAGCCGGCGCAGCTGGCTTATGATCTCTGAGAGTCCGTTCAGCGCAGCCTTTACGCACAACCAGAAGACAGCTGCTATAAGGGCCGCTCCGAAATAAGCCACGCCGAAATCGCTCGCCCCCGTGCCGTCTAGCATCAGCATCAGGGCGAACCAAAGAACGAACATTGTGACAGCCACGGCGGTGGCGGCTTTGGCCAAAATGACAGCGCTCTTTCAGCGTAGGTCTTCACCTTCCGGCTCCGTTTCTCAATTGAATGGAAAACGCGACCATTCCAGTCGCGTCTGTCACCGAACACCAAAAACCGGCCACCGCGGAACACCTGAAAACCGGCCACGGCACGTAGCCACGCCATGACATGCTTCGAGAGACTCCACTCTCGAGGCGGTGATGGGCAACTACCTGCAAATGGCGAAACGACAACAGGTTCTGGCGTTACTGGACCTCGGCTGGAGCTTTCGACGGATCGAGGCTGAGACGGGCGTCCGGCGCGAAACGATCAGCCGGTACCACGCGGTCCGCGTGGCAAAAGCGGCCAAAAGGTTCCCCGGCTCCGACGCGGGGTCGGAGCCGCCCTCCGAGGGAATCGAGGCGCCGCCCGCGGCAAATGCGGCCGAAGTGTTCCCCGGCTCCCCCGCAAACCCGGCCAAAACGTTCGCCGGCCCCGCACCGGCGCGCGCCCGGGCGACCGCCGCGGCGTACCGCTCCGAGATCACGGCGAAGCTTGACGCGGGGCTCAGCGTGCAGCGCATCTGGCAGGACCTGGTCGAGGAGTTCGGCTACAGCGCCAGCTACGAGTCGGTGAAGCGGTATGTGCGGACGCTGACGCCCACCACGCGAGCGGTCGGCGTGTATCACCACGCGCCGGGGGCCGAGGCCCAGGTTGACTTCTTTCGCGGGGCGCCGACGCTGGACGCGGCCACCGGCGAGTGGCGGCGGCCGTGGGTGTTTCGCATGACGCTGTGTCACTCGCGACATGGCTACGAAGAGGCGGTCGACGACCAGAAGCTCGAGACCTTCCTCCGGCTGCACGAGCGGGCCTTCCGCGACTTCGGCGGCGTGCCACGGGTCATCCGGCACGACAATCTCAAGGCCGCGGTCGTGCGCGCCTGCCTGTACGATCCCGACAATCACACGATCTACGCGGCCTTCGCGGCCCACTGGGGCTTCACGTCGCTGCCGACGCAGCCGCGGCATCCGCAGGAGAACGGGAAGCAGGAGCGGAGCGGCGGCTATGTGAAGGACAATGCGCTGAAGGGGCGCCGCTTCGAGAGCCTCGACGCGCACAACGCCTTCCTGCAGCAGTGGAATCGCACGGTCGCGCGGCTGCGCATTCACGGGACCACACGACGCCAGGTGTGGACGCACTTCGTCGAGGTCGAGCGCCCGGCGCTGCAGCCGCTGCCGGCGGGGGCGTTTCCGCTCTTTCAGACCGGGGAGCGCACGGTGCATGCCGATGGGCACGTGGAGATCGCTGGCGCCTTCTACCCGGTGCCGCTCGCGCTGCTGGGGACCCGCGTCCGCGTGCAGTGGGATGCGCAGCTCGTCCGCGTGTATGCGGGCGACACCCTCGCCACCGTCCATCACGTGGTGCGCGCGGGCACCTACGCGCGCATGCCGGGGGAGGCCGTCGCCTCCACGCGCCAACAGGCCTTCGTCGACCGCCTGCTCGGGCAATGTGAACGCGTCGGCCCCGTCCTGCGCCAGTGGGCGGACGGCGCCCTCGCGAGTCGGGGCGTGCGTGCCATCCGGCTCATTCAAGGCGTGCTCCAGCTGACGCGACGGCATCCGCGCGAGCGCGTCCTCGCCGCCGTCCGCACCGCGCTCGCCCAGCAGCACTTCCGCTACCAGACGATTCGCGCCCTCACCGAAGCGGCGCCGATCACGCCGCCGCCCGCGCTCACCACCACCGATCCCGCCATCCGCTCCATGGACCAATACACCCTCGACCACTTCCTCACATGACGGCCCAACTCACCACGCGACTCCGCACCCTCCGCCTCTCGGGCATGATCGACGCGCTACCGGCTCGTGTCGCACAGGCCGAGGCGGCGCCGCTTGCGCCGCTCGATTTCCTCGAACTGCTCGTCGAGGACGAACTCACCCGCCGAGCGGATCGCTTGATCGCCCGCCGACTGAAGCAAGCCGGGATCACCACCGTGAAAACACTCGCCGATTTCGACTGGCGCTTCAACCCGAAGATCCCGAAGGCCCAGGTGATCGAGCTCGCGAGTGCGCGCTTTGTCCACTCGCACGGTGGGGTCCTGTTGATCGGGCCGCCGGGCGTCGGGAAATCGCACGTCGCGACGGCCATCGCCGTCGGCGCCATTCACGCGGGGCACCGCGTCCTCGTGCGCAGCACCTTCGATCTCGTCGCGGACTTTGCGCAAGCCGACGCGACCGGCACGCGCCGCGATCTCGTGCGGCAGCTCACGCAGGTCGATCTCCTCGTCCTCGAAGACTTCGGGATGAAGAAACTCGGCGCGACCGCCGCCGAAGATCTCCTCGAAGTTTTCGTGCGGCGCCACGAAACGGCGTCCACGCTGATCACCACCAACCGGCCCACGCAAGACTGGGGCGTGTTCCTCGGCGACGTCCCTGCGGCGACCGCGATCCTCGACCGCTTTCTCGCGCACGCCACAATCCTCCAGATGATCGGGAAGAGCTATCGGCTGCGCCTGCGCAGCAGCACCACGCCGGACGCGTAACCCCACGTCACGCTTGCGCGGCCGCCGCGGCGCCACGCATACTCTCCCCACCTACGACGTGGCCGGTTTTGAAGTGTTCCGTCGTGGCCGCATTTGGGTGTTCGGTGACATCGCGTCCGCCTATTCTGCATCCATATGCAAGGGCGCGCGACCCGCCGCTCGACCATGCAAGACACCGATAAAGTATCACGCAGCAGGGACAGCATGCTGCCACTTCGCGAGCATGCGGGCCACGAAATCGCACGCGGCGTGGCGCATGTCCAGCCATATCACCGCACATGCGCTATCCCCGACGCGCGAATGCTGAGAATCGAGGGCGGCGATTCGCGTGTGCAAGGCCTGCATGTGCGCGCGTTCGCGCACGACGGGGCCGACCAATTCGTAGGCGCCGGCGATGGATGCCGAGAGCCCCGACGCGGGCAGTCGCTCGCCGATCACCAGCGCGGCATCGATGGGGTCGACCGCGAGACGTCGACCCGCCCCACCGCCTTCGGTCCCTCCGGGCGTGAGACGCGGGGCCAAGTCCGTCCACCGCGCCATGCGCCCCTCCGCTGAGTCCCCGAGCTGCTCCGCGACCCAGGTGACCAGCGGCCGGAGTGACTCCGCCGGAACGGCGGTCTTCGGCCCCTTGATCGTCCCCCGCCACGGTCGATGCGGGAGATCGAGCAACTGCGGGAGCATCGCCGCATGGTGCAGTAGCCGCTCCGTGATGACTCGGCCATCGCGATAGCGATCGCTGTCGCCGGCCGTGACCTCCCCGTGCCACGCCTGGACCTGTCCCAGTCGAGCGATCTCCCGATCGGCCATCTGCCGGAGCTCCTGCTCGAAGTCGGGATAGGCCTCACAGCGCCCTAAGGCCGTGGCGAAGGCATAGCGGGCGGCCCCGACCCGATCGTCGGCCCACGCGACGACCACCGGCGCCGCCAGGCTCGTGTCAGCCCGCAGCGCGAGGATCTGTTCGAAGTCGATGGCCGGCTGGTACCGATCCAGCGCCAACAGGAAGGACACCGCCGCCCGGTCCGCATGACTCGGCGAGCCGCACGTCACGAACGTGCCGGCCTGCTCGAGTCCCGAATCGACCCGGCGCACTCGGTGCAGTCCCCACGGGCTGTTCGCCTGGAGCTGATCGTGCCGGATCGTGTTGTGGAGCTGCGAATTCGCCCCCGCCTCCAAGATCAGTGCGGCCTCGGGCACCTGGCGGTGGGCACGCGCCCACAGTTTGAGCTCTCGTAGGTGCACGGGCCGGCCGAGCGCCCGCACAGCCATGCTCACAGCGAGGCGCAGGCCATGTGCTCGGGACGCGACGCCCGGGGGCGCGGCTGGCTCTCCTAGCGCCACCGGCCACCGGAACGCCGAGGGCCGCCCCATGCTGCGCATGCGCGGGATGCGCGAGCGCGGCGGCCTCCAACCGTGCGGCCAAGGAGTTACCGGTGACGGCGGGGATGCGCGTCGAGGCGCCGCGCAGGGCCGAGGGGCTCATGCCGCCTTCGCCATCGCGCTGCGCGCTTCGTCCGCCACATGCGCAAATACGAGCTCGTTGAACCCGATGTGCGCGATCGTTTCGATCGGCGTTCCGTCCCCCGCGCCGATGGCGACCATGCGCACCATGTAGGCGCGCGCCAAACGCGCGAGCCGACCCACGGGGACGACGCTCGTCATCGGCACGAACCGCGACACGATCGCCGCCCACGCCTCGGGCTCGGCCTGCGCCACCTGATCGAACGCCGGCAACAGGCGCGCCAGGACGGTGGGGACTTCCTCGCGCTCGACGCCCGTGACGCGCTGAATCCGTGCGATGCGCACACCGGCTTCTTCGTGGCGGCGCAACGTTTCTTCGAGGATCGGCGTCCCCACCAACAACACGCCGACCCCGCGCACGCGGGCGGAGGACGCTTCCGAGTCGCGTTGGAGGCGCGAGGTATCCGACGCAGCGGCCGCGGAGACGAAGTCGCGAATGGCATCGAGCACCGGCGGCGTCAACGTTTCGGCTTCGTCGATTACCAACGCGGCGATGCGCTGCTTCCGCGTGCGTTCGATCAACTCATCGCGGAGTTCTTCCGTGGTGCGCTTCCGCCCTCGCGCGCGATCCACCATGCTCACGCCGAACGCGGCCTTGTAGCACGCATGGAAGAAGCCGCGGGCCTCCGTCGCGCGCACCGTGCGCACGATGACGAGGCGCTGTTCTTCGTAGAGATCATTCTCGAGCTTGTGCCGCCGCTCCGCCGTGTGGCATTCGCGGACCGCGCAATCGATCGCGTCGGTTTTCCCCACGCCCTTCTCTCCCACTAGCGCCGCGATGTGCCGATGGGTGCGCACGTCGTGCAGCAGATCCGCGCCCCACGCCATCGCCGTGCCGGCGCCTTCGCGCAGGATGGGGATCGGGAGATCGTGCAGCAGCGCGTGGGCCGCGGGCGGCAGAAAGCCGATCCGCAGGTGATACACCGACGGATCGATCGATCGGGCGTCCGTCGCAGTATCAGCAACATCAGCAGCATCAGCAGCATCAGCAGCATCAGCACTTTCGAACGGGATCGCATCGGTCATGAGGCACGCTCCTCAGCGGGATGGGGGGACGGAGACGAGGCGGGGGACGGTGGCGTCGGGCGGGCCGCGAGCCGCAAGGGACCGCGAGGGAGTGTAGGCGGGGTCTGGCGAGTTGAAGGCCACGTCGGAGGCGGGAGAGCGCGGCGCGCTTGAGGCGCTCGGTGACCGACCGCGCTGCCGCGCGCAGTCCCGACACGCTCGGTGAATCCGGGCGCGCGGGGGTGGACGTGACGGGGCGTGCCGTGGGCGTGTGCCGTGCAGGCCGCGGCGAGCGCACAGGCCGCGCCGCAGTCGACGCCGCAGTCGACGCCGCCGTCGATGCCGCCGCCGTGTCTTCATCCGCGCGAGTCACGTCGGTCTCGCGGCGCCGTTGTTCGACGGTCTCGAGTTCCTGATTGAGCACCGCCGCCACGTCGCCCAGGGCGGCGCGCATCGTGGAATCCTGCGCGGCTCGGACAAGGACGCGGGCCGCCCGGCGCGCTTGATTAAGTTCATATGCCAGCATCGCTGGGTTGACGCCGCGCGCCCACTCGGCGTGCGGCAGCACGTGCTCGTCCCGGTCGCCAAACACGACGAACGCCCCGGCCCACAGTGGATGCAGCCGGATCGTGGCCGATTGACCGACGGCGAGCGCGGTCCTCGCCTGGGTGACGGCGGCCATGCGCCCGATCTGGTGGAACCGGAGGCCGCGCGGCTCGACGCGGCACGCGAGCACCTCCAAGAGCGGCCACCCATCGCGGCCGGCGTGGAGGCGATCGCGCTGCCGATGGGCCATAAAGCGATTCTGCCGCGTGGTGACCCCGCCGACGGGTCCCTCGGGGATCTCCTCATGATTGATCTGCGCCACCAGATCATCGAAAGCCTCCGCGAATTCCACGAACGTGGGCAAGTTTTCGACGCGGCACGGCAAGATGACTGTCCACCGGATCAGCTTTTCGTGGCCCAGTATCACCGGAACGAACAATTCCTCAATAGCCGCACGTTCAAAGCCTTGGTGGAGGGCGTCGGGATTTTCGTGGGCGCGCCGGTTGAGTGCGTGGTTCGCGGGTTTGCCGGCTCACACGCACTCGTAACGCACGACTACGTCGACGTCACCGTATGTGCTGTCATTCTCACCCGAT
>Ga0209278_1002425_pt1 | contig 10413 bp, 10 predicted proteins | sample JI81BgreenDNA_FD_187504 | JGI IMG/M metagenome (GOLD analysis project Ga0209278, IMG submission 187504) | Wastewater effluent complex algal communities from Wisconsin, to seasonally profile nutrient transformation and Carbon sequestration -... | ecosystem: Engineered > WWTP > Effluent > Algae... | reverse complement strand
GCCAGCCGCGCCATCTCCGCCTCGATCCGGTCGCTATATTCGGCAATCGCCTTCAGGCTCATGCCGGATCAGCTCTCGACATCGGTGAAATAGCGCGTGGTCGGCGTGGTCGGAAGGCCGTCGATCGAGCGGGTGCGCCGCGCCGTCTTCGCAAGCCAGGCCTTAGGATCGCTCTGCCGGTGCGCTTTCTTGAGCGTCTCGCGCTCGCGTTCCATCTGCATCACCGGCACGCCCCAGCCGCAACTCGTTTGCACGCTGTCGACCGCAATGTCGAAAATCTGCCGCGTACCGGGCAGCATAGTGAAGTGCTGGGCAAGCTCTTCCCAGTCCGCATCCTGCGGCAATACCGGGCGGCCGCGCCCATAGATGCGCAGGATCAGCGCCGGATTTTCGAACGCGCAGAACATGATGGTGATACGCCCATCGGCGACGAGATGCGCATGCGTTTCATTGCCCGACCCGCCAAGGTCGAGATAGGCGACGCGATTGTCCCCGAGCACGCGGAACGCATCATAGCCCTTGGGGCTCAAGTTGATCCGCGCCGCGTCCGCCGCGGTCGCGACGAAGAAGATCGGCTGGCGCGCAATGAAGGCACGGTGCTTGTCGGTAAGCGCATCGGTGAAATCGGACATGGCGGCATAGTGCGGGAACGGGGCAGGCGGCGCAAGTCCACCCCTTCCCCCCGGCCCAAAAAGCCGTTACCGCAAGGCCCATGACGACCTCCACCCCTGCCGGAATACCCGGCATTCCCCGCTCGCTGTTCGTGCTCTCCGTCTTTTATGGCGGCATGGTGTGCCTGGCGGGCGTGCTCGGCAACAAGCAGGTATCGATCGGACCGCTGGCGGTGGAGGCGGGCATCTTCGCCTTTCTGCTGCTCGTCGTGGTATCGAGCGCGATTGCCGAATTGCACGGGCGCGATACGGCGAACAGCCTGGTCAAGTTCGGCTTCGTGCCGCTGCTCTTCTCGATGTTCCTCTCGTGGATCGTCTGGTCGCTGCCGCCCTCACAGGACATGGCGGCGGAGAATTCGGCGGCGATCCAGCTGATCCTCGGCGCGACGGGGCGCATCTGGGCCGCCGGCGTGTGCGCCTATGGCGTCTCGCAATTCCTCAATGTCTATATCTTTTCCAAGCTGCAGGCCATGCCGGGCCGGTTCCTCGCGGTGCGCGGCGTGATCGCCTCGGCATTCTCGCAGATCGTCGACACGCTGATCTTCGTCACCATCGCCTTTTACGGCGTGTTCCCGATCGGCCAGCTGCTGGTCGGCCAGATGGTCGCCAAGGTCGCGCTTTCGGTCGCGCTGGTGCCGTTCCTGATTGTGTTCTTCGTCCGGCTGGGCAAAAGGCTCGACGCATGAGCGATACCATTCACGATCCCGCGCTGCTGGCCAAAGCCGAAACCCTTACCGAGGCGCTGCCCTTCATGCAGCGCTATGCCGGCAAGAGCTTCGTCGTCAAATATGGCGGCCATGCGATGGGCGACCCGGAACTCGCGCGCGACTTTGCCGAGGACATCGTGCTGCTGAAGGCGGTGGGCATCAACCCCGTGGTCGTGCATGGCGGTGGCCCGCAGATCGGTGCGATGCTAAAACGGCTGGGCGTCGTTTCCGAATTCATCGACGGGTTGCGCGTCACTGATAGCGAGACCGCCAATGTCGCCGAAATGGTGCTGGGCGCGATCAACAAGGAACTGGTGACCTGGATCGCGGCCGCTGGCGGCAAGGCGATCGGCATCAGCGGCAAGGACGCCGGTTTTGTCCGCGCCAGCAAGGTCGAGCGCACGATGCGCGACCCCGACAGCAATATCGAGCGCGCCATCGACCTCGGTTTCGTCGGCGAGCCCGAGGCGATCGACTGTACCGTGCTCAAGACGATATCGGACGCAGGGATGATCCCGGTCGTTTCGCCGATCGGCGTCGGGCCCGATGGCCAGACCTACAATATCAACGCCGACACGATGGCGGGCGCGGTCGCGGCGGCGCTGGGCGCTTCGCGGTTGTTCTTGCTCACCGATGTGGCGGGCGTGCTCGACAAGGAAAAGAAGCTGCTCAGCGACCTGACGCCTGCCGATATCGCGGCCCTGCGCGCGGACGGCACGATCAGCGGCGGGATGATCCCCAAGCTGGAGACCTGCGTCCACGCGGTCGAACAGGGAGTCGATGCGGCGGTGGTGCTCGACGGGCGCGTGCCGCATGCGATGCTGCTCGAAATCTTCACCTCGCGCGGTGCCGGCACGCTGATCCGCGCGTAACCGTTTTAGTCTTGTAATACACCCCGGATCATCCTAGATATCCGGCCCAAGATCTCCGACAAGCCCATAGCGAGAGACCCATGCAGATCGTGCTCGAAATCCTGGATATCATCCTGCAGGTGGTGACCTGGTTCATCATCATCCAGATCGTGCTGTCCTGGCTGATCGCGTTCAACGTGGTCAGCATGCAGAACGATCTGGTGCGTCAGCTGGTCGAATCGCTGCATCGGATCACCGAGCCGCTCTATCGGCCGGTGCGCAAGATCATGCCGGACCTGGGCATGATCGATCTGGCGCCGATGGTGGTGATCCTGATCGTGATGATCCTGCGCAATTCGATCATCCCCAGGCTCTGGGAACAGTTCGCCTAAAGCGCACATTTCCGCGCTCGGCTGTGGCATTGAGGGCCGTTTGCCGCTAGGGCCAAGGGCATGACAGCCCGGATCAGCGCCAAAATCATCGATGGCAAGGCCTTTGCGGCCGGTTTGCGTGAGCGTCTCGCCGCGCGTGTCCCCAGCTTTGAGGAACAGGCGGGCCGCGCGCCCGGCCTGGCCGTGGTTCTGGTGGGCGAGGATCCCGCCAGCCAGGTCTATGTCCGCTCCAAGCACAAGGCGACCGTGGAAGCCGGGATGCAGAGCTTCGAGCATCGCCTGCCCGCCGAGACCAGCCAGCAGGACCTGCTCGACCTGGTCGCCGCGCTCAACGCCGATGACAGCGTGGACGGCATCCTCGTCCAGCTGCCGCTGCCGGGTCATATCGACGACAAGGCGGTGCTGGCCGCGATCGATCCCGCCAAGGATGTCGACGGCTTTCATGTCGTCAACGCAGGGCGGCTCGCGGTCGGAGAAGAGGCGCTGGTGCCGTGCACGCCGCTCGGCTCGCTGATGCTGCTGCAGGACACGCTGGGCGACCTTTCGGGCCTGCACGCGGTGGTGATCGGGCGGTCGAACATCGTCGGCAAGCCGATGGCGCAGCTGCTGCTGCAACAGAGCTGCACCGTGACGATCGCGCACAGCCGGACGAAAGACCTGCCCGCCATCGTGCGGCTCGCCGATATCGTTGTCGCCGCTGTCGGCCGCGCAGAGATGGTACGCGGCGACCGTGATCGATGTCGGCATCAACCGCGTTGCGGGAGCGGAGCCCGGCAAGACGAAGCTGGTCGGCGATTGCGCCTATGACGAATGCGCTGCGGTGGCCGGCGCGATCACCCCGGTGCCCGGCGGTGTCGGCCCGATGACCATCGCCTGCCTGCTGCGCAACACGCTCGTCGCCGCGCACCGGCGTGCTGGGCTCGGCGATCCGGAGGGCCTGTGATGGGCACGTTGCGGCTGATCGCGGCGCTGTTGGTCGGTATCGGGCCACTGGCTGTGCAGGCCCAGTCCGGGCCGCCGCCGCGCGAGGATCGGCGCGGGCCGCCACCGGGGCCTCCGGGGCAATCCTATGCCAATTCGAGCGCGGTGCTCGTCTCCGAGATCGCCTTTGCCCGTCTGGCGCAGGACAAGGGCCAGTGGACGGCGTTCCGCGAAATGGCATCGGACGATGCGTTGATGTTCGTGCCCAACCCGGTGCTCGCGCAGGCCTGGCTCAAGGGCCGCGCCGATCCCGCGCAGGCGGTGAAATGGCAGCCGCAAAAGCTGTTCATGGCGTGCGACGGGCGCACCGGCGCCTCGACCGGGGCCTCGCAATTTCCCGGCGGCGCGGTCGGCTATTACACCACCGTCTGGCAGAATCTGGAAAAGCCGCGCGCCAAGAAGCCCGACTGGAAATGGGTGCTCGACCATGGTTCGCAGCTGAAGGAACCGCGCACAGGCGACGAGATGATCTCCTCGCGCACCGCGGTTTGCACCGGCAACCCCAAGGCGGCGCTCGGCGCCATTCCGTTCGGCCCGCCGCCCAAGGGTGAAAAGCCGGCAGCCCCCGCGACCAGCGGCGCGCGCGCCTCTGCCGATGGCACGATGGTCTGGCGCTGGGACGTGCGCGCCGATGGCAGCCGCAGCATCACCATCGAATTGTGGAACGGCACCGGTTTCGACACCGTGGTGCGCGATGACGTCCCGGCGGAGGCCGCATGATCGAGCTGTTCGTTTCCGCCTTCGTCACCCTGTTCGTGGTGATCGATCCCCCCGGCTGCGCGCCGATCTATGCCAGCATGACCACTGGCGCGAACGCACAGCAGCGGCGCAGCATGGCGATCCGCGCGGTAATCGTTGCGGGCGGCATCCTGCTGGTGTTCGCATTGTTCGGCGAGGTGCTGCTCTCTGCGCTGCATATCGAGCTCAACAGCTTCCGCATCGCAGGCGGCATCATGCTGTTCCTGATCGCGCTCGACATGGTGTTCGAAAAGCGCACCGAACGCCGCGAACAGCGCGCGCAGAAGGTGATGGAGACGCCCGAGATCGAGGACGTCTCGATCTTCCCGATGGCGATGCCGATGATCGCCGGCCCCGGATCGATCGCCTCGGTGATGCTGCTGGTCTCGCAGAATACCGGGCTCGACCGCGCGCTGACGATCCTGGCGGCGCTGCTCGCCGTGCTGCTGTTGACGTTGCTCGCCTTGCTCACCGCGGGGCCGCTGATGAAGCTGCTCGGGGCCAAGGCCGAGGCCGTGATCACCCGCCTGCTCGGCGTGCTGCTCGCGGCACTGGCGGCGCAGTTCGTGATCGACGGACTGCGGGCGAGTTTTCAGTGAGGTGATGAGAGGCTGAGGGATAGTTGCTCGCCAGCTCCTCACCGCTCACATCAGACCCGTGCCGCCATTGGACATGCCATCTTAACCGCGCCCGCTCATCCTGAGCCGCGGGCTTCAGCCCGCGAAGTCGAAGGACCCGCACCCACGCTGGCCGTATAGCGGGGCCTTCGACAGGCTCAGGCTGAGCGGAGTGGGGTGCAAATTCGAGAAGGGTCGACCAAAAAGCGAGAAACTTGGCTATTCTGCCAGGCCTTCAGCAAGATCTCGGGCTGCCCGTTCGATCTGCTCGATCAATCTGAATCCCACATGTTCCTGCCGAAACTCGGCCCGCCCTTGGTCAGCTATCCATCTGGCCTGGTAATATTCGTTCCAATAGCTGGTAACCCGGCTCATTGTGACACTCCAATACGCCGGGTTATGGTTGGTGAAGGCAGCGAGAACTTGAATGTTGTTGCGTGTCAGCGCCGCATGAATGTCATCGAGAATTTCGATTACATGTTCGCCTATCAGCGCGACAATGAAGGGAGCCGCCCATGGCGGCATGTCCGAGAGAAGATCACGAGCAGCCCGCTGTCGCTCATAGCCATCACCGCTGCGGGTCTGCAGCGCGCTTGTGAAGAGCAAGGCTTCGTGACTATCTGGAATGGGCAGAAGGTCAGGATCAAAATGTAGCCTGATGGGAACATGAACAGCCTGCCCCTCCGACAGCACCGAAAATCTTTCAATCCGTTGCGGGCCTGAAAGAACGCGCGCGACAGCGGTCCCGGCTGATACCGCAGGGGCGCGATACTGTGCCGGGAATGCTTCTGCCAGCATTTGACCGGTGAACCCGTTAGGCATCGCGAGTCACTTGGATGATCACACCCTGCACGCGAGGTTAAGCTTAAAAAGAAAAAGCCCGCCAACCTTTCGGCTGACGGGCTTTCGTTGAGGCTTGCGCCCGGGCTGGTGCTTAGAAGCGGACCAGCGCCGAGAGCGAGTATTGCTGTGCCTGGAAGTCCTGGCGACCCACCGTGGTGTCGATCGACGCGGTGAAGTCGAAGGTCGGCTGCGAGATGGTCAGACCGACGCCCGCTTCGGCCCAGGTCCGGTCGTCCGAACGATAGGCGAAGGGGAAGCGGCCCGTGGTGCTTCCGGCGAAATTGGCACCGAAGAAGCGGTCGCCTTCCAGCACATCATAGACATAGTCGGCATAGATGTACGGACGGAACACCGCGGTCTTCTTGGCGCTGGCCGATGCGCCGACGCGGATCTGCAGGCTGTCGAACTTGTCGCGGTCGATGTCCAGAGCGGGACCGCCACCGATTTCGCGCACGTCACCATAGTTGATATACTGGTACTGTGCGGCGATGCGCGGCGTGAAGACGATCGTCTTGGTCTCATAGGCCTTGGACAGGCCCAGTTCCGCCGTCAGGGCCAGGCTGTCGTCGCTGGTTCCCAGGTTGAAGACGGTGGGACCGACCAGCACCGAACGGGCCGTATCGACCGAGAAGCGGCCAGCGCTGACGCGGCCATCGACGATCAGGCCGCCCGGCGTGGTGACCGCGCCATAGATGCTGCCTTCAAGCAGTTCGCCCGCCACGCTCTGGCCGCGAACGACATTCGCGTCGACGTCCGAATAGCTGCCCGAGATACCGAGCACCACGCCATCGCGCGGCAGATATTCAAAACCGCCGGTGATGAAATAGCCGTCGAAGAAGTCGCGACGACCGGTGGTCAGCGCCGTCGGCATCGCCGTGGATTTGCCGTTGATGTAACCGCCGCCCAGATACAGCGCAAAGCTGCTGTCGAGCGAGGTCGAATCGGTCACGGCAGCTTCCTGGCCATCCTGTGCAGCGGCAGCCGCAGCCATCGCGCCCGGAAGCGCCATGCCGTTGGTGGCAGTCGCGGCGATGCCCATCGGCTGGCCAATCATCGCGATCGTGCCACCCATGTTGCCGGACAGAGCCGACTGCATGCGGGTGCGGTGGAAGCGCGAGCTGGCCGACAGCATGGCTTCACCGATGTTCAGACGGGCCGATTCGGTGAACGGAGCCAGCTGCTCGAACGTCGCCTGGATCTGGGCGGCCGACATCAGGTCGGTGCGCAGATAGACGTCGGCGAAGGTACGCTCGGCGCTGCGGTTGCTGTCCAGAATGCCCGCATAGGAGCGCTGAACGGCCGAACCGCTGGCGATCACGTTGCGGTACAGACCTGCGGTGATGCGCATGTCGACGGCATTGGCGCTGGTGGTCAGCACCGGCGTCAGGATGGCGCTGATCGGAGCGGCGGAGTTGAACGCCGCCGTGATCGCGCCGCCCGTGGTGACGATGCGGTAGGTGTCGCCATTCTTGATCGTGTAGCCGGACACCGGCGAGACGATCACGCGGCCACCCAGGCTGGCTGCGCCGGTGATCGCCAGGCGATCCGACACGCCGTTGCCGACATCGACCGCAAACTGCGTCGCCGAGGACAGCACGGCGCTGCCGTCGATGGTCAGCGTGCCGATGCTGCCGACGCCGCCCGGCGCGATCGTGCCCATGATGCTGGTGACGAACGGCGCCTGGATGGTGCCAGTGCCGGTCAGCAGGCCAGCCGCAAGGGTGTAGTCACCCACCGAGCGCAGGCGACCGTTGACGTTGACGGTGCCGCCCGTCTGGGTGACGTCGATCAGGCTGGAGAGGTTGCCCGCAGCCGCGATGGTGAGGCCGGCGGTGTTGGCCACGGTCAGGCGGTCGATGGTGACGACGCTCGACAGCGTGGTGGTGCCGGCGGCGCTCAGGGTCACGTCGAAATAGCGACCGGCCACGCCCGTGCGGTTGTTGGGGTTGATGTTGTTGGGCACGAAATTGGTCGCACCCGGCAGACCGTTGGCCAGCGTCGCGGTGGGCAGCGGACCGGTGCGGAAGATGCCACTGCCGTTGCGCTGGGCTTCTTCGGCCAGCTTCTGCAGGGCGGCCAGGCTTTCCGCGCTGGCGGCGGCGCTCAGCGGCGTGCCGAGGCCGAGATCGGCCGTCGCGAGCTGGTTCTGCAGACCGGCCACGGCATTATCACCGGTGCCGAGCGAGTTGATCATGTCCGCGCGGGTCAGCGTGGTAGTGACGGCGGCAGGCGCCGCGTCGGCGGCGACAGCAGCAGCCGGAGCAGCGGCCGCAGCCGCGCTTTCGGTGGTCACGGCAGCATTCAGCGCGACCTGTTCGGCACCGCCATTGATCTGACCGTTAAGGTCGGCGCGGCCGATGCCCGAAGCGACCGCCGCACCATCGGTGGTGCGGGCAGGCGGAGTGAAGTCCTGTTTGGTGGCGAGATCGCGGCACTCGTTGAGGCCGAGGCCCTGGATGCAGACCTGGCCGAAATCGGGATCACCGCCGGCAATGCCCTGACCCAGACCGGTGGGAATGCCGTTCACCACCTGGCCGCTGGCATTGATGATGTTGTAGTTCGGGTCGAGCGTCGTCGTCCAGCGCGTCGGATCTTCCCAGTTGCCGTTGCCGGCCGCAGCCGTGACATAGCGATAGGGGTTGGTCGCGGCGATATAGTCCCAGAACAGGTACAGCGGCTGGTAGAAGCTGGTCGTGCCATAGCTGCTGAACGCTTGAGGGCCGAAGAAGCGGCTGCCGCCCGACAGCACACCGATCTGCAGGTTCTTGGTCGACAGCGTGTTGCGCGATGCGGTGAGGATCAGCGGACCGCCCGAATCACCACCTGCCGTGGTGCCTTCGCCAGCAAGCGCATCGTCGCGGAACACGTTGAAGTCGAACTGGTTGGCACCAGCAGTGCCACGACGCGGATCGTCGAAGTCGAGATTGTAAAGGTTCTGACCCAGCGCCGGATCACCGGGCGCAGCGGGGCCGAAGATGAACTCGTCACGGTCGTCGAGCGAGGCAAGCGCACCCAGCATGTTTTCCGCAGCGCGGCGGCGGAAGTCGACGCCCTGCGTCGCGCCTGCGGTGCCGTTGCCCGAGCGGCCATAGCCGGTGATGGTGACGTGATAGCCGGTGCCGCGAACCGGATCGATCGTGGTCGGGGTCGGCAGCGGCGAGAACAGCAGCGCCCAGGTCGGGATGCGGGCCGCCGGCGTGTCGAGCGTCGCCAGCGCGATATCGGCTTCAAGGAAGCCGAGCGCCTGCGGGTTGAGCAGCGAGCGCGGATCGTACTGGATCTGGCTGATGTTGAACACGTTCAGCGCGGCATTCGAACGGAAAGCATTGGCAGCCCAGTTCTGGAAGCCGGGGCGCGCGTCGACATTGAACGAGAAGGCCGCCGGAACAGTGCCGTCGATGCTGCTGTAATCGGTCGCGAGGCGATCGTTGACGCAGTGTGCGGCGAACAGCACGGTGCGCGGATTGATCAGCGTGCCAGTGCAGACAAAGCCGTCGTTGCGGAAGAACATGCCAACGCCGTTCACGCCGCCCGCATTGTCGATAATCTGCGTCGGGGTCTGGTTGTTGTTCGGAACGATGGCGAGCGCCGGAGCGGAAGCCAGCGCGACGGCCATCGCCGTTGCTGCGGTTCCGCCCAGAATTGCCTTGTGAAGGTGGGAGGTCTTGAAGGTCATGAATTTCCCCTGATCAACGTTTTGTTGATCGGGGAAATTAGCTGGAGCGGAACGAAAGGCAACGCAGGCCGTTGAAGTGCGTTTCGATTGTGGCGATCTGTTGCCGCTTTGACACATTTTGTTACAGAAACGGCATGAAAACGGCTCCGACCCCCCAGAATGAGGGGGGTCGGGGCGGTTGAATAATCGTGCGGACGATTACTTGCCGAGTGTTTCGGTGAGAAACCAGGCGCGTTCCTGTGCCTGATCGGTCCAGTCATCGACGATTCCGTCGGTGGCATTGTCCCCGGCCTGCCCGGCGAGTTCCTTGACCTCGCGCAGCTTGGCGACAAAGGCGAGATTGTCGTCGCGCAGCTCCTTGAGCATCGCTTCGGCCGACACGCCCGACTTGTCATTGTCGGCAATCGATGCGCGCCGCGCGATATCGCCAATCGAGGTCAGCGTGCGGAAGCCGTTCTTGCGCACCCGCTCGGCGATCGCGTCGGTAATGGCGAGAATCTGCGTCGCCTGATCGTCGAGCAGCAGGTGATATTCGCGGAAATGCGGGCCCGCGACATGCCAGTGGAAATTCTTGGTCTTGAGGTACAGCGCAAAGCCATCGGCCAGCAGACCGTTCATCGCTTCGGCCAGTGCCTTGCCGGCATTGTCGCCCTTCTTGTTTCCCATGACTTACTCCTGTTCTTGCTGCGGATGCGGCTAACATAGGTTGGTTTTGTGCGATTCCCATGGCGATTTGTCGGTTCGCGCCGATGCAGCGGGTCTTTGCCTCACACCAGCCCGAAGGCGCCGAGCGCGAGCGCAAGCCCGATGGCGGTGATGACCAGCCCGGCAGCGATCCGCGCCGGGCGGATGGGCCAGGCGGCAAGCCCTTCCTGCCATATGATCGCCGGCATGAGTCCCAGCACGGCCCCTGCCCAGCCACCGATCAGCGGCCAGA
>Ga0209278_1002423_pt1 | contig 10417 bp, 8 predicted proteins | sample JI81BgreenDNA_FD_187504 | JGI IMG/M metagenome (GOLD analysis project Ga0209278, IMG submission 187504) | Wastewater effluent complex algal communities from Wisconsin, to seasonally profile nutrient transformation and Carbon sequestration -... | ecosystem: Engineered > WWTP > Effluent > Algae... | reverse complement strand
CCAAGGTTGCGGGCGAAGCTCTCGGTGGCGATCACGATGCGGGCCTCGATCAGCACCTGGTCCACCGGGCGGTCGAGCACCGCAACGAGCTGGCGGATTTCCTCGACCTTCTTGGCGGTGTCGGCCACGAGCAAGGTATTGGACCGCGTATCGAAGCTGACGCTGCCGCGCGAGGAGAGGAAGCCGCGGTCCGTGCTCTGGCCGGAACCACCGCCACCCTGTGCCTGCTTGCTGCCGTCGGTCAGCAGGGTCGCGATCTCCTCCGCGTTCGCATAGTTGATGGCGATCATCTCGCTCACCAGCTCGGACTTGTTCTCCAGGTCCATGCGGGCCTGCTCGCGAGCCTGTTCGAAGGCCGCCACTTCGGCCTGCGGCGCGATCCAGACGACGTTGCCATCGCGGCGCTTGTCGAGCGACTTGGCACGCAGCACCACGTCAAGCGCCTGGTCCCACGGCACGTTGATCAGGCGCAGCGTCAGGTTGCCCTGCACGGTGTCGGACGCCACGATGTTGAGGCCCGACTCCTCGGCGACCAGCTGCAGGATGGTGCGCACCGGCACATCCTGGAAATTGAACGTCACCGGCTTGCCGCTGTAGCGCTGGGCCTGCGAGGCCGCACCGGCTTGGCCGACCGCGGCCGTGGCCGCACCCTTCGGGGTCACTTCGAGGATGTACTCGTTGCCGGTCTGGTAGGCGCTCGTCTCGAACAAGCCTTCCGTCGCGATCACCAGCTGCGTTCCGCCGTCCTTGGTGGTCGGCTCGAGGCGCACGACCGGCGTCGCGAAATCGGTGACGTCGAGGCGGCGCTGCTGGTCGGTCGGGAGGGAGGCATTCTCGACGTCCACGACCAGTCGGTCGCCATCGCGACGCAGGTTCGGCTGCGCGCCTTCCTGATTGAAGCGGAGGATCACCCGGCCCGAACCGTCCTCGCCGCGGCGGAAATCGACCGCCGAGACGCGGATGCCCGAGTCGATACGCTTGGCCGGATCCGGCGACGCCGCGATCGCCGTCGCCGACGACGCGGCGCCCGGCTCCAGCGAGAGCACCAGGAGGTTGCCGTTGCTGCGCGTGGTGTAGCCCGCGTTTCGGAACAGGTCGACCACCGCACGCGTGCGGCCACCCGCTTCGACGACCGAAACCGCCGAGGCCGCACCGGAACCCACGGCGAGGCGGCGGGCTTCGAAGCCGTTGCCGGTCTCCGGGAAGTCGATCGCGATGCGCGGGGGGACGTCCGTGGTGAACGCGTTCACCGCGCCCACGGGCTGTTCGAATTCGAACGTGATGTCCACCTTGCCGCCGCTGCCGGCCGCGTACCGCACGTCCTTCAGGGTGTTGGCCGCAAGGGCCGGGAACGCCGCCGTCCAAAGCAGGCAGGCCGCCAGAGCGGCACGGGCCGCGATTTTCTTCGTGCTCATCTGTGCGCCTTCATTCGTCGAGGTAATCATGCGCGTCCCCATCACTGTTCGTTCAAGGCCAAGCTGGCCTGCCGTTCGAGCCATCCACCCGCACCGTCGGACACCAGTTCGACGATCTCGATGCGCTCGGCGGCGACCGAAGCCACGCGGCCGTCGCTTTGCCCCAGGTAATTGTTCACCCGAACGCGGTACGTGACCTTGTCGGGAGCGAGAATCAGCGCGATGGTGTCGGCGCCGGTACCGATGGTGCCAACCATCTTGAGCGCGTCGAGCGGGAAAGCCTCGAGCGCTTCCTTGCGGCGGTTGGGGTCGGGACGCGGGCCCGCCGCATCACGATTGCCCACCGGCGCCGAGAACGGGTCGCGCAGCGTATCCGCGGTGTACTCCACCGGGGGGAAGGTCCTCAGCGGTGGCAGCGGATCGAGCGGCGGCGCAGGACGCGCGCGGACCTCCGCGACCCAGTCCTCGAGATCGGCCGTGCTGCGGCCGCAGCCGGCGAGCGCGAGCGCAGCGACGCCGACCACCATCGTGCGGATGAGCATGCTCTTCATTTACTGGCCTCCCTGCGGGGTCGCGGCCGCGGCGGCGGCATTTGCCGCGATTTCGGCTTCATCCAGGTAGCGATACGTCTTGATCGTGCCCTTCAGGCCCAGCGTTCCCGGCGGCAGGGCGGGCTGCCCCGGGGCCGCCGTCTTCGGCGACAGCGAGATGTCGTGGAAGGTCATGATGACGACGCGCGGCAGGGAAGCGACGCCGCTGACGAAGCGACCGAACTGGTGGTACGTGCCGTTCATCTCGAGGTTGATCGGCTGCTCGGCGTAGAAGTCCTTCGTCGCCTCGGCACCCGGCTGGAACAGCTCGTTGTTGATGCCGGTGGCGCGAGCGGTCTGCGAGATGTCGACGATCAGGTCGGGCATCTCGGTCTTCGACGGCAGCTGGCGGAGCATCTGCTTCAGCATCTGCTCCATCTGCTCCAGCTGGGCCTTCAGGGGCTCGAGGTTGGCGGCCTTGGCGGCCAGTTCCTCGAACGATCCGCGAAGCGTGACCTCTTCGGCCTCAAGGCCCTCCAAGGTCCCCTGCTTGTCGCTGATGACGAGGTACCAGCCGAGGAAGGCGATCAGCAGCACCGTCAGGATGCAGGCACCGACCTTGACCTCCTGCGGCCACGTGCCGGTGTTGTTGAAGTCGAGGTTGTTGATGTCGCTGAGTTTGAACTTGCTCTTGGCCATGATCGGATCCTCAGGAGGCCTGCGCCGCAGCCGCGGGGGCATTGCCTGGCGCGGCCGCCGGGGCGTTGGTCGGCGTCGGGCCCGGCGCGGCGCCGGCCTCGGACTCGGCCTTTTCCTCGTCGCTCGTCGAGCGCAGGGTCACCGTCATCTCGAAGCCGAAAGGCAGCGCGCGATCGGCGGGCCTCGCCGCCCCGCCCGCCGGCGCGGCATCGCCCGCCTTGATGATGCTCAGGCGGGGGTTGTTGATCAGGCCGCTGGCCTCAAGGTTGCGCATGTAGGCGCTGACCCGCGATTCCGATTGCGATCGCCCGGTGAGCTTCAGTTCGGAGCCGGTCTGCGTGATGGTGACCAGTCGGACGCCGTCGGGGATGGTGCGGACCAGTTCCTCGAACAGCCGAACGTTCTGCGAGCGGTCCGCCTGCAGATCCTCGATGACCTGTTTGCGCTGGAGGAGGTTCGCCTTGCGCGCTTCGAGGCCCTCGATCTCGGTGATGTCGCGCTTGACGTCCTCGATGCGCTGCTTGAGGAGGTCGTTTCGCGCGGTCTGGCCTTCGATCTGCTGGTCGTAGTACCAGGAACCCGCGAACACGAGGGCGACGCCGACGACCAGCGCACCGCCCAGCATCGTCACGAAGTCCTTTTGGCGCTGCTTGCGGCGCTCGGCGCGCCACGGCAATAGGTTGATGCGTGCCATCAGTCGAAGCTCCTCAGGGCCAGGCCGCAGGCGATCATCAAGGAGGGCGCATCCTGCTGCAGCGCATGCGCCTGCACGCGCGGGCCGAGGCCCATGTTGGCGAGCGGGTTGGCGATGACGGTCGGGATGCCGAGGTGCTCTTCCACCATCCGGTCGACGCCGGCGATCGAGGCGCAGCCGCCGGCGAGGACCACCTGGTCGACGCGGTTGAACTCGGAGCCGGCGTAGAAGAACTGCAGCAAGCGGCTCACCTGCTGGACCATGGCTTCCTTGAAGGGCTCGAGGACCTCCGGCTCGTAGCTCTCCGGCAGGCCGCCCTGGCGCTTGGCGGCACCGGCTTCCTCGTAGCTCATGCCGTAGCGGCGCATGATTTCGTCGGTGAGCTGCTTGCCACCGAACACCTGCTCGCGGGCGTAGATGCTGCGGCCGTTGCGGATGACGTTCAGCGTGGTCATCGTCGAACCGATGTCGACGAGGGCCACGATCGCGTCCTTGCCGACGCCGAGCTGGTCAGCGACGAGCTTGAAGGCGTTTTCGAGCGCGAACACCTCGACGTCGACGACTTTCGCGGTCAGTCCACCGAGCTCCAGCGCCTGCTGGCGCAACTCGACGTTCTCGGTGCGCGAGGCCGCGAGGATGACGTGCACGTTCTCGGGGCTGGACGGCACCGGCCCGAGCACTTCGAAGTCCAAGCTCACTTCGTCGATCGGGAAGGGGATGTAATTGGCCGCTTCGAGCTGCACCTGGTCTTCCATCGCGTCGTCATCGAGGTCCGCCGACATGCTGATCACCTTGGTGATCACCGCGGCGCCCGACACGGCGACGGACGCGTGCTTAACCTTGCTGCCGGAGCGATTGAGCGCGCGCTTGATCGCCTCGCCCACCGCCTCGACCTCGACGATGTTCTTCTCGACCACGGCGTTCGGCGGCAGCGCCTCCACGCCGTAGTGGTCGACCCGGTAACGGTTGCCGACCTGGCTGAGCTGGAGCAGCTTCACCGCCGTCGAGCTGATGTCGATCCCGACCAGCGGAACCCTGGATGGACTGAACAAACCCATCGGTTTCTCCCCTTCCCACGGGCGCTTACGTGAGATTAATGCGCCGGAACATTAAAAACAGAAAACTGTGTCAACCGCAACGCCTCCTTAACGCCCCACCCTGCCCGGGAGCCGCCGGACCCTGCCACGGCGCGGTCCCGCCCCCCCGGTATACTCCGCCCTCCCCGTCTTGAGACACCCCCTGATGCGCCCTTGGTTGCGCTGGTTGCGACGCCTCCTGCTGGCCGGTCTGGCCTTCGGCCTGCTGGGCCTCCTCGCCGTCGGCGCGGTCATCTGGACCGCCTGGCCCCAACTGCCGGACGTGCGCGAACTGCGTCAGGTCGAGCTGCAACTGCCGCTGTCGATCTACTCTTCCGACGGCAAGTTGATCGCACTTTACGGTGAGACGCGCCGGTATCCGGCACCGATCGAGACCATCCCGGATCGGGTCAAGCGGGCCTTCCTCGCCGCCGAGGACGCGCGCTTCTACGAGCACCAAGGCCTTGATTTCAATGGCATTTTCCGTGCCGTCTGGCTGATCCTGTCGACCGACCGGACCCGGGTGCCGGGCGGCAGCACGATCACCCAGCAGGTGGCCCGAGATTTCTACCTGAGCAACGAGTACAGCTACGTCCGCAAGTTCCGGGAGATGCTGCTGGCCATCAAGATGGAGCAGGAGCTCACCAAGGACGAGATCCTCGAGCTCTACCTGAACAAGATCTTCTTCGGGAACCGCGCCTACGGCGTCGCCGCCGCCGCCGAGTACTACTACGGCAAGTCGCTGGACGAGCTCACCATCGCCGAAGCAGCCACCCTCGCCGGCATCCCCAAGTTCCCCTCCAGCGCCAACCCGATCAGCAACCCGGCCCGGGCGATGGAGCGCCGGAACTACTACGTCCTGCCGCGGATGCTCGAACTCGGGGTCATCGACCGCGCCGAGTACGAGGCCGCACTGGCTGAACCGAACAACGCCAAGCCACACGAGCCGCCGGTGGAAGTGGATGCCCCCTACGTGGCCGAGATGGTCCGCCAGGCCATGGAGGAGCGCTTCGGCGCCGATGCGCTGACCGGCGGCTACAAGGTGGTGACGACCCTGAAGTCGGCCGACCAGAACGCCGCCGTCGCCTCGGTGCGCAATGGCCTGATCGAATACGACCAGCGCCACGGCTGGCGCGGCGCCGAGGGGCGCATCGAGGACTTCGCAAGCCTGGACGCCGACGGGCTGCGAGCCGCGCTGGCCCGGTTCCCGGCCATCCCGGACCTGCAGCGTGCCGTGGTCCAAGAGGTCGATGCCGCGCGCGCGGTGCTGCGCACCGCCGATGAATCCGCACTGGACCTCCCGGCCACCGGCCTGCGCTGGACGGGCCGCACGCCGGTGCAGGTGCTGAAGCCCGGCGATGTCGTGCGCTTCCGGCTGGACAAGGACGGCCAGCCGCAGCTCGTGCAGCTACCGCAGGCGCAGGCCGCCCTGGTGTCGCTGGAATCCGAGACCGGCGCCCTGCGCGCCTTGGTGGGCGGCTTCAGCTTCTCGCAGAACAAGTTCAACCGCGCGACGCAGGCGCAGCGCCAGCCGGGCTCGAGCTTCAAGCCTTTCGTCTACTCGGCCGCGTTCGAACGCGGCTATACGCCGGCGACCATCGTGATGGACGCGCCGGTGGTGTTCCGCGACCGCGCCGGCAACGTGTGGCGCCCGCAGAACGACAAGGAGGACTTCGCCGGTCCGATGCGCTTGCGCGAGGCGATGGTGCAGTCGCGCAACCTGGTGTCGGTGCGCCTGCTCGACGCCATCGGCGTGCAGTTCGCGCAGCGCTACATCACCCAGTTCGGCTTCGCGCCGGAAAGCCTGCCGCCCAACCTGTCGATGTCCCTGGGCACCTCGTCGCTGACAGTGCTGTCGGTGGCGCGCGGCTACGCCACCTTCGGCAACGGTGGCTACCGCATCGACCCATGGTTCATCGCCCGCGTCGAGGACCGCAACGGCGTGGTCGTGATGGAGCACCACGCCGCCCGCGCCTGCCCGACCTGTGCCGGCCCCGTGGGCGGCAGCGCCGCGCAGCCCGCCGTGGTCGACGGCTTCAACTTCGGCGCCGTGGCCCCGGCGGCGGCCCCGGCGACGGTCGCAGCAGAGTCCGCGGGTTCCCCAGCGAACACCGAGGCGCGCCACGACGTGCCCGGCCCGCCGGAGCAAACGACAGCGGCCCGGGCCATCGACCCGCGCACGGCCTTCCTGGTGCGCTCGCTGCTGCTCGACGTGGTGAACCGCGGCACGGGCACGGCGGCCAAGGTGCTCGGCCGCGCCGACATCGGCGGCAAGACCGGTTCCACCAACGATCACCGCGATGCGTGGTTCTCTGGCCTCGGCGGCGACCTCGCCACGACGGTGTGGGTGGGCAAGGACGACTTCACCCCGCTGGGCCGCGGCGAGTACGGCGGTCGCGCCGCGCTGCCGATCTGGATCGGCTACATGGGCGCGGCCCTGAAGGACGTGCCCGTGGCAGACCCGGCGCTACCGGCGGGCCTGCTGCGGGTGACCATCAACCCGGCGACCGGCGGGCTGCTGCCGGACGGCACGCCCGGCGGACTGACCGACTATGTCAAGACCGAGGACTACGACCGCATGATGGCCAGCGGCTTCGGCGTCGAGGCCGGCGAAGTGCAGGAAGAAGCCTTCGACGTGTTCTGAGCACGACGCACGCCGCCCTGAACGACGAAGCCCCGCAATGGCGGGGCTTCGTCGTTTGCACGGGGGCGCGAGCGTGTCGCGCGACCGGACTCAGCGCTTGTCGAAGGCGACGTAGTCGCGCGGCGTGGCGCCGGTGTAGATCTGGCGCGGACGGCCGATCTTCGCTTCCGGGTCGACCTGCTGCTCCAGCCAGTGGCTGACCCAGCCGGCGGTGCGGGCGAGCGCGAACATCACCGTGAACATCTCGGTCGGGATGCCGAGCGCCTTGTAGATCAGGCCCGAGTAGAAATCGACGTTCGGATAGAGCTTGCGGGCGACGAAGTACTCGTCCTTCAGCGCGGCTTCCTCGAGCTTCATCGCGACCTCGAGCAGCGGGTCGTTGACGCCGAGGTCGGCCAGCACCTTGTGGCACATCTCGCGGATGATCGAGGCGCGCGGGTCGTAGTTCTTGTAGACGCGGTGGCCGAAGCCCATCAGGCGGAAGCCCGAGTTCTTGTCCTTCGCCTTCTCGACGGCCTTGGCGACGTCTTCCGGACGGCCGATCTCCTCCAGCATCTTGAGGACGGCTTCGTTCGCACCACCATGGGCCGGGCCCCAGAGGGCGGCGATGCCGGCGGCAACGCAGGCGTAGGGGTTGGCACCGGTCGAGCCCACCAGACGGACGGTCGAGGTCGAGGCGTTCTGCTCGTGGTCGGCGTGCAGGATGAACAGCAGGTCGAGCGCCTTGGCGGCCACCGGCTTCAGCTGCAGCGGTTCGCTCGGCACCTCGAACATCATGTGCAGGAAGCGCGTGGTGTATTCGAGGTTGTTGCGCGGGTAGCGGATCGGCCAGCCGATCGACTGGCGGTAGCAGGCGGCGGCGATCGTCGGCACCTTGGCGATCAGGCGGACGGCGGCGAGGCGACGCTGCTCCGGGTCCTCGAGGTCGAGGGTGTCGTGGTAGAAGGCCGACAGCGAACCGACCATGGCGCAGAGCATGGCCATCGGGTGCGCGTCGTGGCGGAAGCCCCCGAGGAAGGTCTTCATCGCCTCGTGCATCATCGTGTGGTGCGTGACTTCGTGCTCGAAGCCGTCGAACTGCTGGCGGGTCGGCAGGTTGCCGTGCATCAGCAGGTAGGCGACCTCGAGGAAGCTCGAATGCTTGGCGAGCTGCTCGATCGGGTAGCCGCGGTACAGCAGCACGCCCTCGTCGCCATCGATGTAGGTCACCGCGCTGCGGCAGCTCGCGGTGGCCATGAAGCCCGGGTCGTAGGTGAAGTGCCCGGTGTCCTTGGCCAGCTTGCCGATGTCGACGCAGGGCGCGCCGAGGGTGCCGCGGTGGACCGGCAGGGAAACGGCTTTGTCGCCGACGTTGAGGGTGACGGATTCGGACACGTTCGCACTCCTTGGACGGGGCGGGCGCCGGGAGGGTGCCTCGCCGCATGAAGACAGGTCGGACGGCGGGCGTCCGTGGTCTTCACAAGTATCGCATAGGGCCCGGAGACGGTGTGCGGGGCACGCGAAGGCTTGCGACCAAAGTCGTAGCCCGGAAACGACGAAGGCCGGCAGAAGCCGGCCTTCGGGGCGACGCGACCGCGCGGAGCGCGGACGACGGCTTACTTGCCGTAGCGCTTCCGGAAGCGATCGACGCGACCGGCGGTGTCGAGGATCTGCTTGCTCTTGCCCGTGTAGAACGGGTGCGAAGCCGAGGAGATTTCGATCTTGATCAGCGGGTAGGTCTCGCCGTCTTCCCACTTGATCGTCTCCTTGGAGCCGAGCGTGGAGCGGGTGAGGAACGAGAAATTCGAGGTCACGTCCTGGAACACGACCGGCTGGTAGTTCGGGTGGATGCCATCTTTCATAGCGGGTCCCAAGAAGCGTCGAAACGAGGAAAGAGGGGGAGTGTAGCGGCGCCAACCGTCCTCGGGCAAGGGGGCGGGGCGCCCGCGTTCAGCCGGAGGGGATCAGGCCAAAGCCAGGCGCAGCCAGTGCCGGAACCGATCAGGCGCCAAGCCGCCGAGGATCCGCGCCTTCGCTGGACTCCCGGAGCGGTCCGCCCAGTCCACGATCGTGGCGCCACGCGCCAGCCGCCCGCCGGTCTCGATCTCGACGGCGTGACGGTGCCAACCGGTGGCGGCTTCGGGCTCGAGGGCGGCGGCCATGGCCAGCCCGTCGGCGGAATGCCAGTGCGTTCCGCGCCGCCCTTCCGACCACTCCCGCGTGCGCTGGGAGATGGCCTTGTAGAACGCCGCCTTCGGCACCGGGGCATCGAGCCACTGCTCGACCTCGGCGTGCGGCAGGCCATGGCGCAGCACGGCCTCCCAGTCGACCAGATCGAAGGTGGGGAAGGCCTCGAAGACGACGTGCGCCGCTTCCGGATCGAAGGCGATGTTGAACTCGGCGCTGACCGAGGTGTTGCCCTGCCCCGTGACGGCGCCGCCCATGACGACGAGTCGGCCGATGCGCGAGGGCAGCGTCGGGTCGAGGCGCAGGGCCAAAGCGAGATTGGTCAGCGGGCCCAGACAGACGAGCAGCAGTCCGGGGTGCGAATGGCTGAAACGGATCATCGCCAGCGCCGCGTGCTCGCCTGCCGGTGAGCGCGTGGGGGCGAGGTAGCCGGTGTCGCCGAACCCATCGCGACCGTGCACGTAGGCCGCATCCTCGGCCGGGAACACCAGCGGCACCGCACAGCCCGGATACACCGGCACATCGACGCCCGCGACCTCGCAGAGCTTCAACGCATTGCGCACCGTGTGCTCGAGCCCCACGTTGCCGGCGGTGATCGTCAGGCCCAACACCTTGTGCGCAGGGCTGGCGAAGGCCATCAGCAGCGCCCAGGCGTCGTCCACCCCGGGGTCGGTGTCGATGAGCAGCGGGAGGCGGTCGGTGGCGGACATCGGCAGAAGGCGCTCGGGGCGGTCGGCGGGCCGGCAGTGTGCCGCGGCCGGCGCCGAACCGCATCAGGCCGACGCGTAGCGCGCGGCGCTGCCCACCCAACGCGCGATGACGGCCTCGGCGATGTCCGGCGATTCGGCCAGCAACGCATCCGCCAGCGCCGCGACCTGCGGCAGCAGGCGCGCGTCGCGGGCAAGGTCGGCGATGCGGAAAGCGGCAAGGCCGGTCTGGCGGGTGCCCAGCAGTTCACCCGGGCCACGCAGCTCGAGGTCCTTTTCCGCGATCACAAAGCCGTCGTTGCTCCGGCGCATCACGTCGAGGCGCTCGCGGGCGATCGCACCGAGGGGCGATTGGTACAGCAGCACGCAGCTCGACGCCGCGCTGCCGCGGCCCACCCGGCCACGCAACTGGTGCAGCTGGGCCAAGCCGAGGCGTTCGGCGTTCTCGATCACCATCAGGCTCGCGTTCGGCACGTCGACGCCGAC
>Ga0209278_1002419_pt1 | contig 10428 bp, 7 predicted proteins | sample JI81BgreenDNA_FD_187504 | JGI IMG/M metagenome (GOLD analysis project Ga0209278, IMG submission 187504) | Wastewater effluent complex algal communities from Wisconsin, to seasonally profile nutrient transformation and Carbon sequestration -... | ecosystem: Engineered > WWTP > Effluent > Algae... | reverse complement strand
TCTTGACGCGGTGGTGCATTTCGCGGCGGTGCCGCGCTACGGGATGGTGCCGGATACCGAAACCTGGCGGGTGAACGTGGTGGGGACCTACAACGTGCTGGAAGCCGCGCTGAAAATGGGCATCCGGAAGGTGATCATCGCCTCGTCGGAGACCACGTATGGCGTGTGTTTCAGCGATGGGGTGGTGGACCCGAAGGTGCTGCCCCTGGAAGAGGACTATGACATCGACCCGATGGACACCTACGGCACCTCGAAGAAGGTGAACGAGGTCACGGCGCGGAGCCTGCAGCGGCGCTTCGGGGCGGATGTCTATGCCTTGCGGATCGGGAACGTCATCGAGCCGCATGAATATGCGACGGTCTTTCCGCCGCTGAAGGAGGACCCGGGCCGCAGGCGGCGGATCACGTTCTCCTACATCGACGCGCGGGACCTTGGGCAGATCGTGGACCTGTGTCTGAAGAAGGATGGCCTCGGGTTCCAGGTGTTCAACGCGGCGAACGACGAGAACTCGGTGCCGCAGCCGAACGCGGAACTGCTGGCGCGGTACTTCCCGAAGGTGCCGCTGTCGCGGCCGGTGGGGGAGCGGGAGGGATTGCTCTCGAACCGCAAGATCCGCGAGGTGCTGGGGTTTGTCGAAGAGCACAACTGGCAGAAGTATGTGAAGTGAGGCTGGCGGCGGACCGGGGGGCTGTCTGCCCCCCGGACCCCCCGAGGATATTTGAGGAAGAGAAAGACATTCGGTGGCAGGGCAGCATTAACGTTAACGCGTGGGGAATTTGAGAGCGGGCTGTGTCCGGCTTTCCGAGAGTGGATCGAAGGGGGCGAGTTGCCCGATGCTTTGCGGGGACCGTCACGCCAGCGGCGCCTTTGCACGGGTCGACTGGAAATCCTGCACCCGCTTGATCGGCCAGGCATGGCGCGACGTCGTTAACCGCCGGTTCACCTGTTCGTGCCAGGCTGGATGTGCGGTACAGGCGGGGACGCCGATGACCGCGAAGGGAAAGACACCCCGCGGCTTGGCCGGGCCTCCCGCGGGGTGTTGATCATTCGGGCAAGGTCGAACGCAACCGGGGTTGGGGGAGGCGCGCATGACCGTCGTGTCAGGGTCTGCCCTTGCTGGTATCGGCTTGGTGCTGCGGACAGCAGCTTCGTATCGACCGTTGCAATCGGAGATCAACCTTGACGCTCTCCGACGCAGGTCGGAGCCGAAAGCGCCGTCGATTGCCCCTCAGTCAGCGGCGTCTTGGCGACTGCGGTAAGTGCCCATTAACGTTAACGCGTGCCGAGCGGGCGCTGTGCCGAAACGTTCCAGGGGGACGCTGCGGGCCGGCTCATTCCATCTGGAAGGAAAGGCGCCACCCTCCACCGGATGGACCGCTCTTTCAGCCCGCTTTCTCTTCCCCAAATATCCCACGGGGGGTGCGGGGGGTGTGAAACCCCCCGCTCCTGTCGGTTCAACCCTTACACCGGCTCGGCCATCCGGGCCGACCACATCCGCTGGAACGCCTCGCGCGACTGGCAGCGTTCCAGCCAGGCCTTCACCGCCGGGAATTCGCCCAGCAGGGTCGGGTGGCCCTGGGCATAGCGCAGGCACTCGGCCAGGTTCACGTCGGCCACGGTGAAGCGGGCGCCCAGGAGGTGGCTCTGGGCGGCCAGATGCGTCTCAAGCCGCGCCAAGGGGCGGCGAAGCTTTGCCGCGCAGATCGAGATCGCGGCCTGACCTTCGGCGGTCTTGTCGCCGCCCTGGCCAGTGATGGTCTGGATCTCCAGCGCCGGGCCTTCGATGGAGGTCACGGCAAGCAGGGTCCACTGGTCGAGATGCGCGGCCTCGGCCGGGGTCTGCGGCGCAAGGGCACCGCCCCGGGTGCGGGCGATGTGGTTGGTGATGGCGAGCGATTCCGTCAGCACCAGGTCGCCCTCGACCCAGGCGGGGATCTGGCCGATGGGGTTCACCTTCAGGAAATCGGGCGAGGCGGTGTTCAGCGGCGCGTCGGCGGCCCGCGCGTCCTTCAGCCGGTAGGCCTGGATCACGGGGACATGCTCGAACGTCTCGCCCAACTCGTAAAGCAGCCAGATCGGGCGCGAGGCGCGGCTGCGGAAGACGCCGTAAAGGGTGGACATGGGGAACTCCATCGCTGTCCGCGCCAGCCTATGCCGGGCGGTGTGGAAGCAAAAGAGGCAAGCCGCAAGCCGCGGTCTTGATCCGGATCAAGGCAAAATGTCGCAGATTGTGCTGGGAAGGACAGGACATTCTGCAAGGGAGGTGCGACCCGTATGGAAGACACGCAGGCTATCGCGACGACAGAGTCGGTTCCGGTCGAAGGGGGCGGGCCGAAGAGCTTTCCGGCGGCAAGCCCGCTGCACCAGGCCTTCGAATCGGGGCGCTATCCTTACGCGCGCCTGATGGGCCGCATGGCCTATGAGGCCGAGAAGGCCAAGCTGCAGGCGGAACTCCTGAAGGTGCAGATCTGGGCGCAGGAGACCGGGCAGAAGTTCGTCATCCTGATGGAGGGCCGCGATGCGGCCGGCAAGGGCGGCACGATCAAGCGCTTCATGGAGCATCTCAACCCGCGCTATGCCCGGGTCTGCGCGCTGACCAAACCGAGCGACGTCGAGAAGGGCCAATGGTTCTTCCAGCGCTACATCGCGCATCTGCCGACGGCGGGGGAAATGGTGTTCTACGACCGCTCGTGGTACAACCGCGCGGGGGTCGAACGGGTGATGGGCTTCTGCTCGCCCACCGAATACCTGGAATTCATGCGCCAGGCGCCGGAACTGGAGCGGATGCTCGTCCGGTCGGGAATCCGGCTTTACAAGTACTGGTTCAGCGTGACCCGCGAAGAGCAGCGGGCGCGGTTCCTCGCGCGCGAGACCGACCCGCTGAAGATGTGGAAGCTTTCCCCCATCGACAAGGCAAGCCTCGACCGCTGGGACGACTATACCGAGGCGAAGGAGGCGATGTTCTTCTACACCGACACCGCCGACGCGCCCTGGGTGATCGTCAAGTCGAACGACAAGAAGCGGGCGCGGTTGAACTGCATGCGGCATTTCCTGTCGACGATCGACTATCCGAACAAGGATCACGCGGTCATCGGCGCACCGGACCCGCTGATCGTCGGGCGGGCGCAGCAGGTCCTGAAGATGGACAGCGACATCTACGATGCCGCGACCCATCCGGCGATGCAGCGCGGCTGACCCCGGCGAACCGGTGCCGGGGCCCGTCCGGGGGCCTTGGCGTCGGCCCCGCGCGACACTAGGTTGGCGGGCATGAGGCGGATGGCTTGGATCTTGGTGCTTGCGGGGGCTGGACCGGCCCTGGCGCATCCGCATGTCTGGATCGACACTTCGGTCGAGGTCATCCTCAATGACCGGAACGAGGTGACCGGCCTGCGCATCGGCTGGACCTATGACGACCTCTATTCGCTTTATATCGTCGGGGACATGGGCCTCGATGCGGATTGGGATGGCAAGCTCACCCCCGAGGAGGAGGCGCGGCTCTCCGGCTTCGACATGGACTGGATCCCCGGTTTCGAGGGCGACACCTATGCGCTGATCGCCGACCAGCCGCTGGCGCTCTCCGGGCCGCAGGACTGGACGGCCAGCTACGGCGAGGGCAAGATCACCTCGACGCATCTGCGGCTTTTCGACCAGCCCGTGAAGCTTGGCGCCGAGCCGCTGGTCGTGCAGGTCTACGATCCGGGCTATTACACCGCCTATTCCATTCCGGTCGATCCGGTGCTGACCGGGGGAACGGGCTGCGTGGCCGAGACCTGGGTCCCCGACCTGACGGCGGCCGATGCGGCGCTGCAGGAGGCTCTGGCCGAGTTTACTCCGGACGTGAACCTGGAGGATCAGTTCCCCGCCATCGGCAAGGCCTATGCCGAAGAGGTGCGCGTCACATGCAGCGCACCTTGACCTTCGGCGCGCTGGGGCTGCTGGCGGCACTGGCGCTTTTGTGGCTGACCGGCGCTCTGGACGAGCTGACCGCGGCGCTGCAGGCGGCGCAGCGGCTGGCGCAAGAGCGGCTGGCCGATGCAATCCGGGCGCTGCGGGGCGGAGAGCCGGGCGCGCTGGCGGCCTTCTGGGCCTTGTGCCTGGGCTACGGCATCCTGCATGCGGCCGGACCGGGGCACGGCAAGCTGCTGGTCGGCGGCTACGGCATCGCCCGCCGGGTGCCGCTCGCGCGGTTGGCGGGCCTCGCGGCGGCGGCAAGTCTGGCCCAGGCAGCCGTGGCGGTGGGTCTGGTCTATGCGCTGATCGCGGTGCTGGGGCTGACGCGGACCGCCGTCGAGGGCGCGGCCGAGCGCTGGATGACCCCCGTCGGCCACGCGATGATCGCGGGCCTGGGGATCTGGCTGGTCTGGCGGGGCCTGCGCGGGCTGCGGGCCGGGGTGGGGCAGGGCCATCGGCACGCGCACGACCACGGGCACGCCCATGCTGACCACGATCACCCGCAGCATGTGCATGGCCCGCACTGCACGCATGCCCACGGCCCGACGATCGCCGAGGTCGAGCGCATCGGCTCGTTCCGCGACGGGCTGGCGCTGGTGGCGGGGATCGCGCTTCGGCCCTGCTCGGGGGCGCTCTTCGTGCTGGTGCTGACCTGGCAGCTCGGGATTGCGCTGGCCGGGGTGGCGGGGGCCTTCATCATGGGGATCGGCACCGGGCTTGTCACGGTCGCGGCGGCGCTGCTGTCCGTCTGGGCGCGCGAAGGGGCCTTTGCCGGGCTCGGCTCGGGCCTGGCGGCGCGGGCGATGCCGGTGGTGCAGCTGGTCGTGGGCGGCGTCATCGCGGTGGCCGCCGGGGGGCTTCTGGTCGCAAGCCTCTGACGCCGCAGTGCGGCAACGAGGGTGACTTGTCCCCGGGCCAGCGCGGCGGTAAGCCATGCGGCATGGCTATACAGATGTCCAATTCCACCCATGCGCGGGAAACGCTCGTGCTGGGCCTGCCGCTCATCGGCTCGCATCTGGCGCAGATGGCGCTGCATGTGGCCGATACGGTCATGGTCGGGTGGTATGGCGTCGTGCCGCTGGCGGCCGTGGTGCTGGGGGCCTCGTCCTTCTTCATCGTCTTCGTGGTCGGATCGGGCTTTGCCAAGGCGGTGATGCCGATGGTCGCGGCGGCGCTGGGCCGGGACGACGAGGCCCAGGTCCGCCGCGACACGCGGATGGGGCTCTGGCTCTCCATCGCCTATGGGCTTGCGGTCTACCCGGTCTTCTGGTGGTCCGGGCCGATCCTGCTGGCCTTGGGCCAGAACCCCGAGGTTTCGGCCCTGGCGCAAGAGTACATGCGCGTCGCGGGGCTTGGGATGGTGCCGGCGCTGCTGGTCACCGTGCTGCAAAGCTACCTCTCGGCACTGCACCGGACGCAAGTGGTGCTCTGGATCACGCTGGCCGCGGTCGGGGTGAACGTCGCGGTCAACTGGGCGCTGATCTTCGGCAACTGGGGCTTTCCGGAACTGGGCGTGCGCGGCGCGGCGATCGCGACGGTCGCGGTGCAGGTCCTGTCGCTGATCCTGCTGGCGATCTACGCCCACCTCTTGCCCGACCTGCGCCACTTTCATCTTTTCCAGCGCTTCTGGCGGCCGGACTGGCACGCGATGGGGCAGGTCTTCCGGCTGGGGCTGCCCATCGGGCTGACCGGCCTGGCCGAGGGCGGGCTCTTCCAGGCCTCGGCACTGATGATGGGCTGGATCGGCACGGTCGAGCTGGCCGCGCATGGCATCGCGCTGGAAGTCGCGGCGCTGACCTTCATGCTGCATGTCGGCCTCTCCAGCGCGGCCACGATCCGCATCGCGCGCTTCGACGGGCAGGGCGAGCGGGCGGCTTTGCGGCAGGCGGCCAAGGTCGCGGTGGTGATCTCGTTCGCGGTGGCGCTGGCGTCGGTTGCGCTGTTCCTCGCCGCGCCGCGGCCCATCGTGGCGCTGTTTCTCGACCTCGCGAAACCGGAAAGCGCGGCGATCCTGTCCTATGGGGTGGTGCTGCTTGGTGTGGCGGCGCTGTTCCAGCTGGCCGACGGGATGCAGGTCATGGCGCTGGGCCTCTTGCGCGGCGTGCGCGATACCAGTGTGCCGATGGGGCTGGCGGCGGTCAGCTACTGGCTGATCGGCATCCCCTGCAGCTATGTCCTGGCCTTCCCGCTGGGCTATGGCGGCGTCGGGCTCTGGCTTGGGCTGGTGGTGGGACTGGTCTGCGCGGCGGCCAGTCTGATGTGGCGCTTCTGGCGGTTGGTGCGCTAGGGGGCCCGGCGACGAGAAGCCGAAGGCGCACGAGGAGCCCTAGCGCCAGAGATGCGCATGGCTGGCCAGCCGACCCTGCACCCTGGCCAGCAGACGGTTGGCGCGCCCGGGGCGCGGGATCTGGCCCGATGCCAGCCGCTCCAGCGCGACTTCGACCGGGCAGGGGCGCTGGCTGACCGGGTCCCAGTAGCGCGGGTAGGCGACAAGTGCTGCATGAACCAGCTGCGCCAGATCCGGCCGCGCCGTCCGCCGCTCCGGCACCGGGCCAAGGTCTTCGGTCAATCCCCAGCCGGCATAGAACGGCGCGCCAAGGCAGGTGACCGGCAGGCCGCGCAACAGCGCCTCGAACCCCAGGAGCGAGGTCATCGTCCAGACCTCCTGCACCGTGTCCAGAAGCTCGGCCGGATCGGCGTGGCGCAGGACCCGATCGGCCAGGCCCGCCAGCGCGGCTTCCGGGATGGCGCCCGGGCGCAGACCTGCCTCGACATCGGGATGGGGCTTGTAAAGGATCACGGCCCCGGGCCGCGCCGCCCGCACTGCTTGCAGCAGGGCAAGGTTGGTCCGCACCGGCCCCGCCCCCAGCCGGATCGAGGCGTCATCTTCAACCTGCCCCGGCACCAGGATGCGATGGCCGGGGGGCAGCGGCGGCAGTGGCCGGCCCGGAAGGTTGTACTTCGACAGCCGCGCCGCGCGCAGCCGGTCGACCAGCGCCTGGGCTCGCTCGGCGCCGCCGGGGGGCAGCGGGCCGCCGATCAGGCGTTCCAGCCGCGAGGGCCGGGTCGGATCGTAGTAGATCCCCAGATCATCGGTCACCAGCGACAGCGGCGCGACCAGCTCCGCCCCCAACCCGCGCGAGCGCAGAAAGCCGTCCTCGACCCGCAGACAGGGCCTGCCGAAGTCCTGCGGTTCCTTTCCCGCCCAGACCAGGAGCCCGCGTCCGCTCTGGCGGGCCAATGCGGCGGCGGCGGCCGGGTCGTCGCGAAACCGCAGCGGGCGACACCTGCCGAAAATGGATTGCAGGCGCGGCCGCTTCCAAAGCCGCATCCCGAAAGCGACATGGCCGTTGCGATCCTCGCGATAGGCGCGGATTTCGGCTTCCAGCTGCCGGATCACGTCTTGCAGCCCGCAGAGCCGGTCGCGACAGGGATCGTACCAGAGCGGCGCCAGCAGCATGGCCCCGGCGAACAGCTCTGCCGGCGTCAGCCGGCGCGTGCGGCGCGGCAGGGGAGCCTCGTCCTCGCTCAGGCCCCAGCCCATGTAGAAGGGTTGGCCGAAGACCCTGGGACGGTGGCCAGACAGGATCGCTTCGAAGCCCATCTGCGACGAGACGGTATAGACCTTGGCCGCCCCCGCCAGCAGGCGCTGCGGCAGGACCGGGGCGGTCATGAGCGAGACGCGTCCGCCGGCGTCGGCCGGGCCGAAATGACCGGGCCGCAGACCTGCGGCGGTCTCTGGATGGGTGCGCAGCACGAGGCGCGTCTCGGGGTTTTCGCGCCGAGCCGCCTCCAGCATCTGCCGGAACGTCGCCGCCGAGGCCCCGGCGCCGGTGATCGAGGCATCGCCCCGGGTCTGGTCGATCACCAGGACATAGCCCGGAGGCGGGGCCGGAAGCTCGTCATCAAAATTGTTGTATTTTGAAAGACCCAAGTGCTGGATCTGGGCAATCAGGCCAACTGCGCTGTCCAGAATGTTTGATTCTGTAAAGTCGGCGGTCTGCAGGATATCTTCCAGCCGGGACGGGCGGCTGCTGTCGAAGTGCACGCCTTGCGGATCGACCAGCAAGCCCAGCGGCCCTTCCCGGCCCGCGCGGCCGGGATGCAGCGAGCGCAGGAACGCATCCTCGATCCGGACGAGCGGCACGCCCCGGCTCCCGGCGATGGCGGCGCCGCGCCACGCGGTCGGGCTCTGGCCCCAGATCGCCACTCCGTCTTCAGGTCCGGGCAGGCCGGCCCGCAGCTCATGTCCGGCAAGCTCCAGCATCCGCCGGACCCGCCGGTTGCGCCACAGCGACAGGTTCTGGTGGTAAAGCCGACGCGGCACCCCGGCCAGCGCCGCCGAGAGCGGAAGCGCTGGTTCCTCCGCCCCGATCATCGCGCGTCAGTTGCCGGAGTTCGTGGTGTTGGCGATATTGGCGGCGGCCCCGGTGGTGCCGGTGATCGCGCCCAGGGTCTTTTGCCACTGCACGAAGGGCGCCTCGGTCACATAAAGCGTATCGCCGTCGCGGATCTGGAAGTCGCGCGCTTCGAAGAGACCGGTCGGTTCGGTCAGGTCCAGGACATAGACGATGCGCTGGTCGCCGATCAGGTCGGTCCGCCCCAGCACCGCGCGGGCGATCTCTTCGCTTTCGTCGCGCAGCACGAAGACCCCGGTCGGATCGGCGGCCATGGTGGACAGACCGCCCACGGTGGCGATCGCCTCAAGCGCCGAGAGCGTCTCGGATTCGAAGGGGACCCGATTCTGCGCCCCCGTGGCGCCAAGTGCGATGAAGGTGCGGCTGTCCTCTTCGACGACGATCTTGTCGCCGGGCCGCAAGGCGATGTCGAGTGCCGGGTTCTGGTACAGGTCCTTCAGCCAGATCCGGCCGGTATGGCTGCCCCGGGTCACGCGCACGATGGCAACGCCCGGATCGATGGCCACGCCGCCGGACTTGGCCAGCATGGTGGCCAGCGTGCGGGTCGAGGCCTCGATCGGGAAGACCCCGTTGCCGGCAATCCCGGCAATCGACACGGTCGAGCCGTTGCCCGGCATCCGGTTGACGCTGACCTGCGGGTCCGGGGTCTGGTCCTCCAGCTTGCGGGTGATGGCCTGGCGCAGGCCCTCGGGCGTCTGGCCTGCCGCCTTGATGCGGCCGGCATAGGGGATGTAGATGTAGCCCTGACCGTCGACCTGGATCTCGGACAGGCCCGAGACGCGCTGTCCGGTGTTGCCGAGCAGCGGGTCGTCCTTGACGTTCTCGTAGACCATCACGCTGATCGAATCGCCGGGCGCGATGGTGTCGGACCCGATCAGGCCGGCGTTGCGGAAGCTGTCGCTGAAGCCGAAGCTCGGCTGCACGGCCGTCGCGCGCGAGACGGCGGCGGTGACCTTGACGATATGGGCATCACCCTTCTGGTCGACGGCGCCCGCGTAGATCTCGCGCTTGTTCGGGCCCGAGCGCGGCAAGGCGCATCCCGCGATCAGGCCGGCGGTGGCCAGCAAGACGACTGCCTTGAGCCAATGCGATCTGCTGATGGTCACTGCCCTGATATCCCTTGCATTCGCTTCGGATTTTTCTGGCATGACTGTAGCGAAGCCTGCCGCGCCTGACCAGTGCGCCTTGCGGATTTCAGCGCACAAGCCGCAACTGTTGCCGCGGCGCCGCGCTTCCCGAGGTCAGCGCCTGATAGGGGTCCTCGGCGGCAAGCATCATGTCCACCACCTGCCGCAGCAGCGCCCGCCGCCCGCGCGAGGAGTAGAAGCCCCCGACAACCTGCGATGTCTCAAGCAGAAAATGCCGGTAATCGCGGTAGGCGCGGGTGTCCGGCCGTTCGGGCGTGGCGAAGAAGATGTCGAGCGGCTGGGTCGAGACGAACTCGGGCTTGGCATAGACCGCCGCGCCGAAGGCGCGCAGCGGCAGCCCGCGCCAGAGGGCCTGCTGGCCGGCGGTCGAGTTCACGGTGACGGCAGAGCGGGCTTCGTTCAGCAGTTGCGCCAGCTTGCCGCCGCGCACGAAATGGACCCGGCCCGTCAGCCCATGCAGCGCGGCAAGCCGGCGGATCTCGGGCAGCAGGGGGGCGCGGCCATCCTCCAGCGGGTGGGCCTTGAACACCAGATGATGGTGTTTCGGCGCCCCACGGGCGAACCCTTCCAGCACGAGGGCAAGGAACTCGGTCATGCTGGCGAAGGGCGAATGGTCGCGAAAGCTGGCGTCATGTTCCAGCTGCAGGATCGCCAGATGGTAGGGAAAGCCGCCGCGCCGGATGCGGCGGGTGGCGATCCGGCGTTCCGCCCGGTGCAGCGGCATCAGGAGGAAGCGCTTGAGATAGAGCAGGAATTCCTGCCAGACGCTGAGCGCGCGATGCGGACGGAAGTTGCGGTAGACCCGACCCCCCAGTGCCACGCAACCGTGGTAGAGCGCGCCCCAGAACATGTGCTGGCGCATGTCGCCCCAGGTGGCGGGCGTGTCGGGCAGATCGATGTCGATCTGGTCG